>Ga0070692_10000595_pt1 | contig 11347 bp, 14 predicted proteins | sample KBSK1102metaG_FD_64675 | JGI IMG/M metagenome (GOLD analysis project Ga0070692, IMG submission 64675) | Corn, switchgrass and miscanthus rhizosphere microbial communities from Kellogg Biological Station, Michigan, USA - KBS K1-10-2 metaG | ecosystem: Host-associated > Plants > Roots >...
GGATAGGGGAACATCTCCAGGACGTAGGAGCGGGGCTTGGCGCTGGTGTCGGAGGCGTGGAAGGTTCCCCGATCCTCCCAGACCTTCTGCCAGTGCGCGTCGGCCTCGAGCGGGTTGAAGCGCGCTGCCATAGGGGAAAGCTTTCTCCTCAGCCGGCGGACGCGGCGCGCCTCAGGTCGCGGGCCCGGGTGAGGATGATGTCCTCGAGCCGCTGCACGGTCGCCGCGGCGACCGGAGCGTCGACCCAGATGCCGTTGGTCAGCACTTGGCGCGAGGCGGCGACGCGCAGCGCGTCGGCGCGCAGGTCGCGGTCGAGGATCGTCGCCGTCACCTTGACCCGCTCGTTGGGCGAGCGCGGATTGGCATACCAGTCGGTGACGATGACGCCGCCGTTGGCGTCCGCCTGCACGAGCGGCGCGAAGGACAAGGTGTCGAGCGCGGCGTGCCAGAGATAGGCGTTGACCCCGATCGTGGTGACCTGGCTCGCGGCGAGATCGGCCTGGCGTGCCCGATTCTCATGATGGCGGCCGAGCGTCTTGTTGATGTCGTTGCGAACGAAGCCGCATCCCGAAAGGGCGAGGGCGCTGGCGAGGGCGATGCCGAGCACGGCGGGACGGAACATAGAAGAAGGTCCTTCGACAGGGGATCGGGGCCGTTATAGGCAAGCGGGCGCATGCGGCAAGCGCTCTGTGCCGCGAGGCGGTTGCGAGTGGCGGCCGGCGAGTCTGTGGAAAAGATGCAACATGGCGCGCAGATTCACCCGCTTGCGTGCGGCTCTTCTGGAACATGCGCGTTGGAAGGCCTAAATCAGCATCGTTTCGGGAGTCGAATGTGCTGAGGGCGGGTTCGAAAGCAGGGATGAGCATGACGGCCTTGGCCGCGCTTTCGCTCGTCCTGAGCCCGGCGATCGCGGCCAACCCGAACCAGCGGCTCGCCGCCCATGCCCCGGCGGCAGGCAATGCCGGCTTCACGCCCGCAATTTCCGATCCGCGCCTGGCCGCCGAGCTCGCCCGCCGCGGCGTGCAGCCGAATCTCTTCCGCCTGACGCCGTCCGTGGCGCCTGGCGGCGGCAAGGCGCTGCGCATCGCGGTGCGCGGCCATGCCAGCACCCCGGTGATTGCGACCCGCGAGGTGGAGGCGTCCGCGACTCCGATCACGGCGATCACGCCGACCGCCTACAGCCTCGGTGCCTCGGTCGGCTGGAAGCGTTTCGCGCTGACCGGCGACGTCGACCGGGTCGAGGGCGGCCCGGTCCGTGGCGGGCGCGAGCAGGCCGAGGTCGGCGTCAGCTACAATCTGAAGCGCTTCACCGCCCGCGCCGAAGCCGGGCTGGCGCGGAGCGCGACCGATACGCCGAGCGTGGTTGCGGATCCGGATACCTATGTGGTCGGCGTCGGCGGCTCCTATCGCATCGCGCGCAATTTCGACGTGACCGGCGGCGTCCGCTACAAGATCCAGCGCGACCGACTCGAGCCGCTCGCCGACCAGCGCCGCGACAGCCAGTCGGTCTATATCGGCACCGCCTTCCGCTTCTAGGCGAAGGCGTCGATCCCGGCCCAGCCGTAAGCCTGCCGCAGCGCGCGAAACCGCTCGGCGTCCAGGCCGCCGAGCGCGATTACCGACAAGCGCGTCTGGCGCGCGAGACGGGCGAATCGGCGGATGCCCAAGGGCCGTGCTTCCGGATGGGACCGGGTTGCGAAGACCGGCGACAGGAAAACGACGTCGACGCCCCGGCGCTCGGCCCTCCTCAGCTCGCGGAGATTGTGGGCGGAGGCGGTGCGCAGGCCCGGCCCTCTGCCGTTGTGAACCCCATCCGCGCCTCGGAGGTAGCCGCCGGCGGAGACCAGCACCGCGGCGGGTGAACGCCGCCGGACCTCGTCGAACAGCGCCTGCCGCTCTTCGACCCCCAGCGAATAGTGGCGGAAGACGATTCCCGAGCCGGGCGGAAGCCGGTCGAGCGCGTCCCAGAGGCGCTCGCCAAACCGCTCGTCGGTCATCAGCCAGAGGCGCGGCAGAGGGTGGCGGCGACGCATCGCGCTTCCTATAGCAGCCGCCATGACCGGCGCATCCGCTGCAGACAGGCTCGCCGACGTCCGCGCCGGCATCGACAAGGCGGCGCGGCTGGCCGGGCGCACGGCCGCCGACGTGACGCTGATCGCCGTGTCCAAGACCCACGGGGCCGAGGACATCCGACCGCTCATCGCCGCCGGCCAGCGCGTCTTCGGCGAGAATCGGGTGCAGGAGGCGCAGGCGAAATGGCCTGCCCTTAAGGCCGAGGCGCCGGACGCCGCGCTCCACCTCATCGGCCCCTTGCAGTCGAACAAGGCGGCCGAGGCCGTCGCTTTGTTCGACGTCATCCATTCCGTCGACCGCTCCTCCCTCGTCGCCGCCCTGGCCCGCGCGATGGAGAAGGAGGGCCGGCGGCCGGACTGCTTCGTCCAGGTCAATATCGGCGACGAGCCGCAGAAGAGCGGGTGCGCGGTCGCGGACCTTCCGAAGGTTTTGGAGGAGGCGCGCGCCGCCGGCCTGCCGCTCGCAGGGCTCATGTGCATTCCCCCGGCCGAGGTCGAGGCGGCGCCCTATTTCGCGCTGCTCGCCAAGCTTGTCCGGCGTCATGGCGTCACCGGGCTCAGCATGGGCATGTCCGGCGACTATCCGACCGCCGTGTCCCTTGGCGCCACCCATGTGCGCGTCGGCACCGCCGTGTTCGGAGAGCGGCGCTGAGGTTCGAGGGCCTGATCTTCGACTTCGACGGGGTGCTGCTCGAAAGCGAGTGGGCCGGTAACGCCCAGATCGCCGACTTCCTCACCGGCGCCGGCCACCCGACCAGCGTCGAAGAGGCGATGCGCCATTTCATGGGGCTCGCCGGCCCGGAGTTCCACGCGGCGATCGAGCGCTGGATCGGCCGCCCGCTCCCAGAAGGCTTTGCGGAAGCCCGCGCGGAGGAGGACCGGCGGGCCTTGGCGGAAGGCGTGGCCGAGGTGGCGGGCGCCGTCGCCTTCGTTCGCGGCCTGCCGTCGGACCTGCCCCGCGCCGTCGCGTCGTCCAGCTCCTCCGAATGGGTGCGCTCGCACTTGCGCCACCTCGGGCTCGAGCAGGCCTTCGGCGACTATATCTTCAGCGGCCGCGAACATGTTGCCCGGGGCAAGCCCGCTCCCGATCTCTACCTCCGCGCGGCGGCGGCGATCGAGGTCCCCATCGTCCGCTGCGCGATCATCGAGGATTCGCCGGTCGGAGTGCGGGGCGCGCTGGAATCGGGCGCGACGGTGATCGGCTTCGTCGGCGGTCGCCACTGCCTGGATGGTCACGAAGAGCGGCTGCGCGCGCTCGGCGTGCAGCACATCGCGCACGATTTCGCCGAGGTGACGGCGCTTCTCGCCTGATCAGCTGCGGGGAAAGTCCGCGAGGATTCGCCGGGTCCGGACGAGATCCTCCTCATCCACCATCAGCCGCACCGGCGCGGCGATGCCGCCCAGCTCGACCAGGTTCATGCCGGTGTCGAACAGATAGCTTTCGACCCCTTCGGCGGCGAGCCGGCCGCGCACGATCTGCCCCTCGCTCGCCGTGTAGAATCGCTCGGCCAGGACCAGCGCCATCACCAGGGGACCGGATTGCCCGCTTCTTCCTCGTCGGCGCGCGGGGCGCGGCCGAGGATCGCGTTGCGGTGGGGAAAGCGGCCGAAGCGGGCGACGATGTCGTGGTGCTTCTGCGCATAACCTAGGGCGTTGTCGTCGCCGAGCCGCGTGAAGAGGAGCAGCGACTGCTCTTGATCCGCCAGATCCTCGCTATGTTCGAACGGCATGTACAGGAAGGCCCGCCGCTCCGGCGGCAGCGCGGCGTCGTAACCGCGCTCGACCGCCAACCTTGCAACGGCCAGCGCGAGCGGATCGGTCGAGAACTGATCGGCATGGCCGCGGAACATGTTGCGTGGGAACTGGTCGAACAGGATCGTCGCCGCCAGCGCGTCCGGTGGGCCGGCGAGGAAGGCGGCGGGGACATTCTCCCGCTCCTTCGCCCAGAGCGCCTCGAAGCGCCCCCGCACCTGTTCGTCCAGCGCCGGGTCGCTCGTCCACCATTGCTCCGGCGCGAGGCCGAACCAGAAATCGAGGACCTCGTCCTGCCAGCCGCTCACGCGGCGGTGCCGCCGACGGTCAGCCCCTCGACGAGCAAGGTCGGCTGCCCGACGCCGGCCGGGACCGACTGGCCGCCCTTGCCACAGATGCCGACGCCTTCGTCGAGCGCCATGTCGTTGCCGATCGCCGCCACCTTGGTGAGCACCGTCGGGCCGTCGCCGATCAGGGTGGCGCCCTTGAGCGGCGCGCCGAGCCGTCCGTCCTCGATCCGGTAGGCTTCGGTGCAGGAGAAGACGAACTTGCCCGAGGTGATGTCCACCTGCCCGCCGCCGAAGCTCTTGCAGAAGATGCCGTTCTTCGCCCGCGCCAGGATCTCGGCGGGATCGTCGCGACCGCCGAGCATGAAGGTGTTGGTCATCCGCGGCATCGGCGCGTGGGCGAAGCTCTCGCGGCGGCCGTTGCCGGTCGGCGCGACGCCCATCAGCCGCGCGTTGAGCCGGTCCTGGATGTAGCCCTTGAGGATGCCGTCCTCGATCAAGGTGGTGCGCTGGGTCGGCGTGCCTTCGTCGTCGATGGTGAGGGAGCCGCGGCGCGCGTCGATGGCACCGTCGTCAACCACCGTCACGCCGGGCGCCGCCACCCGCTCGCCGATCCGGCCGGAGAAGGCGGACGTGCCCTTGCGGTTGAAATCGCCCTCGAGGCCGTGGCCGATCGCCTCGTGGAGCAGCACGCCGGGCCAGCCGGGGCCGAGCACCACGGTCATCTCGCCGGCCGGAGCGGCGACGCTCTCCAGGTTCACCAGCGCCTGCGCGAGCGCGATGTCGATCGCCCGCTGCCACGCACCCTCTTCGAACAATGCGTCGTAGAGGTAGCGGCCGCCGATGCCGTGGAAGCCGCTCTCGCGCCGGCCGTTCTGCTCGGCGACGATGGTGACGTTGAGGCGGACCAGCGGCCGCACGTCGTGGGCGACGAATCCGTCCGGGCGGACGATCTCGACCACCGACCAGGAGCCGGAGAGGCCGACCGTCACCTGCGCCACCCGCGGATCGCGCGCGCGGGCGGCGGCGTCGATCTGCTGGCAGAGCGCCACCTTCGTCGCGAACGGGATCAGCGTCAGCGGGTCGGCGTCCGTGTAGAGCCTGGCGTTGGTGCGGCGCGGCGGCGCGGGCCGCACTCCGATGGCAGGGTCGAGCACCGTCATCGTCTCCGCAGCGCGGCGGATCGCCGCCTCGGAAAGCTCGTTGGCATGAGCGAAGGCGGTCGTCTCGCCGGACACGCCGCGCAGGCCGAAGCCGGCATGGGTGTTGAAGTCCGCGCTCTTCATCCGGCCGTCGTCGAACCCGAAGCTCTCCGACGCCGTGTACTGGAGATACAATTCGCCGTCGTCGAGGCCGCGAAGGGCATCCCCGGTGAGGCGGAGCGCGGTGTCGGGGTCGAGCGCCCCGTCCCGATAGAGGAAGCGACGGGGATCGGCTGTGAAGGTCATCCCGCCGATATAGGTGGCGCTGGAGGGAAGTCGAGGCAGGTATGAGGGGACAGGTCCCTAGACGAGCGCGGTCGCCTCGTCGGCCGGGCCGCCCTTCAGGACGAAGCGCTTGTCGCAATAGCCGCAGTCGACATAGCCCTTCTCGTCGATCTGGAGGTAGACGCGCGGGTGGCCGAGCGCGGGCCAGGTCTCGCTCGCGCCGTCGCAGGCGACGCGGGGGGTCGCCACATAGGCGATTTCGGGCGTGAAGCGGTCGGTCTCCATGGCGCGCCCTTAGCAACCGCGCCCCGCACCGCCAAGCGCCCGCTGCGCCGCGCGATTTCCGGCCCTGCCAAAGTCCGGCCAGCGCGCCATAAGGGGCCATGGCCCGCAAGCTCGACCGGTTCGACATCCAGCTCCTCAACCTCCTCCAGGAGAATACGCTGGCAACGGCCGACGTCCTCGCGCGGACGGTGCCGCTCTCTCCTTCCGCGATCGCGCGGCGGCTGAGGAGCCTGCGGGAAGAGGGGCTGATCGCCGCCGACGCCGCCATCCTCGCCCCGGCGCTTACCGCCGACCGGCTGCGCGCCATCGTGCAGGTCCAGGTGCACGAGCATGCGGAGGAGAAGGGGATCGCCCAGCTGCGTGCCCGGCTCGCCGCCGCGCCGGAGGTCCAGCTCCTCGTCAACATCGCCGGCCCGGTCGACCTGCTGGCGCTCGTCGTCACCCGCACGATGCGCGAGTTCAACGCCTTCGCCGACGCCTATTTCGCCGCCGATCCCGCCGTCCGCCGCTACGAGACGAGCTTCGTCAAGTCCGAGATCAAGAACCGGCCGACGGTGCCGCTCGGAGAGCAGGACGCGACACGCTGAGGCTCAGGCCCGCTTCTTGGCGGCGATCCAGTCGTCGATCTTGCGCTCCAGCACCGCCATCGGGAGCGCGCCCGACATCAGCACCCGGGCGTGGAATTCCCGGATGTCGAACTTCGGCCCCAGCGCCTGCTCGGCGCGGGTGCGCAAGCGCCGGATGGTGAGCTGCCCGACCTTGTAGGCGAGCGCCTGGCCGGGGATGGCGATGTAGCGCTCGACCTCGGCGACGGCGTCGGTCCGGCTCATCGCGCTGTTGTCGAGCATGTACTGGATCGCCTGGTCGCGGCTCCAGCCCTTGGCATGGATGCCGGTGTCGACGACGAGGCGCATCGCGCGCAGGATCTCGTCGTTGAGGTGCCCGTAATTCTGGTACGGATCGGTGAAGAAGCCGAGCTCGTATCCGAGGCTCTCCGAATAGAGCGCCCAGCCCTCCACATAGGCGGTGTTGCCGCCGAAGCGCTGGAAGGCGGGAAGGCTCATATTCTCCTGGGCCAGGCTGATCTGGAAATGGTGGCCCGGCCGCCCCTCGTGGAGGAACAGGGTCTCGTAGCCCCAGGTGTAGCGCGAGGGCAGGTCGTAGCTGTTATAGTAGAAGACGCCGGGCCGCGATCCGTCGGGGGTGCCCTGCTGATATTCGCCGCCGGCGGAGGTCTTCTCGCGATAGGGCGGGTCGGGCCGGATCTCGAGCGGCGTCTTGGGGATCACGGAGAAGTCGCGGCCGACAACGAGGCCGACGCGGCGGTCGATGTCGATGAAGGCGTCGCGCATCGCCGCCGCCGTCGCGGGCTTGAAGCGGGCGTCGGTGCGCAGGAAGTCGGCGAACTGGTGGAGGTCGCCCTTGAAGCCGACCGCGTTCTTCACCTTCTCCATCTCGCCGTGGATGCGATCGACCTCGCGCAGCCCCAGCTGGTGGATCGCGTCGGGAGTCATGTCCGTGGTCGTGTTGGACTCGACCAGGTAGCGGTAGAGCGCCGCGCCACCCGGCATCTGGCCGAGCCCGACGGCGTCGCGCGCATGCGGCAGATACTGGTCGCGGATGAAGTCCCTGAGGCGCGCATGCGCCGGGTTCAGGCGGTCGCGGATGAAGGCGGCATATTCCGCCTTGAGCCGCGCCTGATCGGCGGCGGAGATGCCCGCCGGAAACTTCGTGACCGGCTTGTAAAAGGTCGAGCCTTCCACCCCTTGCCCGACGATGCCGTCGAGCTGGTCGACCACATTCTTCATCACCAGCTTCGGGTTGACGACGCCGTCGGCGAGCCCCTGCTTCATCCGGCCGATGGCGCGGTCGAGATAGACGATATAGCCGTCGAGCCGCTTGAGATTGTTGTCATAGTCGGCGACCGTCTTGAACGGCGCCGCGCCCTCGCCGGAGCTCAGGTCCGGAACGAACACCTGGAAGCCGGCGAAATGGTCAATCGGCCGCTCGATCTGGGCCTTGAGCAGATCCGGGCGATAGCCCTTGAGGTTGAGCTCGGTCTGCCACTTGAAGACGTCGTAGGAGATGCGGTCGTCGGCGCTCAGCCTGGCGCGGTCGATCTTCGCGAGCGCGGCGAGATCCGCCTCGGCGGCCGCCTTCTCGCCCGCGGCATAGCGGTCGGTGATATAGTCGCCGAACTCCGGCGCGTAACGCATGTCGCCGCGGAACAGCGCCTGGATCGGGTTGCGGCGCAGCTGGGCCTCGTCGCTGGCCGCGAACAGCCGCTTGAGCCTCTCGCCCTCGCTGAGCTGGGTACCCGCCGCCGGCGCCGCCTTGGGCGCGGGCGCGGCGAGGACGGGGGAGGCGATCGCCGTCGCGGCGAGCAGGGTCAGGGCCAACGTGCGCATCTTATTCCTCCCCGGGGTGTATTAGCGGGGCACTACGCTTCGCTCCGGCCATGCGCAAGGGCTGCGGGATCGCGCCTCAATAGGGCCCGGATGGCGCCGGCGCTCCCGGTTGCACGCCCCACGGCCGCTCGCGATACCATTTCGTGATGATATATTTGACGCCGGCGCCGACCGGCATGCCGGTGTGCAGGGACCAGGGGTTGGGCTGGCCGAATTCGTCGAGATTGTTCCAGGCGAGGAGGTTGCCGGTGCGCGGCGTGACCCGCACGTTGGCCTTGGTGAACCAAGTCTGCCCGCCAGCCTCGGGCTCGTTCAGGAAGATCATCGCAGTCCAGGTCCGCTGGCCGCCGACCTTCTCCTGCGCCGGCCAATAGGGTTCGGACGTGTAGAAGAAGTCGTGATGCTCCTTGAACTGCTGTCCGGCCGCATAGCGCTGGCCCTGGATGGTCTCGCCGTGGCGCGGATCGATGCCCATCAGCATGTCGATCTTCGCCTGGACCTTGAGGTTGACCGGGTCGCTCAAGCGCAGGTTGCAGCTCTCGCTCGTGCGGAATTCCGGGTCCGCGCTCGGCGCGAGCAAGCCGGAGGGGACGCGATCCTTGTCGATCAGTGCGATGACCTGCGCGCATTCCTTCGCGCTCAGGAACTCGCGGACGACGAACAGGTCGAGGCCCATGGCCGGGATCTTGAGCGCGTGGGGCGTGCGCGAAAGACGCTCGCGGACATGGCGCCCGATGTCGACGCGATAGGCGAGGGACGGATCGTAGCTCTGCGTGCTCACGGGATCGGGCGGCCTTTCACCATCACATAATCGACATGCTGGAGGACGCGCACGTCCTTCAGCGGATCGCCGGATACGGCGATGAGATCGGCGGAATAGCCCGGCGCCAGGCGGCCGATCTCGCGCTCGAGGCCGAGCAGCTTCGCCGCGCCGGTCGTCGCCGTCGCCAGCGCCTCGGCCGGGCTCATCCCGACGAGATCGACATATTGCGCGAACTCGCCGGCGTTGCGGCCGTGCTCGTAGACGCCCGCATCGGTGCCGAAGATCACCGGGACCCCGGCGGCGCGGGCGAGGCGGGCGGCCTTGCCGACCTCGTTCAGCGTCATCCGCACCTTCTCCTCGACGATCGGCGTGTAGACATTCTTGCCCAGCCGCTCGCGTATGCCGGTGAACGCCATCAAGGTCGGCACCAGCACCGTGCCCCGCTGCTTCATCAGCTGGATGGTGGCGGGGCTGGCGAAGGTGCCGTGCTCGATCGAATCGACGCCGGCGCGGACCGCCGCGGCGATGCCGGCGTCGGCATGGGCGTGCGCGGCGACCTTGAGGCCGAGATTGTGGGCGGTGGAGACGATCGCCCGCATCTCCTCGTCGGTGAACGCCTGGCCCAGGCCCTTGTCCCCCTGGCTGAGGACGCCGCCAGTGGCGTGGAACTTGATGACGTCGGCGCCGAGCTTGGCCGCCTCGCGCACCCGCGCGGCGCATTGGTCCGGCCCGGTGCAGGTGTTGTGGCCGTCGAGTGCCGCGGCGACCTCCGGCCGGAAGCCGGAGACGTCGCCATGGCCGCCGATGGTCGACAGCGCCTGCCCGGCCGCCAGCATGCGCGGCCCGGGCACCAGCCCCTGCGCGATCGCATCGCGCAGCGCGAAGCCACCGAGCCTGGTCGAGCCGAGGTCGCGCACGGTGGTGAAGCCGGCGCGGGCGGTGGTGAGCGCATTGTGCGCCCCGACCAGCGCCATCCACTCGTCCGACAGCGTCGCCTCCTGCCAGAAGGGGGCGCCCGGCACCGACATGAAATGGACGTGCGTGTCGATGAGGCCCGGCAGCACCGTCTTGTCCTGCAGCTCCACGAGGCGCGCGCCGGGCGGCGGCGCCGCGATGCCGGGCGAGATTGACTGGATGCGCCCGTCGACGATCACGATCGTCGAGGGCCCCTGGGCCGGCTGCGCGGGATCGACGATTAGCCGCCCGGCATGGACCACGAGGGTCTCGGCCCACAGGGGCGCGGCGAAAAGCAGGGCGATCAGTGCGAGGAAGCGGGCGAACATCGGCATCCCTTCGATAAGGTGCCGTTTCATGCTGTGGCGAGGGGCGCTTTGACAAGAAAAAAGCCCGGACGCGCGTGCGCTTCCGGGCTTTCGCCGGGGACATGTTCCTTTTCGCAGATTGCGAAAAGGTACGTGTCCCAACCTCGGTGGAGGGGACACGTCCCTTTGCTCGAAAGGAACATGTCCCCGCGTCCCGCCTACCAGAAGAAGTCGTAGATCACGTCGATCACTTCGCCGCTGTAGACGTCGACCAGCACCACGTCGTTATAGTAGCGGACCCACTGCGTGCCGTAGGGCGCCGGCGGCAGGCGGTACTGCCACGGATCGCTGATCCAGTAATCGCGGCCCCAGAAGATCTGGTCGAGCACGAGGCCGATCGAGAGCCGGTTGTAGCCGTAGCCATATCCCCGCGGCGCGTAATAAGGCGAGCGGAAGATGCCGCGGTTCGAGTAGCGGTAACGCTGCCAGTCGTAGCGATTGTCGCTCCGCCAGCCGCGATTCCACTCCACCCGGTTGCCGCCGCGATAGTCGCGATTGCCCTGGTAGCTGCGCTGGCCCTGATAGCCATTGCGGTCGCCGCCGCGGTAGCGCTGCGCCGACAGGCTGCGCTCGTAATTGGCCTCGTTCTCCGCGGCGCGGCGCTGGTAGCGCTCGGGCAGGCCCTGCGAGACCTGGCGGTTGGCCGCCCGGCTCGCCTCGATCTGCTGGCGATAGGCGTCCTGCTGGTAGTTGTTGCCGCCGCGATAGGCCTGCTGGCCCTGGTAGCCCTGGCGGTAGCCGCGGGTCTGCACCTGCTGCTGCTGCACCTGGACCTGCTGCTGTTGCTGCTGGACCTGCGCCTGCTGGCGTCCCTGCCAGCCGCCGCCGCCGCGATACTGCTCGGCGCGCGGCGCCTGCTGCTGTTGCTGCTGGGCGGCAGCCTGGCGCTCCTGCCGCGCCGGCCGCTGGCCTTCGCTGCGCTGATGATGCTCGCCGTCGCCGCGGCCGTGCCAGCCATTGTCCTGCGCCGCCAGCGGGCTCGCCGCGGTCGTCGCGATAAGCAATCCGATCAATGCCTTGCGCATCGATGT
>Ga0070692_10000602_pt1 | contig 11306 bp, 8 predicted proteins | sample KBSK1102metaG_FD_64675 | JGI IMG/M metagenome (GOLD analysis project Ga0070692, IMG submission 64675) | Corn, switchgrass and miscanthus rhizosphere microbial communities from Kellogg Biological Station, Michigan, USA - KBS K1-10-2 metaG | ecosystem: Host-associated > Plants > Roots >...
TGTCGCAACCCCCGCCCAAAATGGTTGGACCGCTCCTTTGCACGGCCGCGAAGGCCGCGCAATCAGCCGCGCCGCTCCCGGAAGTCGGCGATGGTGCGGCGCAGTCCCTCGTCGAGGCCGACCTGCGACCGCCACCCCAGCAGGCTCTCGGCCAGAGCGACGTCCGGCTTCCTCTGCAACGGGTCGTCGGCCGGCAGCGGCCTGTGCTCCAGCGCCGCGCCCGAGCCGGTGAGTTCCAGCACCCGCCGCGCCAAAGCGAGGATCGTCACCTCCGTCGGGTTGCCGAGATTGACCGGCCCGGTCACCTCCGGCGGCGATTCCATCAGCCGGACGAGGCCGTCAACGAGGTCGTCGACGTAGCAGAAGGACCGGGTCTGCTGCCCCTCCCCGAAAATGGTGATCGGCCGGTCCTCGAGCGCCTGGACGATGAAGTTGGAGACGACGCGGCCGTCGTTCGGGTGCATGCGCGGGCCGTAGGTGTTGAAGATGCGCGCGATCTTGATCGCCACCCCGTGCTCGCGGGCATAATCGAAGAACAGGGTCTCCGCGCACCTCTTGCCCTCGTCGTAGCAGGAGCGCGGGCCGATCGGGTTGACGTGGCCCCAATAGCTTTCCGGCTGCGGGCTGACCGCGGGGCTGCCATAGACCTCGCTGGTCGAGGCCTGGAGGATCCGGCAGCCGAGCCGCTTGGCCAGCCCCAGCATGTTGATCGCCCCGAGCACCGCGGTCTTGGTCGTGTGGACCGGATCGTGCTGGTAGTGGACCGGCGAGGCGGGGCAGGCGAGGTTGTAGATCTCGTCCACCTCGACGTGGAGCGGGAAGCAGACGTCGTGTCGCAGGAACTCGAAGCGCGGGTCGCCGCGGAGGTGGTCGAGATTGTCCTTGCTGCCGGTGAACAGGTTGTCGACGCACAGCACGTCGTTGCCGAGCGCCAGCAGCCGGTCGATGAGATGGGAGCCGAGGAAGCCGGCCCCGCCGGTCACCAGGATGCGTTTGCGATGTCCATAGGAACGCGCCACTCTCGAACCCTCTTGCCCGGCGGCGCCGATTCTCCCGGCGGTGCTAATCGCGGGCTCCGCGCTCGGCAAGCGCCGCGTGCGACCCTCGCCGGGACGCGCGGCGCGGGCGTGTCGGGCGCCTAGACGCTCCCCAGCGCCCGCCGGGCGAGAAGGAGGAGGGCGTCATAGGGGGTCGCCACCACTTCCTTGGCGACGAGCCGCGCATGGCGGTAGCGGCCGAGCTTCGCCCGCGCGTGGGGCATCGGCGGGACCACGACCCGGTGGCCGAGCAGGCGCAGGAGCAGCGCGCATCGCGGCTGATGGAAGGTGCTGGTGCAGCATATGACACGGGCGCAGTCGCCGCGCGCGCGCAAGATGCGGTCGCAAAAGCGCACCGATTCCAGCGTGTCGCGGCCGCAGGGCTCGACGAGGATCCGGTCCACGCCGACCCCGGCTTCGCGAAGCCGCTCGGCGATGACGGCCGCCTCGGCCCGCCCGTGACGCCCGACCGCCCCGGTCGCGACGATCATCGTCCCGGGATGCCGCCTCCACCAGGCGAGGGCACCCTCGATGCGGTGGCGAAGCGCCAGGCTCGGCCTGCCGTCGCGGCGCACGGCCGCCCCGAACACGAGCAGATAGTCGCGCCCAGGCGCGGGGGCGGGTGGGGATGGGGGCGGGGTCTTCTGCGCTGTCACGCAATGCGTTCCCAAGGCTGGCTTCGGGTCCGGCCGTCGTCGGCAGGATCGAGAGGACTCGATTCTTTCCGGTTACGCAATGTTCAGGAGGGCGCCATGGTTGCGACAGCCCGTCCGGCCCAGACACGGCGCCGCGCCTCCCGGCGCGCCGGGTCCGACCCTTCGCAGCGAGAGACGTGACGTGCCAGAGTCCAAGCCGGCCCCGCCGCTCGTCCTGCCCAACCCTGCCGCGCCGGACATCTTCGCCGATGAGCTGGTCTCGCTCGAGCGCGTGAACGGGACGATCCGGTTCCACCATGCGGTGCTGCGCCGCGACCCGTCGGCGGCGGGGCCGAGGCGGCGGGTCGAGGCCTGCACGATCATCCTGCCCGAAGCCGCCGCGCAGCGCCTCTGCCTCGCGCTCTACGACTTTCTCAACAAGCAGGGGCTCGACCCGGCCAAGATGGTCAGGAGCGGCGAGGTCGCTCAGTGAGCGCCGGCACTTTCCCGGATAGGGCAGAGCGCCCGTAATGTTCGAGATAGCCGGCCTGTCGTGTGTAACCAGAGGCTGCGGAGCGTGGCGACGAAGCGTCAGCCTGAGGAACTGCCTGGGGCCCAGGCGCGCTGAGGCTAGATGACCCATAAAGTCTACAACGAGCCCAGCGATGTCGACGCCGAGGATGGCGCGGTGGTCGTCGATGGTCCGGACGGAGTTGCGGTCCTCCTCACGCCGGAGGCCGCCGTCGAGACCTCGAACAGATTGTTGGACGGCGCCTTGCTCGCCGCCGGTCAGCGCGCCGAGGAGGCGCGCAGGAAAACGGAGCGGGCAAACCGGCTCAAGTAAGGCTCTTTGCGCCTCCTGCGCAAAAGGCGCGCCCCGAAGCTGTAGGAGCGCGCCTCTCGCAAAAGACAGGGCGGAAGGGGGCCGCCGGCTGCTAGACGCTACGCCTCCCCCAAGGTTCCGGCCGCGTTTGCAAAAGGCCGAAACCTCGACGCGTCACCGGGACAAGGCATAGCGTCGGCAATGTTCGAGATAGCCGGCTTCGTGGCGCGCCGCGAGCTGGACCACGCTTCGCCATAGCCAGGGTGGGGCGTCGAGCTGGCCGAGGGCTTCGCGGTTGAGCCGGCCGCGCCAGGCCCGCCGCGTCGGCTCGTCCATCTGGCTTGCGTGGGCGCGGCCCACCACGAAGGCGAGATAGGAGGCGGCGCGGATCGCTTCGGGCCGCGTGAACTGGCTGACCTCGATCTTGAGGTCCTGGGGGCGCAGCTCGCGCAGGACGACCGGCCTGCCGCACACCGCCACCGCCATCATCCGTTCGCCCAGATTGGGGGAGAGCGTCCTGGCGCCGGCGACGACGCGATGGGCGTCGCCGCCCGCGGTGCGGCGGCGGCCCGCCTGCGGAGGAAGGGCGGCGACCGCTTCCTTGAGATCGATCAGCGCGAAATGCCTGCGCTTGCCCGAGCCGACCTGCACCAGGGCCGCGAAACGCAGGCCGCCGAGCGAGCTGCACCCCTTCACCCAATAAGCGGCGTCGACCAGGCGGATCCGCTCATCCTCGTCGCGGCAGCCCAGCGAGACGATCAGCTTGCGCACATCCTCCTGCGCGAACACGCGCGCGAGGCCGGCGCGCTCCGCCTCCTCCAGCGGCCAGAAGCGCTTGCCGAGCGGGATGGTCGGGTCCGGTCCTTCGATCCGCTCGTCGGCGAGGTGCCGCCATTTGCGGCCGTGCGCGCGCTTGCGCACCGCGCGCACGACGTCGGGGGCGCCGTGCTTGCCGTTGCTCTCGTTGCCGTCGAGCGCCCGCGAATAGCCGTCGATGATCGCCTCGACGATATGCGCCGCGGCGACTCCGGGGAGGTCCGATCCGCGCGCCGCCGACTGGAGCGAGAGAGCGAGGCGGATGAGGTCGTGCGCCGGGTTCCCCACCACCGACTGGTCGAGGTCTCGGATCTGGATGTCGATGCGGTCGTCGGCCGCCGCCAGCGGCCCGAGATTGCCGAGGTGGCAATCGCCGCAGATCCAGACCGGCGGCCCTTCCGGCACGCCCACCGACCCGTCGAGCTCGCCCAGCCATTCGTAGAATTGCGCCGTATTGCCGCGCACATAAGCGTGCGCCGACTTCGCCATCTTGCGCAGCCGGCGGCGGTCGAGCAGCCGCGCGCGGCGATCGGCTGTCAGAGGGGGCTCGGCTGTCATCGGGACCTCGTCGCTCCGCGGATGTGCGCGTGCTTATTTCGGAGATTTAACGATCTTGCCGTGCATCGGTTCACGCACGTGGCGGGGCGGCGCTCGCCAGGTCAGGCCGACGCCTGCGCGGTCTCGGCCAGCCAGGTCCGGAACGCGCGCATCGCCGACGTCTCGGGGCGGGAGTGGAGGCGGGTGAGCCAGTAGCTGCCGGCGTGGAGGACTGCGGCGAAGGGGCGGACCAGCGCCTCGGCGGCGAGCTCACGGGCGAACATGGCGGCCGGCAGCAGGGCGATCCCGGCGCCTGCGGCGGCCGCCGCGGCCATGGTCGGGGAGGAATCGAAGACCGGGCCGCGGATGCGCGGCGCCGGCGCGCCGGCGGCGGCGAACCAGCGCGGCCATTCGTCCTGCCGGTAGGAGCGCAGCAGCGTCTCGCGGGCGAGGTCGGCGGGGGCGGCGAGGCGGCGGGCGACGGCGGGGGCGGCGAGCGGGGTGAGCGGCGCGTCGATCAGCGGCACCGCCTCGACTGCGTGCCAGGCGCCGTCGCCGAAGCGGATCGCCAGGTCGAGGCCCTCGCCGGCGAGGTCGACGCGGTTGTTGTTGGTGAGGAGCCTGAGGTCCACCTCCGGGTGGCGGGCGGCGAAATCGGGGAGGCGGGGGAGCAGCCAGCCCGCGGCGAAGGTGCCGACGACGCCGATGGTCAGCACCTCCTGGAAGCGGCCGTCGGCGAAGCGTTCGAGCGTGCCGCCGATCCGCTCGAACGCCTCGCTCAGCACCGGCACCAGCGCCGCGCCTTCGTCGGTGAGGGCGAGGCCGCGCGGCAGGCGGCGGAACAGGGCGACTCCGAGCCGCTCCTCCAACCCCTTGATCTGGTGGCTGATCGCCGCCTGGCTGACGAACAGCTCGAGGCCGGCGCGGGTGAAGCTGAGGTGCCGGGCCGAGGCTTCGAAGGCGCGCAGGGCGTTGAGGGGCAGGTGGGGCCGCATCGGCATCGTCCATGAGCTTTTCTTATGGCAGCCGCGACGTAACATCGTTTGCACGGCCCGCGCCAGAGCGACATTTTCGAACGCGAAAGGGAGGCTCGAACGATGATCGAGAGACGGCAATTCCTGATCGGCGCGGGCGGCCTCGGCCTGCTCGCCGCAGCCCCGGCACTGGCCGCGCCGCGTGCACCGCTGGGCGGGCAGCGGCTCGCCGCGGCGGTCGCGGCGCTGGAGCGGCGGAGCGGCGGCCGGCTCGGCGTGGCAATCGTCGACACCGGCACGGGCCGCCGCTTCTCGCATCGCGGCGACGAGCGTTTCCCCTTGTGCAGCACATTCAAATTTCTATTGGCGGCCGACCTGCTGGCGCGTGCCGACCGCGGCGCGATCGACCTTCGCAAGCGGCTGCCGATCAAGGCGACGCGCCTTGGCAATTCGGATTTCACGAAGAGCCGCGTCGGCCGGGACGCGAGCCTCGCGGAGCTCGCCCACGCGATCATTGAAATCAGCGACAATGATGCCGCGAACCTGCTCCTCGGCGAGATCGGCGGGCCGGCGGCGCTTACCCGCTTCGCCCGGACGATCGGCGATCCGGTGACTCGCGTCGACCACATGGAGCCGGTGAGCGACGCGCCCTCGGACGTCACCGACACGACCAGCCCCGCCGCGATGGCGGCGGATTTCGAGCGGATCCTGCTCGGCAACGTCCTGAAGCCCGCCTCGCGCGCGACGCTGAGGGACTGGCTGTTCCATTCGAAGACCGGGGTGGGGCGCCTGCGCGCCGGCCTGCCGCGTGGCTGGCGGCTGGCGCACAAGACCGGGACCGGCATGCACGGCTCGTCGAACGATGCCGGCCTCGTCTGGCGCCCGCACGGCGCGCCGCTGCTCGTCTCGGCCTACCTCACCGGATCGCCGCTCGCCGATGCCGGCCGCGACGCGATCATCGCAAGCGTCGCGCGGGCGGTGGCTTCGGCGGCTATTTGATCACATAGCCGAGGAGCAGGGTGAAGCTCGAATTCGCCGCCATCGGACCCTTGGGCTTGATGCGGATGTTGGTGACGAGGCTGTCGGCGCCCTGGCTGTTGGCCGTGGGCACGTAGGTCCAGGTCGCGCCATTGTCCTTGGAGAATTCAACGTCGTCCGTGGTGCTTGCGAGGCTGGTGTAGGTGTAGGTGAGGCCGGAGGGCGTCGCGCCGTCGGTATATTTCACCGGGCCGCCGCTCGCGCCGGAGATGTTGCCCACATAGAGCTGGAGGCCGGCGGCGGTCGGATCGGAGACGATGACGCTGTCGGCGGTGACTGCGAAGGCGTTCGGGTTGGTGACGGTGATCGTATAGGCGACGAGGCCGCCCGGGATGAGCTTGGGGTTGATCGCGCCGTTCACCGGATCCGTCCGCGCGGCGCTGACCTTGGTGACGGTGAGCGGGCTGATGGCGAGGACGTTGAAGGTGGCGCTCACCGTCGCACTGGTCGCGGTGCCGAACTGGGCCTGGGCGCTGTTGACGTAGCTGCCGGCGGTCGACGGCATCTTCACCGAGTAGACGAGCTTCACCGAGCCGCCGGCGGGGATCAGGTAGGACTGGTCCTGGCGTCCGGTGAAGGTGAGGGTGCCGGTGGCGTTGAGTGCCGGCACGCTGCTCGAATTGGCCGCGGTGACGTCGCTCGTCGCGTCGAGCCCCTGGAAGGTCGCGCCCGCGGGCAGCGTGTCGGTGAAGCTGGAGATGCGGCTGTCGTAGGCGGAGGGGTTGGTGACGGTCACCGTATACTTCACGGTGGCGGCGGTGCCGACCGTGGTGTTGGCGATGTCGGAGGTCTTGGCGATGGTGAACGGGTTGGTCGCGCCGGGGAAGGAGATGGAGATCGAGCCCGAGCCGTCGAAATTGCCCGTATATTTGATGTTGGTGTTGCCCGAGGTCTGCACTGCATAGGGGCGCGCGCTGGTCGAGGCGCCAGCGCATTGATATTCGAAATAATAGCGCACGGTGATGCCGTAGCCGTTGCCGGACTGCTTCACGTTCTGGACGAAATAGAGCTGGTTCGCGGTGCCGACCGTCACCGGCGAGACGTTGCTGGCGAGGATGGCGGTGCCGACGAGGCGGAAGCAGGCGGCGTTGAACGCCTGGCCGCCCGAGGGCTGGAGGAAGAATTCGTCCCCGATGACCGAGCCGCCGAAATCGTAGGCGGCGTCGAAATAGATGGTCTGGCCGACCACCGCGCCGGGGCCGAGGGTGGAGCTCAGTACGTTGCCGCCGGCATTGGCGCTGATCGCCGAACGAGCGGTGAGGGTGACGAGGGTGGTCGACGGCGACGTGCTCGAGGTGATGGCGATGGACGGCGCGGTCGAGGCGAGGTTGGTGCAGCCATAGCCGACGAACCAGTAGACGCCCGTGCTCTGGCCGGCGCCGATCGACCCGATGGTCTGCGTCGCCGCCTGGCCGCCGGCGAGGAAGAAGCCGCTGCCGAGCCCGCTGATCGTCGCGACGACGTTGGTGACCGTGGTGCCGCCGGTGTTGGTGACGACGCCGCCGACATACATGGCGCGCGGGCCGGCCGCGGCGCAATTGTTCGAATCGATCGGCATCGACTGGGTCTTGGTCGTGTCGTTGCCGGTGCGCAGCGAGAAGGTCACCGCGGCGCTCGCCGGCGCGGCGGCGAGGCAGGCGGCGAGCAGGCCGAGGAACAAGGCGAGGAGTCGTTTCACCGGCGGCCGATCCCGAGATTGCGCAGCGAGAGCTGGTCGAACTTGATCCGCGCGGTGACGTAGGGGCCGGCGCGGGTGTAGCGCGAGGCCTCGAAATCGCGGTCGTGGAAGCCGACGAGGTTCCAGCCGAGCGAGATCCAGCCATTGTCGAACGGCTTGACGCCGAGGCTCGGGCCGATCGCATAGCCGACGGCGCGGGCGCCGGCGCTCTCGCGGATGCTGGCGGTGAGCGAGACGTCGAGCGTCTGCGACAGGTCGAAGCGCAGGTCGGCGCCGAGGAGGTTGCTGAAGCCCTTGATGTCGTCTGAGGCCACTCGGTCGCTGGCGTAGCGGGCGCCCCAGAAGAGCGCGAGCTCGGTGCCTGCGGAGGGCGACCAGTTGAGCGCCAGCGAATTGACCGCGCGGCGCGAGCGGGCATTGCCGCTGATCGTGAAGGGAGCGCCGATCGGGTCGGCCTGGCCGGCGACGGCGCCGGTCACGACGTCCTCGCGGACCTCGAGCTTCTCGAGCCAGGACCAGGCGCTGCCGGCGGGGCGGTGGGCCCAGCTCAGCTGGAGGTTGGCGGTGCGGGTCTCGGCGCCGCTCTTCGCTTTGGCGGTGAACCAGTCGACGGCAAGGCCGACCGCGCTGCCGTCGCCGATCTGGCGCAGCGCCGCGGCGGTGATGCCGTAACGGTCGCCCTGGCCGCCGGCGCGATATTCGGCGCGGCCGGTGACGCTCCACAGGCGGGCGCGGTAGGTGGCGCCGCCGGTCACGGCGGTGAAATCCTCGGTCAGGCTGCCCGAGCCGGTGAAGCCGCCGCTCGCCACCGGCTGGAGGGGGTTGAGCACCCGAGTCGGGTCGATGCCGTGCAGCGTCTTGTTGGAGTCGAGCGAGGCGTCGAGCGACCAGTGCTTGCCGAGCACCACCGACTGCGAAAGGCCGAAGGCGGCGAAGCTGCGCGGGCCGTATTCGGCGATGTCCTGCTGGTTGGCGGTGAGCGCGATCTTGGCGCCCGCCCAAGGCTGGACGTCGAAGCCGATGCGGGCGGTGCGCGCGTTGATGTTCTTGCCCTTCGCGATCTCGTAGGCGCCGACCAGCTGGAAGCCGGTCTTCACCGTGTAGCGGGCGGTGAAGCGATGCTGGGCGGGGAAATCGACGCTGCCGGCCTGGCCGAGCGGGATCTCGGTCTGGGCGTCGAGCTCGAGCTTGTTCGAGAGCAGCCGCTTGGTGGCGCCGAGCTGGAGCAGGGTCGACCGGGCGGAGCGGCCGTCCTGGAGACGATCGTCGGCGAAGACCAGGCCGGCGCGGGCGGAGAGGGTGCGGCCCTTATATTCGACCAGCGCCTTGCCGGCGATGCGGCGCGCCTCCGTGCCGAGATAATCCTCGACCCAGCCGCTCGCCGAGACGGAGACCTGCTCGTTGACCTTGACGCGGCCGTCGAAGCCGACCTTGCGAGTGCCGTTCTCGGCGCCGGAGAGCTGGCCGACTCCGAAGCCCTTGTCCTGCTGGCGGGCGTAGGCGAGGGCATCGTAGCGCGGGCCGTGATGCTCGGCCTCGACCAGCCAGGCGGTGGCGGTGCCGCCGGAGGGCTGGGCCGAGCCGGCGGCGGCCTTGTTGTCGCTGACCGCGACCTCGGCGCGCACCTCGGTGCTCGCGTTCGGCTTGTAGCGCAGGTCGGCGCCCATCAGGTTGGTGGTGCCGCGGTCGTCGGCATCGTGAAGGCCGGTGGCGGCGACCTGGAGCTTCTGGTCCTTCGAGCGCCAGCTGGCGCGGCCGCCCGCGTTGAGGCGGCGGCGGGCGACTCCGTCGACCTCGTAATCGGCGACGATGAACTGCGGGTTCAGGCCCGAATCGCGTGACAGGATCGGCTGCTTGAAGCGGACGATGCCGGCCGCATAGTCGATCTCATAGTCGACGTAGCGGGCGAGCTGGTGAGTCTCGACGATCTTCTCCGAGCGGAGGCGGTCGCGCACCTCGAGGGCGATCGTCTCGCTGTTCGGCAGGATGTTGCGGGCGCCCAGCGCATAGGGGCCGGAGAGGCCGTTGCCCTGGATGTCGTCGCGGCGGTGGCGGTTCTCGGCGTCGGCGACATAGGCGACGGCGGCGACCCGCTTCGAGCGATACTCCGCCTTGCCGCCCGTGAAGGCGCGGACGTAGCGGGCGAGCTGCGGCTCGTCGATGCCGGTCTGGAAGTCGCCGAACAGAGCGTAGAATTGCGGGCGCTCGAGCTTGAGGTAGAGCTTCTTGACCGACGCGGCGTCGTAGCGGCGCTCGGAACGGTCGGCGTAGACGGTGTAATAATGGGTCGGGTCGATGGCGCCGCCGAAGCGGGTGTCGGCCTCTTTCTTCTTGCTGTCATAGGCGAGCGTCATCAGCCATTTCCCGAGGATCCGGCCCTTGGCGTAGAGAGCGAGACGGCCGTCGGTGAGCAGCTTGGGCTTCTCGTCGCCGAGGCTCTCCATGCGGTTGTCGAGGCGGTTGTAGCCGAGCGTGCCCTCGGCGAGGCCGACGATGGTCCACGGCCGGTCGCCCGGGTCGAGCCACATTTCGAGGCGCTGCTCGCGCGCCGTCTGGCCGTCGCGGAACGGGAAGCGCAGGCTCACCGAGCCCGACGCGGTCGTCGGCTCGAGCTCGATATAGGCGACTCCGTCCTCGCCAGCGACGTGCCAGACCGGGCGGGCGCGCTCGAGGCCGGCGAGCTGGCGCGCCTGCTGGGCGTCGGCCTCGACCGCGGGATAATAAGGCGCCGGCACCTCGAAGTCGCCGGTGAGGCCGTAGCGGACCGGGCGGCCGTCGCTGTCGGTGAGGCGCACTGCGATGACCGGCCGGGTGACGCCGTCGGCGACCAGCACCGAGCGCTCGCGCACCAGCTCGGCGCGCATCGGGCTGGCGCCGTAGCGGACCGTGCGGTGCAGCGTCTCGGCGAGGCTGCCGTCGGCGTTGCGCACCTCGGCGGTGAGCTCGGTCGCGCCCTTCGCCTCGAGCGGGATGCCGCGCCACTGGCTGACGACGATGGTGTTGTCGCCATTCTTGCGATCGCCTTCGAAGGCGATCGCATCGGCCTCCTTGCCGTTGACGAGCAGGCGGACCTTCTGGCCCGGGCGGTGCTTGATCGCGACGCGGACGATCGGCGCGCGCGGATTGTGGTCGACCTCCGGGAACAGCCAGGCGACGCCCGGCTGCTGGCCGGCGAACCAGTCGCGCTCCGCGCCGGCGGCCTGGGCGTCGGTCGCGACCGGCGGGCGCGCCTTGGCGGCGTCGGCGCGCGGCGCGCGGGGGGCCGAGGGGATTGCGTGGAAGTCGACGCGGCGCAGCTCGCCGCCGCGGCCGTCGACGAAGCGCGAGAAGGCGCGGCCGCCCGAGCGGGTATCGCTCGCGCAGTCGATGGCGGCGCGGTCGGCGGGGAGGGTGCTGTCGTCCATCTGGACGACATGGGTGCCGGCGATCAGGCCTTCGAAATGGTAGCGGCCGTCCGGATCGGTGACGGCATAGCTGCCGTCCTCGAGCATGATCCTGACTCCGGCAATGCCCTTGCCGGCGACACCGCAGGCGCCGTCGATCACCCGGCCCTCGACCGTGACCCGGTCGGCGATCGAGTCCCGAAGGATCCGGACGGGAGCATCGGCGACGTTGCTGGCGGTGCCTTTCGAGTCGGTGACCGCGACCTTGTTGACGGCAACTCCGGACTGCGCGTCGCCGCGCACTTCCATCGCATAGCTGACCGTGGCGCTGGCGCCCGGCGCCAGGGATTTCACCGAAATCTCAAAGGCATCGCCGCTCGGATCG
>Ga0070692_10000611_pt1 | contig 11230 bp, 10 predicted proteins | sample KBSK1102metaG_FD_64675 | JGI IMG/M metagenome (GOLD analysis project Ga0070692, IMG submission 64675) | Corn, switchgrass and miscanthus rhizosphere microbial communities from Kellogg Biological Station, Michigan, USA - KBS K1-10-2 metaG | ecosystem: Host-associated > Plants > Roots >...
AGCTCTCCGGCGGCGAGCAGCAGATGCTCGCGATCGCGCGCGCGCTGCTCTCGCAGCCGCGCCTGCTGCTGCTCGACGAGCCGTCGCTCGGCCTCGCGCCGCTGATGATCGACGCCGTCTTCGAGGTCATCGCCGACCTGCGCGAGGAGGGCGTGACGATCCTGCTCGTCGAGCAGAACGCGCGCCGCACGATCGAGTTCGCCGACCGCACGTACGTGCTGCGGACCGGCTCGCTCGTGCTGTCGGGCACGCGCAGAGAGCTGATGAGCGGCGACATGGCCGACATCTACCTGGGGTCCGAGGACACGGTGAGCGCATGAAGTCCCTCATCCAGAACGTCATCGACGCGCTCGCGCTCGGCAGCCTCGACGCGCTGTTCGCGCTCGGCATCGCGCTGATCTTCGGGATCATGCGCCTCATCAACTTCGCGCACGGCCAGCTCATCATGCTGGCGGCCTACGCGATCATCCTGTTCGTCGGCGCGCCGTGGCCGGTGCTGATCCTTGGCACGCTCGCCGTCGCCGTGATCGCCGCGCTCGCGATGGAGCGGATCGCGTTCCGCCCCGTGCGCGGCGCGAACCCGGCGACGCTGCTCGTGACGTCGTTCGCGATCAGCTTCCTCGTGCAGAACCTCGCGATCTTGATCCTTGGCTCGACGCCGCGCTCGGTGAACGTCTCGACGACGGTCACCGAGTCGGTCACGATCGCCGGCCTCGACGTCTCCAAGCTCGACATCATCACCGTCGTCGGGACGGCGGCGCTGCTGACGGCCGTGGCGCTGTTCCTCGCGCGCACGCGCATCGGCGTGCAGATGCGCGCCTCGGCGGAGGACTTCGCGATGGCGCGGCTGCTCGGCGTGCGCGCCGACGCCGTGATCGCGACGGCGTTCGGCATCAGCGGCGTGCTGGCCGGCGTCGGGGCGCTGCTGCTCGTCTCGCAGACCGGCCAGGTCGATCCCAACATCGGGCTCGCGCCGGTGCTGGTCGCGTTCGTGGCGACCGTCGTCGGCGGCATGTCGAGCCTCGTCGGCGCCGTGCTGGGCGGCTACCTGCTCGGCAGCCTCACCGTCGCCATGCAGGTCGTGCTGCCGCTCGGGGTGCGCTCGTACCGCGACGCGATCGTCTACGCGATCGTGATCGTCGTGCTCGTCACGCGCCCCGACGGCCTGATCGTCGCCAAGTCGGCAAGGACCCGCGTATGAGCACCGAATCGACCTCCCGCCGCCTGCTCGCGGCGGTGTTCCCCGCGCTCGCCGCGCTCGCCGCGATCGCGCTCGTGACGCTGTGGGGCTCCAGCGGCTCGGAGATCCTCGACCGCACGATCATCACGATGCTGATCGACCTCGTGCTCGTGATGGGCCTCTACATCTTCGCGGGCAACTCGGGGATCTTCTCGTTCGGGCAGCTGAGCTTCATGGCGATCGGCGCCTACGCCGCGGGCTTCCTGACGATCCCGGTCATCACGAAGAGACTGATCCTCCCGGGGCTGCCGGACTGGCTGATGACGGCGCAGGTCGGCCCGGTCGCGGCGGTGCTGATCGGCGGCGCGGTCGCCGCGCTGTTCGCGGCCGTGCTGGCGATCCCGCTGATGCGGCTCTCGGGCATCTCCGCCTCGCTCGCGACGTTCGCGGTGCTGATCGCGATCAACGTCGTGCTGGCCAACTCCGACGACGTCACCGGCGGCACGAGCGGGCTCAACGGCGTGCCCGTGACCGTCACGAGCTGGAACGCGTTCGCGTGGGCGGCGGTCGCGATCGCGATCGCGCTCGCCTTCCAGCTGACGCCGATCGGCCGCCGGCTGCGCGCGACGCGCGAGGACGAGGTGGCGGCGCGCGCGCTCGGCATCTCGGTGCTGACCGAGCGGCGCGTGGGCTTCGTCCTGTCGGCGTTCGTGACGGGCGTCGGCGGGGCGCTGTACGCGCAGTTCAACAGCGCCTTCACGCCCGACGCGTTCTATCTCGACCTGACCTTCCTCATCATCGCGATGCTCGTCGTCGGCGGGATGAACAGCCTGACCGGGGCGGTCGCGGGCGTGCTCGTGCTGACCGCCGTCTCGGAGGGGCTGCGGCGGATCGAGCAGGGCGCGCACGTCGGCCCGCTGTTCGTGCCGGGACGCACCGGGCTGCGGGAGGTCGGTCTCGCGCTGATCATGCTGGCGATCCTCCTCTTCCGCCCGCGCGGGCTCACGGGCGGGCGCGAGCTGCCGCTGCCCAGGCGCCTGACCCTGCCCGGACGCCTGCGGCGGCCGGCGAAGGCCCACCGATGAGCGCCGGCGCAGGAGCGACCGGCGGACCCGACAGATCGCAAGGAGCAGTGATGCCACCGCAGACCAGACGACCGCCCGCCGACGGGCCGGTCGGCGCGATCGCGCTCGACGCGCCGGATCGCGAGGGGATCGAGCGCGTCGACGTGCTCGACGCGATCAAGCGCCGGCGCATGCACCGGCGCTTCACCGCGGAGCCCGTCTCGCGCGCGGACCTCGAGACGCTCGCGTGGGCGGCCGGCCGCGGCCCGATGGGCGGCGGGCAGCTCGTGCGGCGGCTCGTGATCGTCGACGACCCGATCCTGATGCGGACGGTCGCCGAGGTCACGCCCTGCTGGCTCAGCAACGCGCCGGCGCTGATCGTCGTCTGCACCGACACGGTCGTCGCGCACGACAAGATGGGGCGCCTCGGGCGCGACTTCATCTCGCAGCTCGACGCCGGCGCGGCGGCCGAGAACGTGGCGCTCGCCGCGATCCCGCTCGGGCTCGGCGTGTGCTTCAGCCGCTGCACCGTCGACGCCGCGCTGCAGGAGGTGCTGGAGATGCCGCGCGAGGTGCGGCCGGACCTGCTGATCGCCGTCGGCCACCCCGCGCCGCAGGCCTCGAGAGTCGGCAAGCTCGCGTCGCGGATCGTCTACCACAACCGTTTCGGCAGCCCCTGGGAGGCGGCATGAGCACTCCGATCGCGGACACCGTCTTCGAGCTGTGCGTCTACCTCGTCTCGGCCGCGCGCGGAGGGCTCGACGAGTCCTCCTCGGCGAACGGCTTCCGCATGATCGAGGCGGTCAGCCGCTTCGTCGCCGCGTGCGAGACGGCGAGCGAGCACACCGATCCGTTCCTGCGCGAGATCAAGGCGTACATCGACGAGCACAAGCTCAAGGTCACCGGCGACCGCGCCGCCTTCGCGGTGTGGCTCGACGAGCTGCTGCGGCGCTTCGCGGCGGAGGCGAAGGCGCGCAACCTGGCGGCCGGCTCCGGCGAGTCGTCGCTGCCGATGACGCCGCTGGGCGGCTGACCGGCGACGTTGCTTTGAGCGATAAATCGTACTAAGATCGAAATATCGAACAGACGCAAACCTGAGGGAGCACGAAGGAACATGGGACGACACCTGGCAGTGGACATCGGCGGGACCTTCACCGACTTCGTCCTTGCCGACACCGCCGACGGATCGGTGCGGATCGAGAAGATGCCGTCCCGCTACGAGGAGCTCGACACGTACTTCTTCGAGGGGATCGAGCGCCTCGGCACGACGCCGGCCGAGCTCGACGGCCTGCTGCACGGCACGACGATCGCGCTCAACACGATCATCCAGGAGCGCGGCTGCAAGGTCGGCCTGCTCACGACCGCCGGCTTCCGCGACGCGCTCGAGATCTGCCGCGGCGGCCGCACGGAGATCTACAACCTGCTGTTCAAGCATCCCGTCCCGATCGTCCCGCGCCGCCTGCGCCGCGAGGTGCCCGAGCGGCTCGACCACCGCGGCGAGGTCGTCACGCCGATCGACCTCGAGGCGGCCGAGCGCGAGGTCCGCTTCCTGCTCGACGAGGGCTGCGAGGCGATCGCCGTCACGTTCCTGCACGCCTACCGCTCGCCGCAGCACGAGCTCGCGGTCGGCGAGCTGATCGAGCGGATCGCGCCCGGCACGCTCGTCTCGCTCTCGCACCGCGTCTCGCCCGAGTGGCGCGAGTTCGAGCGCACCTCGACGACCGCGCTCAACAGCTACGTGGCGCCGAACGTCGCCAGATACCTCGACACGCTCGAGCAGGGACTCGGCGCGCGCAGCTTCCCCGGCTCGCTCAGCATCATGCAGTCGACCGGCGGCAGCACCTCCGCCGAGCGCGGCCGCGACGCGCCGATCTCGACGCTCGAGAGCGGTCCGGCCGGCGGCGTGATCGCCGCCGCGCGCGTGGCGACCGACCTCGGCCGCACGCGCGCGATCTCCGCCGACGTCGGCGGCACGAGCTTCGACGTCTCGCTGATCGTCGACGGCGAGCCGGCCGTCAAGTCGCAGACCGAGATCGAGCGCCGGCCGGTGCTGCTGCCGAGCATCGACATCGTCTCGATCGGCGCCGGCGGCGGCTCGATCGCGCGCGTGGACCCGAGCGGCGCGCTGCACATCGGCCCCGAGAGCGCGCAGGCGACGCCCGGCCCGGCCTGCTTCGGCCGCGGCGGCACGCGCCCGACCGTCACCGACGCGTACGCGACGCTCGGCATCATCGATCCCGAGAACTTCCTCGGCAAGCGCATGCAGCTCGACCTCGACGCGGCCGCCGACGCGCTCCGGCGCGAGGTCGCCGAGCCGCTCGGGCTGTCCTCCGCGCGCGAGGCCGCCGGCGCGGTCGTGCGCCTGACGACGATGAACATGGTGCTCGCGATCCGCAACATCACGATCGAGCGCGGCCACGACCCGCGCGAGTTCACGCTGATCGGCTTCGGCGGCGGCGGCGGGATGTTCTCCAGCTACGTCGCGCACGAGCTCGAGCTGCCGGAGTTCGTCGTGCCGGCGCTGCCGGCGAACTTCTCGGCCTGGGGCATCCTCAACTCCGACTACCGCCACGACGGCGTGCGCCACCTGCTCGGGCGCGTCGACGATGCGCTGCTCGCGCAGGCGCGCGACGCGCTCGCGGAGCTGACGGAGGAGGGGAGAGCCGCGGTGCTGCGGTGGGGTCACGGCGCCGACGACCCGATCGCCGTGCAGTGGTTCCTCGACCTGCGCTACGTCGGCCAGGAGCACACGATCCGCGTCGCGGTCGAGCCGGACGCCGCGCTGGAGGCCGGCGCGGTGCGCGAGCGCTTCGAGCAGCTGCACCTGCAGACGTACTCGCACGTCTACGAGGGCCAGCCGATCGAGCTCGTCAACGCGCGCGCCGTCGTGATCGGCCAGCGCGAGCGCTCGCGCCCGCCGGCGGCGCCGGCAGCCGAGCGCCCCGACGCCGCCGCGGCGCTGATCGGGACGCGCGCCGTCTCGCTCGCCGGCGAGGAGCCGTCCGACGTGCCGATCTACGATCGCGAGCGACTCCAGGCCGGCGCGACGCTCGAAGGGCCCGCGATCGTCCAGGAGTGGACGTCGACCACCGTGATCTCGCCGGGAGATCGCCTGACCGTGCACCCCGAGGGGCACCTCGTCGTCGCTTGCGGGCGCTGACGGTGACCGGAAGCCAAGGAGCCACCGAGACCATGACCACCACCACACCCGCCGTCGAGCTCGATCCCGTCACCATCCAGGTGATCCGCAACGCGTTCGTCGCGATCGCCGACGAGATGAAGATCACGATGATCCGCACGGCGTACAACGACCTGCTCTACGAGGTGCAGGACTTCGGCATCGTCATCACCGACGTCGAGGGCGACCTGATCGCCCAGTCCGACACGATGCCGGTCTTCATCTCCGTGCTGCCCGGCTGCATCAAGGCCGGCATCGAGCGCTACGGGGCCGACGGCTTCGCCGACGGCGACGTGATCCTCGCCAACGACCCGTTCAGCACCGGCACGCACATCAGCGACACGGCGATCTACATGCCGGTGTTCGCCGACGAGCAGCTCGTCGGCTTCGTCGGCTGCATGGCCCACTGGGCCGACATCGGCGGCAAGTCGCCGGGCGGCTGGTGCCCCGACTCGACCGACGTCTTCCAGGAGGGCCTGCGCTTCGACCACCTCAAGCTCGTCGAGGCCGGCGAGCCGAACGCGACGCTCGACAAGTTCATCTGGGACAACGTCCGCCTGCCGGTCGTCAGCCGCGGCGACTACGGCGCGCAGCTCGCCTCCTGCCGCACCGGCATCCGCCGCATCCGCGAGCTGTACGGGCGCTACGGCGCCGAGACGATCCAGCAGTCGGTGCAGGCGATCTTCGAGCAGGGCGAGGCGGCGATGCGCCACGCGCTCGCGTCGATCCCCGACGGCGACTACACGGCCCGCACGTGGCTCGACCACGACGGCGTCGAGCGCGACCGCGAGCTGCTGATCAACCTCACCGTGAAGATCCGCGGCGACAAGGTCACGGCCGACTTCGAGGGCTCCAGCCCGACCGCGCGCGGCCCCGTCAACTGCCCGCTGCTGGCGGTGCGCGCGGGGATCGAGACGGCGCTCAAGGGGCTCACGCTGCCGACCGAGCGCACGAACACCGGGCATTTCCGCTGCCTGTCGGTGGTCGCGCCGGAGCGCACGGTCGTCAACCCGCCGTTCCCCTCGCCCGTCGACTCCTACGGCTACGTCTACCAGATGGCCGCGGAGCTGCTGCTGCGCGCGCTCGCCAAGGTGCTGCCGGAGCGCTGCCCGGCCGGCGGCTACCCGCTGTTCCTCGTGCACTTCTTCCGCCTCGAGCGCGAGCGCAGCGTCGAGGCGCGGGCGGTCAGCGAGAGCGCCTTCGTGTTCGTCGACCCGCCCGTCGGCGGCGCCGGCGCGTCCGCCTCCGGCGACGGCGCGAACGGCCTCATCTGCCTGCTCGACGGCGACGCGCCGAGCCCGGTCGCGGAGATGATCGAGAGCCGCTACCCGCTGCGGCTGGAGTCCTACGCGCTCGACCCGCACTCGGCCGGCGTCGGCCGCCACCGCGGCGGCATGGGCACGCGCAAGCAGTACCGCTTCCTCGAGGACGACCTCTTCTGCCAGGTCTCCGTCGAGGGCACGCACTACCCCGGCTGGGGCCTGCAGGACGGCGGCGACGCGCGCGCGAGCGGCGTCACGATCCGCCCCGGCACCGACGGCGAGAAGACGATCCAGGACAAGGTCGGCTTCGTCGGGCCGTTCACGGCCGGCGAGCAGATCGTCGCGTTCGCGGGCGGCGGCGGCGGCTGGGGCGACGCGTTCGAGCGCGACCCGGCGGACGTGCTCGAGGACGTCCGCAACGAGTTCTTCACGCCGGCGGAGGTCGCCGACCTCTACGGCGTGGCGATCACCGACGACCTGCGCGTCGACGAGGAGGCGACGCGCGCGCTGCGCGCGGCGCGACGTTGAGGCGATGAGCAGCGACGGCGGGGATCTGCAGCCGCTCGAGGCGATCGAGCCGCTGGACGGGGAGGGGCCGGCGCCGGGCACCGTGGAGGGTGTGCCCGACGTCGGCGCGATCCTCAAGCGCCTGCGCATCCGGCACAACCTGTCGCTGCGCGAGCTGTCGGAGGGCAGCGGCGTCTCGGCGAGCTTCCTCAGCGCCGTCGAGCGCGGCACCTCCGACATCTCGATCGGGCGGCTCGCGCAGCTCGCGCGCTTCTTCGGGCTCGACGTCGGCTCGCTGCTCGGCTACTCGGCCGGGCGCGCGCGCCCGCACTTCATCGTCGACGAGGACCGCCTGCAGGTCGACCGCGGCAAGGGGATCGACTACGAGGTGCTGCGGATCGGCGGCGTCGGGCTCGAGCTGATCAAGATCGAGTTCGCGCCGCACACGACGTTCGCCGAAGACCTCACGCACGAAGGCGTCGACATCGTGCTCGTCACGAGCGGACACCTGATCGCGACCGTCGCCGGCGTCGACTACCCGATGGCGGCCGGCCAGTGCGCGGTCTGGTCGGGGGCGTACCCGCACAGGCTGCGCAACGACCGCGACGAGCCGGCGAGCGCGATCTCGATCGTCACCGAGAGCGTCTTCTGATGCTGCTCTCCCGGCTCACCTGGCCGGAGGTCGCCGACGCCGTCGCGCGCGGCGACGCGTGGGGGCTCGTGCCGACCGGCTCCTTCGAGCAGCACGGCCCGCACCTGCCGCTGATCACCGACGCCGCCTTCGCCGACGTGCTGGCGGGGATGATCGCGCAGCGGATCGCGCAGCCGTGCCTGACGATGCCGGCGCTGCCGATCGGCATCTCCGGCCACCACACCGGCTTCCCCGGCACGGCGACCGTCTCCGAGGAGCTGTTCGCCGCCGCCGTCGGCGCGCAGGTCGACGCGCTGGAGCGGGCGGGCGTCGAGCGCGTCGCGCTGTTCAGCGCGCACGGCGGCAACTTCGCCGCGCTCGGCCGGATCGCCGCGGCGCGATCCGCGCCGCGCCTGGCCGCCTACGCCGACGTGCACCGCTTCGTCGGCGCGATGGCCGACGCGGGCCGCGCCGCCGGGCTCGACCCCGGCCCCGCCGACTGGCACGCCGGCGTGCTGGAGACGAGCATGGCGCTGTCCGCCTTCCCGGATGTCGTGCGCGCCTTCGAGGGCGTGCGCGGCTACGGCGGCGAGGACCCCGACTGGCAGGCGCGGATGGCGGCCAAGGGCGTCGACGCGCTCAGCGCGAGCGGCGTGCTCGGCGATCCCGCCGGCGCGAACGCCGAGGCCGGCGCCGCGATCCTCGCGGCGCTCGCCGACGAGCTCGCGCATCACTTCGCGGCCGCGCTCGACCTCGACCTGCAGCCGACACCGACGATGGACACAAGGAGCGAACGTGGCAACTGAGAAGCTCGGGACGGTGCTCGACGCTGGGGTCGCCCAGCCGCGCGTCGTCAAGCTCGACGCGATCCCGGTCGAGGTGCCGTGGAAGCGGCTGGCGGCCGCGACGGACGAGCGCGCCTATCGCTGGGCGTTCGGCGTCAAGCGCAGCGGCGCGGCGGTGGTCGTGCGGCTGGAGACCGACGACGGCCGCGTCGGCTGGGGCGAGACGACCGGCCTGTTCCACCCGAACATGCCCGTCTCGCTGCTGGCGGACGCGATCCGCTCGCTCGAGCCGGCGATCCTTGGCCAGCGCCCGCACGACGTCGAGCGCTTCGCCGCGACGGCGTACAACCACGCCGGCTGGCACTTCGCCCGCGGCTTCGCCAACTACGCCATCTCCGGCATCGAGATGGCCTGCTGGGACCTGATCGGCAAGTGCGCCGGCGCGCCCGTCAGCGACCTGCTCGGCGGCCGCGTGCGCGACCGCGTCGAGTTCATGTACTTCGTCTACCGCGACGAGCCGGACGTGATGGTGCGCGAGGCGCTCGCGGCGGTCGAGCAGGGCTTCGAGACGATCTACGTGAAGATCGGCATCGAGCCGCGCGAGGACCTCGAGATCCTCGAGGCGGTCCGCGACGCGATCGGGCCCGAGCGGCGCCTGCGCGCCGACGCCAACGAGGCCTGGTCGCCCGGCATGGCGGTGCGCATGATCAACGCGTTCGCGCACCTCGACCTCGAGTTCATCGAGCAGCCGGTGCTCGCCCAGGACGTCGTCGGGCTCGCCGACGTGCGCGGCAAGGTGGCGGTGCCGGTGTGCGCCGACCAGGCCGCGCGCACGCCCCACGACGTGCTGAACGTCGTGCGCCACCGCGCGGCCGACCTGCTGTCGGTCTGCCCCGGGGACGCGGGCGGCCTGCTGGCGGCGCGCAAGTCGGCGGCGATCGCCGAGGCGGCCGGCCTGCCGGTGTTCCTGCACAGCAACATCGAGCTGGGGATCGCGACCGCCGCGCACGTGCAGCTGGCGGCGGCGATGCCGAACTGCCACTACGCCAACCAGACGGAGTACCAGCTGCTGGCCGGCGACGTGCTGTGCGACGGCGGCCTGACGATCGAGGGCGGCCGCATCGAGGTGCCGCAGGCGCCGGGGATCGGCGTCGCGGTCGACGAGGAGCGCCTCGCCGAGTTCCACGAGGCGTTCCTCAGCGGCGCCGCCGCCGAGGCGCCCGAGCTCGCCGTCAGCTACCTGCCGGGGTACTAGACCCGGACGGCGCCGGAGCCGCGCGGAGACGACCGCGCGGCTCCGGCGCGCTCAGCGCCCGCGGCGCGACCAGGCGTCGGCGCCGACCGCGATCGCGATGATCGCGCCCTGCACGATCTGCTGGTAGACGGGGTCGATGTTCAGCAGGTTGAAGCCGTTGCTGATGAGCGCCAGCAGGAAGACGCCCATCACCGAGCGCCACACGGCGCCCTCGCCGCCGGCGATGCTCGTGCCGCCGATCACGACGGCGGCGATCGCCGCGAGCTCGAGCCCGGCGCCCGAGTCGGCCTGGCCGGTCGAGACGCGCGAGGCGACGATCGCGCCGGCCAGCCCGGCGCAGGCGCCGCTCAGCACGAACGTCAGCGCGCGCGTGCGCGTGACCGGCACGCCGGACAGGCGCGCCGCGTCGGGGTTGTCGCCCGAGGCGTAGACGTAGCGGCCGAAGACGCTGCGGTGCAGCAGCACGCCGGTCAGGATCGCGACGGCGACGAACACGAGCGTGCCGTACGTCACGCTGCCGAGCTTGCCGGTCCCGAGCGTCGCGAAGCCCGGATCGGTGACGGTGATGAGGAAGCCGCCGCTGACGAGCAGCGCGAGCCCGCGGATCATGTACATCGACGCGAGCGTCCCGATGAACGAGTTGATGCGCCCGACGGTCACGAGCAGGCCGTTGCCGAGCCCGAGCGCGGCGCCGACGGCGATCGCCGCGAGCACGGCGAGCAGGGGGGAGCTGCCGTTCGCCGCCTTCGCGGCGCACACGCCGGCGATCGCGAAGATCGCGCCGACCGACAGGTCGAAGCCGCCCGCGATGATGACGAGCGTGGCGGCGCAGGCGATGATCCCGATCGCCGCGTTCTGGTCGAGCAGGTTGAGCAGGTTCGTCGAGGTCAGGAACGCGTCGCTCGCGAAGCTGAGCGCGACGAACAGCGCGACGAACGCGACGAGCGTCGCGTTCGTGCGCAGCAGGTGGCCGGCGCTGCGCCGCCTGACGCGCCGCGGCGGCGGCGCGACCGTCGTCTCGGGCTCCTCCAGTGCTTGCTGCATCGCTGTCGACCTCCGCGGTCTCACGCCGCGAGCGCGGCTCTCATGATCTGGTCTTCCTGAATCGCGTCGCCTTCGAGCTCCGCGACGACGCGCCCGCTCCGGAACACGAGCACGCGGTGGGCGAGGCCGATGACCTCCTCCATCTCGGAGGAGATCAACAGCACGCCGAGGCCGGCCTCGACCGCCTCGACGAGCAGGTCGTAGATCGCGCGCTTGGCGGCGACGTCGACGCCGCGCGTCGGCTCGTCCGCGATCAGCACGCGCGGCTCGCCGACCAGCCACTTCGCCAGCAGCACCTTCTGCTGGTTGCCGCCGGAGAGCGAG
>Ga0070692_10000613_pt1 | contig 11229 bp, 9 predicted proteins | sample KBSK1102metaG_FD_64675 | JGI IMG/M metagenome (GOLD analysis project Ga0070692, IMG submission 64675) | Corn, switchgrass and miscanthus rhizosphere microbial communities from Kellogg Biological Station, Michigan, USA - KBS K1-10-2 metaG | ecosystem: Host-associated > Plants > Roots >...
AAAACATCACCGTCCGCACCGTCCATCGCCGTGAGCGTTCCGCCGCCATCGATGGCGATATGACCGCCAGTGGCGCGCCCGCGCATGAGATTCACGCCGACCAGGTCTGCGACATAGCGCGACCTGGGCTGCCGCGTGACCTCGCTGGCCGTACCCGACTGAAGGACACGGCCTCCTTCGAGGATCACGAGCCGATCGGCAAGCGTGATCGCCTCCAGCGGATCGTGCGTCACGAGGATGCGGACACCGTCGAACTGGCTGAGATCTCGCTTGAGGTCGCGCCGCACGTTGACGCGCGCGGACGCATCGAGCGCAGCGAGCGGTTCGTCAAGAAGGAGCAGCCGAGGATCGGTCGCGAGTGCTCGAGCCAGCGCGACGCGCTGTGCCTGACCACCGGAGAGCGCGCTCGGTTTCGCGTCCGCGTAGGCGCCGAGCTCCATCCGCTCGAGCCACGTGCGCGCGACGGCGCGCGCCGTGTCCCCGCGACCGCGCGCGCGCAATCCGAACGCGATGTTCTCGATGACCGTGAGATGCGGGAACAACAGGTAGCTCTGGAAGACGACACCGATAGGACGTCGCTCGGTCGGAACGTACATCCGGGCAGCGGTGTCCTCGAGCACCATGCCGTCGAGTGCGACCGAACCACGGTCTATCCGTGTGAGCCCGGCGATCGCGCGCAGAAGCGTGGTCTTGCCGGCGCCGTTCGGGCCCAGCACCGCCACGACCTCGCCTGGCTCCGCCCTGAGCGCTACCGCGAGGTCGAGCGTTCCCAGCCGGAGCTGGATGTCGGCATTCAGCATCAGTCGAGCCGGAGGTAGCGGTCACGCAAGGCGACGAGGACCGCCAACGACACGAGAAGAAGCACGAGGCTCAGGACGATCGCGACCTCAGGCCGCGTCTCCATCGCGATGTACACCGCGAGTGGGAGCGTTTGCGTGACACCGGGTAGGTTTCCGGCGAAGGTGATCGTCGCGCCGAACTCGCCAAGCGCCCTCGCCCAGCACAGGACGGCGCCGGCGAAGAGCGATGGAGCAACGAGCGGAAGCGTCACCTGCCGGAAGATCCGCCACTGGCTCGCGCCAAGCGTGCGGGCCGCTTCCTCGTAGCGGTGGTCGATCGAGCGGATCCCAGCCTCCACCGTCAGCACGAGAAACGGCATCGACACGAACGTCGCCGCCATCACCGTGGCGGCGGTCGTGAACGGGATGCGCAGTCCGAAACCGGCGTCGAGCCACTCACCGACGAGCCCGCGGCGGCCGAATGCGACGAGAAGGGCCACGCCGCCGACGACCGGCGGCAGGACCATCGGCAGCGTGGTGAGCGCGCGGACCACGTTCCGCCCGGGGAACGCGACGCGCGCGTAGATCCATGCGAGCGGAACTCCGAGCAGCAGACCCAGCGCGGTAGCCGCGATCGACACGAACAGCGATAGACGGAGGGCAAGCAGCGCCTCAGCAGTGAACAGATCACTCAGGGCGGTCTGCCACGACACGCGGTAGATAAGCCCGACCAGCGGCAAAGCGAAGAACGCAACGCCGATCGCTGCGAGCGCGGCGATCGCGAATGGTGGTCGGGCCGCTCTCACGGCTTCGAGAACCCGAACTCCGCGAGCAGTTTCTGGCCGTCCTCCGATAGGAGGTAATCGACGTATGCCTTCGCGAGCCGCGCGTTCTTCGTTTCCTTCACGACAGCGATCGGGTACCGGGCGAGCACCTGGTGCTGCTCCGGGATGTCCACGCCGGCCACCTTTGCGCCGGCCGACCTCACGTCGGTCACGTACACGATGCCCGCGTCCGCTTCGCCGAGGGTGACCTTGTTCAACACGGCGCGGACGTCGACCTCTTGGCTTGCCGGCCTGACGGTGACTCCGGCTTTCTGGAGCGCTTCGAGAGCGTATTTGCCCGCGGGGACCGTCGGTGCCGCGAGCACGACGATGAGCCCGGTCTTCGCGAGGTCGACGAGACCCGTGATCCCCTTGGGGTTGCCGGCCGCCACGGCGATCTGCAACCGGTTACTGACGAAGACCGCCGGCGTGCCGTCGGTGAGCTTTGCATCGACGATCTTCTGCATGTTCGCGTCATCGGCCGAAGCGAAGACGTCTGCCGGCGCGCCGTTGATGATCTGCGTCGCGAGCGTCGACGATGACCCGAAGTTGAAGACGAAGTCGGTACCCGGACTCCTCAGCCTCAGCTGTTCGCCCGCCTTCTTGAAGGCATCGGTGAGCGACGAGCCCGCAAATACCGTGATGCTTCCGGCGAGCGGCACCTGCGTCGGTGACGCAGCTGCGCTTGCGGCGACCATGGCCGTCGGCGAGGAGGTTGCGGGGCCGGCGCCGCCACAGGCGCCCCCGACGGCGGCTACCGCGATCGCGAGCGTGAGCAGGCGATTCATCCGTGGGCGATCTCGACGACAACATTCGTCGCCTTCACCACGCACACCACCGGCATTCCTGGCCGGAAGCCGAGTTCCCCCGCTGCCTCAGCGGTCATGAGGCTCACGAGCCGGAACTGACCCGCCTGCACCTCGACCACCGCCGCGACGCGGTCGCGCTCCACCTTCGTCACGATCCCGGGGAACCTGTTTCGGGCGGATTGGGCAACGATCGGCCGATCGCGTTTCACCTGACGGCGCTCGGTCTGGAGGCGGCGGATCTCCGACATCGCGACCAGCCGTTGGCGGCCCTTCGTACGGCTGACCTTCAGGCGGCCGGAGGCCTCCCACCGACGAAGCGTGTCGATGGAGACGCCGAGGACTTCGGCCGCCTCCCCAACGCGGATCCCAGATTGCCTAGGCTTTCCGTTTCCTGAGGGCATGAATGCCTAGGTATAGCACACGATGCGCGGCCTGCCGTCTACCCTGCGTTGGTGCTGCGGCTTGCGTCGTCGTCACCACGGCGAATCCAGCTCCTCCGCCTCCTCCAGGTCCCGTTCGAGTCGAGCGCCCCGAACGTCGACGAACAGCACTTCGAGTCACCGGCCCGAGCCAAGGCGACGGCGGTCGCGCGATACGGGGAAGTGACGATCGCGGCGGACACCGAGGTCGCCCTCGACGGCGAGCGGATGGGAAAACCAAAGGACGATGCACATGCCGTTGCGATGCTCGCGACGCTGTCCGGCCGCGAGCATGAGGTCCGCACCGAGGTGGTTGTCGTCGCCGCGAGCGGCACTCGTCGGCAGTTCGCCGTCCGGTCGCGCGTCAGGCTTCGCGAGCTCTCCCTTCGGCAGATCGAACGCTACGTGGGCACAGGTGAGCCGCTCGACAAAGCCGGTGCGTATGCCATCCAGGGCGAGGGCCGGCGGCTCGTCGAGTCGTTTGACGGATGTCTCGCGAACATCACGGGGCTCCCGCTCTGCCATCTGTACTTCGCGCTCCGCGGCGCCGGCGTCGTGCCACGCGAGCGACCGGAGATCGTCTGTCAGGCCCATTTCGCGTTCGCCTGCCCGGTCTGGCGTACGGCGCAGCGCCAAGGTCGCGCGCTGCGCGATGGAGCCGACTACCCCTCGTGGTCGGAGGGTGTCTCCGGGTAAAGTGAAGCCGAGTGAACGGCCGTATCAAGGTGCTCATCGTCGACGACCACCTGGCGGTCGCGGAGAGCCTTCAGGCGCTGCTCTCTCGCGAGGCGGATCTCGAAATCTGCGAGGTGGCCACGAATGGCACCGAGGCCCTTCGCATCGCCGCCGAACGAACGCCGCACGTCGTCCTTATGGATCAGAACCTTTCCGGCGAGTCCGGCGTCGTGGTCGCGGCGCAGGTCCTCGCGGATCACCCCGGGGCGGCGGTCGTGATGCTCAGCGGCGCGATGACCCAGGACGAGCTGATAGCCGCGGTCGAGGTCGGCGTATCCGGGTACCTGCAGAAGACGACGCCAGCGGTCGAGATCGTGAAGGCGATCCGACGTGCAGCAGCGGGCGAGATCCTTCTTCCACCGGACGAGCTGTCATCGCTGCTGCGCCTTGGCAGGGAGCGAACGCGCCAACGGGACGAGCGCCAGCGCAACCTGCCGCAGCTCACGCGCCGCGAGCATGAGGTCCTCGTCCTGATGGCCGCTGCGGCCGATGCCGAGCGGATCGCGGAGGAGCTCAAGATCAGCGTGAACACCGCGCGCGGTTACATCCAGAACATCCTCGAGAAGGTCGGCGCGCACTCACGCCTCGAGGCAGTCGTTCGCGCCACGGAGATGGGCCTGCTCGACTCCTAGTACCACTACAGGTGCAGGGTGGGATACCACTTTGATTGCGCCGCGCAGGACCGTCTTCCGATCACTTCTGCGGAGCCCCCCGCCCCGATAGGTTTCTCACATGACCGAACGCAAAGGGCATCTCCTCGCGTGGGCTCTCGTGCCCGCCTTTCAAGTGGCACACGCCGTGGCTTTTCCGTTTGTGTTCGGGCTCGTCGGTCCATTTGTTGGTGTCGTTCCGACCTCGTCGATCATGCTCGCCGCATGGTGGCTGGGAGTGCGCGGCGCGTTGGTGACCGCTGCTTTCATGGTCGTGTCCAACACGCTCCTCTATGTCGCCGGCGGCATGGATCCGGACCTCGCTTTCCGAGCAACAGCCGTGTCGGGGGCGTTCTTCCTCGCGATCGGCGTCGTCATCGCGCGTCTGCGCGCGGACCAGGAGCGCATCGTGCGGCTCACGATGTTCGATCGCCTGACCCAGCTTCCCAATCGCGATAACTTCGACCAGCAGCTACAGCGCTCGCTGTCCGCGGGCTTCCGCGCTCACGTCGCTGTGGTCGACGTCGTCGGCTTTCGCGAAGTGAACGCGAGCTTCGGACGCAACGTCGGCAACGAGGTCATTAGAGAGCTCGGCCGTCGTCTTCTGCTGAGCTTTGAGAACGACGTGGTGGCCCGCATGGGGACAGACCAGTTCGCGGTGCTTTCGACGACTGCGGGGACCGATCAGATGCTCGCTGCCACCGTACTCGCCACGTTCCGCGCGCCGTTCCTCATCGCGGGCACCCTCATCGCGGTCCAGGGGCGGGTCGGCATCGCGCGTTCACCCGACCACGGCGACACGAGTGCGACGCTCACGAGCGCGGCGGAATCCGCGACGCGCTCGGCGCGCTTGCTCGTCGCGGGCTGGGCGGTCGCATCCACGACGGTTTCAGGTGACAGCTCGGCCCGGCTGCGAACGCTTGGCGAGCTCCGTCAAGCGCTCGACCGGAACGAGCTGCGACTCCACTACCAGCCGCTGCTGGATGTGAAAACCGGATCCGTCGTCGGGTTCGAAGCCCTGATGCGCTGGCAGCGCGACGGCGATCTCGTGCCGCCGGCGCAGTTCATTCCGCTGGCGGAGCAGACAGGGCTGATCGTGCCTCTCACCGACTGGGTCGTGAACGAGGCGCTGCGCCAGAGCGCGGAATGGGCTCGCGTTGGACATCCGGTTCGCGTCAGTGTCAACGTCGGCGCCAAGGCGATCGGCGGCGCATCACATCTCGAGACGGTCATCGCGCAGGCGGCCCTCGAGCATGGGATCGCCGCGTCGCAGCTCACGGTCGAAGTCACGGAAACGGATGTGATGACCGACCCGGTCCGAGCGTCGCAGACGCTCTCGGGCCTCAAGAAACTCGGCGTCCGCGTGGCTGTCGATGACTTCGGAACGGGCTACTCGTCCCTTAGCTATCTCAACGCTCTGCCGCTCGACGAAGTCAAGATCGACCAGTCCTTCATCAGCCGCTTGCTGCTAGAGCCGCAGACCTCGCTGATCGTCCGGGCAGCTGTGGACCTCAGTCACGCGCTCGGCCTCGATGCTGTCGCCGAGGGAGTCGAGGACGCGGAGACACTCGCGCGCCTGACGGAGCTCGGCTGCGACCACGCCCAGGGTTACTTCTTCGCTCGGCCAATGCCGGCTGACGCCGTCCTTCCCTGGCTGCAGCGCTTCGTTCCCACACCCAGAGTCGCGGTCGCTCCGGGGGCGATCGCGAGCGTGAGCTCCCGAGACACGACCACCTCGACCGTTCTGGTGGTCGACGACGAGCAGAGTCTTGGCGTCGCCACGAATCGCATCCTTTCGGGCCGGGGGTTCAATGTTGTCAACGCCTCAAGCGGGACCGAGGCGCTCCGGATCTGCGCCGAGCAGACCATCGACCTCGTCGTGGCGGACATCTTCCTCACCGACTGGCGTGGTCATGAGCTCGCCGGTCGCGTACGCAGACTTCATCCGGAGACGAAGTTCCTGTTCGTGTCGGGCGACCCAAGTGCGCGAGCGCTCGTCGATGGCGCGCCGTTCCTCGCCAAGCCGTACTCGAATCAGCAGCTCATCGAACGCGTCGACTCCGTGCTTCTCGGTGCGGCATGAGCCGCATCCTCATCATCGACGACGATCCGCAGCTGGGCCGGTCGCTGCAGCGCGTGCTCGAGCACGCGGGCCACACGTGCTATCTGTCGTCGGATCCCAGGAACGCCGCCCAAGCCGCGGCGAGCTTCAAGCCCGACGCGATACTGATCGAGCTCCAGCCGGACTACGCTCCAGCGCTCCCGCAGCTCCGCTCTGCGCTCGGCCCGGTCCCCTTCGTCTTCATGGCCGGCGATCACGAGGAGTTCGCGCAGCTCGGCGATCTCGTTAGGGCATCCGACGACTGGCTCGCGAAACCGGCGGCTCCGCAGGAGTTCATCGTGCGTCTTCGCACCGCACTGAGGAGAGCGCGGGCCGACGACAACTAGGCCGCCGGACGCCGCACCGTTTCATCCTGTGCGAGTGCGTCCTGAGCGATGCGCAGCACGGAGCCACTCGTAACGAGATCCGGGCTCCACGTCCCATCTCCGACGCGGACCTGCCAGCGTGCGCCGGCGAACGCACGGACGCTCACCGTCATCGTGCGCAGGAGCTCGTCGAGTCGTGCTCGGAGCAGCGTCGCGATCCGTGCCGCGCGCCGCTCATCTCCGATGATCGGCGCGATGATGGCCACGCCAGAATCGCCATAGCGGAAGGCGCTCGCATCGCCACCGAAGAGCGTCGACGCGCCGCCAAGCGTGGCACGGATGCAGCGGTGCACGATCGCCCTGCGCGTCGCCTCCGACGAAGCGTCGACATCGGCGACGCCCAACACGAGCGCGAAGGCGCGCCCCCCGTCGCGTGCTTGTGCCACACACTCACGTAGCGCGCCGACGAGCACGCGATCGAGATATGACTCGGCGACCGCCGCGGTGCGATAGCTGACCACGGGCGCTTCGGCGATGACCGGAGCCGCTCGCGGACCAGGCTCGGGCTCGGCGATGAGACGAAGAACGGTGGGGATCACCGCGCGCCAGCGTTCCCGCTCGGCGACTCGCTCCGCAGCGCCGAGCGGCGTCAGCGCGACCGCCGCCTCTGCCGCGGGAACGAGATGGCCGCCTTCCAGCAGAGACTGCAGCGCGCGGCCGAAGGCACCGCTCGCAAGCGGAAGACGCTCCGAAGAGATCTCCGCGAGCAGTGTCGCCGGACGCGCGGTGGTCGACGCGAGCGCCTCGAGGAGATACAGGCGATAGAACGCGGTCGCAAGGCCGGTCGCTGCCGGGCGGACCACAGAAACCTCCGCACCAGAGACTCGTTAGAGGTACGGCCAGCGCTTGCGGCGTCAGACCTTCGCCGCGAGCGCTCCTTCGACCACGGTGAGCAGCGACTCATGCGTGAAGGGCTTTTGCACCACCGGGCCATCGACGCGCAGTGCCGCCACATCGAGCTCGCCGCTGTACCCGGTCATGTACACGACGAGGAGGTGCGGCCTTCCTCTTCGCAGCTCGCGCGCCAGCTCATCCCCTGACATTTCGGGCATCACCACGTCGGTCAGGAGCAGGTCGATCGGACCCGACCACAACCTCGCGACCTCGAGCGCGCTGGCGGGGCCGGCGGCCTGCAGCGTTGCGTAGCCGCGGTCCGAGAGCAGACGCACGACCGCCTTCCGCACGGGGGCCTCATCCTCGACCACGAACACCATCGCGGCGTTCGGCATGGCGTCCGGGGTTGACGAGGCGCGTATTCGGGTGATCTCTGGCTGCACGCCCAGATGTGCCGGCAAGATCACATGGATGGTCGTGCCTTTTCCGACCTCGGACTGGATCGAGATCGTGCCATGTGCCTGCTGGACGATCCCGTACGCCGTCGCAAGGCCGAGTCCGGTGCCCTTGCCCTTCGGTTTTGTCGTGAAGAACGGCTCGAAGGCGCGCGCGATCACGTCCTTCGACATCCCGTAGCCGGTGTCGGCCACGTCGAGCCGAACGTACCGGCCAGAGGTCAGCCCGGTCGGGACATCACCTTTGAATTCGATGTTCGTCGTCTGGATCAACGCGGTACCGCCATCCGGCATGGCGTCGGCGGCGTTCACGATGAGGTTGAGAACAAGCTGCTCCAGCTGTCCCACGTCGATCTGCACCGTCCAGAGGTCGGGCGCAAGGTCAAGGTCGATCGCGACGCTCTTCGGGATCGTCCGCCGCAGCATCGTTCGGAGCTCGCCCAAGATCGTGTTGAGCTGCACATCCTGCGGATTCACGGCGCCGCGATGCGCGAATGTGAGGAGCTGCCGCGTGAAAGTCGCGCCGCGCTCTGCCGCGAGGCGGATCTGAACGACGTCGTCGCGCACCGCGCTGTCCGCTGGGAGCGTGTCCTCAACGAACTGCGAGTAGTTCATCACCACCGCAAGGATGTTGTTGAAGTCGTGCGCGATCCCACCAGCGAGGCGGCCGATGCCTTCGAGACGCTCGGACTGCCGAAGGCGCTCCTCGAGCGCGAGCCGTTGCTCCTCCGATGTCTTCCGCTCGCTGATGTCACGGATGAACGCGGTGAAGAGATGGCCTGTCGGTGTGACGGCTGCCGTGATCGATAGCTCTACCGTGATCGTGCGCCCGTCTCGCGTGCACGCTTCGATCTCGATCCGCCTTCCGAGCATGGGCCCCGCTCCCGTGTGCCGGTATTCCGCAAGGCCAGCTGTGTGGCGCGCTTGGTATTGGTCGGGAACGATCAGCGACACCAGGGGCCGTCCTACAGCCTCGGCCCTGCTCCACCCGAACGTCGCCTCCGCCTGTCGACTCCATTCCACGATGTCTCCGTCCTGATCCATGCCGACGATCGCGCTGAGTGACGCATCGAGCATGGCTCGCGCACCCGCTTCGGCGCGAACGCGATCTGCGAGCTGCGTTTTGACGGTCGCGATGAGCCCATTGAAGTTCTGCGCGAGCTGAGCGATCTCCGACGGACCGGTCACGCTCATCGGATCCGCAGTCGCGGGGTCACGCACGCTTTGCACCGACCGGCTCAGCGCGTGTATCGGTCCGACGACACGCCGATAGACGAACAGAGTGCCGAGGAGCACAGCGATGAGCCCGACGGACATCACAGTGAGCTCGCGCAAGAACAAGTTGACCGCATTCGATAGGACCGCGCTCTGCTCAGCCCCCGCGAACACCCTCCAGCCAGATGTGCCGGCCGCCGTCTCGCCGTACACGCGCGTCGTGTCATTGAGGTCGGGACGCCTCGACCCGCCGTTCTTGACGAACGCGGTGTCGTCGATCGGTGCGCCGGACCAGCGCGCCGGCTCAATGGAGCGCGCGAGCGCCGTCTTTCCGTCCGGGGTCGTCACGAGGAACTCCAGCCGGCGCGGGCCGGCGAGACGTATTGCGAGCGTTGTCCCAAGCTCGGTCAGGTCCGCGAAAGCTGCGACCACGCCTCGATCGCCTGCGGGCGCGGCGCTGACGACGCTCGCCCGACCGGTGCGCGCATCGAGGATGGGCGCGATGAGCACCGCGCCGTGGAGCGCCTGCGGGAGCCAGAACGAGAGGTCGTACGAAACACCCGCTGGAGTCGGACCGGCGCTCGAGCAGGCTATGGCCCCGTTCGGCCGGATGAATTCGAGGTGCGTCTTCTGAAGCACGCCGGTCGGCCCGAATGCGACATTGCAGGGCGGCCCGGGGTCGAAGAGGGCCGCGGTCGCGGGATTCGTCGCGGCGCTCGAGACGGCTCCTTGGAGCTGGGTCAACGCTGCGCCGACGTCGCTCGCCGCGAGGTCGGCGGCGAACTGCGCCTCCTGATGGGCGCTCGCCTCGGCGTCCTGCTCGGCCTGGTCACGGACGATGAACGCCGTCGTTATCGCGGTCACCGCGAACAGAACGAGGAGACCGGTTAGGTAGACGCTGAGCGGAATCCCGCGGCTACGTCCACTGGCCCTGCCTGCGGCCCCGACCAACCGCACGTTACTTACCGTAACCGTCCAGTCAAGCGAGCCTTAGCCCGCGTAACAGCCGGCTGGGCAGCCTAAGGTCGCTCCAGAGTCACACCTCGTGATGTCTTCCACAGCTGATCGGCGGACTCTGACCCGCCGCTCTATGCAGCGGTGCACGTGTACACGCGAAGCTCGGGCGGCGAATAGCCATCGGACCAGCGGACGATGTATTGCTTAGCGTCCCAATCGAACGAGCCTGCTGCGAAAGTCGGAAGGACGATCCCGGTAGGGCGATCGTCAAAGGTCGAGAGCGCGCGAGAGGTTGGGTACGGTCTGGCACCGGGTTGCACTGGCTCGAGGAAGAGTGGCTGACGGCCGTCCGCTGACCACTGGACACTCGTTTCGACGAAAGGAATGTCGGCGCGATGGACCGTGCCGTCCTCGTCGATCAGCTCGCGATGATCGTCGTATCTCACGAGAAGGCGATGGCCCGTGCGAGACCAATCGAGCGAGCGCATTCCCGTCAGCATCGTCGCCCTTCCGGTGGCTGCCTCGATGATCAACGCACTGACTGGGCGGCCCAGGCCATCGAGTCCATACGCGTTCGCGATGAGATGGCCGTCGGTACTGAGCACCGGCCAACCGCTAACGGGAAGGTACGCGGCATCGATGCGGGTGATCACGCGGTCGCGCGTAAGTTCCCAGTGGTGCACCTGTGCGCCGTCGAGATACACGAGCGCATCGCCGTCCCACGCCGCTGTCTCGTTGGTGATGTCTGTCGTGCGAACTCGAGCGACTTCGCGGTGAGCAGACATATCGAAGATCACCAGATCGGTCGGGACCTGCTCGCCACCGTCCTGTGGGATGTGGTAGCTGAGGTAGCGGCCTGAACCCGACCACAGCGGGCCGACGCCCGAGCCGATGTCGTCAACGACTGTGAGCGTACGCAGGTTCACCAACTGGATGTGCTGCAATGCTGGGTCGGGCACTTGCGATGGCCTGACGAGGCCACGGGAGTACGCACGAGGGTCGAGATGCCGCGCCACCGCGAGCGTCGAACCATCCGGCGAAAGTGCGAAGCCGCGGACATTCTCG
>Ga0070692_10000615_pt1 | contig 11216 bp, 8 predicted proteins | sample KBSK1102metaG_FD_64675 | JGI IMG/M metagenome (GOLD analysis project Ga0070692, IMG submission 64675) | Corn, switchgrass and miscanthus rhizosphere microbial communities from Kellogg Biological Station, Michigan, USA - KBS K1-10-2 metaG | ecosystem: Host-associated > Plants > Roots >...
ATTGTCACCGCCGAAGGTGATGCCTGCCTTAGTCTCCGGCATGGATGTGGCCTGCGAGGAGGCGATAAAGCCGAGCGCGATGGGGGCGTTGCCGATCGCCTCGGCGAACACTTGATCGTTGGAGGGAAGCTTTTCGACTTCCTTTCTGAGGCTCGCCAACGCATCCGACTGCGGCCAGAAGTGAAGCGCATTCGCAGGCGACATGCGGTCGGGCTCCGGGAACACCATGTCGACGCCGATCGCCGCCGCGCCATTGGCGGCAAGCTTATCAATGAGGTCGGCGAGAATTGTGCGCGGCCAAGGCCATTGCCCAATCTCTTTCAACGATTCCTCATCGATGTCGATAATGCGAACGGGCAGATCGGGATTGAACGCGCGTGGGCTCACCCCCTGATAGGCGTCGAATACGAGCGAGCGCAACCGCGCGACTGGGCTCGGATCCCAAACGCGCAAAGAGAGCGAGGCAACGATGACCGCCCCCACAATCAGGGCGTAGAGTAGGCGTGGGCCCATCCCGTGCTTATCTTGGCGTATTCACAAGGAAGGTGCGCCGGCCGGCGCCAGACGGCAGAACCTAGCTAATGGCGTTGACCCACTCCAGTGTCATTTGTTCCGGCCACTTAAAGTTTCCCCGGGGTTTGCGCATTGAACGGCGCAGCGGAATGAACTAGGAAGCTCCGACCCCGGGCACTCAGCTTCTTCAAGGGCACGTTTCGTGAACATCTGCATGATTGGAGCGGGCTATGTCGGGCTCGTCTCCGCTGCTTGTTTCTCCGAGTTCGGTTGGAAGGTTGCTTGCACCGACAACGATGCCGACCGGATCGAGCAGCTACGGCGTGGGTCGGTCCCGATCTACGAGCCGCGTCTCGAAGAGTTGCTCGAGCGCAATCTGTGCAATGGGCGCATCAGCTTCTCGACCGAGCTTGCGCCGGCGGTCGGCGAAGCGGACCTCGTCTTCCTTGCCGTGGGCACGCCGATGCGAAGAGGCGACGGCCATGCCGATCTCTCCTTCGTGTTCCGGGCTGTCGAGGAGCTTGCCCCACACCTCGATGGCTTTACCGTAATCGCAACGAAGTCGACCGTGCCGGTGGGGACCAGCCGGGAGATCGAGCGGCGCCTCAAGCAGCTTCGCCCCGACGCTGATTTCGCCGTGTGCTCCAATCCTGAATTTCTGCGCGAAGGCTCGGCGATCTACGATTTCACTCATCCCGACCGCGTGCTCGTGGGCTGCGATGAGGAACGCGCCAAAGTTCTGATGGAGCGCTTGTACAAGCCGCTCGCTTTGCGCAACGCACCGGTGATGTTCGTGAGCCGTGAATCGGCCGAGCTCGCCAAATATACCGCCAACGCCTTCCTGGCCATGAAGATCAGCTTCATCAACGAGATCGCCGATTTGTGCGAGGCGGTCGGCGCCGACGTCCAAGAAGTCGCTACCGCGATCGGCGCTGACGGACGCATCGGCAACAAGTTCTTGCATCCAGGTCCCGGCTATGGGGGCTCGTGTTTTCCCAAGGACGTGGCGGCGCTGATCCGCACCGCACGCGAGGCGCGCTCGCCGTTGTCGCTTGTCGAGCAGGTTCAGACGGTCAACTCCGAGCGCAAGATCGCCATGGCAGGGCGGATCGAACGCGCCGCAGGCGGTTCGCTCAAGGGCAAGACCGTCGCCGTGCTTGGCCTTGCGTTCAAGCCCGACACCGACGACGTGCGCGAGGCGCCGAGCCTCACGCTGATCCCGATGCTGCAGGAGCGCGGCGCAGCGGTCAGAGCCTACGATCCGCACGCCCGGGAGAATGCCGAATCGCTTCTGCCCGGTGCCATGTGGTGCGAGAGCGCGCTCGAGGCCGTCGAAGGCGCCGATGTCACTGTCATCGTTACCGAATGGAATGAGCTTCGCGCGCTTGACCTAGACAGAGTCAAGGCGGCGATGCGCGGCGACGTGCTTGTTGACCTGCGCAACATCTATCTGCCGGCACAAGCGCGCGCCGCTGGTTTTACCTATGCCGGGATTGGCCGATAGCGAGCGGCTAGCGACTGCCAGGCCAGTTAGTTGATGGGAATGCCCGCTGCAGCTCGCGCTGCTCGTCGCCCACGCCGTCGCCGCCGCGATGACCCCTCGGTCCGGGAACGGGGCGCGCCGCGGCTTTCGGCCGATAAGGATGACGCGGCGTCACGGTCTTTTTATAGGTTTTAGCGGGCGGCTTTACTGCCTGATATTTGGGCTCCTTCTCCCTGCGGGGCACGGTCGCTTGGATCGTGCAGTGCGGGCCCTTCCAATCTTTGAGTGCGGCAAGCGTCCCTTCCTCAGGATCGTCGACCGGCAAGTCGAGCTTGGCAAGAGAGTTGAAACGCTCCAGAGCGTCTTGCGCCGACCGTCCCCACGATCCGTTGACGGGCCCACGATAACAATCGAGGTCCTTGAGCTCTGAAACGATGTCTTCGGCAAGCTCCGCACGCGTCACGCCCACTGGCAGAGGCGGACCAGAGGGGGGCACCACTTCAGGTGCTTGGCCTGGCTCAGCGCTCGTCTCGGCGGTTGCGACCTTTGTGTCGGCAGCTGCGACATCAGGCTCAGGCTTGGCGTCGCTGGCCGGCTCAACCGCAATAACGCGATTAGAGGCGGTGGCCGGCGCCTCATCCGTGGTCTTGGCGGCGAGTTGGCTGGCGGTCTTGGTTTCGGACTCGAGCTTCTGCTGGAGGATCTCGAGCTGCTCCTGTTGAGCGGCAAGGCGGGCACCTTGGTCCGCTTGGAGCTTATCGATCTCCTTGCGAAGCGCGGCGATCTGCGCGGCGGCTGCGGCGGTCTTGTCTGCGACGGTCGGCCGGGCCGCGGGTTTGAAGAAGAATTGCCCGGTCAACGAGGAATTCTCCCACGGAACCTGCTTGCCGTCGGTCGCCTTGAGCACGTCGTTTCGAACATCGATCATGACATCGTTGATGCTCAACCCTTCAGTCCCAATATGGCGCAGCAGCGCGCCGGTGAAGGGGCTGTTACGGCCCTCGCCATCCAGCGCCACGTTGCCCGGTTGGGTCGAGAACGCGATCATCATGCCGATTGCCTTGTCGATTCGCGCAAGGCCGCGTCCGATCTCGACCGAGCGGCTTGTCGCGGCGAGGGTGCTGGCAAGCGGATTGTCGCGGCAAGCGTCGAGGAACACCACCGAGATCCGGCTGTTGCGCTCGAGCTGCTTCAGCACGAGGTTGAGCTCGACTGCCTCGAAGTCGAGGTCGGTATCGGATTGAAGCTTGGCGTCCACGGGCGCGAGGAAGTTCTTTCCGTCGACCTGGAGGCCGTGGCCGGCATAGAAGAAGAGGCCTACATCGGCGCCAGCGAGCTTCGCAGCAAACGCCCTGATGCGCTGCTCCATCTCCTCCTTGGTGAGGTCATTGCCGTCGATCACGTCGAAGCCGAGTTGCTGGAGCGTGGCCGCCATATCGGTCGCATCGTTGCTGGGATTTTTCAGCGCCGCGGTGTGCTGGTAAGCCGAATTCCCGATGACGAGAGCGACGCGCTTCTCGGCAGCGGCAGGTCCGAGGGCACCGAAGAGCAAAAGAGCAGCGGTGAAACCGGCAGCGAAATACTTGAGCATGGAGGGTCCTCCATCAACTCGGGACCTTACCTCCCGCCTAGCGAGAGCGGGATGAACCCCGGCTGAACGGCCCGCCTCGGAAGCCGAGGGCTCGAACCTTGATTTCCATACAAGAAGCGTTGAATGAGCCGCAAATAGCCTCAATAGGGGCAGGTATTGAGGCGATCCCGAATCTATCCTGCCATGGCCCACTCAACAACAGGCTAGGCCTCGGCGCATACCCGCTCTCTGCGGCGCGACGGCGCTGCCACCAGTCGTCCCGATTTCAACGTTGCCGTGGCCATGGGCCCGAAGCGTCGCAAGTGGCGCTTAAGCTTCCGTCGATAAGCGTAATAATTGGCCTCGAGCCGGTGCCGGTCGCTTTTCACGTAAGAGCCTTCGACCATGCTCGCATGGCCCTGGCGCTTAAGCGTCTTAAACCAGTCTGCACGCTCGTGCCGCTCGGCCATGGCGATGAGGTAACTCGCCACAAGCTTCGATTGGTCGTCGGCAAGCCGCCAGATGGAGCCGTTGGCCTGGATGAGGCCGACAGCGAAGAGGTCATCAAGCTCGGGATGAAAGACGTTGAGATAGAACAGCGGCCGCTTGTCAGGCCCGAACAGGAGACTGTTGTCGAGGAACGGAATTGCAATCTCGTAGCCGGTGGCGAACACGACGAGGTCGGCCTCGACTTCACTCCCTTCGCCGAAGCGCACTTTGTTGCCGGCAAATTCGGTGATGTCGGGCTTGACTCCAATGCGGCCGTGACCGACGAGCTGCGGCAGCACCGTGGTCATGGTCGGGTGGGTGTCCATGATGCGATGCTCGGGCTCGGGCAGGCCATAGCGCTCGTTCTTGCCGACCATCAGCCTGTGCCAATGCGTGTAGAGGCGATTGCGCAGGCCGCGCGGCATCGGGAATTTCTCGCAGAAATTGATGATGCCATCCATCGGCCGGCCGAACATGAATTTCGGCACGAAATAGGTGCCACGCCGCATGCTGAGATAGACCCTGCGCGCCACGCTTGTGGCATCGACCGCAATATCGCAGCCCGAATTGCCTGAGCCCACCACCACGACGCGCTTGTCGGCGAGCTGCTTGACGCTGCGATAGTCGCGCGAATGCATGACTTCGCCAGTGAAGGTGCCCGGGATCTTCGGCATGCGCGGGACGTGATGGTGGCCGTTGGCGATGACGAGTGCACGGTAGAAGCGCGGGCGCGCTTCGCCCGCAACCTTGACGCGCCATCCCTCTTTCACGCGCTCAGCGTGCTCAACGGTCGCATTAAGCTCGATCCTGTCGAGGATGCCAAAATTCATCGCATAGGCGCGGAGATAGGAGAGCGTCTCGCGATGCGACGGATAGGTCGGATATTCCTCGGGGAAGGGGTAATCCTCGAAGCCAGTATATCTGCGCGAGGAGACGAGATATGTCGTGTCGTAGACGACGCCGGTGTTGGTCGCCTCGTTCCACAAACCGCCAATATCCCCCTCGCGCTCGAGGCAGTCGAAGGGGATTCCCCGCTCGCTGAAGGTCTTGGCGGCGGCAAGCCCGGACGATCCGGCGCCGATAATGCAGAACTTATCCGTGTTGCTCTTCAAATCCATGCGTCGGCTATCCTTCTACCAGGCTTGCCCTTAGCTTCGCCAAGCTAGGGTCTTGGTCTCATTGCCACAGTATTAATCCCCGCCTCGAACGCCGTGACATAATATGGCGTTCATGGTTGCGACACACAAAGTGCTTTGGTCCCGGCCGCGATGAGCATAGTCTTTCAGCGGAAGGCGACTCATGGCGGACAGTTGGTTATGCGTCCAGGGGTCCTAGCAGCGGCAGCTATAACAGGTCTCGGGCTCATTTGCGGCGGTGCGCAAGCGACCAGATTAACCTACCCGACGGCCGACAATCCCTATTGCGATGTCACCACCTACGCTCTGCGCGACGTGCCAGAGCAGGCGATGTCGACGCTCGACTCGAACGGCACACCGGTGATCGTTGTGAGCAGTATCGCGCTGCGCGACAAGCCGGCCTATGGCCGGTTCCTCATGGCGCATGAATGCTGCCATCACTCGCTCGGCCATGTCCGGCTGTACCACGAGGAATTCGGTCATCTCGGGCCGCAGCCCTTCTTCTACATCGCGCCGCAGCTGAAGAAGATGGAACTCGATGCCGACTGCTGCGCGGTGAAGATGCTGAAGGCCAAGAGCGAGACCGACGCCATCGAGGCTGCGCATCAGACCATGACAGATTTCGGCACTCAGCCGACCGGGGCCTACTACCCGACAGGGATCGAGCGGGCCGAGAACATCGAGAAGTGCGCGCAAGAGTGAGCGCATTTGGCCGATCGCCGGACTGGCGCCGCTGAACTGTGATGTCCATATTTTCCAGCGTCGGGCCCGCGCCGCTTCAGGCAATTCGATGTGCTATGATAAGGCCTTCCCCATGGCGCCGGAGAGATGAGGCTTGAGCGGCCGCGGAATCATAACGAATTTGGCCAGGACCCAATGAGACTACTTCTGTTGGGCGCTGCTTGCGCCCTCCTTGCCATCGCTCTCAGCCTGCCGGGCCGTGACGGCGCCAGGGCGGAGGGCGTTCTGCGTGTTTGCGCCGACCCGGACAACATGCCCTTCTCCAATGAGAAAGGCGAGGGGTTCGAAAACAAGCTCGCAACGCTTATTGCCGATAAGCTCGGTGATCGAGTGGCTTATAGTTGGTTCTCGGAGGCGACAGGCTACGTTCCCAACACCATGGGGAGCGATGCTTGCGATCTCGTCATGGGCTATGCCCAAGGCACCGGCCTGATCGACGATACCAATCCCTATTATTACACCTCGTACGTTCTCATTTACCGCCAAGGCGATCAGTCGCTCGCGGGCGTTGAGCGTCTTTCCGATCCCCGTCTCAAGGGAAAGAAGATCGGTCTCTTCGCGCGAACCCCGCCAGCGAGCCTCATTGCCATGTATGGGCTTGCGGGTAACGCCAAGCCGTTCGAGGTCAATGCTGACGAAAGTTTGTCGAAGGCGGCCCAAAAGATGCTGGCGGAGATAGGCTCAGGGAAGCTCGAGGTCGGGATCTTGTGGGGCCCGGTCGGAGGCTATTACGCGGAGCAATCCCCCGTGCCGCTCAAGCTCGTGCCGCTCGCCAAGGAAAGTGTGGGGCCGTCTACGGTCTATCCCATCACGATGGGCGTGCGTCCGAACGAGCCGCAATGGAAGCACACGATCAACAAGGTGCTGGCCGAGAACCAGGCCGGCATCTACGCGATCCTTGAGGGATATAACGTCCCTGTGCTGGACGAGAACGGCAATCCGGTCGCCGCGGCCGAGCGCTGAGCTCCGTTACATCTTGCACTGGCTCTCGGGCTGATCGATGCCGAGCGTATCCATCTCGATCTCGGGGTGACTCGCGTGCGGAAAGCCCCGCTGAGGTGACATCGACACCGGAACCTTGTCGGTTGCGATCAGAATCGGCTGCCTGAACTGGCCGTCCCAGGGGCGGTATTGCTGCTTGATGCCTTTGAATGGAGCAAGTTGCAGCTCGGGCCCGTGGATGAAGGAGGCGATCGTGGCGAAGTCGGATCCGCTGTTACGGGTCACGGCCTCGCCTATGGTGCGTGCCGCCACATAGGCTTGATAGTCGATCGGCAACATCAGCCGCTTGTAGTCTTTCTGGAAGTGATTATTGGCCTGGGTTGCACCCCATTTCTCATGGCCGGGGCTCCAGGTCGTGGCGGTCAGCCCGGTCGTGCCGGCAACCGGTCGCGGGTCCGCTCCGCCGCGATAGGGCATGTAGGGACCGAACAGCTGGTCCTCGTCGGCGACGATGATGACCTGATAGTCGGGGTTGGCGGCGAACGCCGCATCGATGCTTGCCTGCTTTCCCGGCGGAATGGTGCCGACATCGTCGCGCCTGCCGCCCGAGATATCCTTGTATTCGCGGTCGTCGACCATCGTAGCGCCAAAGCGGCCAGCGGCCCGCCTGATGGCGTCGGCATAGGCGAGGTCGCCCGGTGTCGAGCCGTGCACCAGGAGCCAGTTCGTCCACTTCTGCACCACGAGATATTGGGCAAGCGCATCGGCCAGCATGTAGCGGTCGGGAACGACGTGCATGATGTTGACGCGGCAATTTTCTTGCCTCAGCGACACGTCTTCGGCGCGGACGTTAAACAGAAGGATGTCCTTGCCCTTGGCGAAATCCGAAAGCTTGAGCAGCGTTTCGGCGGAGCCATCGACGATGATGAAATGATGGCCGCTGTCGTAGAGCTTTTGTAGCGCCTCGACGGCCTTGTCAGGAGACGTGACGGTGCTGACGTCGAGGTTATAGACCTCGCCGGTGAACTGGCCTCCGGCATTGTTCTCGTCGATCGCCATCTTGGCGCCGGAAACACCGGCGTCGAGCGGCTCGACGTCCATCCGTGAGGCTGGCCGGGGACTATCCCCCACCTCACGGATATAGCCGATCGGCAAAGGGTTTCGCGGTGGAGGGGACTGCGGAACCTCTATGTTGAAACCGCCGGGGCGCTTTGACTCGGCCGGAGGCGCTTCAGCGGGAGCCGGGGCGGCAGGGGTGGCGCCTTGGGCTGGAGGCTCGTCCCCGGCCTGGGCTCCGGGGATCGCAACCAGGAGGGTGCCAAACAGCGATAAAAGACCCGCTGCGCAGACACAGGCAAGGGACTGCCTCAAAATGCGGCAGAGATTCATCGAGCAAAGCGGCATGGTGACGGGACCGTGGCGCGGTTCCTCGCGCGCGTTAGCAGTTATTCGAACCCGAATTGGTGCGCTGGCGGGGTTCGCGAAAAACCTGCAGGGGCGTTTCCAAGGCCATGGTAGCGATAAAGAAATAAGCATTGCAAGGTGGAAACTAGGTTGGGAAATCTTGGCAACCGGTTCGCCGCGGCGGGTGACTGCAAGCGCCAACATGCAAAAGAAGCCCCAGGCCCTGCCTGCCGCCCAACGCTTTCTGATTGTGGAAATCCTCACCGCGAGCTTATGCAATGCGGCCTGCTGTGATTAGGCTGGCTGCATGGGATTCTCGGCAGGCGCGGCCTTACGCTTCGCGTGGGAGACATTTAAACGCCGGCCGTGGTTCTTCATCGGATCGACTTTCCTCATCATGCTGGTTTCGGGTTTGATCGATGCCTTTGCGCGAGGTGTCGATGCGGCGATTTCGGGCTCGGCAGACGAGCCTTCGCTGCTCGGCAGCGTGATCAGCTTGGTAGGCGGCACGCTCATCAACATGGGTGCCACGGCATTCTATCTCGCCGCGTACGATAATCCCGATGCGGTCGATCTTTCTGCCCTGTGGCATCCGCGCCCATTCTTGAAATTTCTCGGCGCCTCCATTCTGCTGATGCTCGCGATCGTTGCCGGCGTCATCCTGCTGATCGTGCCCGGCATCATTTTCGCGCTTATGTTCATGTTCACGACCTTCATCGTGATCGACCGCGAGTTCGGTCCCATCGACGCGATGAAGGAGAGCCGGTGCATTACGCACGGCCATAAATGGAAGCTTCTCGGATTTACGCTGCTGCTGGTGCTGATAAACCTGCTGGGATTGGCGGCGCTGGTCGTCGGGCTGCTCGTCTCGATCCCGGTGTCATCGCTCGCCTTTGTTTATGCCTATCGCCTGCTGGGCGGAAAAGCGGAACCGCGCCCGGTGGATGCGGCCCTCGCCGCTTAAGCGTGATGCCGGAGTGGGCGCGAGGGGGGCGCCGCCCGCCGTCATGGCGGCTAAAGGGACGCCGGTTTCCTGACCGCCGCGCCAGGCTTATTTCACACTAGGCACGTTGGCGACGACGAAATCGCGGACGTGATTTCCAAAGCCGGGGTTAGCTTCTGGCCCGACGATGGCGTTCGTGCCTTTGTATCCAAGGCGACTGATGCCCTTATTGCCGATGGTAAAAGATATGCGCCGCCGGTACCCCGCTGGCGAGAAAGGCGTCGGCGACCACATCGGAGTCGACATATCCATAACTGGGCACTAGGGCATACTGCTCCTTCACGCCCTCGACCATTGAACGAAACAAGTCAGTACCGTGGTCGCCCATCCACTCCGTGCCTCTGTCCTTGGCGTCGACTACGGCTTGCGAACCATCTCTCAGCAAAAGCAGCGTGTCGCCTGGGTCGGTCGGAAACCCGTTCGCCTCGAGCCAGTCAAGCGTCGCCCGGCACATACTTTTGCCCAGCACGTCCATTTGGCGCGGGCGTCCCGCCATGTAGACGATCAAATATCCGCGACGGAGGTAGATGTTCATCATCAAGGCGGCATCCTCGCGTGGATAGCCGACACCCATGTCGAGAAATGCGGCATTGGTCGGCCCGTAGTCCAGTAGGACATACTGGCTGAGGACGCCATCGATGTCGGCCAGGACAGCGGCCCGGTTCTGTAGTTTTGCTGCGTCTGTCTCGGAGATCTCCCCGCAGGTGTCGCCGTGCCCGGCAGCGATCGACGGGGCGGTAGCTGCCAGTGCCAATGCAAGACTGGCTGCCACTGTTATGAGCATGCCTCCTAGACGACTCCCTGAATATATTCGTAAGAGCGGGGCGGCCGCGGTCATCTCGTCATCTTCTCCATGCAGCCGTCTTAGGCCCTTACCACTCGGGAGGGAGTGGACGCTTATTCCGCAGGCACCAGCGGGCGCGCCTCGGCCTTCGCGACCTCGGCGGCGTTGCGCGGATTGCGATAGATAAACGGCTTCGGCGGCTTGGCAGCCTCCTCGCGGGCAAGCCGCACCATCTCGCCATGATAGGGCGAAAGCGCGCAAGCTGGGTCGGTGTTGCACGGATCTCCAGTGATCGCCATGGCCTGGCAGCGGCAGCCGCCGAAGTCGATCTCGCGAAAGGCGCAAGAGCGGCAGGGCTCCTTCATCCATGACGTGCCGCGGAAGGCGTTGAAGGCATCAGAGTTCAGCCAGATATCGAGCAGCGGCCGATCCTGCACATTATCGAAGTGCAGGCTCTTGATGGTCTCGGCGGCATGGCAGGGCAGCACTTTGCCGGCCGGCGTGATGTTCATGAAGCCTTTGGCCCATCCGCCCATGCAGGGCTTAGGGCGCTTCGCGTAATAGTCGGGCACGACCATGTCGATGGTGAGAATGCCTTTGAGGCGCTCGCGCTCGCGCTCGACAAGCTCGATCGACTGAATGGTCTGGTCGTAGGTCGGAATCAGCGCGGCACGATTGAGATAGGCCCAGCCGTAATACTGCACATGCGCGATTTCGAGGCGCTGCGCGCCAAGCTTGACGGCAAACTCGATATAGCGGCCGACGTTGTGGATGTTCTGCCGGTGGATCGGAGCATTGATGGTGAGCGGCAGCCCGAGTTCGGTGACCCAACGAGCGACATCGAGCTTCTTCTGCGTGGCGCCGGGATAGGCGCCGATCCGCTCGGCGTTCTCGGCATCGACGTCCTGGAACGAGATCTGCACGTGGTCGAGCCCGCGGGCCTTGAGGTCTTCGAGCCGCGGGCGATTGAGCGTAACGGCGGCGGTGATCAGATTCGAGTAGAGGCCCGACTCCGATGCGGCCGATACGATCTGCTCGAGGTCCTTACGCGCCGTGGGCTCGCCGCCTGACAGATGCACCTGCAAGATGCCCATCTCTCCAGCCTGGCGCATTACCGAGACCCACATCTCGGTGGAAAGCTCCTTGTTGAC
>Ga0070692_10000616_pt1 | contig 11213 bp, 9 predicted proteins | sample KBSK1102metaG_FD_64675 | JGI IMG/M metagenome (GOLD analysis project Ga0070692, IMG submission 64675) | Corn, switchgrass and miscanthus rhizosphere microbial communities from Kellogg Biological Station, Michigan, USA - KBS K1-10-2 metaG | ecosystem: Host-associated > Plants > Roots >...
CGCGTGAATAGGCGGCTCGACCGCCCGCCGTCCTTACCGACAGCGACTTTACGATCGTGAGCCGGTCGTTCCATATAGTCTCGCTCTTCGCCTCGCGTCCGCCCACCGCGCTGAAAAAACGCGCGGCGGGTCCTGGGACGCGAGGTCTCAGACGGCCCGGCAAACGCAGGGCGCGGCACCGCTCGCTGGCGAGAGCCGACCCTGAAGTGCGGATCCGACCTTGGATCCGATGCGGCGCGATTGCCGGGCGCTGCGCTTCGAGTCTGCTAGAATTCGGCGATGGGCAGGAAGGGGAAGACTGCGGGGGCTGAGGCTAGCCGATCGACGAAAGTGGCGTCCGGGGCGGGCAAGAAGAAGGGGAAAGTCGTGCAGATGGATTTGTTTCGGGGCGATCGCAAGGGGGCGAAGGCGGGCAAGGGCGCGGCACCGAAGGCCGCGGCATCGAAGCCCGAGGCCCCGAAGCGCCGGGCGGCGAAGCGCGAGGTCGTGGCGGACGCCGGCTTGGAGGCAGTCGCGGGGGCTGAGGCTGTGGCGGCGCCTGAGGCTGCGGAGGCGCTTGAGGCGGTCGCTGCGGCGGAGCCGGCCCGGAGCGGGAAGGCGCCGGCGGCGCGGCGGCGGGAGACGGCGGAGTCGCTGGGGAAGAGGCAGCGGGAGATCTCGGTCGCGGAGTTCTTCCAGAAGAACCGGCACCTGCTGGGGTTCGACAATCCGGCCAAGGCGCTGCTGACCGCGACCAAGGAAGCGGTCGACAACTCGCTCGACGCCTGCGAGGAGGCCGGCATCCTGCCGGAGATCTCCGTCGCGATCGAGGAGCTGGCCGAGGACCGCTTCCGCCTGTCGATCACCGACAACGGGCCGGGGATCGTGCGCGGCCAGATCCCGAAGGTGTTCGGGAAGCTCCTGTACGGCTCGAAGTTCCACATCCTGCGGCAGAGCCGCGGGCAGCAGGGGATCGGCATCTCGGCCGCGGGGATGTACGCGCAGCTGACGACGGGGCAGCCGATCCGCATCACCTCGCGCACCAGCAAGGGGCGGCCGGCCCACTTCTTCGAGATCCAGATCGACACGACGCGCAACGAGCCGAAGGTGCTGACCGACCGCGAGGTGCAGTGGGACCAGGAGCACGGCACGCGCGTCGAGATGGACATCGCGGGCACCTACAAGAAGGGGCGCCGCTCGGTGGACGACTACATCGTGCAGTCGGCGCTCGCCAACCCGCACGCCACGGTGCACTACCGCCCGCCGAAAGGGGACGAGTTCCACCGCGAGCGCCTGACCTCCGAGCTGCCGCGGGAGCCCCTGGCCATCAAGCCGCACCCGTACGGCGTCGAGCTGGGTGTCCTGATCTCGATGCTGCGCGACACGAAGGGGCGGACGCTGCGCGGCGCGCTGCAGCAGGACTTCTCGCGGGTCAGCGCCAAGGTGGCCGACGAGATCAGCGCCGCGGCCGGCCTCAACCCGGAGTCCAAGCCGCGCTCGCTGACCTCGGCCCAGGTCGAGATGCTGTTCCGCGCCATCCCGAAGGTGAAGATCATGGCGCCGCCGGCCTCGACCATCGTGCCGATCGGCGAGGGGCTCATCCTCGAGGGGCTGAAGCAGACGCTGAAGGCCGACTTCTACACCTCGGCGACGCGGCCGCCGGCGGTCTATCGCGGCAACCCGTTCGTGGTCGAGGCCGGCCTGGCGTACGGCGGCGAGCTGCCGGCCGAGGAGATCATCGACCTGTGGCGCTTCGCCAACCGCGTGCCGCTGCAGTACCAGCAGTCGGCCTGCGCCATCACGCGCGGCGCCCTGACCACCGACTGGCGCAACTACGGCATGCAGCAGAGCAAGGGGGCGCTGCCGGCCGCCCCGATGGTCCTGTTCGTGCACATGGCCAGCGTCTGGGTGCCGTTCACCTCGGAGAGCAAGGAGGCGATCGCCTCGTACCCGGAGATCATCCGCGAGCTGCGGCTCGCCCTGCAGGAGGTCGGGCGCCGCCTCGGCTCGTACCTGAGGCACCGGCGCCGCCTGGCCGAGGCCGAGCAGAAGCGTTCCTACATCACGTCGTACATCCCGCACATCGGCATCGCCCTCAAGGAGATCCTGGGCCTGTCGAAGACGGAGGAGGACAAGATCGTGAAGACACTCACCGAGACCCTCGAGAAGAGCAGGCTGCCATGACCGACCCGAACGCTCATTTCACCGGATCGATCCCGGAAAACTACGACCGGCACCTGGGCCCTGTGCTGTTCGAGCCGTACGCGCGCGATGCGGCGCGCCGCCTGCCGGCCGTCGAGGGGACGCGCGTGCTGGAGGTGGCCTGCGGCACCGGCATCGTCACGCGGCAGCTGCGGGAGCGGCTCCCCGCGGGGGCGCGGCTCGTCGCCACCGACCTGAACCAGCCGATGATCGACCACGCCCGGCGCAGGCTCGAGGGGGTGCGCGGCATCGACTGGCAGCAGGCGGACGCCTGCGCCCTGCCGTTTCCCGACAAGTCGTTCGACGTCGTCGTCTGCCAGTTCGGCCTGATGTTCGTGCCGGACAAGCCGCAGGCGCTCCGCGAGGCGCGCCGCGTGCTGGCCGACGGCGGGACGCTCCTGCTCAGCGTCTGGGACTCGCTCGAGAAGAACACCTTCGCGAAGATCGCGCACGAGAAGATCGCCTCGTTCTTCCCCAGCGATCCCCCGACGTTCTACCAGGTCCCGTTCAGCCTGCACGATACGGCCGCGCTGAAGGGGATGGCGGGCGGCGCCGGCTTCGCCGACGTGCGGATCGACCCGGTCGCGTTCCAGGGGGAGAGCCCGTCGGCGCGCGAGCTGGCGACCGGCCTGGTCGAGGGGAACCCGGTCGGCAGCGCGATCCGCGAGCGCAACATGCCGGTCGCCGACGTCATCGCGGCCGTGGCCCTGCTGGTGGCGAAGCAGTTCGGGGACCGCCCGGTCCGGATTCCTTTGCATGCCTTCGTGATGACGGCGCGCCCCGGCGCGCGCTGAAGGGAGAGACGATGCCGTCCCCGGCCCTGAAGAAGATCGAGCATGCCGCGGAGGAGGTCCGCAAGACCATCCTGAAACGGCAGAAGCCCAACCTCAAGTTCCCGCTGCGCAGCCTGAGCAACGTCAAGTACGACCCGAAGAAGGGGCACTTCGAGATGCGCGGCCGGAAGAAGGAGCGCACCCTCACCGTCTCGACCGTCAAGACCTTCGCCCAGACGCTGCGCATGATGGCCCTGTCGAAGGAGCTGATCTCGCAGGACGACATCGCCACCAAGAGGGAGGCGTACTACGTCTCGAAGAACTGGGACGACGCCCGCTTCCTCGAGCAGCCCGAGTCCGACGCCGTCATGGACGACGTCGAGGCCCTCTTCGAGGTCAACCGCGAGCAGATCGGCTTCGTGCCGGAGGAAAAGGGTGGGGAGATCTCCGGGAAGCTCGTCATCGTCGACCGGGACTCGGAGACCGGCAAGCCCCTGCGCATCGACTGCACCAAGTTCGGGTCGGGCGCCTACTCCATCCCGATCTCGGTCGAGCACCTGAAGTTCGAGACCGACGCCGACTTCATCCTGGTGATCGAGACCGCCGGCATGTTCCAGCGCCTGGTGAAGCACAAGTACTGGAAGACCGCCAACTGCATCCTGGTCTCGATGGGGGGCGTGCCGACGCGCGCCTGCCGCCGCTTCATCCGCCGCCTCGCCGACTTCAAGAAGATCCCCGTCTACGTCTTCGTCGACGGCGACCCGTACGGCATCTCGAACATCTACCGCACCCTCAAGGTCGGGTCCGGCAACGCCGCCCACCTGAACGAGTATTTCTGCGTCCCCCAGGCCCGCTACATGGGGATCACGCCGCAGGACATCGTCGACTACAAGCTCCCGACACATCCATTGAAGGACGTCGACATCAAGCGGGCGCGCGACGCCATCAAGAACGACCCGTTCTTCCAGCACCACAAGCCCTGGGTCGCCGCGATGGAGCATCTCCTGAAGATGGGGGTCCGCGCCGAGCAGCAGGCGCTCGCCAAGTGGGGGCTCAACTACGTCATCGACACCTATCTGCCTGAGAAGCTCAAGCACACGGAGAAGTTCCTGCCCTAGGCCCGGGAGGCGGGGCGCAGGCCGCGGTGCGCCCGCCGGGCACGGGTCCGGCCTCCGCAGCCCCCGCGCCCCGCCTCCCGGGCCTCGCGCGGGATCGCCTGCCCGGATGCTCGGGCTTGCCCGAGGGTGCCGTCGACGGTTATCGGATCATGGGGCGGGCGAGGGGGACGGCGCCGGGGCGGGCGGTGCATCAGGCGCGGCCGGAGCCGCAGGGGCTGACGGCGCCGCAGGTTCTGACGGGACGGTCGGTTCCGACGGTTTCGCCGGCTCCACGGGCGATTGAGGGGCTGGGGCGATCGAGGAGGCGGCGGGGGCGGTTCCCTTCTGCTGCAGGATCGCTTCGAAGTCGGAGATGGCGGCTTCGTCGGACTTCGGTTCGGCCTCGTCCTTGGCCAGGACCTCTCCCTGGGACTTCTTCGGCTTCTTGGTCTCGCTCGCGGCGAGGTAGTCGTCGAGCGTGACTTCCGTCAGGTCGGTCATGATCTCGGCCGGCTTCTTGACCAGCTTGCCGGTGGTGCAGTTGCGCATCCCCTCGAAATACCCCTCGACGCGGCCGCTCCGTCCGTCGAGCACGCTGAGGCCCATGCGGGCGTAGCTCTGGGCGTACGCCTGGCCGAGGCTCAGGATGATGGTCAGCGCCTGGCGGCCGCCGGTGTTGCCGACCGCCACGATGCGCGCCAGCACGAGCCCGTCGACCCGCAGCAGGGAGGCGAGCTTGATGGCGTCCTCGCCGGTGCCGTAGCGCCCGTAGCGGACCTCCTTCCGATCGCGCAGGATCTTCGACAGCTCCTCGTTGTAGCGGCCGTTGAGGCTCGTGACCAGCTCGCGCAGCCCGGGCGTGGCATCGAAATCGGCCGGCGTCACGAGGCGCGCCTTGTATCCTTTCGACTCGAGCATCGCGGTGATCGCCTTGGCGGCCTCGTCCTCGAGGGCCCCCGCCTCCTTGACCATCTCGGCGGTCATCACCGCCTTCGCCTTGATGAACTCGGCGTGCGGCGGCAGGACCGCCACGACCATGGGCCGCGGCGACCTGGTCAGGAACTCGGCGGTCATGTACTCGCGCGCCAGGGCGGGCGCGCCCGCGAGGACCACGCCCGCGAGAAGCGTGACGGCGACGACGATCACGAAGGCTGCCGACGGGTTACTGCGCGGTCTCCTGGACATGGCTGGGGCTCCTGTTCTTGAGGGTCTCGGTCAGTTTCTTGAGATGCCCGAGGATGATCGGCCGGTCGACGGCGTCGGCGCGCGCCCGCAGGTAGACGAGGAACTCGCGCCCCGCCCCCTCCGGATCGTCGAGCCCCATCAGGACGTACCCCATGCCGCGATGGGCCGCCGGCGAGCCGGCGTCGATCTCCAGGGCGAGCTGGTAGCTCTTGCGGGACTCCTCGAGGTTCCTGCGCAGGTGGGCCATCCCCTCCGGGGCATTGAGGCGCTCAGTTTCCCGCTCCTCGCGCGTCAGCTTCTGGCGCGCCTTCAGGTTCTCCTTCTTCTCGGCGTTGGTCGCCGCGGACTCCCCCCCCGGGGCGCCGCGCGCCCCGAGCGCCCGCCTCGCGTCCCCCAGCGCCACGTGGCGATCCGCGTCGGTCCCGTCCTCGGCCACCAGCCGCGCCGCCATGGCGACCGCGGTGCGCGGATAGTCGGCGGCGATCAGGTCCTGCACGGTCTCGAGCGACAGGCGGCGCACCATCCGGCGGTAGCCTGCCGCCTCGACCCGCAGCGCCGCCGCGTCGGTCCCCTTGAGGAGGGCTGCCGCCTGCTCGCGGCAGTATACCGCCCGGTCCTGGAGCTGCGGATGGGTGCTCCACGCCGTCGAGCGCTTCGGATTCTCCTCCTCAGGATCCTGCTGCATGATCTCGAACACCGCCGCCATCTCGCGCGGGTCGTACCCCGACTCGAGCATCTTCGGGAGCCCCTTGCGGTCCGCCTCCTCCTCGAAGAGGCGGCTGTGGCCGTAGACGCTGAGCGCCAGGAAGATGTCGCTGAGCCCCAGGGTGAACGGCCCCAGGATCATCCCCCCCACCGACTTCCTGCGGATGGAGCGGTACTCCAGGATGCCGTGGTGCCCGGCGGTGTGGTGCACTTCGTGGGCCAGGACGGCAGCCAGCTGCGCCTCGTTCTGCACCGCCGCCAGCAGCCCGGTGTTCACGTAGACCTGCCCGTCCGGCAGCGCGAAGGCGTTCACGTCGGGGTCCCGCAGGACGTGGAACCGATACTTGATGTACGGATCGGTCGGAGGCGGAGCGAGCCGCCCGCCAATCCGGCTCACCAGCTCCTGCACCTCCGGCGAGCCGTAGCGGTAGCCGCGCCTCAGGAAGAGGTCCTCATACTCGCCCACCGTCTTCATGAGCGATGCTTCGTTCTTGAGGATGTCGACGGGGCCGTACTCCCCCTCGGCGACCGCCTGGACGGGACGCGAAGAGAGAAGGGCGCAGGCGATAACCAGACCCTGCAAAAGGAGGCGGTTTCGGCTCACTGGCCTGGCCTCACGGAGGCTACCTTTATCCCTCGATGATGGGAGCCTAGGCCCGGGGCCGCCCGCCTGTCAAGCGCCGGCCCCCGCCCCAGCCTGCCCGGGCTGGTCGCCGGGGGCGGGGTCGGGTAGGATACTTCTTTGCCAAGGAGGCAGACACACATGAGGAATGTCCTGAAGAGCAAGGCGATTCTGGCCCTGGTCATCCCCGTCGCACTGACCGGCCTGGCGTTTGCCGGTGGTGCCGACTGCAAGCACGGCAAGGCGGACGCCGCCCAGGCGGGCGCCCACTGCGACCTGTCCAAGAACGTCGTCAAGGAAGCAAAGCTGACCGACGACGGCGCCATCGTGACCCTGAAGGGGAAGAACGCCAAGGCCGTCAGCCACATCAAGGAGCATCTCTCGGCCCACGCCAACGGTGAGGCGTGCGAGGGCTGCCCCGTCGGGATGGAAGGGGTGACCGCCAAAGTCGAGATGACCGACGACGGCGGCACGTTCACCCTGACCGGCAACTCGCCCGAGACCATCAAGGCCGTCCAGGAGTGGGCCCAGCAGCCGGTCGGCGCCTGCTGCAAGCACGGCGAGCACCACGACAAGGCGTAAGCGGCGGCACGACCCACTTCTGAAGCGTTGAGTTCTGGATATGCGAAGGGCCTCCGGGGCGACCTGGAGGCCCTTTTCGTGTGCCCGGGCCCAGTCGGGCCGGGCTCGGCCGGTGCGTCCAGCCCCGGCTGACCGCTAGCGCAGCAGCCCTTTGCGGAAATCCCGGCCGATCTCGCGCGCCGCGTTGTGCCCCGCCGCCCCCATGACGCCGCCCCCCGGGTGCGTGCAGGCGCCGCACAGGTACAGGCCGCGAACGGGGGTGCGATAGTCGGCCGCCCCAGGCACCGGGCGCATGAAGAACAGCTGGTCGAGCGTCATGTCCCCCTGGAAGATGTTGCCGTGCGTCAGGGAGAAGTCGCGCTCCAAGTCGAGCGGGCTGATCACCTGCCGGTGGATCACCGAGCCCCCGAAGTTCGGGGCGTAGCGCGTGAAGATCTCCGTCACGCGGTCGCCGAACTTCTCCTTCTCGGTGTCCCAGGTCCCCTCCTTCAGCTCGTACGGGCCGAACTGGCAGAAGACCGACATGATGTGCTTCCCCGGGGGTGCTATCGAGTCGTCGTAGACCGTCGGGATCACCGCCTCGAGGAACGGCTGCGACGACCAGGCCCCGTACTTCGCCTCGTCGTACGCCTTCTCCATGTAATCGAGCGACGGGCAGATGTCGATCGTCCCCCGGTGCTGCGGCCCCGGCGCCTTCCCCGGCAGCGCCGTGAAGTCCGGCAGCTCGGACAGCGCGTAGTTGACCTTGATGGACGACCCGGTGATCCGGAACCGCTCGATCGACCGCACGAACTCCGGCGGAAGGTCGCGCCGCGCATCCAGGAGCTTCAGGAAGGTGATCTTCGGATCGGCGTTGCTGACCACCGCGCGCGCCCGGATCTCCTCGCCCCCCTTCAGGACGACCCCCTCCGCCCGCCCGTCCCGGACCAGGATCCTCTCGACCGCCGCGCCGCAGCGGATCGTCACCCCACGCTCGCGGGCCGCCCGGGCGATGCACTCCGACACCTGCCCCATGCCGCCGCGCACCACCCCCCAGCAGCCGCGCATCCCGTCCACTTCCCCCATGACGTGGTGGAACAGCACGTACGCCGTCCCCGGCGTGCGCGGCCCCGCGAACGTTCCGATCACCGCCTGCCCGCACAGGAGCGCCTTCAATTCTTCCGACTCGAACCACGAGTCGAGGAAGTCTTTGGCGCTCGCCGTCAGGATCTCGATCTCGCCGTACAGGTCCTTCTTCAGCCCGCGCGCCAGCCGCGCCACCTTCAAGAGCCCGAGCAGATCGCGCAGCCGCGACGACGTCGGGTCCGGGGGCGTCATCATCAGGAGCGGCTCGACGAACTCCGCCAGCCGGTTCAGGGCTTTCTCGTAGTCTTCGTAGACGTCCGCGTCCTTCGCCGAGAACTTGCGGATCTCCGCGCGCGTCTTGTTGTAGTCGTTCCACAGCATCAGGTACCGCCCGTCCGGATACGGCTGGAAGTACGGCGGGTCCTGGGGATAGATCGTCAACCCGTGCCGCTTCAGGTCCAGGTCGCGCACCACCTCGCGCCGCAGCAGGCTGATGACATACGCCGCCGTCGAGACCTTGAACCCCGGCCACGGCTCCTCGGTCACCGACGCCCCGCCCACGAACGGCCGCCGCTCCAGGACCAAAACTTTCAAGCCGCGCGCCGCCAGGCAGGCCGAGGTCACCAGCCCGTTGTGCCCGCCCCCGACGATCACCACATCGTGGCGATCAGCCATCGCGCCTCCGCGGCGCCGGGCGCCGCACCGCCCCCGCCTCGCTCCGCGGCCGTGGATCCGCCGAGCGCGGTCGCGCCGCCCGCATCCACGGAGGATCGAGCGCCAGGATGCGCCGGTGCACTGGACACGACGGGGCGTGCGCCCCCGGCAGGTATCCCGTGCTGAGCAGGAACTCCCCCGTGATCTCGCCGCCCGTGAAGCGGAACGTCCGCTTGAACAGCTTCACCCACTCGGCCTTCGAAAGCGGATGATGGGCGTCGAGCCATTCCGCGAACGACCCGTGCACCTCGCGCAGCGCCAGGATGCGCCGCGCGTTCTCGACCGCCGCGTCGATCTTCAGCCGGTTGCGGATGATCCCCGCGTCGCGCATCAGCCGCGCCCTGTCCCTTCGCCCGTACGCCGCGACCCGATCGACGTCGAACCGGTCGTACGCCGCGCGGAACGCCGCCCGCTTCTTGAGGATCGTCAGCCAGGACAGCCCCGCCTGGTTGATCTCCAGCACCAGCCGCTCGAACAGCCCCACGTCGTCCCGCAGCGGGAAGCCGTACTCCCCGTCGTGATACGGCCCGTGGAACGGATGCCCCACCGCGACCTCGCAGTAGCTCACGGCGCCCCCGACCCCGCGCCCGCGGGCGCGCCGCCCGGCATACGCCCGTATTTCTTCATGATCGCGACCAGCCGGTCCAAGGGCAGCGCGAAGGCCGTGTTGCCGTCGCGCCCCACCGTCGTCGTCGCCATCGCCAGCGAGTTCAGGATCGCCTCCTCGGTCGCTTCTTCGGTCGCCTCGAAGAGAGGATTCAGGTGCGAGTCCGGCACCACCTTCAGCGTGTAGGTCAGAGGCTTCGCATAGTGCGGTACCCGGTTCCCCGTCGAGAACGCCAGGAAGATGTCGCCGCTCCCGTGGCTCGAGATCGTCCCCGTCCGCGCCAGCCCGAGCGACGCCTTCGACGCCAGCCGCCGCAGCTTCAGGTGATCGAGCGGCGCGTCCGTCGCGACCACGATGATGATCGACCCGTCGACCGCCTCCAGCGGCATCAGGTCGGCGATCTCCCGCCCCACCGGCACCCCCGCGACCGTGAGCTCCCGACGCCGCCCCATGTTCGCGTTCACCAGCACCCCAACCGTCCAGCCTCCGTCCGCCGCCGGAAGCACGCGCGAGGCCGTCCCGATCCCCCCCTTGAACTCGTAGGAGATCATCCCGGTCCCCGCGCCCACCGCCCCTTCCTGCACCGGCCCCTCGCGGGCCGACTCGATCGCCCGCACCGTGTCTTCGACCGACACGTGCCGCCCCCGCGAATCGTTCAGCGACGAGTCGTCGCACTCCGCCACCGTCGGCGCCACCACGTCGTCGCCGATGCCGATGTCCGGGTACTTCTTCAGCATGTACGCCACCACCCCGTCCATCACCTTGCCGATGTTCATCGTGTTGGTCAGGAGGATCGGCACCTCGAGCGCCCCCTGCGTCTCGATCCAGATGCTCCCCGTCATCTCCCCCGTGCCGTTCATCACCCACGTCGCCGCCGGGACCTTCTCCCGCCACAGGTCCCCTCCGTGCGGCAGGATCGCCGTCACCCCCGTGCGCACCGGCCCCTCTCCTGGCCGCAGCTTCCCTTCGCCGCGGACCAGCGTCACGTGCCCCACGCGCACCCCCTTCACGTCGGTGATCGCGTCGAGCCGCCCCGGCGCCATGCGCCCGATGACGATCCCCAGGTCCCGGATCCGCTTTCGCGGGCCGCCGGCTTCGCGTCCCGGCGCCAGCGCGGCAGAGCCCGTCGACGCGCCGGCCGACGGAGCGCCGGCCGCTGCGGTCGCACCCGACCCCGAGCCGCCCGATGCCGCGGGCGCCACGGACGCGCCGGACACCGCGTCCCGCTCCTGGGTCAGCATCGCGCGCATGGACAGGATCGCCCCGACGAAGAGGACGAGCCCGCCCAGGGCGACCCCGGTTACAGCCGCACGATTCCGCCGCGCCATGATCGAGTCTCCCGACGAACCCCGTGGTTGAAGCCGGTAGCCTCGTCCCGATCGCCGGTCCGAGTCAAGCGTATCCCGACGCGGTTGCGCCCGCCGCGAAGCGGACTACAATCACACCGCTTCGCTCAAGCACGAGGAGGCCATCGTGCCCTCGAGACCCGAGACCCGGCGTTTTCCATCCGCGCGCCTTCGCATCGCTCAGCCCCGGACTGCGCGCCCTCGACTCGCGCGGCCCCGACTCGCGCGGCCAGTGCCCGCGGCCGCGGCGATCCTCATCTGCCTCGCGACCGCCACGCCGTCGCGCGGCGCCACCTCGCTCGACCCCAAGACCGCCGCCAGCGGCCTCAAAGAGGC
>Ga0070692_10000617_pt1 | contig 11211 bp, 10 predicted proteins | sample KBSK1102metaG_FD_64675 | JGI IMG/M metagenome (GOLD analysis project Ga0070692, IMG submission 64675) | Corn, switchgrass and miscanthus rhizosphere microbial communities from Kellogg Biological Station, Michigan, USA - KBS K1-10-2 metaG | ecosystem: Host-associated > Plants > Roots >...
CCAGCCGATGGCGCCCGCCTCGAAGTCGGTCCCGCCGCGCACCGACGCGATCGCGTTCCTGCAACGGCACCGCGACGAGGGGCGCATAGTCGGCATCGAAACGGCGGTCTTCAACGATTGGGGGCTCACCTACGGGCTGCGCGACGTCCGCGGCTACGACCCGCCGCAGCCCTCGCGGCGCTTCGCGCGGCTGTGGAGGAAGGTCGAACCGCAGCAGCTCGAGTGGGTCTCGTACGCGGTCGAAGCGGTCTCGCGCGAGATGCTCCAGCTGGTCAGCACGCTGGGCGCGCGCTACATCGTCGCGCCGCCGGGCGCGAGGCTGGTGGGAGAGGAAGGCGGTCCGACCGCGGCGCGCGGCGCCTACGGCTTGCACATCGCCTACGACGGGATAGACGCGCGCGTGTTCTCGAACGCGCGGGCGGCGCCGCGGGCGCTGGTGCCGCAGCGCGTGCGCGTGACGAGCGGCGAGGCGCAGACGCAGTCGGTCCTGCTCGAAGAAGGCTTCGACCCGCGCCGCGAAGCGGTCGTCGAGCGGGGCGCCGAGGGGACCGACGCGCTGCCGGTCGCCGGCGCGCCCGGGCGCATGGCGGCGGGCGCGTCCGGGCGCGTGTCGGTGAGCGATCGCTCGAACGCCTCCGTGGCGATCCGCGCACAGCTCTCGCGCCCGGGGCTGGTGGTGCTGAACGACAGCTTCGCGCCGGGGTGGAGGGTGCAGGTCGACGGGAGGGACGCCGCGCCGGTGCGCGTGAACGACGTGATGCGCGGCGTGGCGGTGGGCGCCGGGACGCACACCGTGACGTGGAGGTATCGGGTCCCCGGCCTGCGCGCCGGCGCGGCGCTGTCGCTCGTCGCGCTGCTCGTGCTCGCCGCCCTCGCGGGCGTCCTGCTCCGGCGCCGCCGCGCCGGCGTCCGGCCCGCGCTTCGCGACTCCGCCGCGAACCCATAGAATCCCGTGCCGCAGGGCGCGTAGCTCAGTGGGAGAGCGCTCGCTTCACACGCGAGAGGTCGGTGGTTCGAAACCACCCGCGCCCACTCTCCGGAGGCCCCGTCGCTACGGGGCTTTCGTCGTTCAGGCGGCGTCGCGCTCCTGCGGAGTCTCGACCGTCGTGGCGCCGTATTGCCCGTCCTTTGCCCGTTCTCGGGTTCTGTGGATCGCGAGTTGGGACGGGTGGCGTGCTGTTGCGGTGACTGGCCGAACTTCGGTGTAATGCCGACCCGTGGCCCCGAGGAGAGAACCAGTCCTGACGTTCAAGGAGGCCATGGACGCGGCATCGAGACACTCCAGACGGCACGTCCTCCTCGGCAACGGCTTCAGCATCGCCTGGCGCCCAGACACCTTCCTCTACGGACGGCTCCTCGACGAGGCGAACTTTGATGGCCTGACGATCGACGCCGATGCGATCTTCGGGCTCTGCGGCACCAGCGACTTCGAGCGCGTCATCCGGCTGCTTCGTAGTAGCGCCGAGGTGCTCGGGGTCTACGACTCGACCGACCCCGCCTTCGCAGACCGGCTGCATGCGGACGCCGATTGCGTCAAGGAGGCGTTGGCCCAAGTGCTGACCCGGCGTCATCCCGATCGAGTCGACTCGGTTACTCCCGCCGAGTATGCGTCCGCTCGACGTTTCCTGGAGCCCTTCGACCACATCTTCACGGTCAGCTACGACCTCCTTCTCTACTGGACTTTGTTGCAAGATGAGATCGATCCGCCAGTCCGCAACGACGATGGCTTCCGCACCGATCCGAACGACCCCGACGCGGATTGGGTGATCTGGGATCTGTTCAGCGCACCGACCCAGACGACGTACTACCTCCACGGTGGACTGCATCTCTTCGATGCCGGCGCGGAGCTGCGCAAACTCACGTACAAGCGAACCGGGATACCGCTCGTCGAGCAGATCCGCGCCGCGATGGACGACGGGCTCTACCCACGTGTGGTGACCGAGGGCACGAGCGAAGAGAAGCTTGCCGCGATCCAGCACTCCGCTTACCTCCATAGAGGCCTCCGGTCGCTCGCTACATGCGGCGGGGCGCTCTTCGTCCACGGGCACTCGCTCGACGACAACGACGCGCATATCCTCCGCGCGATCACCAAGGGCAAATACAGAGCGCTCTATGTGAGCCTCCACGGAGACCCGACAGCCGCGGCCAACCTTGCGATCCAGCGTCGAGCGCATGCACTCGCCGACGACCGCGACGACCGCAAGCCGCTCTCCGTGGCGTTCTACGACGCCGACAGTGCGAGCGTCTGGCGTTAGCCGGTCGGTCTCGTAGACGCGGTTTCTTCGCGAGCGGTCGTTGACTGCTGCTGACGCTCCAGCATCCGCCAGTCCTCGCCCTCGATGAGCGCGCGCAGGCGCTCTCGCTCGCCGTCGCGCCACGCCATTGCCTTCGCGTAGACGGAGAGGGTGAGGTTCGCGGTCGTGTGCCCCATCTGGGCCATGAAGACGGCCGGGTCGCGGCCGAGCGCGACGAGGAGGGAGGCGAAGGTGCGGCGGAGCCCGTGCGGGGTGAGGTCGGTTGGGATCGGGCTTGGCGCCGCGCTTGGCGAGCGTCTCGTTCGCCGCCGCGATGGCGGGCCGGAGGACTCGGTTGCGGATGTTGGACGGCGAGTGCTTGGCACCGCCCGCGTAGCGGCCGCCGGTGCCGGTCGTGGGGAAGATGAGCGCGTCGGGGTCGCGGTCGGCGCGCGCGGCGGCGTAGGCGAGCAGCTCGTCGCGCAGGACCGGGAGGAGGTCCACGGTCCGCTCGGCGGCGGCGGTCTTGATGCCGCGGACGTGGAGCGTCCCGCTCGCCAGGTCGAGGTCGCGCCAGCGGAGGTCGAGCGCCTCCCCGATGCGGAGCCCGGCGAAGACGAGGACGGCGAGGAGCGCGCGCCGCCACGGCGGCGTCCGGCGTCTCTCGTCGCGGTCGAGGTCCCCGGCGGCGTCGAGGAGCGCGGTGATGTGCTCGGCGCGGTCGAGGTAGGCGCGTCTCGGCTTGGCGGCGTTGAGCCGGCGCCGCTTCCCATTCGCGGGGTTGCGGGGGATGTGCTCGTACTCGACGGCGACCTCCAGGATCGCGGCGAGCGTCTCGATGAACTTGTTGATGCTCGACGGGGAGAGGCCGCCGCGGGCGACCTTCCGGCGACGGAAGCGGTCCACCTCCTCGACGGTGATCGCGTCGAGCCGGAGCGGACCGAACTCCCGGAGGTGACCGAGCCGCCACAACAGGTCCGCGCGGCCGCTCGGGCTGAGCCCGCGCCCGTCGCGCCCACCCTCCGCGCAGAGGGCGCGGAACCAGTCGCTCGCGAACTCCGCGAACGTCGGCATCTCCCGCGCCTCCGGCTCGGGCGCGCGCTCCTCCGGCGGGATCCACAGGCCACGCTGAACGTCCGCGAGGAGGTGGCCGGCCGCCGTCTCGGCCTCCTTGGGCGTCGTCGCGTCGAGCGTGACGTAGTGGCGCTTGCCGCCGTAGCGGAAGCGCACCCCGTAGCTCGTGACCTTCCCGGTCGTCTTCGAGCGGTTCTCGTAGACCTGGCCCGTCGGCTTCCTAGCCATTCCGGTTCCTCTCGTCGGTTCCGATGCGAGAGCCGCGGGCGCGCGCAGCCGAGCGAGGACCCTGGCGGGTAGGCTCGGTGCGCGACGAGGCCTCGTCTCTCGTCGCCGGGCCGGGGGCGTTGCTGCGCCGCCCGGCCACTTTCTCGGACTTGGCGGGAGAGTCGACCTCGAAAACGGGCAGAAGTCCAGTGCGTTTGCCCGACCCACGACCCCGACGCCGCCGCGACACCCGCTCCGGCGGACGATCCGGCGCGTCGGACCTCCCGCGGACCGGGCGGACGCTCAACTCCTCCGCCACCCGCGCCGGGTCGAAGCGGAGGCGCGGATGCGGGCCGTTGCCGAGCCGGAGCGCGCCGAGCCGCTCCGCGTTCTCGCGCACCCACTCCGGGGAGACCCGGAAGCGACGCGCGACCTCGGCCGCGGTCAACAGCCGCTCCTCCTCGTCCGGCCGGCGGTCCTCCGAGAGCCGAGCGACGACGCGCTCCGCGACGAGGTCGGCGAGAAATTCGAGGTCGTCCGGGTGGAGGCGCGGAGCGCTCACGGCCGCGCCTCCCCGCCCTCGGACGCGTCGGCCGGAAGCTCCTCCGCGTCGAACGCCTCGATGATCCGCGCGACCAGCGCGTCCTCGTCGGCCGCGCTCGTCTCCGGCTCGGCCTCCTTCCCCGGGATTCTTCGAAGCCTCAAGGCTCTAGCGGGGGCTGGCCACTGATCACAGCAGCTCGCGCAGCTCGTCGCGGCTGATGCCGGCGGTCTTGAGGATGCTGAGGAGGAGACCAGGCTTGACGTCGCGGTTGTGGACCGGGACGGCGATGGCGTCGCGGCGCTCAGGGTGGACGAGGTAGTGGTGGCTGCCGCGCGTGCGGCGGTGCTGCCAGCCTTTGGCTTCGAGGACGCGGATCAGCCGTTGCGGCTTGATCGCGGGGAGCTTGTCGCTCACGCAGCTTCGACGGCGACGCGCTCGCGGCGGACGGTCGGGACCGGCCAGCCCTCGTCGCGCATGATCTCCAGGTAGCCCTCGATCGCGTCGCGGGCCATGTCGAGCGCCTCCTCGACGGTCTCGCCCTGGGTGGCGACGCTCGGGAGGTCGGGCACGAAGACGCTGTAGCCGCCCTCGGCCTCGGGGACCAGCACCACGTCGTACTCGCGTCGCTCCATGCCCATCAGCTTACGTCAGCCCCCGCGGAGGTCAACAACATCCGAATGGGCAGTACTGCCCGAATCGAGCCGGATCCGCCCCGATCCGACCGCATTCCACGCCGCGCCGCCGTCGCGTCGAACGCGAGCATCGCCCGGTACGGCCGGCGATCCGGCCGCTTCGCCGCCAACACGCCCACCCTATTCACACGCGAGAGGTCGGTGGTTCGAAACCACCCGCGCCCATCGCCTGTCAGCGCGGTCGCGGGTCGAGGCCCAGCTCGTCCATCAGGAAGGCGACCCACTCGGCGACCTGGTCGGGCACGAGCATGACCGTCCCGTGCCCGCCTCCCTCGGCGGCGCGGAAGAGGATCGGGCGCTCGTTGTCGTTGGCCGCCTGCAGCGCCGCCGCGAGCTTGCGCGCGTGCCACGGCCAGCAGCGCACGTCGACCTCGCCGCAGTAGAGCAGCGTCGCCGGATAGGCGGCCGGGCGCACGTTGTGGACCGGCGAGTACGCATGCAGCCAGCGCGCCGCCTGCGGGTCGTGCGGGTCGCCGTACTCGGGCGCGCACGTCGCCGTGTACGGGTCGCGGTCGAAGCGCAGCATGTCGTCGAGCGGCACGATCGCGGCCGCCGCCCGGAACAGCTCGGGACGCTGCGTGACCGCCGCGCCGACCGTCAGCCCGCCGTTGGAGACGCCGACGAGCGCGAGCTGCTCGGGCGTCGTGCGGCGCTCGGCGATCAGCGCCTCGGCGATCGCGTAGACGTCGTCGAACGTGCGCTGCTTGTGCGCCAACCGCCCGTCCTCCCACTGCGCGGCGCCGTACTCGCTGCCGCCGCGCAGGTGCGCGAGCGCGAGCGTCGCGCCCGCGTCGAGGAAGGCCGCGAAGGCGCCCGGGTAGCTCGGCACGAACGAGACGTTCCAGCCGCCGTAGCCGTACAGCAGCGTCGGGCCGGGCGTGCCCGGATCGACGTCGCGCCGGCGCACGAGCTTGCAGCGCACCGTCGCGCCGTCGGGCGCGGTCGTCGACAGCTCCTCGACGACGTAGTCGTCGTGCGTGCGCAGCGGCGGCTGCAGCTCCTCGAGCCGGCCGGCCGCGATGTCGTAGCGGCAGATCGAGGGCGAGCGCGTCGGCGTCGCGAACACGAACGTGAACTCGCCCGGGGCCGCATAGACGCTCTGTCCCATCTGCGGCGCGGTCGGCTGCGTCATGCCGTAGAGGCTCGTCGGCAGCACCGCCCCGCGCCCCGGCAGCTCGACGTCCGCGACGTGGCGGCCGTCGAGGTCGACCACGCGCAGCTCCGCATAGGCGTCGCGCAGGAAGGCGATCACCGCCAGCGTCCCGGCCTGCGCCACCGTCTTCATCACGAGCTCGTCGGACTCGGGCACCAGCTCCACCCACGTCTCCATGTCGCGCGCGGTCGCGACCGGGATCCGCACGAGCCGGCCGTTCGGCGCGCCGTGCGTCGAGACGCAGACGTAGTCCTCGCCGTCGAAGAAGCCGAAGGCCGAGCCCTCCATCCCCTCCAGGAACGGGCGCCACGCGCCGTCCGGCAGCTCGCGGATGTGGTCGGGCCGCGAGTCGAGCTCGCTCGTGACGGCGACGAGCCAGCGCCCGTCGCCGGAGACCTGCGGCATCACGCAGTGCGGCTCGCGCACGCGCACCGGCTCGGGCGCGCTCGGCTCGGTCTGGCCGAGGCGATGGAGGAACAGGTGCTTGTCCGTGTCCTCGAAGTCGGGCTTGAGGCCGGCGCTGTGGAAGAACGCGCTCGAGTCGGGCAGCCACGCGACCGTCGCGCTGGAGCAGAACGGCACGCGGTCGGGCAGCACGCGCCCGCTCTCGACCTCGATCACGTGCAGGACGCTCTGCTCGTCGCCGCCGAACGAGATGCCGTAGGCGACATAGCGGCCGTCGGGGGAGGGGTGGTACCAGTCGAGCGAGGCGGGGCCGCGCGGATCCTCGATCGTCGCCGGGTCGATCAGCACGCGGTCGGCCGCGTCCGGGGCGGCGCCGACGGCCAGCTGCGGACCGGTCGCCGCGAAGCGCAGCGCGAACCAGTGCTCCCCGCAGCGCCGCGGCGCCATCACGAACCCGGTCGAGAGGTAGTCGGCGACGTGCTCGCGCAGCCACGCCAGCACGGACGTGCGCTCCAGGTGCGCCACGGTCGCGGCGCTCTGCGCCGCCTGCCAGGCGAGCGTCTCCGGCGTGTCCTCCTCCAGCCAGGCGTACGGGTCCTCGAAGGCGATCCCGCCGATCGTGCGCGCGAGCGGCCGCGCGGGCGTGGGGGGGAGCGTTGCGGTCGGGCTGTCGGACACGGGTCCTCCTCGGCGGGATCGTGGGGCGCTTCAGGCCTCGGCGGCCGGCACGGCGGCCGGCGCGTCGAGCCACGCGCGGTCGGTCCGCGGCGTGCTGGCCACGAGCGCGCGCGTGTACGGATGGCTGGGCTGGTCGAGGACGGCGCCGGTCGGCCCCTCCTCCACCAGCTCGCCCTTGCAGAGCACGTAGACGCGCTCGGTGACCTGGCGCACGACCGCGAGGTCGTGCGTGATGAAGAGGCAGGCGATGCCGGCGTCGCGGCGGATCTCCTCCAGCAGGTTGAGGATCTGCGCCTGGACCGAGACGTCGAGCGCGGAGACGGCCTCGTCGCAGACGATCATGCGCGGCTCGACCGCGAGCGCACGGGCGATCGCCACGCGCTGGCGCTCGCCACCGGACAGCGCGATCGGCTTGCGCGCCGCGTAGGCGGCCGGCAGGCCGACGCGCTCCAGCAGCTCGCCGACGGCCGTGCGCACGTCGCGCACGCGCGCGTCGCGCGCGAGCACCGGCTCGGCGAGCGTCGCGCCGATCGTGCGCGCCGGGTTGAGCGTCGAGTAGGGGTCCTGGAAGACCATCTGGATGGTGCGGCGCAGGCGACCGCGGTCGCGCGCCGAGAGCGCCGCGTAGTCGCTCGCGTCGACGCCGTCGATCTCGATCGCGCCGCCGCTCGGCCGCTCGAGCCCGAGCAGGCAGCGGCCGAGCGTCGTCTTGCCCGAGCCCGACTCGCCCACGAGCCCGACGCTCTCGCCCGCGTCGACGTGCAGCGAGACGCCGTCGAGCGCCGGCACGCGGCGGGCCTCGCCGTCGTCGCCGAACACCTTCGACAGCGCCCGCACCGCGACGAGCGGCGCGGCCGCCGGCGGCGCGACCGGCTGCTCGGGCCGCGGCGCCACCGCCAGCGCGCGGCGCCGCGCGATCTCGTCCGCCAGCTCGTGGACGCGGACGCAGGCCGACGAGGCGCCGTCGCCGAGCGGGACGAGCGGCGGCGGCCCGGCCGTGCACTCCGCCTGCACCCACTCGCAGCGGGGCGCGAACGGGCAGCGGTCGGCGACGTCGTCCGGGGCGGGGACGGACCCGCCGATCGCGGGGAGCTGCGCGACGCGCCGGTCGCCCGGCGGCTCGGACAGCAGCAGCCCGAGCGTGTACGGATGGCGCGGCCGCCGCTCGAGCTGCTCCGCCGCGCCGCGCTCGAGCACGCGGCCCGCGTAGAGGACCTCGACGCGGTCGCACATCGAGAACGCGACGCGCAGGTCGTGCGTGATCAGGATCAGGGCCATGCCGCGCTCGGCCTGCAGGGCCTTGAGCCGCGCGAGGATCGCCTTCTGCGTCGTGACGTCGAGCGCGGTCGAGGGCTCGTCCGCGATCAGCACCTGCGGATCGCGCGCGAGCGCGGCGGCGATGCCGACGCGCTGGCGCATGCCGCCGGAGAGCTGGAACGGATAGGCGTCCGCGACCGCCGGATCGTCGATCCCGACCTCCGCCAGGCGCCGCACCGCCTCGGCGCGCCGCTCGCGCCGCCCGAGGCGCGCGCCGTCCGCGCCGCGCAGCAGCTCGACGATGTGCTCGCCGCACCGCATGAGCGGGTTGAGCATCGTGAACGGGTCCTGGAACAGCAGGCCGATCTCGGCGCCGCGCAGGCGCTGCAGCTCGCGCCCGCGCAGGCCGAGCACGTCGCGGCCGCCGTAGCGGATCTCCCCCGACGCACGTACCCCGCTCGGCAGCAGCCCGACGATCGCGCGCGCGGTCATCGACTTGCCGCTGCCCGACTCGCCGACGATCCCGAGCGTCTCGCCGCGCACGAGGTCGAGGTCGACCGCGCTCGCGATCGTGCGCTCGCCCGACGCCGTGCCGGCGACGATGCGCAGGTCGCGCACGCGCAGCAGCGGCTCGGCCGCGCGTCCGTTCGCCGCGGCGCCCGTCATCGCGCACGCCCCCGGTCGGCGAGCCGCTCGTAGGCCCAGTCGCCCAGCAGGTTCATCGCCATCGCCGTCAGCACGAGCGCGATGCCCGGCGCGAGCACCGCGGCGGGGTTGTCCTGCAGCAGCGGCAGGTTGTCGCTCAGCATCCGCCCCCAGTCGGGGGCGCCCGGGTCCGCGCCGAGGCCGAGGAACGACAGCGCCGACAGCGCCACGAGGCTGTAGGCGAAGGTCAGGAAGGCGTTCGCCGCCAGCAGCGGCAGCAGGTTCGGCCAGATGTGGCGGAACATGATCCGCCGTGGCGGGACGCCGACCGTGCGCGCCGCGTCGACGTAGGGGCGCGCCCGCTGCTCGAGCGTCGCGCCGCGCATGATGCGCGTGTCGGCGGGCGCCGACAGCAGCATCAGGATCGCGATCGCGACCGTGTAGCCGCCGCCGAGCACGCCGATCAGGACGATCGCGACGAGCAGCGGCGGGAGCGCGTAGAGCAGGTCGACCGCGCGCATGATGACCGCGTCGCGCCAGCCCCCAAGGTAACCGGCGCTGACGCCCACGAGCGTCCCGACCAGGCCCGAGCCGAGCGCGATCAGCGCCGGGCCGACGACCGCCGCGCGCGCGCCGACGATCAACCGCGAGAGCATGTCCCGACCGGAGTCGTCGGTGCCGAGCGGATGCGCGAAGCTCGGCGTCTGCAAGCCGACCAGCAGCTGCTGGGCGTCCGGGTCGTGCGGCGCGAGCACCTCGCCCAGCAGGGCGCAGCAGAGCACGAGCCCCATCACGACCGCCGCGGCGAGCACGAGCGGCGAGGGCCGGCGTCGGGCGCGGCGGGCCGGGCGCCCGCTCGCGGTGACCGCGGTCGCGCTCATGCCGCTTGGCGCCCGAAGCCGATGCGCGGGTCGATGACGGTGTAGAGCACGTCGACCACGAGGTTGACCAGCACGACGATCGCGGCCAGCAGGATCGCGAGCGCCTGCACGACCGGCACGTCCTTGTTGGCGACCGCCTCGACCAGCAGCGAGCCCACGCCGGGCAGCGAGAAGGTGGTCTCGACGAGCACCGCGCCGGTCAGCAGCACGGTCAGCACGAGGCCGGCGGCGGTCACGATCGGCACGAGCGCGTTGCGCAGCGCGTAGCGCGTGAGCACCCGGCGGGCCGGGACGCCGCGCGCGAGCGCGAAGCCGACGTAGTCCTGCTCGAGCGTCGTCAGCATCGCCGCGCGCGTCAGCTTCACGATCAGCGCCAGCCCGGTGAGCGAGAGCGCGAGCGCCGGCAGCGTGAGATGCCAGAAGCGGTCGACGAAGCCGCTGCCGGCCCCGTAGACGGGGAACCAGCCAAGGATCACGGCGAACACGTAGAGCAGCACGACCGCCGTCACGAACGCCGGCGCGCTCACGCCCAGGACGCTCAGGCCGACGACGCCGCGGTCGACCGCCGTGCGCTTGCGCACCGCCGCCAGCACGCCCAGCGGGACACCCACGCCGAGCGCCAGCACCAGCGCGTAGACCGCGAGGAAGCCCGACACCGCGGCGCGGCCGCCGATCATCGAGGCGACCGTGCGGCCGCTGCGGACCGAGGTCCCGAAGTCGAGCTGCGCCGCGTGCGAGAGCCAGATCCAGTACTGCTCCAGGAACGGCCGGTCGAGGTGGAACTGCTTGCGCAGCGCGGCGATCGTCTCCGGGCTCGCGGGCCGCGTGCCGAGCAGCACCTGAACGGTGTCGCCCGGCGCGAGGTACAGAAGCCCGAAGACGATCAGCGACAGGAGCGCGAGCAGCGCGAGCAGGACGACGACGCGGCGCGCGACGTACGCCCCCAGTCTCGTGCCGCTCATCGTCCGTCGCGCTCCGTTGGCCGCCGCGTCAGGCGGCCGAGCGCACGCCGGCGACCCAGTCCTGGTAGTACCAGAGCGGGTTGTAGTCGTTGAGCACGAACTTGCGGTTGACGGCCGCGGGCGTGGCGATCCACGTGATCGGGATGTACGGGAGCTGCTCGGCGGTGATCCGCAGCACCTCCCCGATCAGCCGGGCGCGCTCGCCTCTGTCGGTCGTCTTCGCCTGCTGGTCGAGCAGTCGGTCGACCGTCGGGTTTCTGAAGTTCGCGGTGTTGAAGTTGTTTCTCGTCGCGTTGGCGCTCGGCAGGATCACCGTCGGGAAGTTCGCCGGGTCCGCGTAGTCGGGCGCCAGCGTCATCGCGACGACCTGCTCCTGGTGGCCGTAGATGTCAGCGAGCCACTTGTTGATCGTGACGCTCTTGACCGTCAGCTCGATGCCGATCTGCTTGAGCGACTCGCTGAGGCTCGTCAGCGACTTG
>Ga0070692_10000621_pt1 | contig 11178 bp, 8 predicted proteins | sample KBSK1102metaG_FD_64675 | JGI IMG/M metagenome (GOLD analysis project Ga0070692, IMG submission 64675) | Corn, switchgrass and miscanthus rhizosphere microbial communities from Kellogg Biological Station, Michigan, USA - KBS K1-10-2 metaG | ecosystem: Host-associated > Plants > Roots >...
CATCAGGAACATGTCCATGTTCACGTCCGCGACGAGTTGCCGCGCCGGCACTGGCGGAAAGTGAACGAAGTACTCCGATCCTTGCTCCCCCTTCTCCTCGGCGGTCAGCGCGACGAAGAGGATGGAGCGCTTCGGCAGCGGCCCGGCCGCGAGGCCGCGCGCGATCTCGATCAGCGATGCGATGCCGGAAGCGTTGTCGTACGCACCGTTGTACAAACCGTCGCCGCCATTCGCCGGCGGGTGATTGCCGAGGTGATCGAGATGCGCGGAGACGACGACGTACTCGTCGCGCAGTTTCGCGTCGCTGCCGGGCAGAACGCCGATGACGTTTTCGCTGGTCACCTGCGAGAAGTGCGTGACGGTCTTGATCGCGGCCGTGGCGTTGAGCGGAAACGAATGCGCGATGCCGTTCTCCGCATCCGCGAGGACGCGATCGAGCGGGACCTCCGCGCCGGCGAAAAGCATTTTCGCCGTGTCGCCGCTCAGCGATGCGGAACCCCTCAGCGCATCGAGCACATCGACCGGATTTCCGTGGGCATCGAGATAGGTCATCGGCACGATGCCGCTCTGCCGCGCGCGCTTCTCGAACGGCGTTCGCGCCTCGTCCGTCGTCGTGGAGAGCGACAGCATTCCGACCGCACCATGCGTCGCTGCGTTCTGCCGCTTGACCTCACTCGACGAGTAATACGCGCGCTGATCCGCCGGAAAAGGTTTCGGCGCGCCGCTGAGAATGACGACGATCTTTCCCTTCGCGTCGATCCCGGCGTAATCGTCGTGATGCAATTCCGGCGCGGTCACGCCGAATCCCGCCACGACGAGCGGCGCATCGATCGCGACGTTCTCGCGCCCGAAATCCGGCCGCAGCAGGAAGTCCTTGCGGATGACGAGCGGCTTGCCGCCGATGCTCAGCGACGACTGCGCTTCGTCGAGCGCCGCCGCGCGAAGCGGGAAGCGCTGAAACCAGTCGCCATGCAGCGGCTCGAGTCCAGCCGCCGCGAACTGCGCGCGAACGTACTCCGCCGCAACTTCGAATCCGCGTGTCCCCGGCTCCCGCCCTTCGAGCGCATCGCCAGCCAGGAAGTGGATGTGGGAGGCGATCGCCGCGGGGCGGACGGACTGCGCTTGTACATCTGCGCTCAACACCAAAACGAGCAGAGGGAGCAATCGTCGAAACATGGCCGCGTAGTCTAGCTCCCACCGCAAGCGTGTCCCGCTGCTGTTATCCTTCGCCCGCTTTGGCCGCCCCTTCCGTCCTGCTCCGCTGGTGGCTCCTCGCCGTCGTCGTCGCGCTTTCCATTCACCTCGGCGGGTTTCCGTTGCTCGATCCGGACGAGGGCCGCAACGCCGAGGTGGGGCGGGAGATGGCGGCGACGAACGATTACGTGATGCCGCGCCTCGACGGGCTGCCGTATCTCGACAAGCCGGTTGTCTACTTCGCAGCCGAGGCCGCGGCGATGGAAGTGCTCGGCCCGACCGAGGTTGCCGCGCGCCTTCCGGCATTTCTCTTCACGATTGCCGGCGCCGCCTTCCTCTGGTGGTTCGCGAGGCGAGTGTGGGGGAGCGAGGAAGCGATCATCGCCGCGATCGTTTTTCTCTCCACGCCGCTCGCCATCGCGTTCTCGCGAACGGTGATTTTCGACAGCGGCCTCGCGCTCTTCATCACCATGGCGACGGCGTTTTTCTATCTCGCATGCGAAGAAGAGTCGCGCAAATGGCCCGCGCTGGCGTGGCTCGCCATCGGGCTCGGCGTGATCACCAAAGGGCCGGTCGCCATCGCGTTGCCGCTACTGGTTGCGATTCCGTACGCCCTTTGGCGCAAGCGCTTTCGCGCGCTCTGGTCGTGGAGCGGTCTGGCGCTTTTCATCCTGGCCGTCGCGCCGTGGGTCTACGCGATCTCGCGCGCCATCCCCGATTTTCTGCACTACGTCATCGTCACCGAGACCGTGCAGCGGCTGGCCACGAAAGCGCTCAAGCGCACCGGGCCATGGTGGTACTTCATCCCGTACCTGCTCGGCGCGCTGCCGTGGTCGATCGTGGCAATCGCCAGTCCGCGAGCAATTGATCGCCGTGACCGGTCGACGATCTACCTCCTGCTCTGGATCGCCATCCCGTTCCTTTTCTTTTCGCTCTCGCAATCGAAACGGCCGCAATACATCCTGCCGCTGATGGCGCCCGTCGCGCTGCTGATCGCGCGCATCTGGCGCGACGCGCGGATCGGCTCGCGCATCGCCGGCGCTTTCCTGGTGATCTTCGGCGCCGTTCTCATCGCCGCGCCGCATTTTGTCCACATTCTCGCTGAGTACCGCGACGCGGCGAACGTCTCTTCGCTCATCCTTGGATCACTCTGCGCGATTGGTGGCGGACTAGCCTTCGTGAAACGGCGCGACCTCGCTCTGATCGCGCTGACCATTCCGATCATCGCCATCCCCTTCGCGGCGAATCCGATGATGCGCGCCATCGGCTCGCGCCGCTCCGAATCGACACTGATCGATCAGATTCGTCCGAAGGTTACGCCGCGCACCGAGGTCGTCGGCGTCGAAGCCTTCACCGGCTCGATGACGTTCTACCTGGGGCGGCCGATGGTCGTCGTCACTCCGGACGCCGAGGAGTTCACCAGCAACTACCTGATCCGCCATTACGCGAACTTCTCCGGCGGCGCGTCGATCAAGCCGTTGGCGTGGCTCGATACGGCGCTTGCCGACCGCACCACACCGCGGATCTTCATCGTTCGCGCAAATGATGCAGGGCATCGCGCCCAGCTTGTGGCACACGGGTTCAGCGTCGCCGGCGTCGACGCGCGATATGTGGCGTATGCCCGGTAGCGCCGCGTTCCGTCGTCACTTGTTATAGTCGCGCCCCGATGTGCGGCATCTACGGCATGGTGGCGAACGGCGCGGCGCTGAAGTACCCCGAGGTCCTCGGGATGATGGGCAGCGCGCTGCTGCACCGCGGGCCTGACGGCCACGCCGAGTTTGTGCGTCCCGAGGCCGCCATTGGCACCGAACGGCTGCGCATCATCGATCTGCACGAGCGCGCCGATCAGCCCTTCGCCGCGCCCGGAATGCAGGTCTGGCTCGAATGCAATGGCGAGATCTACAACGCCGCGGAGATCCGGGCGCGTTTTCCCGACTATCCGTATCACTCGAAGTCCGACGTCGAAACGATCCTGCCGCTCTACCTCGAGCGCGGCGTCGCCGCCATCCCCGAGCTCGATGGCATGTTCGGTCTGGCGATCTGGGATGCCCGCACGCAGCAGCTAATCCTCGCCCGCGATCGCGCCGGCGAGAAGCCGCTGTTTTACGCGAAGGCCGGCGCCGAGGTCATCTTCGCCTCGGAACTGCAATGCCTGCTGCGCCATCCCGACATCAGCCGCGAGCTCGATCCCGTCGCCATCGGCGAGTACCTTCGCCTCGGGTACATCCCCGAGCCACGCACACCGTTCCGCGACGTGCGGCGCGTCGAGGCGGGAACGTTCATTCGTTTCGTCAACGATGACGTCGAAACGGTCCGCTATTGGGATCCCGCTTCGTTTCGCATCGAACGGATCTCCGCGCGCGCCGCGATCGACGAAACGCAGCGCCTCATAGAGCGCGCGGTCGAAAAGCAGGTCATGTCCGACGTCCCGGTCGGCGTCTTCACCAGCGGCGGGCTCGACTCGTCGATCCTGGCCACGCTCGCGGCGAGGTTCATCGGCAAGGACAGGGTCCACACGTACTCCGCTGCCTTCGCCGAGCGGTCATTCGACGAGAGCCGTGTCGCCGAGAAGCTGGCGAAACGGATTCATACGCGCTACGTGCGGGTGCGCACGGATGCCGAGACGTTGATGGAGGCGCTGCAGGCGGTCGTTGGCGGCGTGGCCGAGCCGCTCGCCGATCCTGCCATCCTGCCCACGTTCCTCCTCGCCCGCGCCGCGCATGAGCAGGTGAAAGTGATCCTCAGCGGCGAAGGCGCCGACGAGTTGTTCGGCGGTTACCCGACCTACCTCGGCCACAAGGTTGCACCGATCTACGACAAGCTGCCGTCGTCCGTCCGCGCGACGTTGCGGCAGATCGTGCAGCGCGTTCCGTCATCGACGAAAAAAGTGACGCTGGAGTTTCTTCTCAAACGCTTCGTCTCCGACGCCGAGAAGCCGTGGATCGAGCGCCACCTGGCGTGGTTCGGAACCGGACTTTCGCCCGACGTCTACAAACTCGGCGGCGAACTGCCGGACCTGCCGACGGGAACCGGAGACGCACTGGCCGGCGCGATGCTGCTCGACTACCGCAGCTACCTGCGCGACAACCTGCTGGTGAAAGTCGACCGCGGCACGATGCTCTCGTCCGTCGAAGCGCGCGCCCCGTTCCTCGACCGCGATGTGACCCGCTTCGCGCTGTCGCTCCCCACGGACCTCCGCCTCCGCCGCTTCGAAACGAAATGGGTCCTCAAGAAAGCCGCCGAGCGCTGGCTGCCGAGGAAGGTGGTCTATCGTAAAAAACGCGGCCTGAGCGTTCCGATCGCCAGCTGGATCAACGGCGGCCTGCGCCACGAAGTGAATCGCCTGCTCGCTCCCGCGCGCCTCCGCGACCAGGGTCTCCTCGACGAGACGTACGTCGCCGATCTCCTGGCCGCGCATCGCAGCGGCCACGCAAACAACGCCAAGCCGCTATGGGCGCTGATCGTGTTGCAATACTGGATCGAGAACTGGGTGGAGAAGAATTAACCGCGGAGATTACCTCTGTGGTTACCCTCACGAATCGCCGCGATCGTCCCCGCCGCGTACGAAATCCCGAATCGCGCGGTCCTTCGAGAAGAACAGCTTCTGCGTCACTTCCTCGGAGAATCCGGTGACGCAGGCGCGGACGAGATCGCCCAGTTCGGCCACTTCGAACGGTTTGCGAAGGACGCCGGAGACCATTTCCGCGTCGACCTCTTTGAAGCGCTGATCGGCGTAAGCGGTGATCACGATGACGATCGGCTTGATCAGAGGAGGATGAGTTTTCAGCCACTCGATGACGCCAAACCCATCCAGACGCGGCATCATCAGATCGAGAAGGACGACCGCGTACTCGTGCTGTTCGAGACAGTGGATCGCTTCCAGCCCGTCGGCCGCGGCATCGACGGTAAAGTGCTCCCGTTTTACGATCGTCGAGACCAGTTGGCGGATCGACTGATCATCATCAGCGACCAGAACCCTCTGGCGCTGCTCCTGTTCGTGCTGCTGAGTCATGCAATTGAGAACCTCGTTTTCTTGCCGTCCTGATTTGAAAAAAGTGTGCCATCAGTCGGCGAGGCGCTCGTCGATACGGATCTCCGAGGTGAGGGTCTTGTGGACGGGGCAGCGTTTGGCGACCTCGAGCATTCGCGCCCGCTGTTCGGGCGTGAGGTCGCCGAGGAGCTTGATGGCCACCGTGAAGCGATGGATGTAGCCCGACGCCGTCAGGCAATCGGCACAGTCCTTCGCGTACATCCGGTCGTTCGCCACGGTGATCTCCACCCCCTCCAGCGGGATCTTCTCGCGCACGGCCACGACGCGCAGCGTCATCGACGTGCACGTTCCCAGCGCCGCCGCCAGAAAGTCGTACGGCGTGGGGCCGGCCTCGCTGCCGCCGGCCGCGATCGGCTCGTCCGCGACCATCCGATGCGGTCCCGCCTCGATGTCATTGCGAAGCGAAGCACCGGCGCGAACGATGACTGGCTGCATGAATCCTCCTCGATGACCGCGCCGATTATCGCGCGGACCACGCCTTCGAGCCGCGCGTTTCGGTGCGGTACCATGCGCGGCATCCCATGAATCGTCCGAACCGATGGCGCCACCACTGACCTCGGAGAAAGCATTCACATATGTGGTCGATGGGCCGGTGGACATACGGCCGCTGAACCACAGCGCTCTCGAGAGCCGCATCCGCCGCGCGCATTCGTTGATCTGGGCTGGCGGCAAACGCGATCCGCTTACGGCATTCGACGAGTGGAGCAAGCTCCTGTTCGCCAAAGTGCACGATGAGAGGACGACGGAGCGTCACAAGCCGCGCCGGTTTCAGATCGGTACGAACGAGACGACGACGACCGTGGCCTCGCGCGTACACGAGCTTTTCGAACAAGCCAGTGAAGCCGACAGCACCATTTTTGCCGGCGACGTCCGCATACGGCTGAACGACCGGAAAATCACCGACGTCGTGCGCGTGCTGCAGGACGTCAGCTTTACGGCGACGGACGTCGATACGCTCGGCGTCGCGTTCGAGCATTTCTTCGGATCCGTATTTCGAGGGGAGCTCGGACAGTATTTCACGATGCGTCAGCTTGCCCGGTTTACCGTCGGCATGCTCGACATCAACAAAGACGATTTCATTATCGATCCGACGGCGGGCAGCGGTGGTTTTCTGCTCGAGGCGATGCTGCAGGTCCGGCATTCGATCGCTGCCGAGCGCGCGCAAATCGACTTTTCGCGCAAGCATGTTTACGGCATCGAGATTCACGAGACGCTCGCCCGGATCTGCAAGATCAATCTGCTGCTGCATTACGACGCGCATACCACCATCGAATCCAGCCGGAGTTGTCTGGATGCGGAGTTCGATCTGCCACGGCTCAATCCGCCGGTCGGGAAATTCACCGTCGTCATAGGAAATCCTCCTTTCGGCGACACCGTGGAGAAGGGCGACGAGGATCATCTCGGCTCGAATCATCTCGACGCATTCCGCGTCGCCCAGGGCCGCGACAAGGTCGCGGCGGAACACATCATCGTCGAGCGGGCAATTGCTCTCTTACAGGAGGGCGGACGTCTTGGCCTGGTCCTGCCGGACGGCTTGTTCAACAATCAGGGCGAGAGCTCCAATTGCCCCCGCGTTCGCCGCATGCTGATGCGCTCCGGGTTCGTCCGGGCGATTGTTTCTTTGCCCGACTATGCGTTCCGGAAAGCCGGGGCGCAGAACAAGACATCGATTCTTTTCTTTCAGAAATTCAACCATCGGCAGGCCCTTGAGTTCGAAGAAGTGATCGCGGAAATCGTTTCTCAGGGCTGTTCAGAGGACGAGGCGCTTCAACGTTCGCTCGCCGAGAACGACTATGCCGTGTTTCTCGCGGAGGCGAATCATATCGGTTACACGACAACAGGCGTCGCCTCCGCTCACAATGAGCTCTACCGCGGAAGCGAGGACGGCGCGCTGGTGAGCGACCAGGCGGGAACGATCCTCGGCGAATATCGCCGTTTTCGAGCCGCTCCCGACCGGTATAACGAGTCGAGCCACGCAAACACCTTCGCAATGCCGGCTTCGGAAATGTGGGCCGCTCACTCCAGCCATCGCCTCGATCCGAAATACTTCTTATTTCGGCGTGACCACGCTCAGCCCCCTCCGCCGGCTTGGATAAAGAGCAGCATCGGCGCAGTCATGCGTAGACGCAGCGAGATTGCGCATCCCGAATTGGCGCCCGATGAAGAAGTCGAGGTCATGACGATTTCGCAGACCGGCGAGATTCGAAAACGGGCGGCGGGAAGGGGCAGAATCCTCCGAAATGGCTGGGGATGTATTTCGAAGAGAGTCCGTCCACCTGGTATCGCGCGCGCGCCGGCGACGTCGTCTTCTCGTCCATCGATCTGTGGAAAGGCTGCATCGCAGTCGTGCCGCCGGAGTTCGACGGTGCTCTTGTGACTAAGGAATTTCCCATTTATGAGGTCACGGACTCCAGACTGACCCCCGAGTTCCTCTCGTGCCTTCTCAGAAGCCGGTATTACCAGAGGGCGTTTCGGGCGATCACCACGGGCCACAGCAATCGCCGCCGCACGCAGGTGCCGGACTTTGAGGCGCTCCAGATCTACTTTCCGGCAGATCCGTCGATCCAGCGCGCGCTGATCGAGCCGGTTCTCGCCGCCCGCGGATCACAGGTGGCTTCGCAGGTATCACTGCGCACGGCGATGAACCAATTGAGCGACGTCATCGACCATCGGGGCGACGAAGAGCTTCCTGACCTATCGGATGATGATCCCGACGAGCCCGCGGACGAGTGATTACTGCCGGTAGGGCAGCAGCGTCAGCCGTCCCGTCGTCCACGTCTCTCCTCGGGGCACGAGCGGCAGCCAGTACCACGTCGGCGCTTCGCCAGCCAGCGCGATGCGGGCGAAGAGGCCGGCGGCGTTGCGGGAGAACGGGTTCACGATCGGCGGCGACAACTCCAGCGTCATCGTGTCGGCGTACCGCGAGCCGGTATTCGGCGCGATGCCGCGCCACGCGCAGGTCGTAGGGATCGCGATCGGGATCTCCGCGGCGGTCGCGGTCGCCGTGGCTGCGGCGCGCGACGCATCCATCGCGCCGTGGTAGAACACCGAATCGAGCAGCGACTGCATCGATAACGGGGTGATCAGCGAGGGTTGCGCGGTCTTCACCACGTTGATCGTCGTCGCGCTCGAGATCCCCTCATCGCGAAGGCTCAAGCAGAACGATTCGAGGACCGCTGCCGGCACGGTGTTCCATTGCGGGACGCGGGCAGGCGGCGGCGTCGTGGACGATGCGCAGCCGATCACCACCGAGATACATAGGACGCCGAGAGCTGTAGAGCGATTCATCACACTAACCTCAGTTGCGGCGTCAATTTCGCCTCGAAGAATTCGCGGATCTCGCTGGCCGGCTTCTTCGAGATCAGCTCGCGCGGCGAGTCCTCGTACCAGTCGGCCGGGAAAAACTGCGTGTACGGCTGCTGCGTGAATCGGCGGCAGAGGAGGGCGATGATGCCGATGTCGGTCTCGCTGCGGATGACGCGGCCGGCCGACTGCACCACGCGCGTCATGCCGGGGATCAGGTATGCGAACTCGAATCCCGAGCCGTACTGCTCGTCGTAGTACTGGCGCAGCAGCTCCTGCTCGAAGCTGACCTGCGGCAGCGCGGGCCCGATGACCATGACGCCCGAAAGCATGTCGCCACGATAGTCGATCCCCTCGGCGTACATGCCGCCAGAGACTGCCAGGATCAGATTTCCCTTCCGCGAGCGCTCGCGCAGGATGTCGAGCATCGCGTTGCGCTCGTAGTCGGTCATGTCGGTGCGCTGCACCATGACGTGCTTGCGGATCGGCGGCATCCGGTCGGCGATCTCGCGCAGAAACGCATAGCTCGGAAAGAGCGCCAGGAAGTTCCCATCGCCCGCCTCGGCGATCGATGCGACGTTGTCGGCGATCCGGTCATACGAATCGGCGCGCCGCTTGTATGACGTATCGACCTCGGAGATGACCACGATCTTGCGGTTGGCGCGCGGAAAGGGGGAGGGCAGCGACAACTCCGTCGTGCGATCATCGGGAAATCCGAGGAGCTTGCGGTAGAAGTCGAACGGCTCGAGCGTTGCCGACAGCGCGATCGTGGCATGCGCGGAGTCGAAGATCTTGCCGAGGAAGCGCGACGGGTCCTTGCAGAAAACCTTCAGCTTCAAACCCTCGGGCGTGCGCTCGATCAGGTGGGCGAACTCGTCGCCCTTTTCGGTCATCAGGTTCGCCACCTTCACCAGCTTGAAGTAGAAATCGATCAGCGGATCGTCGGTCTCGACGATGCGGTTCTCGATCTTCCAGCCGATGTAGTGCATCACCAGACGCTCCCACTCGGTGCGCTGTTCGAGGAACAACTCGCGGTCCGGCTCGCAGAGCGATTGCTTCGCGTTCGGATCTTCGCCGAGCGCCTCGGCGAGCGTGTGAAAGTGATCGCGCAGCACTTCCAGCAACTCGTCCGCGCCATCCAGCCAGCAGTTGCGCGTGGCCAGGTGCTGGCGGATGCGATCGAACTGCTCCTCGGCCAGCTCCGGCGAGTAGTAGCCGCGGCCCCGGTCGACCAGGTTGTGCGCCTCATCGACGACGAGCACGCAATCGCCGTAATCGCTCTCCTGCTGATACGCCTTCAGCCCGACGTACGGATCGAAGATGTAGTTGTAGTCGCAGACGACCACGTCCGCCTGTTCGATCAGCTCCAGCGATACCTCGAACGGGCAGACCTCGTTCGATTTCGCCATCTCGAACGTGATCTGCGGATCGAAATAGCTGAACGACGTGACGAGGTGGTTGAGCAGATCGGTGCGCTGCATCTTGTCCGAGTAGCGCGCCGCGTACGGGCAGAAATCCTCGTGGCAGATGATCTCCGTGTGCGCGCACATCTTCTGCTTGGCGCGGATGCGCAGGACGCGGAACGAGCCGTCGTTGAGCGCCTGCAGCGCCTCGACCGCCGCATCCTGCTGCATCGTCTTCGACGTGAGGAAGAAGAGCTTCTTGCCGAGTTTCAGCGCCTGTTTCACCGCCGGGTAGAGAACGGCCATCGTCTTGCCGATGCCGGTCGGAGCGGAAACGAGCAGCGCTTCCTTCTGATAGACGGTGCGGGCGACGGCGGAGATCATCTCCTCCTGCCCGGCGCGCATCTCGGCGAACGGAAAGGTGAGCGTGTCGGCAAACGCGCGCTTGGCTACGCGCAACGCGAGGGCCGTTTCGAGATCGCCGATCAGCCGCTCCAGCCGCTCGTGCAGCGTCTCGATGATGCGGTCGCGATCGAAATCCGCGTCGATCGTTTTCGCGTCGCCGGAGATGAGGTCGATGAGGACGAGCTGCGGGACGAAGGTGAACCCTTCGAAGTCGGGCTGCGACGACAGGAAATACGAGTACAGCAGCAGTTGCAACAGATGCCGCTGCAGCTTGTCCGACCGGTAGAGCGCTTCGAGCTCGAGGTCGAAGTGGATCGATTTCACTTCCTCGATGGTGACGGTCCTGGCCGCCTTGTCGACCGACAGCCCGTCGATCCGCCCGGTGATGGTGACGCTCCATTCCCCGATCTGCGTGCGATGCACCACGTGCACCTCGGCGCGGTAGTTCGCGTCCTCGCCGGTGCGCTGCTCGGCGCGCTTGGTGTGGATGTCCTGCCCGATCCACATCCGGCGGAAGCCGTCGCCGCGTTCGACGCCGATGCGCCGGTACGTCGATTCGTGAACGAGATCGCCTACCGAACAGACGATCTCCCGCTTTTCATGGTCGACGCGCATTGAGGTTATTGATGGTAACAGGCCGCGGCCTTCCGCGCCGGAGCTAGAGCTTTTCCACCACCGCGCCGAGGACGAACGTCGCGTATTGCTCGCGGAAATCGGCGAGCGGCACGGCTTCCGACGGCGTTCGGTCGGAGAGGCGGGTGTAGAGATCGCGGACGGTTTCGCGGCGGGTGGCGAACAGCTCCGTGTTCAGGTCGCCCTTGA
>Ga0070692_10000622_pt1 | contig 11173 bp, 12 predicted proteins | sample KBSK1102metaG_FD_64675 | JGI IMG/M metagenome (GOLD analysis project Ga0070692, IMG submission 64675) | Corn, switchgrass and miscanthus rhizosphere microbial communities from Kellogg Biological Station, Michigan, USA - KBS K1-10-2 metaG | ecosystem: Host-associated > Plants > Roots >...
GTCCGTTCCTGTCAGAGTATTTGTTCAGCTCTGACACTCGGACAGAGGTGAAGCAGTGCGCGATCCAACGGCCGGTGGGCGGTAAAAATTGCCCCGGCGATGGTGCAGCGTCAGCGCGCGGTCCGCTGCGCCGCCTGCCACTGGTGCTCGATCTCCAGAGCGCGCACCCATCGTTCGACGTGCCGGTACTCCATCAGCGCGGAGAGCTGCTCGCGAGTTGGTTCGATTACCACGTCAATATCTTGAGTTGCCCGCGGAACGCCGTGAACAGAACTAACCAGCGAGCCGGTCACCATATAGGGGACGCCGACGCTGTCCAGCGCGGTCCTCAGGTTCTCCAATACTGCCGATACGCTCACCGTACTGTCCGGCGTCCGTAAAACACGGCCAGCACCTCGGTCAGCACTTGCTCGTCATCGTATTCGGGATGCCGCTGACGGACACCGGTGATGGCCAGATCCCGGAGCATGTCGCTCATCTCTGCGGCGATGCGAGCGCGTCCCGATTCGCCGATTTCGCGATAGAGCTTGTTCTGCGCCTCGGTCACCGCAGGGGAGGTGTCGAAAGCCATGCTCCGCTGATGGTAAGCGAGGTTACCGCTGGAAGATGAACGGTTTGCTGATCGCGTTGCCGTCGCCGTCGAAGAAGCGGATCGTCATCGAATGCGCGTCGAGCTCGACGGTTGCGAAGCCGAGTTGGCGTGTCGCTTCGGATGGATAGAGCGTCCGTTTGTGCGGGACGAGCGGCGGGACGGGATCGGAGCCGGCGCCGCTGATGAGCAGGCGCGGCTGGCCGTCGATCAACTCGAGGTGATGGTCGTGGCCGCAGATGTAGAGGTCGACCTTCGCATGCCGCATCAGCGGATCGAGCGTGACCATGCGCAGATGCTGATTGCGCGGGAAGTGGCCGTGATAACCGGAAGAGACGATCGGATGATGGCCGACGGCGAGGCGCCACGCCGTCTTTTTCGCGAAGCCCTGCCGCACCGCATCCGCGGCATCGTCATTGCGCGCCGACGCGTACGGCGTCGTATCGAGCATCAGCAATTCGGCGAGCTTTGATTCGACCAGATACTGCCGCGCGGGGAACTGCCAGTGAGGAACCGCCGTCGCCCCGATCTGAGCGAGCGGAACGGACTTCCCGCAGAAATCGTGATTGCCGAGGACGGGGAAGAGGGGGACGCCGATGCGGCTGAGGGCGCGGACACGGGTCCACTGCGCGTCGGCCGCCGACGCCGGACCGCAGGGATAGAACGCATCGCCGGTAATCAAGACAGCGTCCAGCGGCGTACGGGCGTGGAGCGCGGCGATGCCGTGCGCCACGCGGTCGGATCCTTCGCCGGTATCGCCGACGACGGCGATACGCAGCGTGTCGGCATGCGGCGCCAGCGGCACGCGCGGCAGCGGCATTCCCAATGTCAGCGCCGCAAGGAGCAGATAGACTGTCGTGATCATGCCGCTGGTGAAGATTTACGTACGCAACAACAGGACCGCCCAGGAGCTGCGCGCGATCGGCGACGGAGTGCACGACGCGCTCGTCGCGCAGGCCAACGTTCCGGCCGACGATCGCTTCCAGATCCTCAATCGCCTTGAGCGTGACCAGATCGTTGCACATCCATCGTACGGCGGCGTGACCCGCTCCGAGGACATCGTCATCGTCGAGATCACGCTGAATGCGGGACGTTCCGTCGAGATCAAGAAGGCGCTTTACGCCGACATCGCGGCCCGCCTTGAGAGCGCCGGCGTACGTCCCGATGACGTGATGGTCTCTCTGATCGAGGTGACGAAGGAAAACTGGTCCTTTGGCGGCGGACGGGCCACGTACGCCTGAAACCGCGGTTTTCCGCTAGAATGCGCCGCCGCTTTGGTCTGTTGTGGGCTCCCGCGTGACCTAGGTCCGGGCTCGCACGTCAATAGGTCGACAGGCTGCAAGTGCACCGGTACGTGTCCGGACTGACCATCAGTCCGCCACGCCCCTCACCAGACAAACTATGAATCGAACTTTTTCTATCTGCCTTGCGGCCGGACTCTTTGCGGGGAGCGCCTTCGCGCAGACCGCGCAGCCGGCGCCACAGCCTCCCGCAAAACCGAAGCCCGGCACGATCATCGACCGGCCAGACTCCGGACAGATCACCTCTGAACCGGCGCTCACTCCCGCCCCCGCTACCAAGGCTCCCGGCGCTCCGAAGTCCGGACAGCGCATCGAACGGTTCGAGGCGGCCGGCAATACCAGCGTGGCCAGCGACACCATCCGCGTCTACCTCGGTATCAATCCCGGCGATCCGTACGACGCCGAGGCGCTGCAGCGCAACTTCCTCAATCTCTGGCAGACCGGCCTTTTCGATGACATCCGCATCGAGACCGACCCCGCGCCGAACGGCGGCATCATCGTCCGCGCCGTGGTCAAGGAGCGGCCGCGCATCGGTGCCGTCGAGTACCGCGGCAACAAAGACCTGAACACCGCCAAGATCAACGAGCAGCTCGAGAAGGACAAGATCGACCTGCACGTCGGCAACACCGTCGAGCAGACGCTGGTCCGGCGCGCCGCCGAGTCGATCAAGAAGGCCTACTCCGAGGGCGGATTCGAGGGCGTCACCGTCGACACCACCATGGAAGACATGGGCGAGGCCGGCGAGAAAAAGATCGTCTTCAACATCAGCGAAGGCATCAAGGCCACCGTGGCCCGCATCGTCTTCACCGGCAACCAGCACTTCTCTACCCGGCGTCTGAAAAAGCAGATGAAGGAAGTGAAGGAAAACAACGTCGTCACCTGGATCCGGAAGAAGAACCTCTACATCCCGTCGAAGCTCGACGAGGATCTCGAGCACATCAAGAACTACTACCAGGACTACGGCTACACGAATGTCGCGTTCGGCGAACCGCAGCTCACCACGATCGGAACGGCGAAGAAGCCGCGCGTCCGGATCACCATCCCGATCAAGGAAGGGACGATCCATCACCTCGGCGACGTCACGGTCACCGGCACGACCGTGTTCAAGCCGGAGGCCTTCACCGCCAACTTCCCGGTGAAGAAGGGCGACGTCATCCGCCGCAAGCCGATCCAGGACCGCCTCGACGCACTCGATGAGCTGTACCGCATGCGGGGCTACATCTACTCCTACATCAATCCCGAGTACGTCGAGCGGGAGAACAACGTCACCGACGTGCACATCACGGTCTTCGAGGGCGAGCAGTTCCACCTCGGACGGCTGGAGTTCCAGGGCAACACGACGACGAAAGACAAGGTCCTGCGCCGCGAGATCTTCCTCGACGAGGGGCAGATCATGGACATGGAGACCTTCAAGCAGTCGATCTACAAGCTCGGCCAGCTCGGGTACTTCAAGGTCAACGACAATCCCGACTTCAAGGTCAACCAGGAAAAGAAGACGGTCGACGTGACCGTGAAGGGAACCGAGGAGGGGAAGAACGACGTGCAGTTCGGCGGCGGCTACTCCGAGGGAACCGGCTTCTTCGTGCAGACGCAGTTCTCGACGCGCAACTTCCTCGGCGAGGGCGAAAACCTCGGGCTCAGCTTCCAGCGCGGCAACCGGCAGAACTTCTACTCGCTGTCGTACGCCGATCCCTGGTTCATGGACACGCCGAACAGCTTCGGCGTCTCGCTCTTCAACCGCAATACTGACTTCCCGCTGTCGGTCGGCTACCAGGAGCGGAGCAAGGGCGGCTCGATCGCGTACGGCTATCGCCTGCACCGCTTCGACAGCCTCTCGCTCGTCTACGGCCTCGAGCACGTGAAGACGCACGAGGAGTCGAACGTGCAGCCGGACGTCAACGGCAACGTGCCGATCTCCGACATCTCCGACCTGACCTACACCTACTCATCGATCGGACCGTCGTACTCGTTCGATTCGCGCGACAACCCGTTCGATACGACCCGCGGCGGCCGCCTCAGCCTCGGGCTGTCGTTCGCCGGCGGACCGCTGGGCGGGACGATCCATGCCTTCCGGCCGACGTTCGCGGGAACGAAGTACTTCAAGATCTCGCGCCGTTCATCCTTCAGCGTCAACGTCGACCTCGGCTATCTGCGTCCGCTCGACTACGGCAAAGGCTGCGCGCTGACCTACGACGATTACGTCGATCAGAACAGCAAACTCTGCGTGCCGAAGGGGCAACGCTTCTTCGTCGGCGGCGAGTACTCGGTGCGCGGTTTCGAATACGGAACGCTCGGTCCGAAGGAGAACTTCGGAGGCATCGAACAGATCGCCGGCGGCTACAAGCAGGTCTTCTTCAACACCGAATACGTCTTCAAGATCAACGATCCGCTGCGGCTCGTCTTCTTCGGTGACGGCGGCTGGGCGTACGGCTACAACGACAAAGTCGACCCGAAGAAACTGCGGTATTCGACGGGCATGGAGCTGCGCATTTTCCTTCCGGTCTTCCAGTTCCCGATCCGCTTCATCTACGCCATCAACCCCGCCTCGAAACCGGGCGATCAGTTCAAGACCTTCAACTTCACCATCGGGAATACCTACTAAACACGGGGCGATTTAGCCCATGTCCACGGCCCAAACACTTAAGGAGATTTTCATGAAGAAGGCACTCATTTCGCTCGCGGTGGCAGCGCTCGCGGCACCGATGTTCGCGCAGAGCGCGCCGGCACGCGTTGCGGTAGTCGACGTTAACAAGGTCCTGATGAGCTCCCCCCCGGGAAAAGCGGCGTACGAGAAGCTGAAGAAGATGCAGGACGACCGCATTGCCAAGGCCCAGGCCATGAGCGATGAGATCGCCAAGCTCGACGCCGACATCAACAACAAGAAACTCTCGCTGAGCGAAGACAAGCTGGCCGACATGGCCAAGCAGCTCTCCGACAAGAAGATCGCCGCGCAGCGCTACGCGCAGGACGCCGATCGCGAAGTCGGCGAGGCGCGCGACAAGACCCTGCTCGATCTCGAGAACAAGATCAAGCCGGTCATCGACGCCGTCGGCAAAGAGATGGGCCTTGCCGCCATCTTCAACAAGTTCGAGTCGGGCCTGGTCTACGCCTCCGACGCGATCGACATCACCGATACGGTGATCAAGCGCTTCAGCGACGCCGGCGCCGCTCCGGCATCTGCTCCAGCCAAGAAGCCGTAAGCACGACGCAACGCAAGCGAAAGAGCCTCCCCGCGCGGGAGGCTTTTTTCGTTTGCAGCGGCATACAATGCGCGCCCGAATGCCCGCCGTCCCGATCTCGGAAATCGTCTCGTACGCAGGCGGCCGCTACAGCGGCCCGGTGCGAATGATCGACGGCGTCGCCCCGCTCGCCGAGGCCGGCCCATCGCAGCTTTCGTTCCTCTCGAATCCGAAGTACGCGCCGCAGCTCGCATCGACAAAAGCGGGGGCGGTGCTCGTGTCCGAGGATGTGGCCGGCGATGATGAGCGCTTCATCCGCGTCGCCAATCCGTACTTTGCGATGGCCAGCATCGTGGCGAAGTACTTCGCGCACCGTCCGGCGCCAAAGGGGATTTCGCCTCTCGCGTCGATCGCGCCCACGGCGAAGCTCGGCGCGAACGCCGCCGTCGGCCCGTTTTCGGCGATCGGCGATGACGTCGTCCTCGGCGACGACGTGGTGATCTACGCGAACGTCTCGATCGAAGCGGGCGCCGTCATCGGCGACGGCACGATCATCTATCCGCAGGTGTCGATCTACGAGCGCTCCATCATCGGCAAACGCTGCATCATCCACAGCGGCACCGTCATCGGCGCGGACGGCTACGGCTTCGCCACGCAAGGCGGACGGCATCACAAGATCCCGCAGATCGGTATCGTCCGCATCGGCGACGACGTGGAGATCGGCGCCGGCTGCACGATCGACCGCGCCGCCCTCGGCGAGACGTCGATCGGCGACGGAACGAAGATCGACGACCAGGTGATGATCGCCCACAACGTAAAAGTCGGAAAGCACTGCCTGCTCGTCGCGCAGGTCGGCATCGCCGGCTCGACCACGCTCGGCGACTACGTCGTCGTGGCCGGCCAGTCGGGCTTCGCCGGCCACCTCACCATCGGCAACGGCGTGCTGGTCGCCGCGAAAAGCGCCGTGCTCGACGACGTCGCGGACGGAGTGAAAGTCATGGGAATCCCGGCAGTACCGTTCCGCGAATTCGCAAGGCGGGAAGCGACGCTCCGGCGAATGACAAAAAAGAAAGGCCCCATGTCATCCTGAGCCGGCGAAGCACGGCGAAGGACCCCCAGCCTAAACCGCCGCCAGCGGAGGGGGTCCTTCGGCGCGCTTCGCCGCCTCAGGATGACAGAATCAAGGAAAATCAATGCTGACCATCAACGAAATCATGAACCTGCTGCCGCATCGCTATCCGATGCTGCTCGTCGATCGCGTCCTGGAGATCGACGACGACGGCAAGCGCATCGTCGGACTGAAAAACGTCTCGGCCAACGAACAGTTTTTTCAAGGACATTTTCCGGGTAACCCGGTCATGCCGGGCGTCCTCATCGTCGAGGCGATGGCGCAGTGCGCCGCGATCCTCGGACTGCGCGACATGCCCGACCGCGAGAAGAAGCTCTTCCTCTTCGGCGGCGTCGACAAGGCGCGCTTCCGCCGCCCCGTCGTCCCGGGCGATCAGCTCCGGCTCGAATGCGTCGTCCTGCACCGGCGCTCCACATCGGTCAAGATCAACGGAAAGGCCACCGTCGACGGCCAACTGGTCGCTGAGGCCGAGCTGTTCAGCGTGTTGATCGACAGGCCGGAATGATCATGGCCGAAATCGATCCCACAGCAATCGTCAGCGCGAACGCCGTCCTCGCGTCCGGCGTCGTCGTCGGCGCGTATGCCGTCATCGGGCCGAACGTCACCATCGGCAGCGGCACCGTCGTCGGCCCGTTCACGCGCATCGAAGGGCCGACCACGATCGGCGAGCGCAACCAGTTCTACGGCCATGCCTCGATCGGCGGTCCGCCGCAGGATCTGAAGTACAAGGGCGAGCACACCGAGCTGGCCATCGGCAACGACAATGTCTTCCGCGAATTCGTCACCATCAACCGCGGCACGACCGGCGGCGGCGGAAAGACGACGATCGGCTCCGAGAACTTCTTCATGGCCTATTCGCACGTGGCGCACGACTGCCACGTCGGCTCCCACACGATTTTCGCCAACAACGCCACGCTGGCCGGGCACGTCGAGATCGCCGACTACGCCACGGTCGGCGCGTTCAGCGCGGTGCATCAGTTCTGCCGCGTGGGCGAACACGCCTTCGTCGGCGGCGGCTCGATGATCACGCAGGACGTGATGCCGTACGCGAAGACGGTGGCCAGCCGCGACAACCGCTCGTACGGCATCAACACGATCGGCCTGGAGCTCAAGGGCTTTTCGAAAGAGACCGTCGAAGCGCTGCAGCGCGCCTACCGCATTCTCGTCCGCTCCAAACTCGGAGTGAACGAGGCTCTGCAGAAGATCGAAGACGAGCTGGGGCTCTTCCCCGAGGCCAGATACCTGGTGGAGTTTGTGCGCAGCTCGAAGCGAGGCATCATCCGATGAGGGTTGGCGTCGTCGGCACCGGCTACCTCGGGCGGCTGCACGCGCGCATCCTCACCGAAATCGCGGAGGCCGACGTCATCGGCTTCGTCGAGACGGATGATGCGATCGCCGCCGATGTGGCGGATACGCTCAAGCTCCGGCGATTCGATTCCGTCGCCGCCCTCGCCCGCGAAATCGATTGCGCGGTCGTGGCCACGCCGACGACGACGCATTTCGAAGTCGCCCGTGAGCTGCTGGAAGCCGGCGTGGACGTCCTGGTGGAGAAGCCGATCACGCCGACCGTCGACGCCGCGCGGCAGCTCATCGGGATTGCGAACGCGAACGATCGCATCCTGCAGGTCGGCCACGTCGAGCGCTACAACCCGGCCATCATCGCCGTCGCGCCGCTGCTCAGCAACGTCCTCTACGTCGAGGCGGAACGTCTCGGCATCTTCGTCGGCCGCTCACTCGACATCGACGTGCTGCTCGACCTGATGATCCACGACCTCAACCTCGTTCTCTCCTTCCTCGGACAGAAGGTCGTCGACGTGCGCGCCGTCGGCGTTGCCGTGATGACGGAGAAGGTCGACATCACCAACGTCCGCCTCGAGTTCGAGAACGGCGCCGTCGCCAATCTGACCGCCAGCCGCGTGTCGCAGGACCGCGTGCGCAAGATCCGTTTCTTCGGCCGTGAGGCGTACATCTCCGTCGATACGAAAGAACAGGAAGTAAAGGGGTATCGACTGGTCAAGAAGGCTGTTCAGCCGATCGAAGTCGCCGTGACGAAGAAGGAACCGCTGCGCGCCGAGCTGGAAGCGTTTCTGGAGTGCGTCCGCACGCGCACGCGGCCGCTGGTGAGCGGCGAGGATGGGCTGGCGGCGGTCGAGCTGGCGATCCGCGTTGCCGGGGCGATCGAGGAGTCGCTCAGGCGTTTCGCCTGGATCCCGTCACCCACCTTGTGACAGAGCGCTGACCCTCGCGACGCGGCAGCGTTTCCGTCTGTCCGTACAATGCCGGAACCGCGATGCACCGCCGCGTTTTGATCGCCGTCACTGCCCTTGCCGCCGGATGCGCGCTGTATTCGGACGTCTCGGTCTCGCCGCTGCTGCTCTCGCCCGGTTCGATCGAGCGCGGCAGCGACCTTCCGTCGATGCTCCGCAAGTCGGATTACGTCCGCGCCGTCGAGCAGGCGTCGACGGTCGAATCCAAAGCGCGGCGCAATGCGGCTGAGCTTCTGGCGCTCGGCACCGCGGAGATGGCCGCGGGACGCTTCGACATCGCGCGGCGCCATCTTCGCAGCGTGCTCGATCTCGATCCGTTTCGCACGACGTACGCGGAAGCGGCGTGGTCGCTATCCCAGGTCGAGTACATGCGCAACAACTTCGAGGCCAGTCTGGAATGGGCGCACGTTGCCGCCGATCACGGCCTGGTCGTGCGCAAATGGCACCTGGACTTTCTCGATGCGCTGAAGAACATCGACCTGTATCACTTCCGCGGACCGGCCGCGGAGCGCGTGGCGCTGCGCATCGGCCGGCCCGACGTGCCGCGCGTGGAGGTGACCGTAAACAAGACGAAGAACGTCATCGCGATCGTCGACTCCGGCGCGGTGATGTCGATCGTGTCGGCCAGGTTCGCCGCATCGGTTCCCATCCACCGGATCGGCACGATCGAAGGCACGTTCTCCGGGCTCCTCGGCGAGCCGATCCAGGTGCAGTTCGGAATGATCGAGTCGCTGCAGATCGGGAGGATGACGATCGAGAACGTGCCGGTGGCGATCATGCCGGACGACAAGATGAAGTTCATCGTGACCGGCAAGAATGAGTTCTCCATCGAATTCCTCCTCGGCGCACACCTGCTGAAGGAGATGCGCATCGAGCTCGACTTCCGCCACAACCAGGCCACGTTCACGCATCTGGCGCCCGCCGATCGCGTCGCGGCGCCCGATCAGAATCTCTTCTGGGACCACTTCCGCCCCGCCGTGCGCGGCGTGATCAACCGCAAGGGATGGTTCGTCTTCGTCCTCGATACCGGTTCCGAGGTGACGTTTCTGAACTCGGCGCAGATCAATTCGCTGCCGGTGCAGCTCTTCACCAAGGTCCACAACGCCACGCTGCAAGGACTCGGCGGCGCGAAAAAGCACGGCGACAAGGTCGAAGACGTCGAGATCGGCATCGACCGCTGGGCCGGCACCTTCCGCACGATCCCGATGTACGACGCCGGCTCGCCCGAAACGGAGCACACGTCCGGAATCATCGGCGAGAACTACCTGAAGAACTTCATCGTCACCATCGACTTCGGCCGGATGCGCGTCGACCTCACCCCGGTCCTTCGCATCCCGGTGGGGGAGATCGATCCACAGGCGGCGGCGACCGGAGATCAGATGCCAAGGTGACCCCCTGTCATCCTGAGAGGCTGTGAGTTAATCGCGGAAGCGAACGGCTGTCATCCAGAGCCGCCGGAGGACGGCGAAGGAACTCAAGATGCGCAACATGCGCTGAAACCGAGGGTTTCAGCCGGAGCCGCGCATCTTGAGATCCTTCGCCGTCCTCCGGCGGCTCTGGATGACAAATCGTCTCCTTGCGCTCCAAACAAAGGACGGTCGAAGGACCCCCGATGCTTGCCATTTCAAAGGCCGCCGCCCCGGGTTAGCAGGAGTGGGGTCCTTCGCCGTCCTGCGGCGGCTCAGGATGACAGGGGGGTGCGATACGATCCCGGCTCCATGGATGAATCGATGGTCATTCGAGCAACGACGGTCCTCTGCGTGCGCCGCGATGGCGCTGTTGCGATGGCGGGGGACGGGCAGGTGACGGTCGGTACGACCGTCATGAAACACGGCGCGGCGAAGGTGCGGCGCCTCTATCACGACAAGATCCTGGCGGGTTTCGCCGGCTCCGCGGCCGACGCGTTCGCGCTCTTTTCCCGCTTCGAGGCCAAGCTCGAGGAGTACCGCGGCAACATGGAGCGGTCGGTCGTCGAGCTGGCAAAGGACTGGCGGATGGACAAGTACCTGCGCCAGCTGCAGGCGTTTCTCATCGTGGCGAACGCCGAGCGGGCGTATCTCATCTCCGGCACCGGCGATCTGATTCAGCCGGACGACGGCATCCTCGCCATCGGTTCCGGCGGACCGTATGCGCTGGCCGCGGCGCGCGCGCTGATGAAACATTCGGAGATGAGCGCCGCCGCCATCGCCGAGGAAGCGTTGCGCATCGCGGCGAGCATCTGCATCTACACCAACGACCAGATCACCGTAGAAAGCCTCTGACGCATGGTCATCCAACTCCCGGGCAGCATCGACGAAGCAACGCATTCCGAACGATTGACACCGAAGGAAATCGTGCGCGAGCTCGACACGTACATCGTCGGGCAGCACGCGGCCAAACGCGCCGTGGCCATCGCGCTGCGCAACCGCTGGCGGCGGCAGCAGCTCCCGCCCGAGCTGCGCGATGAGATCGCGCCGAAAAACATCATCATGATCGGGCCGACCGGCGTGGGAAAAACGGAGATCGCCCGGCGGCTCGCGCGATTGACGCGCTCGCCGTTCCTCAAGATCGAAGCATCGAAATTCACCGAGGTCGGCTACGTCGGACGCGACGTCGAATCGATCGTCCGCGATCTGACCGAGATCGCCGTCAAGCTGGTGAAAGATGAAAAGACGCGTCTGAACCGCGAGACGGCCGAGCGCAATGCGCGCGAGCGGATCCTCGATCTG
>Ga0070692_10000624_pt1 | contig 11157 bp, 8 predicted proteins | sample KBSK1102metaG_FD_64675 | JGI IMG/M metagenome (GOLD analysis project Ga0070692, IMG submission 64675) | Corn, switchgrass and miscanthus rhizosphere microbial communities from Kellogg Biological Station, Michigan, USA - KBS K1-10-2 metaG | ecosystem: Host-associated > Plants > Roots >...
ACCGCGGTTCCCGAAGTGGCGGTCGCGTTGCCGTTGAGGACCGTGCGACCAGCGGTGCAGGCGGTGGCGGTGGAGCAGGAACGGTGGCTGTCGGCTCCGTCGTGGTATCTCGCCGTGAGCGCACCGATCCGCCAGGCGGAGCTGGTCACGAGGGTGCTCGCGGGCTGCAAAGTTGGCTCGGCGGACGTCGTGGACACGCTCATCCGCCAGGCATTGCCGGGTCTCGAGCTCGCGCACGTGCCGCAGCCGCCGGCCGCGGTCCCGGTGAAGCTCGACTTCGTCTACTTCGCCCTCAAGCGCTCCGGCGGCGCCTGGGACGCCGTGGCGCGCGCGCGGAACCTCGCGGTTTATGTACCGGCCGAGCTGGGCGATGCGCGGTTCGAGCTGGTGATCGTGCTCGCCTAACGCCGCGGCGCGCCCTACGGTTTGGGCACTGCCGGCACCGTGGGCGCCTTGACCGCCGGCGGCGTGACCGCGGGCGTTTTGACCGCTGGAGCGTTCGCCGCCGCGGGCAGTTGCCCGCCCGCTTCCGCGTTAGGCGGTGCGGGCCGGAACATGAAGTAGAGCACCAGCGCGATCGCCAGCACCAATACCACGTTGAGCGCGATGACGAGGCCAAGCGGGATCGAGCGCTTCGCCGCCACCGGCGGCGCGGGCGCTGCGGCCTGCGCGGCCTTCGGCGCGGGCGGCGCCGGCGTCTCCGACTGCCGAATCAACATTGTATAGTCGCTCGGGCCGGCCGGGGCCGCGCTGCGACCGGACAGCGGCGACTGCGGCACGCCGGCCGCGCCAGCGCCCGGCGTCGCGAACACCGGCGGCGGAATCACGGGCGGCAAGGGGGCCATGGCGCCGCCGCCGATGAGCGGCGACGATGCTGCCCCCCCTAGCTGTGATGTTCCAGCTGCCGGCGATGACGCGGGTGGCCCGGACAGCGGCGATGCCGATCCGAGACGCGGGGCAAGTGGCGGCGGGCCGGACGCGGGCGGTGGCGGGGGAAACCGCCGCGCCGACGCGGGATCGGGCACGGCCGCATACGCGCCTAACGCCGACTCCGGGTGCCCCGCTGGTGGCGGCGCCGGCGGGGCAAACGCCGACGGGGACGCGCCGAACGATGGAGCAGCCGGCCGAGCAGACGGCGGGGGCGCTCCGCCCATGAGCGGCGATGGGGCGGGCTCACGCGGCACCGGCGCGCCCATCGGCCGGAACAGGGCCGTGAACTCCCCGGGCGCCAATGGCGGCGCCTCGCGGGCCGGCGGCGGAGACGCCATCACGGGCGCCGTTGGTCGCTGCACCGGTGCCGCGTTAGGCGCCGGTGGCGGAGGCGTCGGAGCCGGTGCGGCCGCGACGGGCGCAGGCGGTGGCGGTGGCGGTGGGGCCGCAACCGGTGTCGCTGGCGCCGGACCCGGGGCCCTTTCGGTCTTCTCCGGCAACCCTTGAAACAGGCGCGTAAACTCGCCGGGCGGCTGTACGCCTTTGGCCGGCCCGCCATGAGAAGATTCGACGCGGCCGATCGCGAAGCTCTGGGTAAGCTCCGGCGGGGCCGGTGCGGCCGGCACGAGCTCCGTCGGACGCGACGCGGGGTCCTCGGGCGCCGGTGCCGGTTCGATCGGTGTCGGAGCGGCAGCGGTGACCGGAGTCGGAGCCGGTTCGTCGGGCGCCGGCGTTGACGCCGGCGTACGCGCGGCAACCCACTCAGGGAAGGTCGTCAGCCCCGGAAGGAACTCGCTCACGACGGCGAACCCGTTAGGCGTCGCCGCCATCTCCACGATCCGCGAGCGGTCGGCGGGCGGGAGCGCATTCACCTGGTCGCGGAGGCGCTCGACGACGTCGGAATCCGGCTCGTCGACGATGTGCACCATCACCGGCCGTCCGGTTCCCTTCTCCTGGGCATTATGCGTTCGCATTCCGCCGCCCAAGGCGACGCACTTGAGCAGGCGGTAACGGTCGTCGAAGTTGGTCATCGGCGGCGGCAGGGTGTACGGCCCGCCGGCCACGTGATGCGTCCGCGACGAGCGGACAGGGACGGCGAGCAGCGCGGAGGTATATTGTTCACTCCGCGCTGACGCGGCGCAATCACGGGAAGTGACATCGCGCGGCAAGGCGACCTCTCACGCCGCACCACCTTTTTCTGCAAACTCCGTCATGCGCCTCCCCCTCCCCCCTCGACAAGTGAACCGCGTCGTCTGGGAAGAGGGCATGTTCCTCGCGCCGCAGCATTTTCAGGCGCAGCGCCAACATTTCGAGGAAACCCTCGGCCACAGCATCGAGGCGCTCTTTCCGTTCGGTTACGGGGTGACGAGCGCAGCGCTCGACACCGATGCGCTCGGCGGCGGCACGCTCGTGCTGTCCCACGCGCGTGGGATTTTCCCCGACGGAACGCCCGTGGCTGTGCCGGAGGCGGACCGAACTCCGACTCCGACATCGCTCGCTGAGCGCTTTTCGCCGGCGCGCGACACGCACACCGTGCTGCTGACGTTGCCCGGTTGGCGGAACGACGGTCCGAACGTCAGTCCGGCGAATGGAACGGCGACCGAGCTCACGGCCGCGTCGTACACATCGTCCGATCGCGATCCACACACGGACACCACGCGCTGGGTCACGACCGTCGCCACCGTGCGCGATGAGACGTCGGGCGAAGATGCCACCGATATTCATTTCGCAACCAAGCGTCTCGCGCTGCGCCTCGATTCCGAGGTGACGTCGAGCGACGTGGTGCTTCCGATCGCGCGCATCCGACGAGATGGAAGCGGACGTTTCGTCGTGGATCCCGATTATGTCCCGCCCGCCCTGCAGATCGGCGCGAGCGAGCGATTGCTCGAGATTCTGCGCGCCGTCATCGGGATGCTGGAGGCGAAGGGCTCGTCGTTGAGCGCTACGCTCGGGCCGGCTGGCGCCCCACGCGCCGGCGCGGCGCCGGCGGCGTATGTAGGGAACGAGCTCGCGACCCGATGGTTGCTCCATGCGGTTCGGTCGGCGGAGGCGCCGCTGCGCCACTTGCTCGCCACACGGCGCGCCCACCCGGAACGGCTCTGGGCGGAGCTGTCACGTCTGGCTGGGGCGCTCTGCACGTTCTCATTGACGACGCAGGCGCGCGACCTGCCGCCGTACGCACACGACGACCTCGGCGCATGCTTTGGCGCGCTCGAGCAGCATCTGCGTCAGCACCTCGATGTGGTCGTGGCCGCGAAGGCAGTAATCGTTTCACTCCCCCGCGGCGAGGACACGCTGTTCGGTGCGACCATCGCCGACCCGCGCTGCTTCGATCGCGGAGCGCGGTGGTTCCTGGGTGTCCGGTCGTCGCTCTCGGTCCGCGACACGATTCTGGCGGTGCCGCGGCTCGCGAAGATCTGCGCGCGAAAGTTCGTGCTCGAGCTCGCGCGACGCGCGGTTCCCGGCTTCACGCTCGAGCACGTACCGGCACCGCCGGCCGGACTCGCGCCGCGCGGCGAACTGACGTACTTCGAGATTCTCCGCGCTGGTCCGTGTGACACGGCGCTGGCGGCGACGCGTGAGATCGGCGTCTACATGCCCGACTCGTTCGATGACGCCGTCCTGGAGCTCGCGGTGCTCGTCGACGGATAAACGCGAGGCACATGGCGCGTGAGCGTCGCGCGCTCTACCTTCGCGAACCTGTCTTCGCGCCTACCGCCTCGCCGCCCGTTGCCATGACCAGTGCCATCGGTTCTGCTGCCGCGCCCGCGCTCACACCGGTATCTGTCACGCCGGTCGGCGCGGGCCGCCTCGCATTGATTCTTCAGGAGTTGCTCACCGCGGTCGCTCGCCTTCGTAGCGATCGCCAACCCGTACCGGACGCGGCCGCCTTTCGCGCGCAGCTGATGGAGCTCGTGCGACGAGCGGATCAGGACGCGCAGGCCGCGGGTTACGCGCCCGCCGACGTTCGGCTCGCGATTTTCGCGGCGGTCGCGCTACTCGACGAATCGGCGCTGAACTCGCGCCAACCGGCGCTCGCCGACTGGTCGCGTCGCCCGCTTCAGGAAGAGCTGTTCGGCGGGCACATGGGCGGCGAGTGGTTTTTTCAGCACGCCGAGCAGCTGCTGGCGCGACCGGATTCGCCAGCGCTGGCCGACCTGCTCGAGGTGCACCACCTCTGCCTGCTGCTGGGCTTCCGCGGGCGATACGGAGTCGACGACCGCGGCGCGCTGCACGCGATCGCCTCGCAGCTGGACGACCGGGTGAGGCGGTCGCGAGGGGCTCCGGGCGACCTCGTGCCCGACTGGCGACCACCTAACGATGCCATCGCGGGGCGCGATCCGTGGATCCGCCGTCTCGTCATCGGCCTCGCCGCCTGTGTCGTGCTGGCCGCCGCCATCTGGGGCGCCGCGGCCCTCTCGCTTCGTGGCTCCGCTCAGGGGCTCGACGCGCTTGCGGCGCCGCGGTCCGCAACCAACTGATCCACTTCCCACACGCCCTTCCCCGCCTAACGCACCATGGCTCGCAGCAAATCCACCCGCTGGTACGCCGCTCTCGTCGTGCTCCTGGCGTTCGTCCTGCTCGCCTGGCTCCTCGGTGCGGTGTTGACGCTCACGGACGGCGAACGCGTTGCGCTGCGCGTCGGTCTCGTGGTGCTCGGGCTGGTCGCGGCCGGCGCGCTGCTGTGGTTCCTCCGCCCGATCGACGAGCCCGCAGCCGCGCCGGCGGCGTCCGGACGTGACGAGGCGCTCGCCACCGTTGCCGCGGCGCGAGCGCGAATGCAGCGCGGCGCCTTCGCCGCGAAGCCGATCGTGCTCGTGCTCGGCGCGCAGGGGAGCTGCAAGACGACGGTCGTCATGCGTTCGGGCACCGACCCGGAGCTGCTCGCCGGCGACGCCCCGCCCGCGAAGGGCGAAGCGCCGAAGCCCACATCGAGCGCGAACGTCTGGCTGGTCCGCGACGCGGTGCTGGCCGAGCCGGGTGCGGACGTCCTGGCCGACGCCGGTCGCTGGCGTCGATTCGTTCGAGCCATGCGTGGCCCGCGCTTCGCTGCCGCCTTCGGGCGCGGCACGGCGGCGCCACGCGCCGCGGTCGTATGCGTGAGCTGCGACCACTTTTACAGCGGCGGCGCCGGTCAGCACCTCGAAGGGCTCGGCCGCCTAACGCGGGAGCGACTCGCCGAGGCCGCCCGCGAGCTCGGCGTCGCCCTGCCCGTGTACGTGCTGTTCACCAAAGCCGATCGCATCCCGCACTTCGAGGACTGGGCCGCGCCGTTCACGAGCGAGGAGATTCACGCCCCGCTCGGCGCCGCCCTGCCGTTTGACAGTGCCGCCGCGCAAACGGGTGCCGCGCGCTCGAGGGCGGCTGGCGTGTATGCCGAGCGGGTCACACCACGACTCGACGCAGCGATGGCCGGCATCGTCGCGGCTCTCGCGGGGCGCCGCGGACAATTGCTCGGCCGGGAGAGCGTGACCGAGCGTCGCCTCGGCGCATATGAGCTGCCCCGCGAGATGGGAAAGCTGTCCGCGCCACTCTCGCGCTTTCTCGTCGAGCTATGCCGGCCGATGCACCTGGGCGTGAGCCCGCAGCTCCGCGGCTTCTACTTCGTGGGCGCGCGGCCGGTTCTCGTCTCGGATGTGGCGGCGCCGGTCGCCGCGAAACCCGGGCCCGCGCCAATGGGTGCTCCGGACGCCACTCGGGTGTTCGCCTCCCTCGGCGTTGCGGCTGCGCAGGCCGCCCCAGGCTACACGCGCCCAGCGTCACGCCGCGTCCCGGAATGGGTCTTCCTCGATCGATTGTTCCCGGAGGTGATTCTTGCGGACCGCGGTGCGGCGACGGCTGCGGCCGGCGGACTGCGCGTCGCGGGCGTTCGTCGCACGCTGCTTGGCGTTGGCATCGCGGCTGCGCTCGTCGTTGCGGGTGCAGTGACTGGTTCCTGGCTGGGCAATCGATCGCTCGCGAACCGTGTGACGACTGCGGCCGCGGGTGTGGCAGCCCTGCCGGTCGTCGCGTCGCCAGGAGGCGCGGTGACGTTCCCGTCGGTCGACGCGCTGAATCGTCTCGACGCGCTTCGAGCGACGCTCGATACGCTCACTGCGTACAGCGCGGGTGGCGTGCCAACGCGTCTCCGGTGGGGACTCTGGCGTGGTGGGGCGCTGCTCGCAGATGGCCGCCGCGTCTGGCTCGATGGCTATCGCCGCCAACTGCACGCAGCAACGTGGACCGCGCTCGTGGATTCGCTTCGTGCGCTGCCCGAGGCGCCGCGACCGACGGACGACTACGGGCGCGACTACGCGATGCTCAAGGCGTATCTCGTGATGACGAACGAGTCGCCGAAGAGCACGCCGCGGTTCCTCGCGCCGGTCCTGTTGACCAGCTGGGCTCGCGGGCAGTCGTTGGACGCCGACATGACCGCGCTCGCGCGGCGGCAGTTCGAGTTCTACGCCGCGGAGCTCGCGCGTGCGAATCCGTGGCCCCAGGCGGCGGATGGTGGCATCGTGCGCCATTCCCGCGACTTCCTGCGCCGTTTCTCCGGCGCGGATCAGATCTACCAGAGCATGCTCGCGCAGGCGAACCAGGCAGCGCCGCCGGCGAAGCTCGTCGAGGTGGCGCCGATGGCGGCGGGCGTGATCGCGGCGCCTAACGAGATGCCCGGTGCGTTCACGACCGCCGGCTGGACTCAGATGGAGAACGCCTTCCGCAACGCCGACCCGTACTTCGAGGGTGAGCGCTGGGTGGTGGGCGACTCGGCGGCTGCGCAAACTCAGGATCGCGAGGCGGTGCTTGCGCAACTGCGGGGCCGGTACCGCGGTGAGTACGTGCAGCGGTGGCGCAACTACGTGCGCGGCACGTCGGTCGTTCGTTCCACCTCCGCGCGCGATGTTGCGCAAAAGCTCGGGATTCTCGGCGGCGCACAGTCGCCGCTGCTCGCGACGCTCGCGCTCGTCGCGCGCAACACAGCGGTCGACTCGGCCATGGCGGCAGCGTTCCAGCCTGTACATGCCGTCACGCCGCCAGGGCCTCCCGACAAGTTCGTGTCGGACGCGAACCAGCAGTACGTCAATGCGCTCGTCGGCGCCCAGGCGGCGCTCGAGCAGGTCGCGAACATGCCGCCGATCGTCGACACGGCGAGCGCCCAGGCAGTGGCGCAGTCGGCACAGCAGGCGTTAGGCCCGGTGAGCCAGGCGAAGGTTGCCGCACGCCAACTGGCGCAGAAGTTCGCCGTCGACACGGCCGCCGTGCAGGTCGGTCCTCCGGTGGCCGCACTGCTTCTCGCGCCGATCGATGGCGCGGAAGCCGCGCTGCGCACGGTGGCCGCCACGCGCCCGCCCGCGGCGAAGCCGCCGGTTGCCGCTGCCGCCGGAGGCGGCGCTGCTCCCCCACCCCCTCCCCCAGCCGGCGGCGGCGGCGCTGCCCTTGCCGCCATCCTCAACGAGCGAGGACGCGCGCTGTGCGCCGCAATGACGCCGATGCTCGCGAAGTTCCCGTTCAGTCCTGACGCCTCGACCGAAGCGTCGATCCCTGACGTGGCCGCGATGTTGGCGCCCGGAACCGGCGCGCTATGGGCGTTCCATCAGGAACGTCTCGAGCCATTGCTCGAGAAGCAGGGCGCCCAATGGGTGGAAAAGGCAGGCGCGCCGGTCGCACTTTCGGCTTCGTTCCTCGCCTTCTTCAATCGAGCAGCGGCCGTGTCCGCGGCGCTGTTCGGCGGCGCGCCCGAACCCCGTATCGAGCTGACCGCGCGCGGCGTCGTGACGCCGCAGGTCTCGCAGATTTCGCTCTCGCACGGGTCGTACGTGGCGCGTTTCATCAAGGATACGCCACCGGCCCAGTTCCTGTGGCCGTCGCAGTCCGGCCGCGATGCCAAGCTGATTGCCAGGGTTGGCAAGCGGGATCTCCTTGTGGACCAGGCGAGCGGCGACTGGGCACTGTTCCGCCTCGTGTCCCGGGCGACGCGCGCGGACGGCAACGGCAGCTCGGTGCGCGCCGAATGGACGAACCAGCAGACGAGCGGGGCCCCGGTCGCGGTGGAATTCGTGGTCCGTGGTGGCTATCCGGTCCTGCAGCGCGGCGCGCTCGGCGGGATGAGCTGCGTCGCCCAGGTCACGCGTTAGGCGTTCACGGCCGCGGGAGCATCACCGGTTTCCAGCGCGCGCTCGATCTCCGCGCAGAGCGCGCGCACCTGATCGGCCTGCCGATCCACCGCAATCGGTCCACCAACGGTCACGTTTCGCAGCAGGCAGAGCTGGGCCCACAGGCCGCGGAGCAGGTAAAAAAGATGCGCACTGCGCTGCGCCGCGAGCTCGTAGCGGCCCTCCATTCGGCGCACGACGGCGAGCTGATGGCGCACGAGCTCACGCAGCTCGGCACGTTCGGCGCTGTCCTGGTCGGGCGAACCATCCAGGGCACCGAGCTGCAGCGTCAGGCGCTCGATCTCCTGCGGGCTGGCTTCACGGAGGAACAGCGCACGGTCCCGATCGCACCGGTCGATCTCGCGAGCGATCCGCTCCGCGACGCCTCGCACCATCGGACCCACACCGGTCGCATCCGCGCCGAGCAGCACGACGACATCGTGGATTGCGCGAAGATGGTCGGCCGGAGCGTCCCGGTCCGGTGGCCTGACGCCGCCCGTGCGCGGGTCGAGCAGGCGAGCGACGCGAGGCGCGTCCCAGATGGGCGCAGGCGACGTTGCGCCGAACAACATGCGCGCGCCCTGGGCCACCGTGAGCTCCCGGCGTGATGTCCACCAGAAGCCACCAGCCACCGCGAGCGCAGTCCCGAGGACGAGCGCGACCTCCCCGGCAACGAATACGTCGATGCCCGCTACATGGGCGGGCCCAAAGCCGCGCGCCGCGAGCCACTCCCTTGCGAGAATCAGTCCGGGGAGCCCGATGAAAAACGTCGTCAGCATGAGCCGGACGGCGCGAGCAGGTCGCGGCAGGCGTAGCCATATGTCATTCGGGCGGCGCAGCGCGCGCGGCCACCACAGTCCCCACCACTGGGGCGGCCACGAGGCAATGCGTGCGAGCTCCGGCAGGCGAAGTCCTTCGCGGCCAGTGTTCCACACGTGCAGAACAAGACCGACTGGAACAAGCAAGGCCACGAGCAGAAGCAGCGCGCGATCGCGCGCCGAACGGAGCACGACGAGCGCCAGGGCGCTCCACACGACCGCCCATGTCACCGCATACGGGACAAAGCTCGGCAGATCGCGCACCGCCTCGGGCAGGTTCCGCGAGCGATCCTCGTCGTCGTCGCCGCAGCGTCCGATGGCATCCTTCAGCTCCCGCGCCGATGACCAGCGCAGCGCCGGGTCGCGTGCCAGACACCGCATCACCACCGACGCCAGTTCCGCCGGCACCGCCGGAGCGACCGACGACAGGGCGACGGGATCCTGCATGAGCCGCCGCGCCATCAACTCGGTTGCGTTCGTGCCGGCGAACGGCTCGCGACCGGCGAGCATCGTGTACGCCACCGCCCCGAGGGAGTACAGATCGCTCCGCGCATCGACGTCGCCGGAAGCGACCGCCTGTTCCGGCGACATGAAGTGCGGCGACCCGACGACGATACCGGTAATCGTTAGGCTGTCGCTCCCGCCGGTTCGCTTCGAGATGCCGAAGTCGGCGAGAATCGCCCGGCCGGACTCGTCATCGATCAGAATGTTCGACGGCTTGATGTCGCGGTGGACCACGCCGTGTCGATGTGCCCAGTCCAGCGCGTCGGCGAGCTCGGACACGATGCGGCGGGCATCGGTGGCCGAGAGACGATTCTCGAGTCGCAACCGGTCGGAGAGCGACTGGCCGCGGACGTATCCCATGACGAAATACCAGATGCCGCCACTCTCGCCGAACGTATGCAGCGGCAGAATCCCCGGGTGAAAAAGGTGGGCAGCGATTCTCGCCTCACGGCGGAACCGTTCACGCCCTTCCGCCGCTTCCGCCAGATCCGGTCGTAGCACCTTGATGGCGACGAGCCGGTCCAGCGCGCGCTCGCGCGCGAGAAACACGGCGCCCATCCCGCCGCTGCCGAGCGGCCGGACGATCTCGTAGCGATCACCGAGCGTCTGCTCGATCGCACCGCGCAGGATCGACTCCGCCTCGATCGCGTAGCTCGCACTCGCCGCAGCTACCGCGGCGCGAGCAGCGGGCAGACTGTCGGGACCTTGCGCCGCGACGAGCAACGACTCGACTTCCCGTCGCAGCTCGGCGTCCGTACCGCACGCGTCATCGAGATACGCCCGGCGATTTGCGGTCGGCGTGTCGAGCGCCGTCGCGACGACGGCCTTGATCTCCGCCCAGCGACCGGCCGTCACGATCGGGCCAACTCCCGTCGCAGCCACGCGCGCGCCACCGCCCATTCACGTTTGACCGTGGCCGGGGAGACGTGCAGCGCTTCGGCGGTGTCTTCGATGTTCAAGCCGGCGAAGTATCGGAGCTCGACGATGCGCGACTGCCGGTCGTCGAGCTCGGCGAGCCGTTCGAGTGCGTCATTCAGGACGAGCACATCCACCGGCTCGCGCTCGCTGCGCCCACCGACTGCCATGTCGGCATCGTCGAGCGCGAGTGGTCGCACGCCATCGCCACGCTTCCGTGCCCGTCGGCGGCGTGCGTGATCGACGAGAATGCGGCGCATGAGCTGCGCCGCGACGCCGAAGAAGTGCGCACGGTTCCGCCATTCGACGCGGCTCTGGTCGATGAGCCGGAGATACGCCTCGTGCACCAGCGCCGTCGCCTGAAGGGTGACCTCATCCGACTCGCGCCGCATCGCACGGGCTGCCTGACGATGCAGCTCGGCATAGACGGCAGAGAGGAGCTGCTCGCCAACCTCCTCCTCGCCCGCCCCCCAACCAATGAGGAGGCGAGTGACGTCGGGCGAGGGTGGTATCGACGGGTTTGAACGGGGGAACGTCGCCAAAATACACCGCGCAGGTATGGCGAGCCGTCGAGGACCGCCTACGCCGACGATAGGGGTGATCCACCCGAGCGTCAAGAAACCGGCCTTCGGTTCGAGAAATCGACCGGTGAGCCGGTTTCCGACGCTCCTGCGCGTTCCGGGACGAAGCGCGAGCACATACCACTGGCCGCACCGCCGCGCTGCCTCTGTTCCGGAGTCCGTCATGTTGCGACTCACGCATACGCTGCTCGCGGCGGGCGCACTGATCATCGTCTTTGCGTCCGCGGCGCACACGCAAGACAAGCTGTCGCCAACCTCCGTCTCGGTCTCTGGTGA
>Ga0070692_10000635_pt1 | contig 11122 bp, 11 predicted proteins | sample KBSK1102metaG_FD_64675 | JGI IMG/M metagenome (GOLD analysis project Ga0070692, IMG submission 64675) | Corn, switchgrass and miscanthus rhizosphere microbial communities from Kellogg Biological Station, Michigan, USA - KBS K1-10-2 metaG | ecosystem: Host-associated > Plants > Roots >...
AGATCGTCGCCGACGATCGTGCACATCCGCTCGAACGAAATGTTCTCGTCGTGGCCGGTCTCCTCTTTCGTCGCCGGCGTGAAGATCGGCTCGCGCAGTTTGCTGGCCGTGGTCAGCCCTTTCTCCAGTTCGATGCCGCAGACGCGTCCGGTCTCGTTGTACTCCTTCAATCCCGAGCCGACGAGGTAGCCGCGGGCGACGCATTCGACCGGAACGACGCGGCACTTCCTCACGATCACGCTGCGTCCGCGCAGATCGGGATGCGCGCGCACCTCGGCAGGGAACGCATCCCACTCCGTTTCCAGCAGGTGGTTTTCGATGTCGCCGAAATGGCGGAACCAGAACGTCGACATCTGCGTCAGGATTTTTCCCTTGTCCGGGATTCCCGGCGAGAGCACGACGTCGAACGCGGAGATGCGATCGGTGGCGACGAAGAGAAACGATTCGCCGAGGTCGTAGACATCGCGCACTTTTCCGCGGCGGGCGAGTGGAAGAGGAAGGCTGGTCTCGAGAAGCGCCGGCATGGTGCGGGAAGTTTATCCTGACGCGCCGCGAGGCGGCGCGTCAGGATCTCCGGTCAGCCCGCCTTGCCGGTCATTCCGTACGAACTCTGCTGTTGACGACGCTCGCCTGTCCCAGCCGCGTCGCCGTTTCGCGAATCCCCCGCGCGAAATTCGAATCGATCTTCTGCCCCGGCGAGGTTGGCTGCGGCAATCCCATCTTGAAGAGGACCTTTGCATTCGCGAGCAGCGTCGGTCCCTGATAGGTCGGATCGCCGGAGAGATCGTCGATCGTCGATGAGTAGGGGAAGACGACTGCCTGATTTGACGGATCGTCGACGAAGAACTCGATCGAGCCGCCGTCGACCTCGGCCGGCAGCGACGCCTGGCGATGACCGAGGGCGGGGAGATCCAGCGTCGCGCCTTTGGTGATCGTCTTGCCGTCGGCGTCGTAGATGTTGATGCGGAGAGTCACGTTCGAGCGGCCGAGGTTCACCGCGCCGACGTTTGTGCGCCAGCCGAGGCGGGCGACGTTGCGGATGCCGTGGGCGACGGCGCTGATCCCGTCGCTGTTGAAATCCTGCAGGCCGGCCCAGACGCCCGGAATCGTCTGTCCGTACGTGCCGCTCTTCACGTTGTTGTACGTGTTCGTCGTGATGAGAAACGATCGCGACAGCACGTCATTCGGCACCTTCGGATTGTCCTCGGCGAACGTGGCGACGAGCAGGGCGCCCGATCCGCTCTTGATGCCGAACAGATCGTCGAGGATGTTGTCCGACAGCACGGTGCCATTCGCCGGAACGGTAAACGTGCGTTCGACGCCCGCGCCGCCGCCGGTAGGCAGAAACGTAACGCTGACCGTGAGCGGGTAATCGAGCTGCGGATTGAAGACGCTGAATTGTGTCAGCCAGCGCGTCCCGAAGTTCCCGGCGGTATTCGCGGAAGCCGGGATGACATAGGTGTCATTGATCTGCGCGGCGAGTGGAAGGGAAACGGCAACGAGAAGCAGGGCGATGAAAATGTACCTGGAAGTGTGCATTTGCAACCTTTCCGGGTACCGGCGACGGGGAGAACGGCGGGTGTGGCGTCGTCATTCCTGACGAAACCTTTTTCACCACAGAGACACAGAGGACACAGAGGACACAGAGATTTGTGCCTCCGTGGTGAAAACTATCGCTGGTCCATCCCCTTGTAATCCCGCCGCTGCGGGCCGGTGAAAATCTGGCGCGGACGCGCGATCTTCTGGTCCGGATCGTTGAGCATCTCGCACCACTGCGCCAGCCAGCCCGAGACGCGCGGAATCGCGAAAAGCACGGGGAACATGTCCATCGGGAACTTCATCGCCTGGTAGATCAGGCCTGAGTAGAAGTCGACGTTCGGGTACAGCTTGCGCTTGATGAAGTACTCGTCTTCGAGCGCAATCCGTTCCAACTCGAGAGCGATGTCGAGCAGCGGGCTCGTGCCGGTGACTTTGAAAACGTCGTACGCCACCTTCTTGATGATCGTCGCGCGCGGGTCGTAATTCTTGTAGACGCGGTGGCCGAAGCCCATCAGCTTCACGCCTTCGCCCTTCTTCACCTTCTCGATGAAGGCGGGGATGTTCTGTTTCGTGCCGATCTCCGTCAGCATGCGGATGACCTGCTCGTTTGCGCCGCCGTGCAGCGGTCCGTAAAGCGCGGCGCAGGCGGCGGCGACGGCGGAGTACGGATCGACGTGCGAGCTGCCCACGACGCGCATCGTGCTGGTCGAACAGTTCTGCTCGTGGTCCGCGTGCAGGATGAAGAGGACGTCGAGGGCGCGCACGAGCGCCGGCTGCGGCTCGTACCGCAGCTCGGTTGTGCGATACATCATGTTCAGGAAGTTGGCCGGATACGACAGCTCGTTGTCCGGATAGACGTACGGCATGCCGACCATGTGCCGGTAGCCGAAGCCGGCGATGGTGATCATCTTGGCGATCAACCGCTCGATCTGCCGCTTCCGCACGTCCTCATCAAAGATGTTCTTGGCTTCGGGATAAAACGTTCCGAGGGCGCTGATCATGGCGATGAGCATCCCCATGGGATGGGCGTTGTAGCGGAACGAGTCGAGGACGCCTTTGAGGTTCTCGTTGATGAACGTGTGGTACGTGATCGTGTGCGTCCATCCGGCCAGCTCGTCCTTCGTCGGCAACTCGCCGTGCAGCAGCAGCCAGGCGGTCTCGAGGTACGTGCTCTTTTCCGCGAGCTGTTCGATCGGATAGCCGCGGTATTCGAGGATGCCCTTGTCGCCGTCGATGAACGTGATGGCGCTGCGGCAGGCCGCGGTGTTCATGAACGCCGGGTCGTACGTCATCAGGCCAAAGTCGTCGTCGTTGACTTTGATCTTGCGCAGATCGGTGGCGCGGATGGTCTCCTCGGAAATGGGGACGTCGTACGACTTACCCGTACGGTTGTCAGTGATCGTGAGGCTGTTGGTTGGCAAAAGACTCCTCCGGTGCGAATCGAGCGCGTCAATCTATCAAATGTCGCCAGATCGCGCAGCGACAAGCGCGGTGGCGACGATGGCGGCGGTCTCCGCGCGAAGCCGCCGGATGCCGAGCCGCTCAAACGCGCAGCCGTGCTCGCGAGCAAGTTGCAGTTCGCGTTCCGACCATCCACCCTCGGGGCCGATGAAGAGGGTTGCCGGGTCGCCCGGTTGCGCCGTTGCCGGGGTTTCGTCGGCGTCGAAGAGGATTTTGGATCCGTCGCGCTTGATGACTTCTTCGAAGTCTTGCGGTTCTTCGATGATCGGGATGACCGACCGTCCCGCCTGTTTCACCGCTTCGAAGACGATCTTCTTCCAGCGCTCCGCTTTGCCACGATAGCGCTCGGCGCGGATCTCAACGCGCTCGGTAACGAGCGGAATGATCGAACGGACGCCGAGCTCCGTCGCTTTCTGCAGGACGATGTCGAATTTGTCCAGATTGATGATGGCCATGGCCAGATGCAGCGCCACCCGCGCTTCGCGGTCCGGGGCGCTACGGACAATCTGCAGCCCCTCGGCCATGTACTTCGCCACGAACGCCGCACCGCGTCCGTTGAACACCTCCACCTCTTCGCCGTCACGCACGCGCACGACACGCGCGTGATGCTGCTCGTCATGGTTCAGGGCGAAGGTGTTGCCCGCGGTCAGATCGGCGTCGATATAAAAGCGATGTTTCATTCTCCTGTCATCCTGAGCCGCCGGAGGACGGTCGAAGGACCCCCTGCTGGTAACCCGGCTGGGCGGCGGTTTCAGCTGGGGGTCCTTCGACCGTCCTTCGGCGGCTCAGGATGACAGCGTACTTCCTCATGCTGATTGGGTAATCCTCTCCTTTGCGAACGGCACGAGCAGCACACCGGGGATGCCGAGGAGGACGGTGAGCCAGAAGTATGCCGCGTAGCCGTGGTTCTGCGCGATCCAGCCGCTCGGCGTTCCGATGAGGACGCGCGTCAGGCCGAACGCCGCGGTGAGCATCGCGTACTCGGTGGCGGCGCGCTCGCGGTCGCAGATGGCCATGAGGAACGCCAGGAACGCGCCGGTGCCGAGGCCGTAGCCGATGTTTTCCACGATCGCGGCGGCGTAGATCGCCCAGCGGCCGGCGTGGGTCGTGGCCACGAGCGCGTAGCCGAGGTTCGAGAAGATCTGCGCGGCGCCGAGCCAGAGCATCGCGCGATACAAGCCGATGCGCGCCACGATCGCACCTCCTGCGATCGCACCGAGGATGCTGATGATGACGCCGATGACCGCGGTGATGGTCCCGATCTCCGCGGGCGAGTAGCCACGGTCGACCCAGTACGGTTTGATCATGGCGTAGATGGCCAGCTCGCCGAGCCGATAGAGCAGGACGATCGCGAGCAGAACGCCGGCGCGCGGGCGGCGAAGCCATTCGCCGAGGCCGCGAAAGAGATCGGTGATCGACTTGCGGTCGTCTCGCTCTCCGCGATCATCCGGCAACCGCATCGCGATGACCAGCACGACGACCGCAATCGCGCCGCTCGCGGCGAAGCTGCCGCGCCATCCGATCGCGCCCGAGGCGGCGACCAGTCCGCCGCCGCCGACGATGAGCGCCGTCCGGTACGCCGCCACGCGGATCGAGTTCACCGGTCCGACGAATTCTCTCGGCGTCGCTCGGATGGTGAAGGCATCGATCGCCAGGTCCTGCGTGGCCGAGGCGATGGCGAAGATGGAGAGGATGGTCCAGAACGTCGGGCCAGCCACTTCCGGCATCATTGCTAGCGTGGCCATGCAGATCGCCATCGCCAGAACCGCGATCGCGATCCATCGCCGGTAGGTGCCGAACGCATCGATCAGCGGCGACCAGAAGACCTTGAGCGTCCACGCCGAGGCGATCGTGCTGAGGAAGCCGATCTGCGTGAGCTCGACGTGATGAACGCGCAGATAAACCGGCATCAGGTCGTTGACGATCCCGAACGGCAGGCCCTCGGAAAAGTAAAGAAGGGCGGCGACGGAAGCCGCGTACAACCGCGTTTGACGGCGCTGATTCGGATTCAAGTCGCGACATTATGGGGGGAGGCTTGCGCCGAGGCGCCAGCGCTCCCGCCCTTACCGCGAATACAGCGTCAGCGGGAACCGCATCTGGCCGAGCGGGGTCTGGTAATACGCGTTGCCGCGGATCGTGTAGGTCGCGCGGTTGCCCTGCACCATGTCGGCGACCTCGCGGAAGAGTGTCTTGAGGTTTTCGTAGCCGACGCGTGTGCGCAGGCGGACATCGCCCACGCCATGCGCAGGAATGTGGACGCCCTGCTCGGCGCGGACGCTGGTCAGCACCGGCGTGTCGTTGACGGCGAGATCGAAGTCGAGCCAGTCGAGGCGCAGGCCGACCGGATTCGGGTTATCGACTTCGATATTGAAATCGAGATCGATGGCCGATTGCGACAGAGGAAGCGCGATCGCAACGTGCGGCACGACGCCGCGCAGTGCATAGCGCGGATTGACGATGTTCAGCCCCGCCAGCGACTGGCATCCCGAAAGGCTCAGCGTGACCGCCGAGAGGATGATGCAGACCGCGGTCAGCAGCGTTGCGAAAATGAGGTTCCGTCTCATGACGAAGGGCTGCCTGTGCAAAGGTCTGGCCTGCCTCCTTGCACCCTGCGAGAAGCCCAAATCGCTGTGGTATGGTCTGCCGGTTGCAAACCCACGGGCGAGCTTAGGAGACTTTCATTTGGGGATCTCGGCCATCATCGCGGCGTACAACGAAGAGAAGACGATCGCTGAGGTCCTGAGCGTTCTGACGAAGAGTCCGATGATCGACGAGATCATCGTCGTCAGCGATGGCTCCACCGATCGCACGGTCGAGATCTCGCGCTCGTTCGACGTCACCACTCTCGCCCTGCGCGAGAACCGCGGCAAGGGCTACGCGATGCGCCTCGGCGTCGACTACGCGAGACACGATGTCCTCTTTTTCGTAGACGGCGACATGTTCAACCTCACCGACGAGCACATCGAGTCGCTCGTCCGCCCGGTCGTGCGCAATGAGTGCGACATGAACATCGGCGTCCGCAACCGCGGCCCCATCCGCAACTTTTTTCATCTGCAGATGAAAGTCGGTCCGGTCCTCTCCGGCATCCGCGTGATGCGGCGCGCGGTGTGGGAAACGGTCCCGCTCCGCTACCAGGAGCGTTTCAAGATCGAAGCGGCGCTCAACTTCTTCTGCTCGCGCGCCGGCTACCGGCAGCGGCAGACGGTGGTCTACGACCTCGGGCATCTGATCAAGGAGAACAAGCGCGGCCTCGGTCCGGGGTTGACGGCACGGTGGGAGATGACCAGCGAAGTGTTCCTGCTGCACTGGGATCTCTACGTCTTCGAAATGTGGCGTTCGGATGTCGAGCAGGAGCCGCTTCCGGTCGCCGAGTACGATCTGTTCGAGTAAGTGGCCACGCGGCGCGTTTTCGCCATTCTTCTCGCGCTGGCCCTCTCCGGCTGCACGCGGCGCTCGCAGTTTCTGGAGAGAGAGATCAACACCGGCGATCACACGTACAAGTACCGCGTCTGGCTCCCGCACCACTACACGAAGCTGCATCACTGGCCGGTCGTGCTCTATCTGCACGGGAGCGGCGAACGCGGATCAGACAACCTGCGGCAGGTGAGCATCGGCCTCGCGCCGGCGCTGGAGCGCTACGGCGAGCGGTACAAGGCGATCGTCGTTTTTCCCCAGGCCGATTTCGGACACGAGTGGTACGGCGAGACGGAGTCGATGGCGATGTTGGAACTGCAGGCCGCGATCCGCGAGTTTCACGGCGATCCGCGCCGCGTCTCTCTGACCGGCATCTCGATGGGCGGCGCGGGCGCGTGGTATATGGCGCGGCACAATCGCCAGTGGGCGGCGATCGTGCCGGTGTGCGGCGAAGTGGCGCGGCGCGCTGACGATCCGTTTCCGAGCGATCCGCCGCCGGACATCGCCCGCATCGTCGGCGCGCAGGATCCGTACGCAACGCTCGCCGGCCTGATCGGACGGACGCCGGTATGGGCGTTCCACGGAGCGAAGGACGACGTGGTGCCGGTCACGGAATCGCGATCGATGATCGCCGCGCTACGGCAGGGAGGCGGAAACGTCCGCTACACCGAGTATCCGAACGGCGGCCACGACGTCTGGGATGCGGCATTCGGCGATGCGTCCATGGTGCATTGGATGCTGCAGCAGAAGCTGCGCTAGCAGTTCACGTCCGTCGTTAGCGGAAGGAGCGCCGGCGTCCCCGCCGGCTGGCTCGGCGGCGTCCCCGCCGCCGAATGTGGGGCTTGCCGACGTTTGTGTTATCGGCGAATGTTGGGAGTTTGGCGGTTCGGCGGCGAGACGCCGCCGGGCCAGCCGGCGCGGACGCCGGCGCTCCATGGTGCTAGCGGCTAGAGCGTCCGGTTCATCACCCAATCCGTCTGCAGGTCGCTGCCGAGGAGGAACGGTTGTGCGCCGCATTGGACGAAGCCGCGCTTGCGGTAGAAGGCGATCGCGCGCAGGTTGTGCTCCCAGACGCCGAGCCAGATCCGCGCGCCGCCGAGCGCGCGGGCGTTGTCCTCGACGGCATCCATCAAAATCTGCGCGATGCCGCGTCCGTGATGCGGCTGATCGACGTAGAAGCGGGCGATCTCGACGTCGCCGTGCGGCGCGCCGGGTGTGTGGCGGAGTTGCGAGTAGGCGATGGTCTCGCCATCCTCCTCGCCGAGCAACGTGATGACACCTTCCGTTTCGAGCTCGCGCCGCTGCTTTTCCTCGCCGAACGCGATGCTCGTATACGCATCCATATCTGCAACGGTGTTGTGCGGTGCGAACGTATCGACGAACGTTTTCAGCGACAGCGCGGCGAGCGTCGCGGCATCTGCGGCTGTGGCGATTCGAATTTTCACGGTCGTTATCTGAAATTTGTGAATGAATGGTGGCAGAGCCTTGGGCAACCAACGCAGCCGGCCGTGCCGGCTAGACCGCTTTGAACTTGCCGTACTCCGGCGAGAACTTCACGCCGGCGTTCGTGGCGATGCGCGCCATTGCCACGAGACCTGATTCCAGCGCCCCTTCCATGAATCCGAACCAGGCCGGCGACGTGTGCTCGCCCGCGACGGCGATGCGGCCGGCGATCAGGTCGGTGTACGCCTTCTGCGTCGTCGTCACCTCGCCGATGGCGGGGCACGAGTAGCCCATCCCCATCCGCTTCGGCCAGTTCTCGAACTCCGCGTGCGTCGCCTTGTAATGCGGAAGCATCGCGGTCAGCCGCGGCGCAAAGTACGACGCGCCGCCGCCGGCGTCGATCGCCCGCTGCGCCAGCCGCCCGCCGGCGAAGACGCTGACGTCGAAGGCCGCGGTATCCATCTGGTTGTCCGTCCCCTCCCACATCATGCCGAGGTTGTCCGACATCCCGCTCGGGGCGAGATCTTCCGTAATCCAGAAACGGTGCTCGATCGCGGAGAGGTACTTCACCGCCGGCCCGTGCGCGATGGCGCGGTACGGGAACGGCTTGCCGTCGACGGTGATTTTCTCCATGGCCACGCTCGGCACGGCCACGACGACGTAGTCGAACGGCCCTTCCTTCGCGCCTCCGGCGAGGTCGATGAAAATCCGGTCGCCGGTATGGATGTTCGTAGCGCGGCCCTGATTGAGATCGAGTCCCGCGCCGAGGCGGCGTCCGAGGGCTTGATTGCCGGCCGAGCAGCGGAAGACTTCTGTCTCTTCGAAGAACGCGTAGCCGCCGCCGGCCGCGAGTTGCGACAGCGCACCGAGCCAGCTCTGATCCGCGGAGGGGATGCAGTTGTCCAGTTCGAATTCGAGGAGGATCGCTTTCCGGGCGAGCTCACCAACGCTCGCCGGAATCTTCGCCGCCAGCGATTGCCCGTCGAGTGCCGTGGCGCCCTCGGTCGTCCACGGCATCCACGGGTTCTGCACGATTTTCGATTGCTCGCCCCAGAGCTGGAAGACTTCATCCATCTCGTGATGCAGCGCTTTCTGTTCGGCCGTGGTGAGGTGCCGGCCATCGAGAATCATCGGCATCTCCAGCCCTGCCGCCGCGTAATTCTCCTCGGATGTCAGAAGGCTCATGGCGAATCCGAAGTGTCTGCCGAGTGCGATCCAGAGCGGATGGTTCGTTCCGATCAGTTCCGCGCCCGCTTCGAGGATCCGTCCCGGCACGAGCGTCTTCGTCGACGACACCCGCCCGCCCACCACGCCCGGCTCGATCAGCGTGACCGCGAATCCCGCCCGCGCCGCGAACCATGCCGCGCTCGTCCCCGCGAATCCGGCGCCGAGGATCGCCACGCGCGGAGAAGCGGATGCGATCCGCTGCGGCGCGCCGACCAGGCCGACCGGCATCGCCTCGCGCAGACGTTCGTAATGCGCCTCGGCGCGCTGCCGAAGCTCATCGCCGCCGATGCGGCGGCCGAAACGGCGATGCAACTTTGCGAAGAGTGAGCGGCCCATTTACGACCCTCCCTGAATATGGACGAGATGGGAGGAAGGTACCGCAGTTCGCGCGGGCGGGGAATCCCCGTGCGGCGCGGACCGCACGGGGATGTTCGGATCAGGAGGCCGTGTCCTTGATCGATTCGAGAGTCCGGCGCGCCCTCGCCGAAAGTCTCCCGTCGGCTGCGGCATTCGTCCGCTCGATGATGTCGACCGCATCGAACGTATCGCGGTCGTGGTCCGACACCACCGTCACCTCGGCGCGATTGATGGGCCACGCGGCGACACCCGACTTCGTGCGGCGCACGTTCATCCACGCGTCGTGATCGGCGAGGACGAAGTAACGCTTGCCCTGTTCGAGCGCGAGCTCCGCGCAGCGCCGCATCAGAAACTGCTCCGCGTGACGGCGGCTGGTGAAGCTGTTCCCTTCCACCAATACGCGCCAGGTGTCCGGCGCAAGCTGCGTTTCACTGAATCCGCCCGTGATGCTTTCATCGCTGGAGCGGTACTGCGTTGCACAACCGGCTGCAAGAAGGCAGATGACGATGACCACCGAAAGTCTGCGCATGATTGAATCCTCCGGCCGGCCACAGGAGCAGATCGTGCGCCGTGTTGGCGCGGCGTCGAAGTCACAATTCCCTGCACGGCGAACAAACGAATCGATAACGAGTTGCGCATCCGGACGAACTATTATTCGGATTCGATGACGCTTTCGCCGAGTTGCGGCAGTGACTCCCACAAAGGACAGCAGTGGAGCCTTTCGCAGCCTACGCCTTCGGCCGCGTGGCACTCGAGCGATGGAGCGCTGGCGTCCGCGCCGGCTGGCTCGGCGCGCGTCCTCGCCGCCGAACCGCCAAACCCTCAAACGCTGTTGATAACACGACGCCATGCGAGCCTCCCATTCGGCAGCGCGGACGCAGCCGAGCCAGCCGGCGCGGACGCCAGCGATCCTGCGGCCGCGGGCGTCGATAGCGGCTTCAGGAAGGTCGCATCCACGCGGGTTTGAGCTTCGCGATCTTTGCGTATACGGGACACGTCTCGTCGTGCGCGCCGGCGAGGTATCCACAGCTGAGAAGGAACGATCCCGTGATCTCGCCGCCGGTGAAGACGAAGGTCTTCTTGAACAGGCGTACCCATTCGTCCTTCGAGCGCGGGTTGTGTGTGTCGAGCCAGGCGAGGAACCCGCCGTGCGATTTGCGCAAGGCGCGGATGCGGCGCGCGTTCTCGATCGCGGCGTCGATTTTCAGGCGGTTGCGGATGATGCCTCCGTCGTGCAGGAGCCGCTCGCGTTGTTTCGAGGTGAAGCGCGCCACGCGGTCGATGTCGAAGCCGGCGAATGCGGCGCGGAAGTTGTCGCGCTTCTTCAGGATCGTCAGCCACGACAGGCCGGCCTGGTTGATCTCCAGCACGAGGCGTTCGAAGAGTTGATTGTCGTCCGCGATCGGGAAGCCGTATTCGCGATCGTGGTACGGACCATGGAACGGATGGCCGGGCGCGATGTCGCAATAGCTCATCCCGCCCTCCGCTCTTCGATCGTCGTCGAGAACGATTGATCGTCGACGTCGAGGTAAAGCTGGCGCTCGGTGACGGTCAACGAGAGCGAGGCGCGCCGCGGGAGGTTGGCGGCGACGCGTTCGAGGAAGCCGCGGCCGAAGGTGTAGATCGGGATGTCCGCTGCGCCGTGGATTTTCTTCCCCGCGAGCTGCCCCAGCACCATCGC
>Ga0070692_10000639_pt1 | contig 11110 bp, 7 predicted proteins | sample KBSK1102metaG_FD_64675 | JGI IMG/M metagenome (GOLD analysis project Ga0070692, IMG submission 64675) | Corn, switchgrass and miscanthus rhizosphere microbial communities from Kellogg Biological Station, Michigan, USA - KBS K1-10-2 metaG | ecosystem: Host-associated > Plants > Roots >...
CACTGCGTGGACGACCACCTCGGTCGAGGAAGCGAAGCTGCTGCGCAAACTCACCGAGCAGCGTTTCGAGAGCGACCAGTTGCGCCTCCTGGGCAGTGCGGTGCGTGTGGCCGGGCAGGGGATCGCCATCATGACGCCGGCGGTCGAGGCGCTCGGGCCGCGCATCGCCTTCGTCAACGACGGCTTCTGCGCGATTTACGGACGTCCGCGCGAGGAGATCATCGGCGAGACGCCGGTCGTATTTGGGATCGTCGAGCGGCATCAGGCCATCTTCCACTCGCTGCTGCAGCACGTTTTCGCGCGGCAGGCGTTTGCAGCCGAGGCCACGGCGCAGAGGAAGGATGGGCAGGAGTTCGAGCTCGAAATGCAGCTCGTCCCGGTCGAGGACGGCGGTCAGCTGACACATTGGGTCGCGTTCCTGCGCGACGTCACCGACAGCCGCAACGAGATCGTCGCGCTGCGTCATCAGGCGATGCACGACGGCCTGACTGATCTGCCCAATCGGATGATGCTGTTCGACCGCCTGGCCGACGCGCTCGAAGCCGCACGCAGCGACGGACGGTTGATCGCGCTGTTGTTGATGGACCTCGATCGCTTCAAAGAAGTCAACGACACCTTCGGCCATCACTTCGGCGACGTGCTCCTCAAACAGGTCGCCTTCCGCCTTCGCAATCAACTTCACGTCGATGACACCGTGGCCCGCCTCGGCGGCGATGAATTCGCGGTCGTGCTGACGTCAGCGCTCGATTCGAATGGCGTGGCCATGACCGCGCGGCGCATTCTCAATTCGTTGCAGCAGCCGTTCGTCGTGGAAGGGCAGGTGCTCGAAGTGGGCGCGTCGATCGGCATCGCGCTCTACCCGCAGCACGGCAGCGACGCGCGCACGCTCATGCGCCGCGCCGACGTGGCCATGTATGCCACCAAGCAGTCGAACGCCGGCTTCACCTTTCATGAACGCGACGAACAGGAGTCGCGCGTTCCCGATCAACTCTCGCTGGTCGTCGAGATGCGCAGCGCGATCGAGCGGAACGAGTTCGAGCTCTACTACCAGCCCAAACGTCACCTGCGCAGCGGTCTGATCACGCGCGTGGAGGTGCTGATCCGCTGGAACCATCCGACGCGCGGCCTGCTCCTTCCCGTGAGCTTCGTGCCGATCGCGGAACGGACGGGCCTGATCAAGCCGATGACCGACTGGATCCTCGACAAAGCGCTGCAGCAATGCCGCGAGTGGCAGGATGCCGGCGCGCCGATCCACGTCGCCGTCAACGTTTCCGCGAAAAGCCTGCTCGAGGAGACGCTGCCGTCGAAGGTGCAGGCGGTGCTGGACAAGTGGAAGGTCGATCCGCGCTTTCTCAAGATCGAGATCACGGAGAGCAGCATCATGGCCGACCCGGCGCACGCGCTGGCGATCATGTCGATGCTGCAGTCGATGGGCGTGCGGCTGTCGGTCGACGACTTCGGCACCGGCTATTCGTCGCTGACGCACCTGCGCGAGCTGCCGATCGACGAGATCAAGATCGATAAATCGTTCGTGATGGGGATGCTGAGCAGCGACGCCGATGCGGCCATCGTCCGCACCGTGATCGACCTTGCGCACAACCTCGGCAAGCAGGTTTGCGCCGAGGGCGTCGAAGACGCGGAGACGCTGCTGTGCCTTGAGGAAATGGGTTGCGATCTCGCGCAGGGCTACTTCATCTCGCGGCCGGTTCCAGCGGCGGCGTTGATGACGTGGCTGACGGACAACTTCTGGGGCCTGAAGCGCGGTTAGTCGGCCTTCGCGGCTTTTCGCTTCGCCTGACGCTCGGCCTTCAGCATGCGCTTTACTTCGCGATTGACCGAGGCGGGACGGTCGCGAAAGATCTCCGGACCGGTGGCGAAGCGCGTTCCGGTCAACTCGAGTGCGTTTGGCACCTTCGCGACACTCTGCATTCCGGAGCCCGCAAGCGGGACCACGATCGGCAGATAGAAGATCCTCCACTGCGCGCCGAGCCCGCGGAACTCCATCCAGCCGAAGTGCCACTGGATTCGGCCCGGCGGAAGATGGTCGGGGAGCGGCGACATCCGGATCTCGTTCTTCGCAGCGAAACGGAGGAGCGCATCGCGCGAGTAATCGGGACGCGCCGTCGTCGTTTGTTCTTGCGCGAATGCGGAGGAGGCGAGCAGAAGGAGGGTTGCGCCGAGGATGAGGCTGCGCACGGTCGTTACTCGCCGATGAGCCGCAGCACGATGCGCATCTCGCGGCGGACGCCAGGGGATGTCGCCAGTTCGTCGGGGATGTAGGGCATGGAGCGGGAGATCGGCGTATTCGTCAGCGCGAACGCGTTCGGCACCGTGGCCACGTCGACCAGGCGCGTACCCAGCAGCGGCGCGAGGAAGGGGAGGTACAGCAGCTTGCCCTTCACGCCGTACTTGTAGACGTTCACCGCGCCGACGTTGCCGAGATCGAAGTTGCCGAGTTTCGACTGCGGACGAAGCACGAACTCGTGCGCGAAACGGAAGATCGCATCCTGCGAAAAGTCCGGCTTCGGAGCGTCGTCAGCCAGCAGCGGCATGGCGAGCGAGAGCAGGAGGATGAGCAGCAGGGCGGCGCGGGTCATCGTCATGGCATTGTGACGCTGCTTTCGGCCAAACGGTTACTAAAAAATCGGTCAACGAATGTCGACCAGCGCGCGCGGACGCTGATGCGGACGCAGCGGGATGGACGTGCCGGTCAGCGCCAGGGCGTTCGGCATCTCGATCGACGGACGCAACGCGGTGCCTCGGAGCGGTGCGAGCACGGGGAGATAAGCGAACGTGTAGCGGCCGCTGTGGGTGGTCAGACGGACGGCGCCGACCTCGACGTCGACGCGGCTCGGTACATCATCCGCGGCGACCACCTGGAGGGCTGGTCCGGGCGGCGTCTGTACCGGTGTAACTCGCGTGTTGTCTTGCGCATACGCGGCGGTGGCGAGGAGCATGAGAACTGCGATCGCGGCTGTTTTCATACTTCAAATAATAGGCAGTTTGCGTGCCGATCCGGCGCTGTTCAGCCTGCCGTTTCTGGAACGCGAGCCGCATTGCACCGGCGGAAGGAGGAAACTACCAATGAGAAAGATTTTGCTTCTTTCAGCCGTCATGATTGCGGCTGCGGTTGCAGCCAATGCGCAGACCAACGGCACCCTGCTCACCTGCGAGTCGGTGAACAACGTTCGCCATACCTGCAAGGCCGATGTGGCCACCGGCGTCACGCTCAATCGTCAGTTCAGCAAGGACATCTGCGTCCGCGGAAAGACGTGGGGCACCACGCGCGAAAACGATGGGATCTGGGTCGATGCGGGCTGCCGCGCGGAGTTTCTGGTCGGTGGCGGATCGGCGCAGCTTCCGAACGGTGCCGTGCAGACGCTGACTTGTGAGTCGATCCCCGGTCACACGAAACACTGCACCGCGATGACGTCGAACGGCGTCCAGATGGTGCGGCAGATCAGCAAGCATTCGTGCGTGCTGGATAAGGACTGGGGCTGGGACAACAACGGGATCTGGGTGAAGAACGGCTGCCGCGCGGAGTTCACCACCAGCACGGCGTTCCCTCCTCCGATGGCGTCATCGTTCTCGACGATCACCTGTGAGTCGTCGAACGGGATGAACCATCGCTGCGCGGCGAACACGATGAACGGCGTGACGCTCTCCCGCCAACTCAGCGATTCCGGCTGCGTGCAGGGCAAGACGTGGGGCTACGACGCGAACGGCATCTGGGTCTCGAACGGCTGCCGCGCCGAGTTTTTCGTCGGACGGTAGGTGAGTCGCGGAGAAGGATCCCGCTTGGGGATCCTTCTCCATCCTGGGAGCGCGGGCGTCCCGCCCGCCGTCTCCCAGCGGGCGGGACGCCCGCGCTCCCAGTGGGAAGTCAGGGAACGACGACTTTCGCCCGCGCAAAGCCGGCGTTGTTGTTGGCCTGATCGACCACCGCGACCGAGAGGATGTTGTCGCCCGGGGTCATGCTGATCGTCGCTTTGTAGGTGATTTTCTTCTCTCGGAAATCATCTTCGGCATTGGCCGGCACCTTTACGGCGTGCACGTTCTTGATCACGGTCGACGTCTTCTCGCCGTTGCCGACCACCACGAAAACGGCGAAGTTGCCGACGAGGGTGTCGCCCTGCGGCAGGAGCGTGATGGCCGGGACCATCGTGACTTCGATGGGGACGCGGTACTCGCTTCCCTGCTTTTCTGGCGTTCCCGGTTTGACGCTGATCTCCCACCCGTTGTGCGCATCGGCGGTGTAGAGATTGGCGATCACGCGCGCGCTCATCTCGTCCTGTACCGCTTTTGAAGAGGGAATGTAGGTCTCGCGCGCGCGGAAGCGGTACTCCGGATTCTTCATCTTCACGACGATCTTCCGCAGTCCGGACGCGGCGGTGTCGGAAGGCTTGAAGCCGAGCGAGTAGTAGGAGTTCAGATCGTTGACGAGAGTCTGGAAGGCGAAGTCGAAATTGCTCGTGTTCGTCAGCGCCAGTCCGCCGCTGATTCGGGCCAGCGTCTGATAGGCCATCGCCGTGTTGGTGAAGGTGAGGAACTGTTCCGCGTGATCGACCGGCGTGGTTGCTTCGGCGCTGCCGGCGTCGCGCGAATCGGCGGCGTCGATGATGTAGAGCGCGACGCCGTTGGCGCTGGCCTGCTTCGCCGCCTCTTCGATCGAGTAATGCTGCATCGATCCCGTCTTGCCGCTCACGTTCTCGCTGGTGAACGTGAGATTGGTCATGTAGGTCGAAAAGGCGTTGTAGAGCCATTGATAGAGCTCGACGCCGGGGCGTTCGGGAAGGTGCGCGCCGGCAAAGATGACCACGTTCTTTCCTTCCATGCCGGCCAGCGCGGCGGTGATCTGGCCGAGCGCCGCCAGCGTAGTGCGCGAACTGAAAATCTCTTCCTCGACGTGGCTCTCCACGTCCGACGTTGCCTGGCGATACGCATCGCGCCATTCCAGCCGGCTGCTCTTGGCCATGGAGATGTATTCGTTGACGGTCTGCTTGAGGTGATCGAGGGAGGCGGTCCGGTTGTGCGTGCTGGCGCTCTTCTTGAGGGTCTCGACGCCATCGCGGATCGCTTTCCGGTCATTCGTGAACGGGGTGATGACGGTGACTTTCTGCGTGCCGAGGACGAGCATCACGCGGTCCTGCGGGCCGAGCTGCTCGACGAACCTGTCGAGCGACTGGAGGACCTTGTCGCGGCGGAACGGCTCGAGCGAATAGTTGTCGACGAACATGACGATGTTGCGCGGGCGGATCTCGACGGGCGTCTCGGCGGGAGCCGCGGGCGCGGGTGCCTTCGCGGTAGTCGTGATCGCGGCCTCCGGCGCGCGGACTTCGTAGAGGTTGGTGATCTCCCGCTTCTGCCCGTTCTCGTAGATCTCGAAATCCGCCTTCGTCAGGCCGGTGACCGGCTTGCCGGCGCGGTCGCGCACGACGACGTCGACGTTGACGACGCGCACTTCGATCGATTCGGCTGCCTGCTGTGCCAGAGAGGCGGCGGCGGTGAGTGCGGCGACTGCTGCGATGACGATTCGTTTCATGGATGCATCCTTGCCTCTGGTTTGCGATGCGCTACAGGAGAAAGTCCGCAGCGGCCCGTGCCCTCGGCGCTGAGCGCCGCGATCGGACCGGCGGCGATCCAGACGATGCGCTGCCCGGCGAGCGAACGAGTGAGCCGCGCCGCGGCCGCTTCGAGTCCGGCCGCGCTGGAGATGTCATCGATCTCTCCCCACGCCGCGGTGAGGTCGGGGCGCGGTCCGTCGGCCGACCAGACGAAGAGCGGAACGCCGACCGCTTCGAGGTAACGGCGCACCACGGGCGGCGAGTAGAGGCTGCTGTCCGCGGCCTTGCTGACCACGAGAACGACGGCGCGGCGCCGCGCTTTTTCGAGCGTGCTCAGGGCGGCGACGGCGACCGCGTCGGTGAATTGCCGCGGTTCCGTGGCGGATGGCGCGGGCGTCAGCCGCTGTGTCAGCAGCCAGGTCAGCGTGGCGGTCTTTCCGTGATTGACCGACTGCGGAAACGCAATCGCCGTCGGCTCGCCGGGCGCATTGATCGGACGCGGCAGCGGCCAGAGCATCCGTTCGGCGGTGTCGGCGTCGAATCGCGAACCCGCGGCCGGAAGCACCAGCGGGCGCGTGGCGGGATCCTTCACCATCACCACGAACGCGTCACTCTTCTCGATGGCGGTCGCCTTGATCGGGACGCCGCCGGCAGAAAAACAGCTCTCCAGATTGTCGTCTTTTCGATTTTCATCGGCGGTGACCAACAGCGGCGTCAGCTCGGAAGCGAGCGAGCCGGAGAAGCCGGCCTGCAGGACGATGTCGCGCCGGGCGACTTCGCCATCTTCGAACTCCATCTCCGCGGAAACGACGTGCGGACGCGAGACGTCGATCGCCGGAAGCCGCGCGTGAAAATCGCGGCCGACGCGGACGGCGGTCCCGTCGACCGACAGCTTCCCGCTCTTCGGCATCTTGTGAATGCGATGCCGGCCGACGAGCTCCGCGTCGACCGGCTGCTTCCCCTGGCCGCGGAGCACGATCTCCAGTTCCGCCGCCGGCCGCGCCAGGTTGATCGGCTGCGAGACGCGGGCGATCTCCTTGCCGTCGCCGTCCAGCGCGATCGCGGTCAGCTCGCTCGGTACGAGCTCGCGGCCGAAGTCGACTTTCGCCATCCACGGCGCGCTGTCCATCCGCGCCACTTCCCGTCCTCCCAGCTCGATGCGCACTGACCTCACCGATGCGTCCACCTGCAGCACGACCGACTGGACGCCGGTGATCAATCCCAGAAAGAGGGAGAGGAAGACGATCTGCGGCATCGCGGCATTCTAGCGGCTCGGTGAGAGTCCTCATCGCGATCCACCATTACTGCCTGAAACACGTATGTCGTTCCGTGCACTACCTGTCATAGCGAACTGTGCTGGGTCCACGTTCGTGAGGGAGGTAGCCATGAAGAGGGGACTGCATGCGATCGTGCTGGGCGTCTTCGCGCTCATCGCGCCGGCGATGGAGGCCCGGGATCGAGCGGTGCGCCCTCTCCAGGTCGAGGCGGGCTTCAACATCACCATCGATCTCGGCTCGAATGTGATCAATCCGCCGCCCGGTCTGATGATCACCTATACCGTCAGCGGTGCACCGGCCGGAGTGACGGTGACGTTAACGCCACCCGTGGTAACCGCTCCTTTTCCGAACATTCTTCTGACCATCGCCACGGACGCCGCGACGATCCCGGGGCATTACGTGTTGACCATTACCGGCGTAACCAACATCCCATGGAATCCCGTTGCGCCGATCTTCCTGGGCTTCGATGTGCTGCCGGCGCAGTTCAACAAACCGGCCGTGACGCCGAGCGCGCTCACCTTCGTCGCCGGGAGCGCGTCGACGTTTGCCGCGAGCGCAAACGTGCGGCCTCATTACCCATCGACCATCACCGTGACGCCGATGCCGCCGCCCAATGTGATCATCTCGCCGGCGCAGGCCGTCATCGCTCCTTCCAACTCCACCACTCCCACGGTCGGATTCACGGTCATGTCGAGTGTGCCCGGGACGACGACGGTTCCGGTCGAGTTCCGATCGAGCTCCGGCCAGCAGCAGGTCGTGCCGCTGACCGTGACGGTTACCGCGCCGCCTCTCACCGACTTCGCCATCGCGGTCACGCCGCCCGTCGTTTCGCTCAGCGCGGGGGAAACGCGTCAACTGATGCTGACGATCGTCCAGGCCAGTGCATCGATTCCGATTCCGCTCGTGTCGCAGGGGCTCCCGCCGCCTCCCGCCGATGTCGTCGTCACCGTGACGCCGGGCAATGGAGTGACGGTGACGCCGTCGCAATTCACCGCCAGGCCGCCCGCAACGCTCGCGCTGACCGTGGCGGTCTCGCCGGAGGTCTCCGGCATTGTTCCGATCAACATCAGCGCAGTCAGCGGCGCGAACCGCCACACCGCGCGCGCGGACGTGGCCATCCTTCCCGCCATCAACGCCGTCGTTCCGCCATCCGTTGTCGCGCCGAGTATTTCCACCATCGTTCGGATCAGCGGAACGAACTTCGCTCCCGGCGGAACGGTGATCTCCAATTCGCCCGGCGTGTTGATCGAGAGAACGATCGTCTACAGCCCGACGCTCGCCGAGGCGGTCATCAGCGTCCGGCAGGGAACACCGATCGGCGCGTTGCGCCTCGACTTTCGCAATCCCGAGGGAGGAGCGAGTGCGCGCGGCGCAACGTTGTTCGTCTATCCGCAGGAGGCCATTGGCGCGCCGCTTGGCGTGAGCACGGCAGCGATCGTCTTTCCGGTCGAAGGGACGATCGTGGGGAGCAGCCAGCACGTTTATCCGCGCGCCCTTCTCGCGACCAGCGGCACCGGAACGGTGACCGGGCATTGGGCGATCGACGGCAATCCGTTCGACCAATTCGTCGCCACGACGTCGGCAGGTGCGCCGCTCGAGATTCGCGCCCGATCGCCGATCCCGCCGACCGCCATCGGTCGGCACGAGCTGTCGCTGGTGATCGAATCGCCGAATCTGACGGAAGCGCCGGCAGTGGCGATCGAATCCGCGGCGGCGAGCCTGCCTCCGATCACGATCTACGAGCCGCTCGACCGCGCCATCGTCGAAGGTGCGCTGCGCGTGCGCTGGACGATCGTTCCCGGAGCCAGCGGCTATGAAGTCGAATTCCGGCAGCTCGACGGCGAGCGGCGCGAACTCACCCCGCGGCGCGTTCGCATCACCGCTTCCGAGTGGACGCCAAATGAGTTTCCGCCGGGCATGTACAAAATGCGCGTCCGCCCGATTTTCCCGATCGATGTGCGCGGCGAGCCGACGGAGTGGACGACGGCGGTCATTCTTCCGTCGAAGGCGACGATTCGCCTCGATCAGCCATCGGAGCGGCGCGTTTCCTGGAGCGGTGGTGCGGCCGGCATGCTCTATCGCCTGGAGTTCCTCGGCAGTGCCGGCCGCTGTTTCGATGCGCTCACCTTCGCCTCCGAATACCGTCTGCCCGATTCGCTGCCGTGGCGCGATTGCAGTTCCGTCCGCGTTCGCGCGCTCGCTCCATCCGGCACAGTCCTCGGCATCAGCGATGCGCGTCCGCTCTCGCCCGAATTCGCAAGCGCGACGTCGGTTGCGCGCGATACACCGCTGCCCGAGGTCGTCGAGCGGTATCCATCCAGCGGCGCCGCTTCCGCGGCGGTCGGCGTTCGCTGGCGAGGCCCGTCCGGCGATGACGCGGTGCTGATCGTCGACGGTGTCGACGTGACTTCGATCTCCGCGCGCCAGCGGCAGGGGATCGAATACCAGCCGTTGCTTCCACTGCGCGAAGGAATGCACGTCGCCGCGCTCGTCTCGGGCGGCCGCAGCGACGAATGGACGTTTGGAATCGCGGAGAATCCGCCAGCCCCTGCCGCAACACCGCCGGCGTCGCCCAAGTACGTCCTGCGGCCGAATGGCAGCGTCATCTGGTCGCGGTCGGAGCCGGGAAAGGAGAGCAGGGAAGAGCACCTGCTGCTCGCTTCCGAAGGGGAAGCCGGCGATGCAACGACCGCGAATGGAACGAAGGCGAAGGCCGATCTCGGCTGGATCGGCTCTGTCGATCCGCACCGCCTCGTGCAGGAGAGCCGAAACTGGGTCGGCGAAGGACGCCGCACGGTAGGTCCGGTGTTCGGGTCCGCTCGTTTCGGCTACACCGTTCCCGACTTTACCGACGGAACGACGTTCCTCAACTCCGGCGTCGCGCGGACGGGCATCGTCGCCCGAACCGGCTCGGCGTATGGAACGCTGAGCTACTACCAGCCGGTCGATCCCGCCATTCACGGGGTCATCTCGGCGAGTCCCGACGAGTTGAAGATCCGCAGCTTCGCGGTCGCAACGCCCGACGGGAAGCCGTACGCAGTGCGCGTGATCGGACTGCATGTCGATGAGCCGGCGAACGCAATCGCCGGCACGCTCGGCAGCTCGATGCGCACGTACGGTTTGCTGGCCGGATACACGCTCGGCACCACGGCCGCGTTCGTCCTGGAGACGGCGCGCGGAACGTTGGACTCGCCAGCCGGCGGCCGGAAGGGAAGCGCCACGCGCTTCGGCGTTTCGGGCATCATCGCCGGCGCGGCGTATTCACTGAATCTCCGCGAGATCGATCCGAACTTCGTCAATCCCGCCAGTCGCGGATTGACCAACGGCATCGCCGACCGTCAGGCCGCCGACTTCAGCATCACCCGCACCTTCGGAAAGAACGTGCTCGGCGTCACCGCCTGCCGCGAGGACCAGGGACGCGCCTCGGGGTCGCTGTTGCCGCACGCCTCATCGAGCAAAGGCGGCCTCACGCTGGCGACGACTCTCAGCGCGCGATTCGGTCTTACCGCCTCGGTCGCCGCGTCGCACGCTACGGCGGATGTTGCCGCGGGCTCCACTCTCCCGCGTACCGACCAGATGCAGACGAGCGCCTCGGCGACGCTTTCCGAGACTTTTTCGCGCCTCAATCTGGCGCAGACGCTCGACTGGAGCCGCCACGACGATCGCGTCGAGCCGCTCTCCGATCAGAAGGTCAATGCGTTGACCATCGTGGCCAGCGGCGGAGTGGTTCCGCACGTCACGCTTACCAGTTCCGCCAACTACACGCGGACGATCGGCGCGCCTCTCGTAGGCACCACCAATTCCTGGCTCGTAACGATCTCTCCCTCGGTTTCCGTTCCGATGCTGCTGCTCGACGTCCAGCCGACGGTTGCCATCAACGCCACGAGCAACGACGTCGTGCATACGAACATGCGGACGGAGAGTTACGGCACGATCCTGCAATGGTCGCCGGCATGGTTCGCCTCGCTGCTGTCGGGCCAGGTTTCCGGAGCCGTGACGCGCACGTCGAACGCTGCCGCGGCGTTGCCGGCGACTCGTACGACCGCGCGCCAGTACCGCGCATCGGTCACGCTGCATCTCAACAAATCGCGCGGACTGCCGATGTTCGCCGCACTGCCGCCGCCGCCCGGCAACGCGCCGGCATCAGCTCCCGAGCAGCCGGGCAGCGGTCCGGTGCAGGCAGCGCCGCCCGCGGCTGCGAGCGAAACGAAACCCGCTGGTCAGGGAGCGCCGACGATGTAGAGGTCGGAGAGCAGCCGCGTGTAGCTG
>Ga0070692_10000645_pt1 | contig 11061 bp, 5 predicted proteins | sample KBSK1102metaG_FD_64675 | JGI IMG/M metagenome (GOLD analysis project Ga0070692, IMG submission 64675) | Corn, switchgrass and miscanthus rhizosphere microbial communities from Kellogg Biological Station, Michigan, USA - KBS K1-10-2 metaG | ecosystem: Host-associated > Plants > Roots >...
CGATGGCGAGGTCGGTGTTGTTGCCGAACTGGTCTTCGGGTGAGGGGCCGGTCGAGAGATCGATCCGGCTGCCGTAGAAATCGTCCCAGTTGCGATAGATGAGGTCGACTTTCCCGAATCCGCGCGATCCGAGCGCCGCGCCGAACCCGACCGTGTACTCCTTGACGTTCGGCGACTTGAGCGAGCCCTTCAGGATCGTGGAGGAGAGGCCCGGGATGTCCTGAAGGCGCGTGGGCCGCGACGAGGTCCCGCCGATCGAGTTGAACCAGTCGAAGACGGCCTGGATCGCCTGCGCGTTGGACATCAGCTGATCCGTGGGTGCGTTGACGTCGCAGTTGATGCACGGGCCGCGGTAGAACCAGTCGAGCGTGGCATTGATGCCGGCGGGCGAGGTCTCGTTCGCGATGCCGAGCGTCAGGTTCGCGACGTACTGCCCGTATCCGGCGTTGACGACGTAGCGGCCGTCGCCGCGGACGTCGTAGTGCGCCGCGAGGCGCGGGCTGATCGCCGAGTCGTCCGAGACGAGGAACCCGTCGCTGTTCTTGGACCGGTTCTTGTCGTAGCGGACGCCGGCGTTGAAGCTCCAATGCGAGCCGACCGCGATGCGATCGTTCAGGTAGACCGACTCGGTGTTGAAGTCGGTCCCCTGGGTGAGCTGGAGGATCGGCGTGTAGCGGAGGAACGTGGAGTCTCCCGGAGTGCGGAAGACCGGGAACACCTGCGTGCCGCGGATGATCGCGCTGGTGCCGAAGATCCGGTAGTCGCTGCCGGACTGGTGATTGTTGGCGAACTGGAAGTCGTGGAAGTGCTCGTAGCCCAGGCGGAGGTCGTGGGTGCCGAGGGCCTGCGTGGACAGGAAGTACGAAGTCTTCGCCGACCACGACTCGTTGTCGCGCTGCTCCGGCGTGTCGTTGGAGAAGGTGGGCGAGTTGTACCGGGCGTTGCCGCGGGACCGGTCGAGCAGCAGGGTGCCCTGGAGTTCGTCGGTGAAGGGCGACCCCGAGTTCTCGAAAGTGAACTTCTTCCGGGCGTACTGCGCCTCGATGAAGAGCTTGTCGGTGAGGACGCCGTTGTAGTTGATCCCCAGGAGCGTGTTCGGCGTCTGCCGGGTGACGAGGCTCGCCGTGTCCAGGATGTTCGTCGTGAAGGAGTTGTTCACCTCCTCGTCGGCGATGTCGATGTAGCTGCCGACGAGGCTGTGCCGCGGCGTGATGGCGAACGTGAGCTTTCCTTCGATCCGCTGCTGGTCGCGGACGTTCTCGTAGGCGATGGCGGTCGGGTCGATGGAACCCGGACCCGCGGTCGGGTTCGTCTGGCGCGAGATCGACGTCTTCTGGGTGCGGTACGCGCCGAAACCCCAGATGCGGTCCAGCCAGATCGGGCCGCCGAGCGTCGCCTCGTACACCGGGTTCGTCTTGTCGATCCGGGGGTCGAGGTTCCGGGACTCGTTCAGAGGATCGTTGCTGTTCCACTTCTCGTTCGTGAAGCTCGTCCGGAACGAGCCGGAGAGGCGGTTGCCCCCCGACTTCGTGATCGCCGAGACCACCCCGCCCGTGAAGCGCCCGTACTCCGCGGAGATGTTCCCGGTCAGGACGGTCGTCTCCTGGATCGCGTCCTCGATGAAGAGGTCGTGCGGCTGGCCGCGCAGGTTCTCGTTGACGACCACGCCGTTGATCAGGAACAGGCTGTCGTACGACGGCGCGCCCGAGATCTCGATCACGGGGAGCCGGTCGTTGCCGCCCGGACCGTTGTTGGTCACGCCCGGCGCGAGCAGCGTCGTGGCCGCCAGCGTCCGCTGGATCGGAAGCTTGTCGATGAAATCCGACTTGTAGTTGGTCTGCACTTCCGGCGCGGCGAGGAGCGCGGTCTCGGCGGTCGTGCCGGTGACCGTGATGGCCTCGGTCACCGCGGCGGGACGCATCTCGACGTCGAGGCGTCCGGTTCCGTTCGCCCCGAGCGACACGGTCCGCTCGATCGGCGTCATTCCCGAAAGCTCGAACCGCACCGTGTAGTCGCCGGGCGGCAGCAGGTTGAAGATGTAGTCGCCGTTGGCGCTGGTGCCCGTGTCGCGCGCGCCCTGCAGACGCGGCGACTCCACCTTGACCGTGACTCCGGGCAAGGCGACGTTTCCTTCCGTCGTGACCTTGCCGGTGAGCGACGCCGTGGGCAGACCCTGGGCCAGCAGCAACGCGCCCGAGAGGAACGCGGCTGCCGCGATCCATCCGACTCTCCGGGTCTTCATTTCTCCACCCTCCTGTGCAGCGAGGCGCTGCGTAAAAGCGGAAGGGTGGAAGAGCAACCGGGTTGCCACGGGCCGCGTGCCAACCCGCGCGACGAATCGCGCCGGAGACGGGACGAAGTCGGGGGGCGCGTGGACCAGTGAATCGCGAAGGTCGGAGCGCGGGCTAAGCGGTTCAGAACTCCGGACGGCAAATCAAACCGTTGGACGTCGCGCCGGCGCGACGCGGGTCGAAGCGCACACCCGCGCCGCTCCGCGGAGGGGGAAGTGAAGGACGAATCGACCGCCCCGGGGGACGGTGGTGAAGGCCGTTCTCCGCGGTCTCAGGACGTCCGGTTTGCCGGATTTTCCGGGCGGATTTGAACGCCGGTGGGACCGGTGCACGCTTTTCCGGGCGTCCCGACGGAAAAGATTTTCGCGGTCGTCGCCGGTGCGATTCGCGGGAGGCTCTGCGCCGTCCTCCGAAAGCGGGCGTTGGTCCCGCCGGCGAAGGACGCACCGGGCCGGAGGCAGCGGAATTGCTGTCCCGCAAGCCCGTGGGGCGATCCCGAAAAATCTTTTTTTCGTCCGGGACGTTTAGAGAAGCAGGAGATCCTGCGGCTTTGCCACATCGCGTCTGGAGAAAGCTGACGGTCCTGGCGCTCGCGCTCGCGTGCTCCGGGGTCGCGGTCGCCGACGTGGAGTCGATGTTCGACGCCGGCTCCGCGGGGCCGACCCGGCGCCGCACGATCGAGAGGTCCCGGAAGCTCCTCGCCGACGTGCTGGAGCTCTACCCCGGCACGACGGTGGCGGTCGGAATCGACGACCGAGTCGTCTGGTCGGCGGGCTTCGGCTACTCCAACGTCCGCCGGCAGGTGCCGGTCTCCTCAGCGACGCAGTTCCGGATCGACCAGGTCTCGGAAGCCCTGACCGCGACGGCGCTCGTCCGGCTCGCCGACGAAGGACGCCTCGACCTCGACGCTCCGATTCAGAAGTACGTCCCGGCGTACCCCGAAAAGCAACATCCGGTGAGCACGCGGCAGGTCGCTGCGCACCTCGGAGGGATACCGGCGCTTCCCGCGGAGCGGCTGCGCGCCTCGCACTGCGCCCACCCGGACGAAGCGATCCGTTCGTTCGCCGCTCTTCCGCTCTCCCGGATCCCCGGAACGCGGTACCTCCACTCGACACCCGGTTACGTTCTCCTCTCGGCGGTGGTCGCGGCCGCGTGCGGGCAGGACTTCGTCTCCTGCCTCCAGGAGAAAGTGTTCCGGCCCGCGGCGATGACGTCCACGGCGCTCGACGATCCGCGCGCCCCCGCGCCGCGGATGGCGGTGCCCTACGTGCGCGGGTGGCTCTCCATGCTCGCCGAAGCGCCGGCGGTCGACAACAGCTGCGAGTGGGGCGCGGGCGGGTTCGTCTCCACGGCCGAGGACCTCGCGCGCTTCGGTCTCGCCCTCCTTCGCGGCGATCTCGTCAAGCGGGAGTCGCTGCCGCTGCTTCTCACGCCGCAGAAGACGTCCACCGGCGAAGGCACGGGGCATGGTCTCGGCTGGCAGGTCGGCGTGGATCACGCCGGCCGACGCCGGATGGTCCAGAGCGGGCGCACCACCGGCGGCCGATCCGTCGTGGTGCTGGTTCCCGACTCGAAGCTCGCCGTTGCGGTGCTGGCGAACGTCGACGGCGAGCACCTCGACGATCACGCGCTGAAGATCGCGGAGCTGTTCGCAGAGCCGGAGTAATTCACCGCCGGGGAGTGTGATCCCGCTCACGTTCACTCGTCACACCTCTCCGCCCGCTTCCGGATGAGCTTCTTCGCCCTCCGTAACTTCCCCTTCCCCAGTCACTTACAGGCTGGCACGCCGATCGCAGTCTCCAACTGGCGTCGCGACGCGAAACGCGACGGAGCAATGGAAGGAGGTTTCGATGTTGGAAAGCGGGAAGAAATGGAAGCGGTCGATCGGCCTCGGAGTCCTCGGATCGGTCCTTCTGGCGGGCGCGGCTCTCGGAGCGGAGGCCCGCATGCAGACCGAGCGTCCCAACACGAAGCGCACCACGGCGAACGCGGCGTCGACCACGAAGGCGAGAATCGTCGAGTTCAAGCCGGAGGGGACCGACTCGTGGCTGTGCATCAACGTGAGCCCCTTCTTCTGTGACTACGTTCCGACCGTGACGTCGTCGACTCCGACGCCCGGCACGGCGATGGCGGAGCGCGGCCGGCGTTAGAAAAGAGTTCCACCGATCCAGACCTCCGCGCGTCGGGGTTCTCGGTCGCTGGAAGTCGGAAAAAGCCCCTCGCGAGAGGGGCTTTTCCTTTGGGGTCAACGCTGAATGGCTGAATTCAGCGTTGACCCCCATTCAGCGATTCAGCGTTGACCCCGGTTCGCTCTGTTAGCTTGTTGGGGCCTTGCCTCGCGACAGAGACGTCGACGCCCGCGGACTGGAACAGGCACTCGCTCGCACGATCCGCGGCGAGGTCCGCTTCGACGCGGGGAGCCGCGCGCTCTACGCGACCGACTCCTCCAACTACCGCCAGGTGCCGATCGGAGTCGTCGTGCCCCGCGACCGCGAAGACGTTCTCGCGACCCTGGAACTCTGCCGACGGTTCGGAGCGCCGATCCTGGGCCGCGGCGCGGGGACGAGCCTCGCCGGGCAGTGCTGCAACGTGGCCATCGTTCTCGACACCTCGAAGCACTTCAACCGGATCCTGGAGGTCGACCCCGCCAGCCGCACCGCTCGCGTCGAGCCCGGAGCCGTGCTGGACGACCTGCGCAACGCGGCCGAGCGGCACGGGCTCACGTTCGGACCGGACCCGGCGACCCACGCGTGCTGCACGCTCGGGGGAATGATCGGAAACAACTCCTGCGGCGTCCACTCGGTCCTGGCCGGCAAAACCGACGACAACGTCCTGCGGCTCGACGTCGTCGCCGGCGACGGCACGCGCGTCGACGCCGGCCCGACGTCGGACGACGAGCTCGCGCGCATCGTTGCGGAGGGCGGCCGGCGGGCGGAGATCTACGCCGGGCTGCGCAGCCTCCGCGACCGGTACGCGCCGCTCATCCGGTCCCGCTATCCGGACATCCCGCGGCGCGTCTCGGGTTACAACCTGCCGCACCTCCTGCCCGAGAACGGCTTCGATCTCGCGCGGGCGCTCGTGGGCTCGGAGGGCACGTGCGCGTTCGTCCTGGAGGCGAAGGTCCGCCTCGTCGTGAGCCCGCCGGCGCGCGTGCTCGTGGTGCTCGGATACGGCGACGTCTACGCCGCGGCGGACGCGGTCCCGGCGATCCTCGCGCACGGGCCGATCGGGCTGGAGGGATTCGACGACGGCCTGATCGGCGACATGGATCGGATCGGGCTCTTCCCGGCGAACCGCCGGCTGCTCCCGGAGGGTCGCGGCTGGCTCCTCGTCGAATTCGGCGCGGCCGAAGCCGCCGACGCGCTCGCGGCCGCGACCCGGCTCGTCAACGACGTCGCATCCCGCGGAGCCGTGTCCACGCGCATCTTCGACCGCCGCGAAGACGCCGCGCGGATCTGGCAGATCCGGCAGGCCGGCCTCGGCGCGACCGCGCACGTTCCGGGGCGCCCGATGACGTGGGAAGGCTGGGAGGACTCTGCAGTCGCTCCCGAGAAGCTCGGCGCCTACCTGCGGGACCTCCGCGCGCTCCTCGACCGGCACGGTTACGGCGGCGACTTCTACGGCCACTTCGGGCAGGGCTGCGTGCACACGCGCACGGACTTCGACCTCTTCACCCCCGCGGGCATCGCGAAGTACCGCGCGTTCGTGCTCGAGGCCGCGGACCTCGTGGTCCGGTACGGCGGCTCGCTCTCGGGCGAACACGGCGACGGCCAGTCGCGCGCGGAGCTTCTCCCGAAGATGTTCGGCCCCGAGCTCGTCGAAGCCTTTCGCGAATTCAAGGCCATCTGGGACCCGGACGGGCTCATGAACCCGGGCAAGGTCGTCGACGCCGCCCGCCTCGACGAGAACCTCCGGTTCGCGTTCGCGAGCGCCAACCGTCCTCCGATCCGGACCGCGTTTGCCTACGCTGCCGACGGCGGCGACTTCCCGCGGGCGCTCAAGCGCTGCGTCGGCGTGGGCGAGTGCCGGCGCGCCGAGGGCGGAACGATGTGCCCGAGCTTCATGGTGACGCGCGAGGAGAAGCACTCGACCCGCGGGCGCGCGCGCCTCCTCGACGAGATGATCCGCGGCGAGGTCCTGACCGGCGGGTGGAAAGAGGACGCCGTGCGCGAGGCCCTCGACCTCTGCCTCGCCTGCAAGGGGTGCAAGTCGGACTGTCCCGTCGGAGTCGACGTCGCGGCGTGGAAGGCGGAGTTTCTGTCGCACTACTACCGCGGCCGGCTCCGACCCGTCGCCGCCTACTCGATGGGCCTCGTCGACCGCTGGGCGCGACTGGCGTCAGCCGCGCCGGGCGTCGCGAACTTCTTCGCGCAGTCGCCGATCCTCTCGGGCGCCGTCCGGGCGCTCGCGGGTATCGCGCCGGAACGGAAGCTGCCGCGCGTTGCCTCGGAGACGTTCCGCCGCTGGTTCGCGCGGCGGCGCCGGACCGCCCCCCGCCCGGGAAGTCGCCGCGTGGTCCTCTTTCCGGACACGTTCACGAACCACTTTTCCCCCGGCATCGGACGGGCCGCCGTGGACGTCCTGGAGAGCGCGGGTTTCTCGCTGGAGGTTCCCCGCGCACTCCTCTGCTGCGGCCGGCCCCTGTACGACTTCGGAATGCTGGACGCGGCGCGCCGCCGGCTGGCGCGGGTCCTCGATGCGCTTTCCCCTTCGGTCGAGGCCGGCGCGCCCGTCGTCGTGCTCGAGCCGAGCTGCGCCGCGGTCTTCCGGGACGAGCTGCCCGAGCTCTTCCCGGACGACCCCCGGGCCGCGCGACTCTCGCGGCGCACCTTCCTGCTCGCGGAGCTCCTCGAGAAGGAGGCCCCGGATTGGACCTCGGCCGGAAAGCGGTCGCCCGTGAAGGCGCTCGTCCAGTTCCACTGCCATCAGCGCGCGCTCTTCGGAACGGACGCGGACCGCCGCGCGTTCGGGCTAATCGGCCTGGAGGCGGACGTCCCGGACTCCGGCTGCTGCGGGATGGCCGGCTCCTTCGGTTTCGAGAGATCTCACGCCGGCGTGTCGCTCGCGATCGGCGAACGGATCCTCCTCCCGGCGGTGCGCGCCGCTTCGGCGGACACGCTGGTGCTCGCGGACGGGTTCAGCTGCCGGGAACAGATCTTCCAGGCGACCGGCCGCCGCGCGATTCACCTCGCGGAGGCGATCCGCCGGTCGATGGAGAGCTCGCCCGGTTGAGCAAGTCGCGTTGCCGGACCGTCGCGGCACGGTTCTCGCAGCCGGGGGGATCGAAAATGAAACGTTGTCGGGACAACCCCTGGAAGGGCGCGATCCTCGGAATGGTCGGAGGGGTCGCGGGAACGCTCGCGATGGGTCTCTACTGGAAGGCCGTGAAGGCGGCGAGGGGCGAGGATTCGACAAAGGGGGTCGACCGGATCGTCTATGACGACCTCATGGGGCAGGCGCCGACCAGCCCGGAGACGAAGGACCTTCTCTCGAGCCTCGTCCACTGGTCCTACGGCAGCGTCCAGGGCGGCGCGTACGGCGCGCTGCGGGGACGCCAGGATCCTCCGGACCTCGCGGGAGGCGCGGCACTCGGCACCGCGCTCTGGGCCGTCAGCGAGCTCGGCCTTCCCCTGCTCCGGCCCGGCAAGGGCCCGACGGCCCATCCGCCACGCCACCACGTTGCCTCGTGGGGCGCCCACGCCGTTTATGGAACCACGGCCGCCGCCGTGACGCAGGTGCTCCGCCGGCTGCTCTGATCCCGAACAAACTTCGGGCTCCCGAATCCGGCGCAGTGCGCGTATAGACTACCCGCGCGCTCGATGCAGATCTTCCATCGAAGCACGAACTTCCTCTCACGAGTCTCGATCTTCGGGGCTGTTTTTTTCTTGGCGATCCTCCTCTGGCTCTTCTACGACCTCGAGGCCTCTCCGTACACGACCCAGCAGACGATTGCCCGCGAACAGCCGGTGCAGTTTTCCCACGCCCATCACGTCGGCGCGATCGGCATCGACTGCCGGTACTGCCACACCTCCGTCGAGAAGGCGGCGTTCGCGGGAATCCCGCCCACGAAGACCTGCATGAACTGCCACTCGCAGATCTGGGCGCAGAGTCCCTACCTGGAGCCGGTCCGTGCGAGCTTCCGGACGGACGTGTCGCTCCAGTGGACCCGGGTCCACGACCTGCCGGACTTCGTCTACTTCGACCACTCGATCCACGTGAACAAGGGGGTGGGCTGCGAGACCTGCCACGGCCGGGTCGACCAGATGCCGCTCATGTACCAGGCCGCCAGCCTCCAGATGCGCTGGTGCCTGGAGTGCCATCGCAACCCGGAGAAGTACCTGCGCCCGAAGGAGCAGATCTTCACGATGGGCTGGCAGCCTCCGGTCGAGCAGGCCGTCCTCGGAGCGCGCCTGAAGCGCGAGTACCACATCCGTGACCGGGTGGTGCTGGAAAGCTGCTCGACGTGTCATCGATGAAAGAGCTTCCGGTCCATCCCGCCGCGCACGCGTTTACGCCCGACAACGGGCTCGACCGGCGCGACCTCTTCAAGTTCGCGGGCGTTTCGCTCGCGCTCGCCGGCGTCACGGCGTGCACCCGCCAGCCGACCGAAAAGATCGTTCCGTACGTCCGACAGCCGGAGGAGATCGTCCCGGGCAAGCCGCTCTTCTACGCGACCGCGATGAGCGTCGGCGGTCTCGCGACCGGTCTCCTCGTCGAGAGCCACATGGGCCGGCCCACGAAGGTCGAGGGCAACCCGCTCCACCCCGCGAGCCTCGGCGGGACCGACGTCTTCGCGCAGGCCGCGGTCTACGGGCTGTACGACCCCGACCGGTCGCGGACGATTCTCCAGCTGGGCGAGATCCGCCCGTGGTCCGCCTTCCTGGGCGAGATGCGCCTCGTCCTGGAAGAGGAGCGGCCGCGGCGCGGCGCGGGCCTGCGGATCCTGACCGAGACGGTCTCCTCTCCGACGCTCGCGCGGCAGCTCGCGGACTTGACCGCGGCGCTTCCCGAAGCGAAGTGGCACCAGTGGGAGCCGGCTGCGCGGGACAACGCCCGAAACGGCGCGCGGCTGGCGTTTGGCGAGCCGGTCAACGCGATCCACCGTCTCGCGGACGCGGACGTGATCCTGTCGCTCGACGCGGACTTCCTGGCGTGTGGCCCGTCCCAGTCGCGGCTGGCGCGTGAGTTCGCCGCGCGGCGCCGCGAGGGCGGCTCCGGCGGAGCGATCAACCGCCTCTACGTCGTCGAGAGTGCGATGACGGCGACCGGCGCCCGCGCCGACCACCGGAAGCCGCTCCCCGCGCGCGACGTCGAGGCGTTCGCCCGGTCCGTGGCGTCGAAGGTCGGGGTGGGCGCTCCGGCCGGCACCGCCGAGTCCGGAGGCCGCTTCGCCGCGGACCCGTTCGCCCGCGCGGTCGCCGCGGACCTCGTCCGCCACCGGGGCCGAAGCGTCGTCATCGCCGGGGACTCGCAGTCCGCCGAGGTCCACGCGATCGCGCACGCCATCAACGGCTTCCTCGCGAACGCCGGCCGGACCGTGGTCTACACCGATCCGGTCGAGGCGAAACCCGACGACCAGCTCGCTTCGCTCCGGGCGCTCGTCGCGGACCTCCGGGCCGGGACCGTGCGGACGCTCCTCATCCTCGGGGGAAACCCGGTGTTCAACGCCCCGGCGGACTTCGGATTCCGCGAGGCGATCGCGAAGGTTCCGCGGCGCGTCCACCTCTCGCTCGAGAACGACGAGACCTCCGAGGAGTGCCACTGGCACGTGGCCGAGGCGCACTTCCTGGAGTCCTGGAGCGACGCACGGGCTTTCGACGGCACGGCGTCGATCGTCCAGCCGCTGATCGCTCCGCTCTACGGAGGCCACTCCGCGCACGAGGTGCTTGGCGCGCTCTCGGATCAGCCCGAGAAGTCGGCCTACGAACTCGTCCGCGAGACCTGGCGCCCGCAGCTGACGGGAGACTTCGAGACCGCGTGGCGGCGCGCGCTCCACGACGGGGTGGTCGCCGGCAGCGCCCTTCCGATCAAGACGCTGAGCGCGGCCGGGCTTCCCGCCGCGGGGAGCGCCCCGGCGGAAGGGCTGGAAGTCACGTTCCGGCCGGACCCCACCATCTTCGACGGGCGCTTCGCCAACAACGGCTGGCTCCAGGAGCTTCCGAAACCCGTGACGACCGTGATGTGGGACAACGTCGCGGCGGTCTCACCGGCGACCGCGGCGAAGCTCACGGTCGCGAACGACGACGTCGTCGAGCTCTCCGTCTCGGGCCGGCGGGTGTCCGCACCGATCCTCGTCGTCCCGGGTCAGCCGGACGACTCCATCGGCGTCACCCTGGGCTACGGGCGGACGCGCGCCGGCCGTCTCGGCTCCAACGCGGGCTTCGCTTCCTCCGCGATCCGCACCTCCGACGCGATGTGGCGGAAGAGCGGCGTCGGCGTCCGGAAGACCGGCGATCGCCGGCCCGTCGCGCTGCGCCAGCAGCATCACTCCATGGAGGGCCGGCAGCTCGCCCGCGCGGTCGCCGCGGAGGAGCTCGCCCGCAATCCGAACGTCGTGCAGGAGATGGGAGAGGCGCCGAGCCCGGCGCAGAGTCTCGTCCCGCCGCACCCGTCGCACGACTACGCGTGGGGAATGGCGATCGACCTCGGGAGCTGCGTCGGCTGCAACGCGTGCGTGATCGCGTGCACCGCCGAGAACAACATTCCCATCGTCGGAAAGGACCAGGTCCTCCGCGGCCGGGAGATGCACTGGATCCGCGTGGACCGCTAC
>Ga0070692_10000649_pt1 | contig 11041 bp, 12 predicted proteins | sample KBSK1102metaG_FD_64675 | JGI IMG/M metagenome (GOLD analysis project Ga0070692, IMG submission 64675) | Corn, switchgrass and miscanthus rhizosphere microbial communities from Kellogg Biological Station, Michigan, USA - KBS K1-10-2 metaG | ecosystem: Host-associated > Plants > Roots >...
ATGACATAGGCGTCGCATTGCTCGGCGATCATCGTCTTGGCGGCCTCGCTCTCGCCGCCGGCATAGATGGTGGGGCGCGGGCTGGAGACGGGCTTGGGCTCGCAGATGGCGTTGTCGAGCTTGTAGCGTTGCCCTTCATAGGTGAATCGCTTGTGGGTCCACAGGCCGTCGACGACGTCGAGCCACTCGCGGGTGCGGGCGTAGCGGTCGTCATGCTGGTCGAACTGGAGGCCGTATTGGGTCGCCTCGTCGGCCCACCAGGAGCTGACGACGTTGAGGGCGAGGCGGCCGCCGGAGATGTTGTCGATGTTGGCGGCCTGCTTGGCGAACAAGGCGGGCTGGTGGAAATTGGGGCGCACGGCGACCATCAGCTCGATCGTCTCGGTGACGGCAGCGAGGGCGGCGGCGGTCGACCAGGCGTCGAGGGCCGGCTCCTCGACGCCCTTGATGTCGTTCAAGTTCAGCTCGGCGATGAGGCTCAAATCCCAGCCGCTTTCCTCGGCGCGCCGGGTGAGGCGGCGGACATAGTCCCAGCTCGCCTCCATGCCCTCGTCCGGGATGTTGCGGAGCCAGCCGCCGAAGACCGGCATCCAGTAGCCGAAGCGCATCACGTCACCTCCCCGAGGAGCGATTTCAAATGTTCGACCAGCCGGTCGTGCGGGTCCCAGCCGAGCACGTCCAGCGGCTTCGCGACGAAATTGGACAGGGCGTTGATGTCGTAGAAGCGCGGCGTGCCGTCGCGGTCGTCGATGAGGTACTCGATGCCGCCGACGGCGAGGCCGGCGGCCTGGGCGATGCGCTCGCAGGCGCCGATGAGCTCGGCGGGCGGGGTGACCGCGGCCATGCGGATAGGGCCGCGGCTGACGGCGCAGGCGTCGGCGGGGCAGAGATCGAAGCTGTCGCCGCCGCTCTCGACCTCGATCGCGTAGAGGAACTTGCCGGCGAGCGTCTCGACGCGGGTGATGACGCCGCCGCGGGGCGGGACGTAATCCTGGACGAGGAGGACGGAATCGACGCTGTCCGGGACGGTGCCGTCCTCCACCGATTGGGCGAGCGCGTCGGCGTCGGCGTAGCGGGTGATGCCGGCGCCGGAGCCGCCGATGTTCGCCTTGACCATCAGCGGCCAGCGCATCGTCGCCGCGGCGGCACGGAGGTCCTCCTTGCGGTGCACGATGCGGGTTTCGGGGATGGCGTAGCCGAGACGCGCGATGAGCGAGAGCTGGCGGGCCTTGGAGCTGTCGATCGCGATGACCTCGGCGCCGTTCAGCACGCGGGCGCCGTTGGCGGACCAATGGTCGAACAGGCTTTCGGCGTAGAAGATGCCGTGCTGGGTCTCGCGCAGGAAGGACGACATGGCGACGCGGCTGAGGACGAGCGGGGCGGGGACGGCGCGGCTTGCCGGGTCGAAGCTGTGGTCGGAGAGGCGGATCGCCTCGTAGGCGATGCCGTGACGATCGAGCGCGGCCCACAGGGGCAGGAACCATTGCGGGTGCTCGTACAGCACCGCGAGATCGGGTTTCATTCGAGGACCTGAGCAGTGGAAGGCGCCATGTGTGCGCTGGCGGCGCGGAATGGAAGGGGCTTCGCTTGACCTTCGTGCGGGCGCGGCTTCAGGAGGGGCGGATGGACGAGTTGGAGACCTTCGCGCGGTTCGCCGGCCGGCTCGCCGATGCGGCCCGGGCCGAGACGCTGGAGCGCTGGCGCGTCGGCTGCCCCGCCGAGGGCAAGGCGGGCGCCGCCGACTTCGATCCCGTCACCGAGGCGGATCGCGGGGCCGAGCGGGCGATGCGGGCGCTGATCGAGGCGGAGTATCCGGAGCACGGCATCTTCGGCGAGGAATATGGCGACCGGCCGGCGCGGGGGCGGTGGGCGTGGAGCCTCGACCCGGTCGACGGGACGCGCTCGTTCATCTGCCGGCTGCCGACCTGGACGACGCTCATCGCGCTGCTCGACGAGGGGCGGCCGGTGCTCGGCCTGATCGACGCGCCGGTGCTGGGGGAGCGGTATGTCGGCTGGGGGGAGCGGACGCTTCGCAACGGCGGGCCGGTGCGGGCGAGCGGGTGCGCCGCGCTTGGCGAGGCGCGGGTGTCGACGACCGACCCATACCTGTTCGAGGATGTGGCGGTCTGGGAGCGGGTCCGGTCGGCCGCCAGGACCACGCGCTACGGGCATGACGGCTACGGCTATGCGTGCCTCGCTGCAGGAGGGCTCGACCTGGTGATCGAGTGCGGGCTGAAGCCGCACGATTACAACGCGCTGGTGCCGGTGGTGCGAGGCGCCGGCGGATGGATCGGGGACTGGTCGGGTGGTGAGGAATTCGAAGAGGGCCGGGTGATCGCGGCAGCGAGCCGGGGGCTGTACGAGGAGGCCGTGGGGTTGGTGAACGGCTGACCACAGCCTCGTTAGATGCTGCTCAAATGCCGATCACGGAGTACGCCAATCACGTCCTCCCAGCCGAAGCCCTTGGCCTGCATCAGGACGGTGAGGTGGTAGAGGAGGTCGGCCACTTCCTCCGCGCAGCCGGCGGCGTCCCGGGTGACGGCGGCGAGGGCGGTTTCGACGCCTTCCTCGCCGACCTTCTGGGCGATGCGCGGGAGGCCCTCGGCGAGGAGGCGGGCGGTGTAGCTGGTCTCGTCGCCGGCGGCGGCGCGGTCGGCGACGATGGCGGCGAGCTCGGCGAGCCAGCCGGGGCCGGCGGGGCCTTCGCCGCCGAAGCAGCTCGTGGTGCCGAGGTGGCAGGTGGGGCCTTGCGGGTCGGCGAGGACGAGGAGGGCGTCCGAGTCGCAATCCTCGTGGACGGCCGCGACCCGCAGGGCGTTGCCGCTGGTCTCGCCCTTCTGCCACAGGCGCTGCCTCGAGCGGCTCCAGAAGGTGGCGAGGCCGGTCGCCAGCGTCGCGGCGAGGGCGTCGCGGTTCATGTAGCCGAGCATGAGCAGGCGCCCGGTCGCGCGGTCCTGGACGGCGGCGGGGAGGAGGCCGTCCATCTTGTCCCAGGCGAGGGTGCCCAAGTCCGCGGCGGTCAGAGGCGCATTTCGATCCCGCATGACGCGAGGTACTCCTTCAATGCGGGGATGGCGATGAGGTGGTCGTGGAAGACGGTGGCGGCGAGGGCGCCGCTGGCCTGGGCGTCGAGGAAGGCGTCGCGGAAATGCTCGGGCCGGCCGGCGCCGCCCGAGGCGATGACGGGGACGGTGACGGCGTCGGCGACCGCGCGGCTGTGGGCGATGTCGTAGCCGGTGCGGACGCCGTCGCGGCGCATGCAGTTGAGGACGATCTCGCCGGCGCCGCGCCCGGTCGCCTCGATGACCCAGTCGAGGGTGCGGCGGCCGGTGTCGCGGGTAGCATCCGGGGAGCCGGTATATTGCTTGACCCAATAGTCGCCGTCGGCCGCGAAGCTGTCGACGCCGAGGACGACGCACTGGCTGCCGAAGTCGCGGGCGAGCTCTTCGATGAGGGCGGGGCGTTCGAGCGCGGGGGAGTTGATCGAGACCTTGTCGGCGCCCGAATCGAGGCATCGGGCGGCCTCGTCGCGGGTGCGGATGCCGCCGGCGACGGCGAAGGGGATGTCGATGACTCGGGCGATGCGGCGGACCCATTCGGTGTCGAGGGTGCGGCCTTGGGCGGAAGCGGCGATGTCGTAGAAGACGAGCTCGTCGGCGCCCTCGGCGGCGTAGCGGAGCGCGCTTTCGACGATGTCGCCGGCGTCGCGATGGTCGCGAAACTGGACGCCTTTGACGACCCGCCCGGCGAGAACGTCGAGGCAGGGAATGATCCTACGCGCAGGCATCGAGCGCCTCGGCGAGGGTGAAGCGGCCTTCCCACAAGGCCTTGCCGACGATCGCGCCGGCGGTCCGGAGGCGGCGCAGGTCGTCGAGCGAGGAGACGCCGCCGGAGGCCTGGATGGCGAGGTGGGGGAGGCGGCGGGCGGCTTCTTCGAGGAGGGCGAAGTTGGGCCCCGCGAGCATGCCGTCGCGGCCGATGTCGGTGAGGAGGAGGTGGCGCGCCCGGGGGAAGCGCGCGGCGACGTCCCACAGGCTGAGGCCGCTGTCCTCGGTCCAGCCGGCGGTGGCGACTTGCGGCAGGCCGTCGATCAGGCGGACGTCGAGGGAGAGGGTGATCCGGTCGGCGAATTCCTCCAGCCAGGCGGCGACGCGATCGGGCTGCTTCACGGCGAGGCTGCCGACGACGACGCGGCCGGCGCCGGCGCCCAGGAGGCGGGCGATGTGGTCGCGGGTGCGGATGCCGCCGGCGAGCTGGAGCTTGAGCGGGGCCTCGGCGGCGAGGCGGGCGAGGAGGCCGTGCTGGACCGGCGCCCCGGCTTTGGCGCCGTCGAGGTCGACGACATGGGCCCAGGCCGCGCCGGCGGCGGCGAAGGCGGCGAGCGCCTCCGCCGGGTCGGCCGGATAGGCGGTGGCGTCGTCGAAACGGCCCTGCGCGAGGCGCACGACGCGGCCGCCCATCAGGTCCATGGCGGGGTAGAGGATCATGCGGCGAGGAACGCTTCGAGGAAGCGGGCTCCGGCGGGGCCGGAGCGTTCGGGGTGGAATTGCGCGCCCCACCAGTTCGCCTGACGGATGGCGGCGGGAATGGCCCGGCCATAGTCGGCGGTGGCGGCGGTCCGCGGCCCGGCGTCGCAGGCGAAGCTGTGGGCGAAATAGACATAGTCGCCATCGGCGAGGCCGATCGCGGGATCGGCGACGGCGAGCTTGCTCCAGCCCATGTGGGGAACGGGGCGGCCGGGGGCGGGGTCGAGGCGGCGGACGGCGCCGGCGACGATGCCGAGGCATTCGGTGTCCTCCTCCTCGCTGCGCTCGAAGAGGAGCTGCATGCCCAGGCAGATGCCGAGCGCCGGCCGGGCGAGGGCGCGCAGCGGCTCGACGAGGCCGCGCGCGCGGATCTGCTCCATCGCATAGCCGGCGGCGCCGACGCCGGGGAGGATGACCTTGTCGGCTGCCGCGATCTCGTGCGGGTCGGCGGTCACGCGGGGGGCGAGGCCGAAGCGCTCGAAGGCGATGGCGACGGAGCCGATATTGCCGCAGCCGACGTCGACGATGGCGAGGGTCATGCACCCCTCCCTGGAAGGGAGGGGTCAGGGGTGGGTAGGCGAGCGGAGCGAGACTTCCTGCGGAGTCCGACGTTCCGCCCGGCTTCGCCGGACCCACCCCCGGCCCCTCCCTTCCAGGGAGGGGAGGCGGAACTGGGGACGGTCACAAAACCCCCTTCGTCGACGGCAGCGCGTCGCCCTCGCGCTTGACTGCCTGGCGCAGGGCGCGGCCGAAGGCCTTGAAGCAGGCTTCGGTCTTGTGGTGGTCGTTGGCGCCGGTCACCTTGACGTGGATCGCGGCGCCGAGGCTGTCGGCGAGCGAGCGGAAGATGTGGGGGGTCATCTCCGTCGGGTAGGCGCCGATGTGGGTGGCGTCGAAGCCGCCCTCGAAGAGGCTGTAGGGGCGCCCGGAGAGGTCGATCAGGACCTGGGCTTCGGCCTCGTCCATCGGCAAAGCGAAGCCGAAGCGGCCGATGCCGCGGCGATCGCCCAAGGCGCGGCTGAGGGCGGTGCCGACGGCGAGCGCGCAATCCTCGATCGAATGGTGGCCGTCGATGTCGAGGTCCCCGTCGCAGGTGAGGACCAGGCTGAAGCCGCCATGCGCGGCGACCTGGTCGAGCATGTGGTCGTAGAAGGGGATGCCGGTGGCGATGCGGCGCGGAGCGGCGGCGTCGAGGTCGATCGCGACGGCGATCCGGGTTTCCTTGGTGTCGCGAACCAGCTCGGCGCGGCGGGCGGGGGCGGCGTCGGTCTCGACTCCGAAGGCGCGGAGGGCGGCCGCATTCTCCGCGTCGGTCCCGATAGTGAGCCGGACGCCGCCGGGCGCGGCATTGGGCCGGAACCGGGCGCGGATGCCGAGGCGGCGGAGCCTGTCGGCGAGCGCGGCGGGGTCGTCGACTTCAAGGAAGAGGAAATTGCCGCCGCCGTTGCGCACTCCCGTCACGAGGGGCGAGCGCTCGAGCAGCGGGGCGAGGCGGTCGCGGGCCGCCTTGATCCGGGCGATCCGCTCCTCGTGCACGGCGCGGCGCGAGGGGGCGAGCGCGGCCATCGCCGCCTCGATGGACAGGCTGGGCAGCGGGTAGGGCGGAAGCGCGCGGGCGGCGACGGCGATCAGCTCGGGGTTACCGATGGCGCAGCCGATCCGGGCGCCGGCGAGGCCGAACGCCTTGGACAGGGTCTTGAGGATTACGAGATTCTCACGGCGCGTCGCATCGCCGGCGAGGCTCGGTATGTCGGAGAAGTCGAGATAGGCTTCGTCCAGGACGATAAGCGTGTCGGGGAGCGCGTCGGCGACCTTCAGCACGTCGGCCGGGTCGATCGGGTTGCCGGTCGGGTTGTTCGGCGAGCAGAGGAAGGCGAGCTTGAGGTTCGGCTCGGACGCGGCGCGGGAGAGGAAGGCCTCGGCGTCGAAGTCGAAGTTCGAATCGAGGCTCACCTCCACCAGCCTCGCCCCCTGCAAAGCCGCGAAATGGGCGTAGGCCGAGAAGGTGGGGGTACAGATCGACACCGCATCCTCGCCGGGGCGGCAGAAGGCGCGGACCAGCACGTCGATCGCGTCGTCGGCGCCGCGGCTGACGAAGAGGCTGTCCGGCGCGACCCCGTAGAGGGCGGCCATCGCCTGCTTGAGCCGCGCGGGCTGTGGCTCCGGATAGCGGTTGAGGCCGGCGGCGAGCGCGCCTTCGCTGAGCGGCGGATAGGGATTCTCGTTGGCGTCGAGCTTGATCGCATCCCCGCCGAAGCTGTCGTTGGCCTGCGCGGCGATATCGAACGGCGCGAGCGCGAGGATCTCGGGGCGGGCGAGGCGGCGGGCGAGGCTCATGCTTCCCTCCCTGCAAGGGAGGGGTCGGGGGTGGGTACGCGAAGCGCGCCTCCCGAGGCGGAGTTTCGGCCGGCTTCGCCGGAACCCACCCCTAGCCCCTCCCTTCCAGGGAGGGGAACGGCGCGTGCGTCGGCGGCGCGGGCGTGGGCTTCAAGGCCTTCGAGGCGGGCCAGTGCCGCGGCGGGGCCGGCGAGGCGGGCGGCGGCTTCCGGGGTGACGGTCTGGACGCTCATCGCCTTGAGGAAGGTGTGGACCGAGACGCCGCTCCAGGCGCGGGCGGCGCCGTCGGTGGGGAGGACGTGGCTCGAGCCGGCGAGATAATCGCCGAACGTCTCCGCGGCGAGGCGGCCGGCGAAGACCGCGCCGGCATTGCGGACACGGCGCAGGAGCGGCTCGGGATCGGCGACGGCGAGGGAGAGGTGCTCCGGCGCATAGGCGTTGGCGATGTCGACCGCCTCGTCGAGATCGAGCGACACGATGATGCGAGCGTGGGCGAGCGACGCCTGGGCGGTGGCGGCGCGCGGGAGGGCGCCGGCGCGCGCCCGAACCTCGGCTTCCGCGGCGCGGGCAAAGTCCGCGGAGGGCGTGACCAGGAGCACCTGCGCCGAAGCGTCATGCTCGGCCTGGCTGAGCAGGTCGGCCGCGACCATGGCGGGATCGGCGCCGTCGTCGGCGATGACGAGGAGCTCGCTCGGGCCGGCGGGCATGTCGATGGCGGGGCCGCCCGGCAGGCTCGCGACGAAGGTCTTGGCTTCGGCGACCCAGGCATTGCCAGGACCGCAGATCTTGTCGACGCGCGGGATCGCGCCGGCGCCGAAGGCGAGGGCGGCGATCGCCTGGGCGCCGCCGGCGGTCCACACCGTCTCGATGCCGCAAAGCTCGGCGGCGAGGGCGACCAGGGGGTCGAGGCCGCCCTCGGGGCGCGGCGGCGTGACCGCGACGATCTCGCGCACGCCGGCGGCGCGGGCGGGGAGGGCGAGCATCAGGAGGGTCGAGAAGAGCGGGGTCGTGCCGCCGGGTATGTACAGGCCGACGCGGTCGATCGGGCGCCAGACCTTCCGCACGAGGAGGCCGGGCATGGTCTCGACGGCGTGCTCCAGCGGGAGGCTGCCTTCGTGGAAGGCCCGGACATTGCAGGCGGCGAGCTCGATCGCCTCCACCTGCTCGGGGGCGAAGGCGCGGCAGGCTTCGGCCGCGACGGGGCCGACCTCGATGCGGCGTGGGGCTTCGCCATCCAGGCGCTCGGCCTGGGCGCAGAGCGCGTCCCAGCCGCCGGCGCGAACGTCCTCGACGATCGCCCGCACCGCCGCCTGCAGGGCCGGGTCGCTCCGCCCGGCGGGGCGGGCGAGGGCTGCGGCGCGGGCGGCCGGCTCGAGCTGGGACCAGACGAGCGTCTTCACAGCATCATCTTTTCGATGGGGACGACGAGGATGGCCGAAGCGCCCGCCTCCTTCAGCTTCTGGAGGGTCTCCCAGAAAACCGATTCCTGGCAGACGGCGTGGACGGCGAAATGGCCGGCCCGGCCGTGCAGGGGGATGATGGTCGGGGCCTCGGCCCCGGGCAGGATTTCGGTGATCCGCTTCAGCGCCTCGCCGGGCGCGTTCATCATGATATATTTGGAATCGCGGGTGGCGAGGACGCCCTCGATGCGGCTCAGGAGGCGCTCGCCGAGGCCGGACTGCTCCTCCCCGAGCGGCCGGGCGGTGCGGATCAGCACCGCTTCGCTGTCGAGCACCGTCTCGACGGCGCGCAGGCCGTTCGCCTCGAGCGTCGCGCCGGTCGAGACGAGGTCGCAGATGAAGCCGGCGATCTGGAGTCGAGGGGCGAGCTCGACCGCCCCGTTCATGGTGACGACGGTGGCCTCGATCCGGTGATCGGCGAGAAAGCGCCGGACGATGTTCGGGTAGGAGGTGGCGATGCGGGCACCCGCCAGCGACGCAGGGCCCTCCCAGGGCGTCGCCTCGGGCGCGGCGATGCGCAGGCTGCAGCGGCCGAAGCCCAGCTTCGCCACCGTCGCGAAGCCGGGCTCGGTCGTGCCGAGGGCGAATTCCTCGAGCACGTTGCCGCCGACGATGCCGAACTCGCAGGCGCCGTCGGCGACGAAGGTCGGGATGTCGTCGTCGCGCACGAACATGAGGTCGGCGGCGAAATTCTCGACCCGGGCGGTGAGCGCGTTCTTGCCTTCCTGGATGCGCAGGCCCGCGTCCTTGAGGAGGCCGCGGCTGAGCTCGGACAGGCGTCCCGACTTCTGGATGGCGATGTGGAGGCGGTCGCGGTCAGCGCGCATCGTCGGCCTCCTTCAGCGCATCGAGGGCACGGCGATAGCCGAGATGCGGCTCCTGGCGCAGGAAGCGGGCGACCCGGACCACGGTGGTGGTGCTGACCCCCGTCGCCTCGTGGATGTCGCGATAGGACATGTCGGTGCCGTCGAGCAGGCGGGCGACGTGCCAGCGCTCGGCGAGGGTGCGGATCTCCTGCGGGGTGCACAGGTCGGTGAGGAGCCTGGCCATCTCCGCTGCGCTGCGCGGGGTGCGCAAGGCGGCGCACAGGTCGGCGGCCAGCGTCGCGCTGTCGCGGGTAGGGGCAAGGGCGGTGCGGATCGTCATCTGTTACAACGTGCTAATACGATAGGACGGCAAGTAGGTGTTGCATCGAGGCACGTCAAGCAGGATTCCGGTGGACAGGCGGAAAGCCGTGTCCGAGACCGCACGTCACCCCGGACTTGATCCGGGGTCCACCTTTACAGCCGTCAGGTCGTTAGAAGGTGGAGGCCGGATCAGGTCCGGCATGACGGGCCGGTCTTGGCAGGATGACGCCGAGGCAGGCCTGTGAGGTTCGGGGGGCAAGCATGACGAAGACGGTCGAGGAGCTGGCGCAGCAATTGCTGGGGCGCGACGCGCGGGAGCTGGGGAAGCGCGAGCTGAGGGTGCTCAGGACGATGGCGGAGCGCCAGCCGGTCAGCATCGACCAGCACACCGCCGAGCCGGCCGACGGCTTCTGGGACCGCCTTGCCGACCATGTCGCGGCGGTCGGCGGCTCCTGGGGCTTCATCTTCGGCTTCTTCATCGTGCTCCTCGCCTGGGTGACGATGAACGGCGGCGCGCTCCTCGGCCGCGCGCTGGTCTTCGATCCTTATCCCTTCATCTTCCTCAACCTGGTGCTGTCGATGCTCGCCGCGATCCAGGCGCCGATCATCATGATGAGCCAGAACCGCGCCGCCGATAAGGACCGGCAGGCGGCGGCGCACGATTACGAGGTGAATTTGCGCGCCGAGCTGGAGATCATGCGGCTCCACGAGAAGCTCGATTCGCTGCGCGCCGAGCAGCTCGCGACCCTCATCCGCCACCAGAGCGAGATGCTCGCGCTGATGCGGTCCGGAGGGGCGGAGAAAGCGGCGCGGCCCTGACTTCGCTCCTTGCGCAGCCGTAACGGAGGTGGAACAAGGCTCGCCGGTCGCGCGTCTCCCCCGACATGGGCGCAAGGGCGTGCGCCCCAACAGGAGGACAATATGGGTCTCATCGTCTGGCTTATCGTCGGCGGCGTCGTCGGCTGGCTCGCGAGCATCATCATGCGCACCAACGGCCAGCAGGGCATCCTGCTCAACATCGTGGTGGGCATCGTCGGAGCCTTTCTCGGCGGGCTCATCATGGGCCGCGGCACCATCAACAATGGCGGCCTCACCGTCACGACGTTCCTCGTCTCGCTGCTCGGCGCCGTCGTGCTGCTGGCGATCGTCAATCTCGTGCGGCGCGGCTCGCTGCGATAAGCACGCCTGTACCGGCCCTGCCGCAGCCTCGGCTCGGCAGGGCCACCGGGCGCGCGATCAATCCGCCGGGGCAGGCTCGTTGAGCAGCGGCACGATGACCTCGGCGAATTCCTTGAACTCGAACGAGCCCACCTTCGTATACCGGACGACGCCCCGGCGATCGATCACGTAGGAGGTCGGAAGGGCGTCGAGGACCGGATAGCCGCTTCCGGAAAAGCGATGGACGAGCGGGTAGGAGAGCACGCTCGCCAGCTTCTTGAGCATATATTCGGGGATGGAATCCTCGGTGGTGACGCCGAAGATCTCGAAGCCGCGGTCGTGGAACTTGCGGTGGAAGCCGCTCATCATCGGCATCTCGGCCTTGCAGGGCCCGCACCAGGTCGCCCAGTGGTTGATCACCACCACCTTGCCC
>Ga0070692_10000654_pt1 | contig 11008 bp, 1 predicted proteins | sample KBSK1102metaG_FD_64675 | JGI IMG/M metagenome (GOLD analysis project Ga0070692, IMG submission 64675) | Corn, switchgrass and miscanthus rhizosphere microbial communities from Kellogg Biological Station, Michigan, USA - KBS K1-10-2 metaG | ecosystem: Host-associated > Plants > Roots >...
AGCAGCGCGACCGGCAATCAGTGGTATCTCAACGGCAACCCGATCGGCGGCGCGACGAGCAACTCGTACATCGCAACCGCGAGCGGCAGCTACACTGTCATCGTAACGGCGAGCGGTTGCAGCAGCTCCGCATCGGCGGCGACGACCGTCACCGTCAACCCGATTCCGGCCACACCGACGATCACCCCCGGCGGACCGACCACGTTCTGCGCGGGCGGAAGCGTGACGCTCACCTCGAGCAGCGCGACCGGCAACCAGTGGTATCTCAACGGCAACCCGATCGGCGGCGCGACGAACAACACCTACAGCGCGACGGCGAGCGGCAACTACACCGTCATCGTGACGGCGAGCGGCTGCAGCAGCGCCGCGTCGTCTGCGACGACCGTCACCGTCAATCCGATCCCGGCAACGCCGACGATCACCCCCGGCGGACCGACCACGTTCTGCGCGGGCGGAAGCGTGACGCTCACGTCGAGCAGCGCGAGCGGCAATCAGTGGTATCTCAACGGCAACCCGATCGGCGGCGCGACGAGCAACTCGTACAGCGCAACCGCGAGCGGCAACTACACCGTCATCGTGACGGCGAGCGGCTGCAGCAGCGCCGCGTCGTCTACGACGACCGTCACCGTCAATCCGATCCCGGCCACACCGACGATCACCCCCGGCGGACCGACAACCTTCTGCGCGGGCGGCAGCGTCACGTTGACCTCCAGCAGCGCATCCGGCAACCAGTGGTATCTCAACGGCAGCCCGATCGGCGGCGCAGTGAATCAGACGTACATCGCTTCGGTCGCCGGTGACTACACCGTCGCCGTCACTGCCAGCGGCTGCAGCAGCGCTGCCTCCGCGGCGAGGACCGTCACCGTCAATCCCGTTCCGAATGCCACCGTCACCGCGCCGGCCAGCGTCGTCGCCGGGTCGACCGGCAACACGGCGTCGGTTGCGGATGCCGGCGCCGGCGCCCTGTACAACTGGAGCATCACCAACGGCACGGTCACCGCGGTCCTCACCGCGAACAGCATCGCGTTCAGCGCGGGTGCCGCCGGAACGCTGACCATCACCGCGACCGTCACCACGGCCGCCGGTTGCACCGATGTGAAGTCGGCGAACGTCACCGTCACACCGGCGGCGTCGCCCGTCACCGTCACCTCCGTCTCACCGGCCAGCGGATCGACGTCGGGCGGTACGGCGGTGACGATCAACGGTACCGGCTTTGCCGCCGGCGCCAGCGTCACCTTCGGTGGTACGGCCGCCACCAGCGTCATCGTGGTCAGCGCGATCAAGATCACCGCCACGACGCCGGCACATGCCGCCGGTGCGGTCAACGTCACCGTGACGAACACGAATGCAACGAGCGGCACGCTGACCTCCGGCTACACCTACGCGATGCTCTTCGATCCGAATGGCGATGGCGTCGTCGATCCGTCGGACATCTTCTTCCTGATCAACTACCTCTTCCTCGGTGGTCCGGCGCCGCACGGGTCGGCCGGGATGCTCTCCGGCGACGCGAACGGCGACGGTGTCGTCGATCCGGCCGACATCTTCTATCTCATCAACTATCTCTTCCTCGGAGGGGCGCAGCCGCATGCGGTTCCCGGCACGTCGACTGCGCTCTCCGTTGGAAGCGCATCGCCGCGCATCGCCGGTTCGATCGCGCTCGGCAAGCCGCTGCTGCGCGACGGGCACTTCATCGTTCCGGTCATCATGAGCAGCCGAGGGGTGGGGGAGCCGGGTGCGATGTCGCTGAGGGTGAAGATGAAGAGTGATGCGGCGATCGGCGACGTCGCCGTGCGGCGCGCAGGTGTGGTGAAGGACGTCGTATTCGAAACCAGCCGCCGTTCGGGGAACGAGCTCTCGTATCTCGTCGCGTACGATCCGCGCGGTCTCGCCCTCGGTGCGTCGCGGTCCGCGGTCGTGGCGGAGATCGAGATCGAGTCGGCCGAAAGCAGCATCGAAATCAGCATCGATCCGCAGCTGACGATGCTCAGCGATCAGGCCGGAACAGAGAAGGCAACCGCAGCCAACCACCGGCTCGAAGTAAGCGGTACGGCCATCGGCAACGGCGCATCGCCGAGGCCGCGCGGGAGAGACCAGCAAGTCAACTGAATTCGGAGGCCTGCATGATCCGAGTGAGAGATCCCTATGCAACGCATCGTCATTGGAGCAGTCATCGTCATCAGCCTGATCGGGACCGCAAACGCGAAGGCTGATCTTCCCGATTGCTCGCGGGTCTCTTCACCGGCACAGATCGAAAACGCGAAAACCGCCAGGCGCGATCCGGCGGTTGTATTCGCGGAGCAGTACGCGAAATCGGCGATCCCCGCATCGGTCGCCTGTCAAAGCAAGCTTTGGCAGGCGCTGCACGGGACCGCAACGGCCGCTTCCTCGAAGCGCTTCGGCCGCGTTTCGGCGGCGGGGCGAAGAGCGCTTTCCCGCGTCGTGGGCAACGGCGGGAAACTGCCGGAGCGGGGAGAGACGCTCGTTCAGGCGTATCAGGCACCGCAGCCCGATCTTCGCGCCGTCGATCCCGTTCAAGCGCCGCCCTTGCGCGACGTTCATCCCATCCCGCCGCCGAACCTCGCCGACACGGGCGAAAACCATCTGCGCGTCGAGCCGGTGCGTCCCGTGCCGCCGGCGGCCAGCGGCGGCCCGGAAGGCTACCGGCAGTCGATCGAAGGGCCGGCGAGCTCCGCGCCGACAGACGCCGGAATCAGTTTCGACGGCATCGGCGTCGGTCTTGGCAACTTCCTTCCCAACAGCAATCCGCCCGACGTTAACGGCCACGTCGGTCCGACGCAGTACGTGCAATGGAACAACACCAGCCTCGCCGTTTTCGGAAAAGGGGGCGCGCTGTTCTACGGCCCGGCCGCGGGCAGCACCCTTTTCCAATCGCTCGGCGGACCGTGTGCCACGCACAACGACGGCGACCCGGTCGTCAACTACGACATCCTCGCCAGCCGCTGGGTCCTTTCGCAGTTCGTCGTCGAGGCGTCGCCGAACGCATCGCACCAATGCATCGCCGTCTCGATGTCCAGCGACGCGCTCGGCGGCTATTACCTCTACGACTTCGTCACCGACCCGGTGAACTTCGTCGACTACCCGCACATCGGCGTCTGGCCCGACGGCTACTACATGACGGCGCACGTCTTCAACGCGGCCGGCACGGCGCTGGTCGCGGCCCGCGTCTACGTCTTCGAGCGCGAGAAGATGATCGCCGGCAAGCCTGCCCGGATGCAGCAGAAAGATCTGCAAAAGGATGGCGTCGAAGTCCAGTACGGATTCCTGCCGGCCGATCTCGACAGCACGACGCCTCCGCCGGCCGGTGAGGCCTCATTCGTCCTCGGCCCGAACGGCCAGTTCACCAATCAAACCGACTCCGCGCGCGTGGCGGTGACGTGGGGAACGACGCCCACCATCGCGCTGACCGAGTCGGTGATCTCCACTGTCGGGATCGTGTCGCCGCCGTGCGTGAACAACACCTCCGCCCAGGACTTCCGCGACTGCGTTCCGCAGCCGGCACCCGCCGTCGGGACCGACTACCTGGACGACATCGAATACCACTTCATGTACCGCCTGGCCTACCGCAACTTCGGCGGCAGCCCGGTGCAGGAGTCGATCGTCGCCAGCGCGCCGACGGCCGGCAGCGCGAGCACGCCCGGCCACGGCGCCATCAAATGGATCGAGTTCCGCAACGCCGGCAACTCCACCACCACGCCGACCGTCTTTCAGTCCGGCACGTTCGATCCCGATACCGCCTACCGCTGGCTTCCGTCGATCGCGATGGACAAGGACCACAACATCGCGCTCGGCTACAGCAAGTCGAGCACGGCCATCAAGCCGGGGATCTACCTCACCGGCCGTCTCGGCACCGACACCCTCAACACGATGGGGGCGGAGGCGACGGTCATGGCCGGCGCCGGCTCGCAGACCGCGGGCGCCGGCAACCGCTGGGGCGACTACAGCGCCATGACGCTCGACCCGATCGACCAGTGCACCTTCTGGTACACCAACGAGTATCTGAAAACGAACGGCGCCTTCAACTGGTCCACGCGCATCGCCAGCTACAAGTTCCCTTCGTGCACGCCCAGTCCCGCGTGGGGCGCCGTATCGGGCACGGTCACATCGTGCTCCAGCGGCCTTCCGCTTTCCGGAGTCGTGGTCACGCTGAGCAACGGATCCTCCGGCGTCAGCGGTTTCTCCGGCGCCTACAGCATTCAGGTTCCGCCGGGAACGTACACCGCCAGCGCCGCCGATGCGGATCGCAACTGCACCACCGGCTCGCCGGCGACCGTTTCCGTCACCGTCGCATCGAGCGGAACGGTGACGCAGAATTTCTGCATGTCCGGAACCTCGAACCTGCAGACGAACGGCGTCACCATCAACGATGCCTCGCCCGGCAACAACAACGGCATCATCAACCGCAACGAATGCATCAAGCTGACGGTGCCGCTCAAGAACAACGGCTGCGGCAATGAGACCGCGATCTCCGCCACGCTGACCACCGCCACGCCCGGCGTGACCGTCACGCAAGGGAGTTCCTCCTACGCCAACCTCGCCGTCGATGCCAGCGGCAGTAACACCACGCCGTTCCAGTTCCAGACCGCGAGCACCTTCGCCTGCGGCACGGTGATCAACTTCACCCTCACCGTGAATTCCGCGAGCGGGAGCAAGGCGCTCGGTATCACCCTGCCGACGTGCGGCGGCGGCGCGAACCAGACAATCCCCAGCGGCTTTCTGAGCTCCGCCGATCCGACCCAGACCGATCGCATCAGCCGAAACGGCATCCCGAGCACCTGCTCCGGCAAGGCGAGTCCGGGCGGCGGCTTCACCGGGACGAAGTACTACAAGGCGTTCACCTTCACCAACAACAGCGCCGTCGCCGCCTGCTACACCGTCAACATCAACGCCGCCCTCAACGGCAATACCGACATCGAGAGCGTGGCGTATTCGCCCTCCTACAACCCCGCGTCGATCAACACCAACTACCTCGGCGACAGCGGAATCAGCGGTCTCGGATTGACCACCGGCAGCGCGTCGTACTCCTTCACCGTCCCGGCACTGACGGCGTTCGTCGTCGTGGTCAACACCACCAGCACCACGACCTCCTCCGTCTTCAGCGGCACCGTCTCCGGCTTTGCCGATACGACGGCGGGGCCGGGCCTCTGCGTCGCATGCGTTCCTCCCGCGACGCCGGCGGCCAGCAATGGCGGCCCGTACTGTGCCGGCAGCGGCACGATCGCGCTCTCGACCCCAACGGTCGCCGGAGCGACGTACGCCTGGACCGGTCCGAACGGCTTCACGTCATCTCTGCAGAATCCGACGCGCGCCAACGCTACCGCGGCGGACGCGGGGACGTACTCGGTTACGGTGACCGTCGGCGGCTGCACCTCGGCCGCGGGCACGACCAGCGTCGTCGTCAATCAGACTCCGGCGACGCCGGTCCTGTCGAACGGCGGCCCGTACTGCCCCGGCGCCACGATCGCGCTTACCGCGCCGTCGGTCGTCGGCGCGACCTACACCTGGAGCGGCCCGAACGGCTTCACGTCATCGCTGCAGAATCCGACGCGCGCCAACGCCACCACCGCCGATGCCGGAACCTACTCGGTCATCGTCACGTCCGCCGGCTGCCCCTCGGCTCCCGGGACCACCAACGTCGCCGTCAATCCGATTCCGGCGACGCCGGCCGCATCGAACGGCGGGCCGTACTGCGCAGGCAGCGGCACGATCGCGCTCTCGACGCCGACGGTTGCCGGCGCGACGTACGCGTGGACCGGCCCGAACGGCTTTGCCTCGTCGTTGCAAAACCCCACGCGCTCCAACCCGTCGGTCGCCGATGCGGGAACGTATTCGGTTACGGTGACCGCCGGCGGCTGTACCTCGGCGGCTGGTACGACCAGCGTCGTCATCAACCAGACTCCGGCGACGCCGGTCGTGTCGAACGGCGGCCCGTACTGCGCCGGCGCCACCATCGCGCTCTCCGCGCCGTCAGTCGTCGGAGCGACGTACGCGTGGACCGGTCCGAACGGCTTTACCTCATCGCTGCAGAATCCGACGCGCGCGAACGCCACCATCGCGGATGCCGGAACGTACTCGCTCACCGTAACCGCCGCCGGCTGCACCTCGGCTGCCGGCACCACCAGCGTCGCCGTCAATCCGATTCCCGCGGCACCTTCCGCATCGAACGGCGGCCCCTATTGCACCGGCGGAACGATCGCGCTTTCCACGGCAACGGTCGCCGGCGCGAGCTACGCGTGGAGCGGCCCGAACGGCTTTGCTTCGTCGCTGCAGAATCCAGTGCGGTCGAACGCCACGAGCGCGGACGCCGGAATCTATTCGCTCACCATCACCGTCAACGGCTGCACGTCGCCCGCGGGGACGACGAGCGTCGTCGTCAACACGGTTCCGGCAACGCCCACGGCATCGAACGGCGGACCGTATTGCCCCGGCGCGACGATCACGCTCTCGACGCCGACCGTCGCCGGTGCGGCGTACGCGTGGAGCGGCCCGAACGGCTTCAGCTCCGCGCAGCAGAATCCGACGCGCGCGAACGCAACGGCCGCCGATGGCGGAACCTACTCCGTCACCATCACGGTCAACGGCTGTTCCTCGGCCGCGGGCACGACGAACGTCATCGTCAACCCGGCGCCCGCCACGCCGGCAGCCGCGAACGGCGGACCGTATTGCATCGGCGACACGATCGCCCTTTCCACTCCCACAGTTGCCGGTGCGACGTACGCGTGGAGCGGTCCGAATGGCTTCACATCCGCGCTGCAGAACCCGACGCGCTCCAGTGCAACGGCTGCTGATGCGGGAACCTACTCGGTCACCATCACCGTCAACAGCTGCCCGTCCGCGGCGGGGACGACCAGCGTCGTCGTCGTTTCGCCGTCGGCCGTCCCGGCCATCACCACGGGCGGCCCGACGACGTTCTGCGCCGGCGGCAGCGTTCTGCTCACGTCGAGCAGCACGGGCGGCAATCAGTGGTATCGCGACGGCAACCCGATCGCCGGCGCGACGAATCAGACCTACTCCGCCACCGTTTCCGGCGGCTACACCGTCATCGTCTCGGCGCCAGGCTGCAGCAGCGCGGCCTCGTCGATCACCGCGGTCACGGTGAATCCGATTCCGGCTACGCCGGCGATCACACCGGCCGGACCGCTCGCGATCTGCGCCGGCAGCAACGTGACGCTGACCTCGAGCAGCGCCAGTGGCAACCAGTGGTACCTCAACGGCAACCCGATCGGCGGCGCGACGAACAACACCTTCAGCGCCGCCGCAGCCGGCAACTACACGATCGTCGTAACGGCAAACGGCTGCCCGAGCGCCGCATCGGCGGCAACGGCGGTCACCGTCAATCCGATCCCCACCGCGCCGCTCGTCACGGCCGGCGGGCCGACGACGTTCTGCGCCGGCGGCAGCGTCCTGCTGACTTCCAACAGCGCGTCCGGCAACCAGTGGCTCCTCAACGGCAGCGCGATCGCCGGTGCGGTGAATCAGACCTACAGCGCGACCGCCACCGGCAATTACACGGTCACGGTGACGACGAGCGGCTGCCCCAGCGGTCCATCGGCCGCCAAGTCCGTGACCGTGAATCCGATCCCCGCCGCGCCCACGATCACGCCCGGCGGTCCGACGTCCTTCTGCGCCGGCGGCAGCGTGACGTTCACCTCCAGCAGCGCGTCCGGCAACCAGTGGCTTCTCAACGGCAGCGCGATCGCCGGCGCCGTGAATCAGACCTTCACCGCCAGTGCGGCCGGCAATTACACCGTGACGGTCACCACCAGCGGCTGCACGAGCGTTCCCTCCGCCGCGCGAACCGTCACGGTCAATCCGATTCCGAATGCCGCGATCACCGCTCCCGCCTCCGCTGTCGCGGGCTCGGCCGGCAACACCGCCTCGGTCGCGAACGCCGGCGCCGGCGCGACGTACAACTGGATCATCGGCAACGGCTCGATCACCGCCGGTGCGGGGACGAACAGCATCACCTTCACCGCCGGCCCCGCCGGTACGCTCACGCTCAACGTCACCGTGGCCACGGCCGCCTCCTGCAGCGATGCGAAAGCGGCCAGCGTCACCATCCTCCCCGCGGTCACCGTCACGGCGATCGCCCCCGCCATCGGGACAACCAGCGGCGGAACGCCGGTGACGATCGACGGCACCGGCTTTCTCAGCGGCGCCGGCGTCACCTTCGGCGGCACGGCGGCGACGAACGTCGTCGTGGTCAGCGCCGCCAGGATCACCGCGAAAGCGCCCGCGCACGCGGCCGGTTCCGTCAACGTCGTCGTCACCAACGCCAATACGTCCAACGGAACGCTGGCCGCGGGCTACCTCTACAAAGCGCAGGTCTTCGATCCCAACGGCGACAACACCGTCGATCCGTCCGACATCTTCTTCCTCGTCAATTACCTCTTTCTGACAGGTCCGGCGCCGCATGGCTCGGCCGGCGTGCTTTCCGGTGATGCCAATGCGGACGGACTCGTCGATCCCTCCGACGTCTTCTACATGGTCAACGCCCTCTTCCTCGGCGGGCCGGCTCCCCATGCGATGCCGGGCACCACCTCGGCGGCATCCGTCGGAAGCGCCGCGCCGCGGATTGCCGGCTCGATCGCGCTCGGCAAGCCGGTGCGCCGCGCCGGCCGCTACGTCGTTCCCGTGATCCTGACCAGCCGAGGATCGGAGACGCCGCAGGCGATGTCGCTGAGGGTGAGGATGGAGAGCGATGCAGCGATCGGCGACGCCGCCATCCGCCGCGCCGGTGCGGCGAAGGACATCCCGGTCATCTTCGAAACCAGCCATCGTCTGGGGAACGAAGTCTCGTATCTCGTCGCGTACGATCCGCGCGGCTTGGCGCTCGGCGCCACGCGGTCCGCGGTCGTGGCCGAGATCGAGATCGAATCAGCCGAAGGGGGCATCGTCATCAGCATCGATCCGGAGCTGACGATGCTCAGCGATCAGGCGGGGATGATGAAGGCCACCTCCGGCAATCACCGGCTCGACGTACGCGGTACGGCGATCGGCAGCGGCGCATCGCCGAGGCGCGTGCCGGGGGATCAACGGAACTAGCGCGAAGGTCTGCGTGTAGGTAATTCGCCTACACGCAAACCGTCCAATTGCCGATTTGACGAGAACGTACGGTGGTAGGATTATCGCGCTTCGGTTCCCAGCTCCAGTATGAATACCAATTCCCCCCGTTCGCAGACGCGCGTTCTGCCGATCGACGATGAGCAGTTCATCGCCGGATCGGTGCGCGAATCCTTCTCCGTCCACGCACACGCCGCGTCGCCGAGGTCAGGCGCCGCTCCCAGACCGCAGTTCGTCCCTGTACTCAGCGAATTTATTCTCAAAGGATTGCCGACATGAAACGTTCCCTCGTCGCACTGCTGCTCGCCGTATTCGCCGTCTCATCATTTGGCGCCGCCGATGCGAAGACGCAAAAGCGCAAGACCACGAAGTCTGCGGAAACGATCGACCGCCAGAATCCGTCGTCAGCGGAGAAAGAAGCGCCGCGCAGCAAGCGGGAGATGAAGATCACCCGCAACATCAAAGCGACCGACACGCCCGATGTGGTCGTGACGCCGGGACCGATTCCTGCCGGCCCGCCGGTCGAACGGCAATTGACGCGCGCTTCCAGCCGCCGGTTCGACGTCCGCTCCCTGCCGCAGACGAAACCGCTGCAGCAGGAGCGGAGAGAAAACGAACCGCCGAACACCACGCCGGTACTGGTGCAGGGAGGACCCACTCCCACGCCGGAAGCCACCCGTCCCTCCGGCCCGACGCCGTCCATTCCGGCTCCGGCGCCGATCAACGTCTTCGAAGGACTGGATCGCTTCAACTGGGGCGCCGGCAGTCCGCCCGACACCAACGGCGACGTCGGTCCGAACGACTACATCCAGACCGTCAACACCTCGATCGGCATCTTCAACAAGTCGACCGGCGCACAGAAGGCGGCGTTCAGCTTCAACACCTTCATGAGCCAGGGAAACTTCGGGAACCTGTGCGACACGAACAACTTCGGCGATCCGGTCGTCCTTTACGACACCTTTGAAGACCGCTGGATCATCACCGACTTCGCCTTCCTGGTCGACGGCAGCGGCAACCCGCTCGCCCCCGCCTACCAGTGCTTCGCCGCTTCGATGACCGGCGACCCGGTCTCCGGCGGGTGGAACTTCTACTCCATCCAGCTCACCGACGCGCTCAACGACTATCCGAAGTTCGGCATCTGGACCGATGGCCTCTACATGTCGTCGAACCTCTTCGCCTTCGGAAACGGCCCCTTCCAGAACGTTCGCGTCTGGGCCTTCAACAAAGCGCAGATGTACGCCGGCAGCCCGACCGTGAAAGTCGTCACGTTCAATGTCGGCGGCGGCGACTTCACCATCATTCCCAGCAACGCGCGCCTGCAGACGGGTACACCGCCTGCCGGCCGGCCCAACCTGTTCCTCTCCACCCAGCTCTTCCTCAATGCCGTGACCGTCTATAAGTTCCACGTCGACTGGAACAGTATTTCGCTGTCGACGTTCACCGGCCCCGACATACCGATCTCCGCCACGAGTTGGCCGTCGTTCGCCGCGGGCGTTCCGCAGCCCGGCACCGCAACGTTGCTCGACTCTCTTTCGAACCGGGCCATGGTGCAGAACCAGTACACGAACCTGGCAGGAGTCGAGTCGTTGTGGGCATCGCACACCGTGCGCCGCGCCGCCGGCGGCAATGCCGCTCCTCGCTGGTATCAGGTGACCGTCACGGGCGGCAACGTCACGAACCCCATCACGCAAGCCGCCACCTGGGATCCGGATGCCGCGAACGTCACCCATCGCTGGATGCCCAGTGTGGCCCTGGACCGCGCCGGCGACCTGGCCATGGGCTACAGCACTTCCAGCGGTACGGCTGGCGACTTCCCGTCGATCAAATACGCCGGCCGCCTCTTTGCCGATGCCCCCAACACCTTCAGCCTGACCGAACAGACCCTCTTCACCGGCACCGCGTCGCAGACCGGCAGCACGCGCTGGGG
>Ga0070692_10000655_pt1 | contig 11007 bp, 4 predicted proteins | sample KBSK1102metaG_FD_64675 | JGI IMG/M metagenome (GOLD analysis project Ga0070692, IMG submission 64675) | Corn, switchgrass and miscanthus rhizosphere microbial communities from Kellogg Biological Station, Michigan, USA - KBS K1-10-2 metaG | ecosystem: Host-associated > Plants > Roots >...
CGAACCGCAGCACGGTGCTGAAGGCGAGCTACGCCCGATACGCCGACGCTCTCGGCACCGGGACGATCGACAACGTCAACCCGATCGCGGCGGTCTCCTACGGCTACTACGCCTGGAACGACGCGAACCACGACAACCTCGTCCAGGTCGGCGAAGTCGACACCAACGGCTTCCAGTTCTCGCGGGGCTACGACCCGGCGAACCCGGGAGCGGCGGTGGCCGTCGACAGTTTCGCCAGCGGCTTCCACGCACCTCTGACCGACGAAATCCTGGGGGGCATCGATCACGAGCTCTTCCCGGCTTTCGCGGTCGGCGTGACCTACACCTATCGCAAGTTCACGGATCAGATCTTCCGGGCTCGCACCGGACTCACCTCGGCGGACTACGTCCTCGATCACATCGTCACCGGAACCCTTCCGGACGGCACGGCCTACAGCGCGCCGCTCTACGTGATTCGCGACGGAGTCGAGGTGCCTCCGGGTTACGTCTACTCCAACCGCAACGGTTACGATCAGACCTATCACGGCGTCGACCTCACGTTGACGAAGCGTCTGGCGAACCGCTGGATGGCGCGCGGCAGCTTCACCTACAGCTGGAACAAGCAGCACGTGGATGCTTCCGGCTGCGTCGACCCGACGAACGTCGTTCCGGGGCAGTCGCTCAACGCCGGGGATCCCCAGACCAGCTACACCGCACAGACCTGCGCCGACAACGTCGTAGCGGGCTTCCGGTCGACCGGCAGCGGCGACAAGGCGAGCGTGTTCCTCTCCTCGAAGTGGCAGTTCTACCTGAACGCCATGTACCAGCTCCCGCTCGGGTTCAACGTGGCGGGAAGCTTCTTCGGCCGGCAGGGTTACCCGATCAACTGGTTCCGCCGGTTCCAGGGAGCCGATGGAGAGATTCGTGACCTCGCGGTCTCCGACATGGACAAACAGAGGTACGACGACGTGTACGACCTCGACCTCCGGATCGAGAAGGTCGTTCCGATCACCGCGACGGCGAACGTGACGATCTCGGCGGACTGCTTCAACGTGACCAACGAGGACACGGTGCTGCAGCGGTTCAACCGGCTCAACCGGACGAACCTGGCGGTCGGCAACACGAACGACATCAAGGAGATCCAGAGCCCGCGCGTGTGGCGCTTCGGCCTTCGGGTCGCGTTCTAGAGCTTTTTCGTTACCCCTTCGGCCGCCGGGAATACGCTTCCCGGCGGCCTTTTTCATTTCTGGATGGGATGAAGCGATTTCTCGTGACGGCTTCGCTGGCGACGCTCCTCGCCGCGTCCGCGGCGTGCCGCGCGCGCTCCGAGAACGCCGGTCCCGCCTCCACGCCGTCCGGATCGATTGCCGCCACCCGACCCGACGTCCTCCTGATCACGATCGACACCGTGCGGGCGGACTCGCTCGGATTCTCGGGAAACCGGAAGGTCGAGACGCCGGTGCTCGACCGGCTGGCGGCCCAGGGCCGGGTCTTCCGCAACGCTCACGCTCACAACGTCGTGACCCTCCCCTCACACGCGAACGTCCTCACGGGGCTGCTGCCCTACCAGCACGGAATCCGAGACAACACCGGGTTCCGCCTGGATTCTTCGACTCCGACTCTCGCGACGCTGCTGAAGAGCGGGGGCTACGCGACCGCGGCATTCATCGGCGCCTTTCCGCTCGACTCCCGGTTCGGGCTCTCGCGGGGCTTCGACGTCTACGACGACCGATATCCGCGGGGCAACACCCGGCTCGACTTCGAGATGCCGGAGCGGCCCGCGTCCGAAGTGGTGCCCGCGGCCGTGGCCTGGTGGAACGAGAAGCGTTCCGGCCCCCGATTCCTCTGGGTTCACCTCTACGATCCGCACGCTCCCTACCGCCCGCCTCCTCCCTTCGCCGAGAAGTACCGCTCGAACGAGTACCTGGGAGAAATCGCCGCGACCGACGCGGCGCTGGCGCCGCTCCTCGATCCGTTGACCTCCGGGACGGCTCAGCCGGCGCTCGTCATCCTGACCTCCGACCACGGCGAAGCGCTGGGCGACCATGGTGAGGAGACCCACGGCCTCTTCGCTTACGAGGCCACGCTCCACATCCCGCTCGTCGTCTGGTTTCGCGGGAAAGTTGCCCCGGGATCGAGCGACGAGTTCGTTCGGCACATCGACATCGCGCCCACGGTGCTCGCCGCGGCCGGCGTGAAGAAGCCGGCGGAGCTCCACGGATCCTCGCTCCTCGAGAAGCCGGCCGCGCCGCGGGAAACGTACTTCGAGGCATTCTCAACCGCCCTGAACCGCGGGTGGGCGCCGTTGCGCGGCGTCATTGCCGAGGGGAAGAAGTTCGTCGACCTGCCGGTGCCCGAGCTCTACGACCTCGCGCCGGATCCGGCGGAAAAGAGCAACCTGGCGGTTGCGCAATCGGAACTCGTTCGGCGTTTCGCGCGACTTCTTCCCGCCGAGTCCGCGCTCGGACACGCGAGGCGGCCCGACGCCACCCCCGAGGAGGTGGCGCGGTTGAGAAGTCTCGGGTATCTCTCGGGCTCCGCCGCCGTGAAAGCGAGCTACGGGGTCGAGGACGATCCCAAGAACCTGATCTCGATCGACCGGCAGCTGCACGAGTGCGTGGACCTCTATCAGCGCGGCCAGCTCGATCAGGCGATTGCCCTCGGCCGGACGGTCCTGAAGGAGAGGCCCGGCATGGAGGCCGGCTACGAAAACCTGGGCTTCCTCCTGCGCCGGGCGGGTCGTTCCGAGGAGGCGATCCGGCTCTACCGCGCGGCGCTCGATCGCGGGCTCGGAAGCGAGGAGATCACGACCCACTACGCGCTCGCCCTTTCGGAGAACGGACGCGCGGCCGAGGCCGTCCGCGTGCTCCAGCCTCTCGCGTCGAGCACCGATCCGGAGACGTGGAACGCGCTCGGCATCGCGCTCTCCGACGCCGGGCGGCCGGCTGACGCCACGAAGGCTTTCGAGCGGGCGCTGGCGCAGGATCCCGGTTTCGTCGAAGCCGTCCAGAATCTCGGGATCGTGCGCCTCCGTCAGGACGACCTCGCGGGGGCGCGCGACCTGTTCCGCAAGGCGCTCGCGCGGGACGACAAGCTCCCGCGCGCCTGGAACGGCCTCGGCGTCGCGCTGGCGCGGTTGAACGACGAGCGGGGAGCGATCCAGGCGTGGGAGCGCGCGGTCACGCTCGATCCGGGTCTCTACGACGCGCTCTTCAACCTCGGCCTGACCGCCGGGAAGAACGGGATGCAGCGCGTCGCCCGCGTCGCGCTGGAGCGGTTCGTGGCGACCGCGCCGCCCGCGGCGTACGGCGCGGACATCGCGCGCGCCCGCGGGCTGCTCCAGGCATTGGGGAATCCGCCGTCGTGAGGTCGCATTCGCGTGTCGCGCTGGTCCTCCTCGTCGGGCTCACGTTCGGGTGCTCGCGGCGGTCCAGCCCGCCCGCGCCGGAGCGGGGGCAGCCGCCCGTCGTTCTCATCTCGGTCGACACGCTCCGGGCCGATCATCTTCCGGCATACGGATACGGCAACGTCCGCACGCCGGCCCTGGACGCGCTGGCGCGCGACTCGGTCGTCTTCGAGAACGCCTACTGCCAGGCGCCCCTGACCCTTCCCTCGCACGCCACGATGCTGACCGGACTCCTTCCGTCGCAGCACGGGATCCGCGACAACGTGGGCTACCGCCTGGCGGCCGGCCATCCCACGATCGCCGCAGCGCTCAAGGAGCGTGGATACGCAACCGGCGGCGCGGTTTCGTCCTACGCGCTCCACCACGATCGCGGTCTCGCCGCCGGCTTCGACCTGTACGACGATACGTTCGAGACCGGCTCCCCCGACGAGAGGCCGGCGACGGAAACGGTGAAGCGGCTCGTGGCGTTCGCCGACGCGAACCGGGGGAAGCCTCTCTTCCTGTTCCTGCATCTCTACGAGCCCCACACACCGTACGCGCCGCCCGAGCCCTACCGGACGGAGTACGCGTCGCGTCCCTACGACGGGGAAATCGCCGCGGCCGACGCGGCGATCGGCGGGTTCCTCGCGCACCTCAAGGAGTCGGGCCTCTACGATCGCGCGATCATCGTCTTCGCTTCGGACCACGGGGAGGGGCTGGGCGACCACGGCGAGGACGAGCACGGAGTGTTCCTCTATCGCGAGACGATCCGCGTGCCGCTCTTCGTCAAGCTCCCCGGTTCCCGCGCCGCGGCGCAGCGCGTGCGCGCTCCGGTCGGCTTGATCGACGTCTTTCCGACGATCGCGGAGGCGGCCGGCATCCCCGCGGATGCGTCCGCCCGCCACCCGGGCCTCTCGCTCGCGGGGTTCGCGGGGCGGTCCGCTCCCGCTCCCCGCCGGATCTACTCGGAGACGCTCTATCCGCGCCTCCAGCTGGGATGGAGCGACCTCGCCGCGCTCACGGACGACCGCTTCTCCTACATCGAGGCGCCGCGCCCCGAGCTCTACGACGTCGTGGCCGATCCGGCCGAGAAACAAAACCTCGTGGAGAGCCGTCCTCCCGCGCTCCGCACGCTGCGGGCGGAGCTCCTCGCGCTTCGCAACACCGCAACTTCTCCCGAGAAGTCTTCCGCGGAGGAGCTCGAGAAGCTGGGCTCCCTCGGATACATCCGCGTCGATCCCGGCGCCGCCGGAAAGGGCGACCTCCCGGATCCCAAGGACCGGATCGTGGAGCTGCGCCAGTACAAGCGGCTGTTCGATCTCTTCTACTCGAAGCGGAACGACGAGTCGATCGCCCTCTCCCGCCAAATGCTCGCTTCGAACCCGCAGATCCTGTCGGTCTCGCGGATCCTGGCGACGTCGCTCGAGAGGAAAGGGCGGCACGCGGAAGCGGCGGCCGTGCTCGAGGCCGCGCTGACGCGCAACGACCGGACCGGGAGCGCGGAAGACGTCGTCGAGACGACCGAGGAGCTCGCGACCCTGCTGTCCCGGGCGCCCGACGCGGCGCGGTCCGAGAGCTCTTTGCGGGAACTGATGCGGCGCGGCGTCGCCGGAGAGCCCGTTCGCCGCGAGCTCGCGCGTCTGCTCCACCGGAGCGGCCGTGCCGCCGAGGCCGTCCAGCTTCTCGCGCCGGCTGCGGCGAGCACGGACCCTGCGACCCTCGACGTCTACGGCTCCGCGCTCGCGGACTCCGGCCGGCTCGAGGACGCGCGTCGCGTTTTCGACCGGGCCCTCCAGCTCGATCCCGCCCGCGCGGACGTGCTGCTGCACCGGGGGATGCTCGCCCTCCGCGAGAAGGATCCTGGGGCCGCACGCGACTGGTTCACGAAGTCGCTCGCCGCCGACCCGAAGGCCGCCGGCACACTGGCGGCCCTGGGGCTCGCCCAGGCGCAGCTGGGCGACAGCCGCGCGGCCCTGGAGTCCTGGGATCGGGCTTTGAGCCTCGATCCGGGCCAGTTCGACACGCTTTTCAACCGGGCCGTCCTCGCCGGGCGAATGGGCGACGTGGCCTCCGCGCGGCGGGGCCTCGAGCAGTTCCTCGCCACCGCCCCGGCCCGGCGCTACCCCGGCCAGGTCGCCGAGGCGCGGCGGCTCCTGCGGGCGATGGCGTCCGGGCGCTCGTGACGCGCGAAAGTCACTGTCGCCGGGGGTCGGCTGCGATAACCTTTCGAGAGGTGGTGGTGCCTATGACGCCGCGTCTGCCGGTGCTTGCGATTCTGGCCCTTTCGCTCCTCGGTCCGCCTTCCTCCGTCCTCGCCCAGAAGCCCGACGCCCCCAAGAACCCGACGCAAGCGGACGCTCCCGTCCGGGAGTCGGCCGAGGTCGTTCTGGTCGAGGTCCCCGTCCGGGTCGTCGACAAGAACGGCGTTCCCGTTCGCGGTTTACAAGCCAATCAGTTCGAGCTCTTCGACGACGGGAAGAAGCAGGACATCGTGGGGTTCGACACGATCGATCTCGCGCAGAAGACGCTCGATCGGCAGCCCCTCTCCGAAGCGCTCAACCCCGCGGCCCGGCGCCACTTCCTGATCCTCTTCGACCTGACCTTCGCGAGGCCCGGCGCCATCCTGGCGGCGCAGCGGGCCGCGAAGCAGTTCGTGCTCGGCGGAATGACCGACCGCGATTTCGCGGCGGTCGCGACGTTCACGGTCGAAAAGGGCGTCCGGATGCTCGTGACGTTTTCTTCCGATCGGGTTCAGCTCGCGCGCGCGGTCGACACGCTCGGTTTGACGATCGCGGAAGACATATCCAAGGACCCCCTCGGATTTGCGTTCGACATCGACCGGGTCGGCGCCACCTCCCGCGGCCAGAGCGCCGGCGGCGGTGAAAAAGAGTCGAAGGCTTCCGCGCTCATCGAGACGCTGCAGACGATGCAGCAGGTGACCAAGGCGCGCGTGGACGAGTACGCGCGCGGCCGCGTTGCCGCGCTCACGCAGTCGTTCGGAAGCCTCGCGCGCGCGCTCGACGCGGTCCAGGGGCGCAAGGACGTGATCTACCTCTCGGAGGGCTTCGAGAGCCGGCTTCTCACCGGCACCCGCGAGACCGACCAGGAACGCGAGTGGCTCGTCACCGGGGAGCAGTGGAAGGTCGACCAGGAGCGGCGGTTCGGCAACAGCCACCTGCAGAGCCAGGTCGGGCTGATGACGAGCCTGTTCCGACGTTCCGACTGCGTGGTGCACGCGGTCGATATCGCCGGGCTCGCCGAGAAGGAGGACCTGGGTTCGGCGGCGCCGGCGGTCCGCGGGGAGAACGCACTCTTCGAGATCGCGGACGCGACCGGCGGAGAGGTCTTCCGGAACGCCAACGATTTCGCGGGGCAGCTCGATCGCCTGATCGCGCGCACCAGCCTCGTCTACGTCCTCGCTTTCCAGCCCAAAAGGACGGGGGACGAGGACAAGTTCCACGACCTCAAGGTGAAGGTGCACGTCCCCGGGGCCCGCATCTCCGCCCGCGCCGGCTACTACGAGCGAAGGGCATTCCGTGTCCTCTCGCCGCTCGAGCGCAGCCTCTCCGCCGCCGACATCGTGGCGAACGAGATCGCCGTGGCCGAAATCCCTCCGCGCGTGCTCGCCCTTCCGTTCCCGACCGAGACGGCCAATGAGACCCGCGCCACTGTTCCGGTGCTCGTCGAGATCCCGGGCGACCGTCTTCTCGTGGGGCAGGTGGGAAACAAGGTCTCCGCCGAGGTCTACGTCTACGCCACCGACCCCGAGGGCCGGTTGATGGACTTCTTCGCGCAGACCATCGGGATCGATCTCGCCATGAATCGCGAGAAGCTCGAGAAGGGCGGGCTGAAGTACGCCGGCCAGCTCCTGCTGTCTCCGGGCGATTACCGGCTTCGGGTCCTCGTGCGCAACGCCGATACGGGCCGGGCGGGACTCGACGTCTCGACTCTCCACGTCCCGACCTTCACGGCCGGACAGCCGTACATCATTCCGCCGATCTTCCTCCAGGCCGCGACCGGCGGAATGCTCGTGCGCGGACGGCAGAAGCTGCCCGCGGGCGCGGCTCCCTCCGACGATCCGCTGCTCGCGGCGGGCGTCGAGGACCTCGTGCCGGCGGCGCTCGCGGCGGTCCAGTCGGACACCGCTTCGCGCGTCTCGGTCGTCACGTATCACTTCGGCACGGAGTCGAGCGCGACTCTCCGGATGGCCGCGCAGATCCTCTCCGAGGAGGGGAGACCTCTCGGCGACGGCGCGATCTCGCTGGTGGGGCGCTCGCCCGTCGAGGCCGACGGCCGTCAGCTTCTCCTGGTGTCCTTCAGCCCGGGCCACCTCTCGCCCGGGCGGTACTCTCTGCGGGTCATCGTCCAGGACCGCGCGACCGGCCGCGGAAGCCAGGCTTCGGCGCCCTTCCTCGTGCGCTAGACCCCCGCGCGATGCTCGCGGTCGCCGCCCCACTCCTGGCGTGGAGCCTCGCCGGGGCTCCCGCGCCCGCCGCCGCCCGGGCGCGTCCCGCGGAAGACGCTCTTCACCAGCGTCTCCGGGCCCTGCGCCGGCGGTCCGATAACGCCCGCCCGGGAACTCCCGAAGGAAAGGCGATTGCCGCCGAACTCTCCGACATCGGCGCCGCGTACCTCGAGAAGGGAGATTACGGGCGCGCCGTGGAGCTTCTCGGGGAAGCGTACGGATGGGACGCCGACAACGGGATCGTGCTCGCGCTCCTGACACTCACTTACGTCCGTCAGGAGGAATTCGACTTCGCCCGGTTCTACCTGGACCTCGCGCTGCAACGGGCTCCCCGCGCCCCTCCGCGCGCCTACGAGATCCTGGGAGAGGTCTACTACTCGTGGAACCGGCTGGAGGACGCGGTCGTCGCCTGGGAACACTTCCGACAGCTCGGCGGGGACGACCCGGCGACGTTGAAGCGCCTGGCCCGCGCGCGGCAGGAGCTGGCGCTCGCGTCGGGCCAGCGATCCCTGGTCGGCGAAGGTTTTTCGCTCTTCTGGGATCCGTCGATCGGGCGGGACGACATCACGCGGATCGCGGAGCACCTCACGGAGAGCTACCGCCGGCAGGCCGACTTCTTTGGAGTGACGCTGCCGACCTCGCAGATCGTGATCCTGTACGGCGGGCGCACGTTCTTCTCGCTGGTCTCGGTTCCGGACTGGGTGTCCGGGATGTTCGACGGGAAGATCCGCGTCTCGCTCGATCCGGACGGAGGGCTGTCACCCGAGCTCGTCGCGGTCCTGTCGCACGAGCTCTCGCACGCGTTCGTCCGCCACGTCTCGTCGGACCGGGCGCCCGGCTGGCTGCACGAGGGGCTGGCGCAATGGTGGGAGGGGAGGCGGTTGATGCGGAGCGAGATCCACGACGCGTTCCGCGGGCGCTCGCCGCATCCGATCGCCGAGCTGAACGAGAATCTCGCACGGCGCGCGGACCGCGCGGCCGCGCGCACCAATTACGTCGAGGCGCTCGGGCTCGTCGAGTACCTGATCGAGAGAAACGGGCTCGCGGCGGTCGCCTGCTTCACCCGGGACCTCGGAGAGGGGCGAACGGTCGCCGAGGCCCTCCGCCTCGAGTTCGGCTTGACGCCCGACGAGCTCTACCGCCGCTGGAGGGAGTGGGCGAGGGTCTAAGATCGTGATGTCCCGACCGCCCGCCGACCCGGGGGTGGCGGAGGCATCGAACTATGGCTTTCCGGGACGGGTGGAAGGGGCCGCGCATTCGAAAAGTCCTCGCGGTCGCGGCCGGGATCCTCGGGCTCTGGGCCGCCCTCGGCTTCCTCCTCCTGCCACGGATCCTCCGGCCGGTCCTGGAACGAAAGATCGCGACCGCCCTCCACCGCCCGGTGACCCTTTCCCGCCTGTCGTTCAACCCGTTCACGCTGTCCGCCGCGCTCGAGGGGTTCGCCGTGAAGGAGAGGAACGGCGCGGGCCCGTTCTTCTCCTTCGAACGGCTGTCGGCCAACCTCGAAGTCGTCTCGCTCTTCCGGGGCGGACCGGTGATCCGCGCGATCACTCTCACGAGACCGGCGCTCGCGCTCGTTCGGTACGAAGACGGCAGCTACAACGTTCAAGACCTCTTGGACGAGATCGCGAAACCGAAACCCTCGAAGGAGCCCGAGAAACCGCTCCGTTTCTCGTTCAACAACATCCGGGTCGAGAGGGGCAGCGTGGACTTCGACGACCGGGCGAAACGGACGAAGCACGCCGTCCGCAATTTGACGATCGGCATCCCTTTTCTTTCGAACATTCCCTCGAAGGTCGAGATCACGACGCTCCCGGTGTTCGAGGCGACCGTGAATGGGGCGGCATTCGCCCTGCACGGCCGGACCAAACCGTTCAGCCGGACGCGCGAGACCGCGGTCGATCTCGACTTCGAGGACGTGGACCTGCCGCACTACCTCGGTTACGCACCGGCCGCGACGCCGTCGAAGCTCACCTCCGGGCGACTCGATACGAAGCTCCAGGTTTCATTCACTCAGCCGCCGAAGGGGGCGCCCGCGCTCCTCGTCTCGGGCACGGCGGCCCTCCGCAAGGTCGCCGTCGAGCTCGAAGGAAAACCGCTGGTGAAGTGTGAGCGGTTCGAAGCCGTGGCCGATTCGGTCGACGTGTTCGGACGGAGCGCCCGACTGGCGAGCCTGAAGGCGGTTGGACCCGAGGTCTGGGCGTCGCGCGGGAAGACCGGGGAACCGACGATCGTGGCAGCCTTCGGAACTCCGGCGGGCCGAATCGGCAGGAAGAGAGAAGCGCCGGTCCCGACGGAGACCGAGCCGCCGCGACGGCCCTTCCTCGTCGAGGTCGGCTCATTGGGGATCGAGCGCGGCCGGATCCACTACGACGATCTCGCATTCTCGCGGCCGTTCCACTCCGATCTCTCGGACGTCGCAGTCTCGGTGAAGGGCTTCTCGACCGCGTCGGGCAAGAGGGCCACCCTCGACGTCTCGGTGAAGTCCGACGCCGGCGAGATCTTCCGGAACACGGGCGCCGTATCGATGGCGCCGCTCTCCGTGGAGGGCGAAGTCGCGATCACCGGCCTTCCGCTTCGGCGCTACGAGCCGTTCTATCGCGAGCTCGTGAAGTTCGACGTCGACGGCGGGGTCCTCGGTCTGAAGACGAGGTACCGCTTCACCACGGGGGCAAATGCGAACACGACGCTCTCGGGCCTCTCGGCGGAGCTCGCTCGCCCGCAATTGACGAGGCGGAGCGAGAAGACGCCGTTCTTCCAGGCCCGCTCGATCACGCTCGCGGAGACCGCAGTCGACCTCGCGAAGCACGATGCAACCGTCGGCGAGCTTTCGAGCGCCGGAGGGGTGCTCGCGGTCGCGCGCGACAAGAACGGCAACGCCGACATCACCGACCTTCTGGTAGAGACTCCGCGGCGCGCTCCGGCGCCCGCATCGCCCGCGCCCTGGAAGGTCGGCGTCGGAAAGCTCGCGCTCGACGGGTATACGGTGAAGGTCGATGACCGCGCGCCCGACCGCCGCGCGCGTTACGCCCTCACGAAATTGAATCTCGAGCTTCGCAACCTGTCGACGGAGCGGGGGACGAAAGCGACTCTGGCGACGCGCTTCGGCGTCGATGGCCGGGGAGTCGCCTCCGCGAAGGGGCCGGTCGGGTTGAACCCGATCTTCGCCGACCTGAGC
>Ga0070692_10000656_pt1 | contig 11002 bp, 12 predicted proteins | sample KBSK1102metaG_FD_64675 | JGI IMG/M metagenome (GOLD analysis project Ga0070692, IMG submission 64675) | Corn, switchgrass and miscanthus rhizosphere microbial communities from Kellogg Biological Station, Michigan, USA - KBS K1-10-2 metaG | ecosystem: Host-associated > Plants > Roots >...
TATGTCCCCTTGTCGAGGCCTCGGCTAGCCATGCGCCGAACGGATATCCGCAACATCGCGATCATCGCGCACGTCGACCACGGGAAGACGACGCTGGTCGACGCCATGCTGCGCCAGAGCCACATCTTCCGTGACAACCAGCAGGTCGCGGAGCGGGTCATGGACTCGAACGATCTCGAGCGCGAGCGCGGCATCACGATCATGGCCAAGAACACCGCGATCACCTATCGCGGGACCAAGATCAACATCGTCGACACACCGGGCCACGCCGACTTCGGCGGCGAGGTCGAGCGCGTGATGAACATGGTCGACGGAGTCCTCCTGCTCGTCGACGCCGTCGACGGGCCCATGCCGCAGACGAAGTTCGTGCTGCGCCAGGCGCTCCGGCGTGGACACCGCGCGATCGTGGTCATCAACAAGATCGATCGCCCGAACGCGCGTCCCGTGCACGTGCTCAACGAGACCTTCGATCTGTTCCTGGACCTTGGCGCCGCGAACGAGCAGGCGGAATTCGTCACCGTCTATACGAACGCGCTCATCGGCGCCGCGAGCACGGATCATCGACATGTCGGAACGACACTCGAGCCGCTGTTCGAGGCGATCATCGAGACGATCCCCGCTCCGGACGTGGATGCCGACGCGCCGGCGCAGCTTCTCGTCACGACGACGACCTACGACGACTACAAGGGCCGGATCGCGGTGGGACGACTCCAGAGCGGCGTGCTCCGGAGGGCCATGCCGGTCATGCGCATCGATCACTCCGGCGCGCTGACGCCAGCGCGCGTGACGCAGCTCTTCACGTTCCAGGGTCTTGCACGTGAGGAAGTCGACGAGGCCCGCGCCGGCGACATCGTCGCGGTCGCTGGCGTGCCAGACGTCGGGATCGGCGACACGATCGCCGACGCCGCGGATCCGCGCCCCCTTCCGCCGATCAAGGTCGAGGAGCCGACGCTGCGCATGACGTTCGCGGTGAACACGAGTCCCTTCGCTGGGCGCGAAGGTTCCCATGTCACGAGCCGCAAGATCCGCGAGCGCCTGTATGCCGAGCTCGAGCGCGACGTCGCCTTGCGCGTGGCCGACACCGACAGCCCCGACACATTCGTGGTGAGCGGTCGCGGCGAGTTGCACCTCGCGATCCTCATCGAGACGCTGCGCCGCGAGGGGTACGAGTTTCAGGTCTCGCGTCCGGAGGTCATCTACAAGGACGAGGGTGGCCAGAAGCTCGAGCCGTTCGAACAGCTCGAGATCGAGGTCGCGCAGGACGTGCTCGGCCCCGTCGTGGAGCTCGCGGGTAGGCGTCGTGGCGCACTCGTCGACATGAAATACCGCGACGACGGAAGCGCGCACTGCGTTTACAAGATCCCGACGCGCGGCCTGCTCGGATTCCGCCAGGCGTTCCTGACGAACACGCGCGGAAAGGGCGTGATGAACACGCTCTTCGCGGGTTACGGGCCCTTCGCAGGTCCAATCGAGTCGCGCGATCTGGGGTCGCTGATCGCGTACGAGGCCGGTACGACGACCACCTTCGGTCTCAACCAGGCCCAGGAGCGCGGCCAGTTGTTCATCGGTCCCGGAGTCGAGGTTTACGAGGGTATGGTCGTCGGCGAGCACATCCGCGCGAGCGATCTGGAAGTGAACGTCGTGCGTAGGAAGCACCTCACGAACATGCGCAGCAGCACCTCCGATATCGCCGCGAAGCTCGATGGCCTGCAGGATCTCTCGCTCGACGACGCGGTCGAATTCCTGGCCGACGACGAGCTGCTCGAGGTCACGCCGGTCGCTTACCGGATCCGCAAGCGCCTGCTGGCGAAACAGGACCGCGACCGCCTCGCGGGGCAGCGAAAGAAACAAGCCGCCGCCGTCTGAACACCGATTCAGGCGTTACAGTCCTCACGTGATGAGCCGTCACGACGACGCCGCCCTCCTCGCGGAGGTCGAGCCCGCCGTCGCGAAGCTCCTCGATCGGCACATCGGGGTCGCGAAGGAGTGGTTCCCGCACGACTACATCCCGTACAGCCTTGGTCGTGACTATGACAAGGAGCCCTGGACACCGGACCAGCCGCGCCTCACCGGCGTGGCGCAGACCGCGTTCGAGGTGAACCTCCTGACGGAGGACAACCTCCCCTCCTACCACCGCCTGATCCACAAGATGTTCAGCAAGGGCGATGGCGCGTGGAAGAACTGGATCAACCGCTGGACGGCGGAAGAGGGACGGCACGCGATCGTCATCCGCGACTACCTCGTGGTGACGCGGAACATCGATCCGGTCGCTCTAGAGCGGGGCCGCATGCAGAACGTCCTGACCGGCTACGACCACGATGTGGACGTGCTGCAGGGCTTGGCGTACACGTCGTTCCAGGAGCTCGCGACACGCGTGTCGCACCAGAACACCGGCCGCTACTCCAACGATCCGGTCGCCGACAAGATCATGACGCGCGTCGCGAGCGATGAGAACCTCCACATGGTCTTCTATCGCGATGCGCTCGCGGCGATGCTCGAGGTCGCACCATCAGAAGTGGTCAAGGCGATCACGCGCGAGGTGCTGACGTTCGAGATGCCCGGCAGCGGCATCGCGGGCTTCACGCGCAAGGCCGCGCGGATGGCGGATGCGGGGATCTACGACCTGCGCATCCATCACGACGACATCCTGTGGCCGCTTCTGCGCTACTGGAAGATCTTCGATCTCAGCGGTCTCGACGCCGAGGCGGAGCACGACCGCGAGCGACTTCGCCGATTCCTCGACAAGCTCGATGCATCTGCACGCAAATACGAAGAGCGGCGCGCCGCGCGTCGCGACCGAGAGAGCAGCGCCGCGAAATAGTCGGGGGCGACGCACCAAGCTACGGGCGGCTGTTCGCGATAGGCGGCTTTCCACGCCTGGTCGCCAGCATGATGCTCGCCCGCGTCGCCGAGCAGATGGTGTCTTTGGTGCTCGTGCTGTTCGCGCTTCAGCACTACGGGTCGCCGGAGATCGCAGGGGCGGTGACATTCCTCAGCGTTGCACCAGGACTTCTCGCGAGCCCGATCGGTGGCGCGCTGCTCGACCGTCATGGTCGCACGCGGCTCATCGTGATCGACTACACGATCGCCGGTGTGACCCTCGCGCTCATCGCGGCCCTCGCGGTCGCGGACCGGTTGCCGGTGCCCGTTCTCCTCGTCATCGTCACGATCTCGTCCTTCACGCAGCCCCTTGGGAACACCGGCGTGCGGACCTTGTTCCCGCTCATCGTTCCGCGCCCGCTATGGGAGCGGGCGAACGCCATCGACAGCAACGGCTACGTCGTCGCGAGCATCATCGGCCCCGCGCTGGCCGGGACGCTCGTCGCGGTGTTCGGCGCGCCGGCCGCGCTCGCAGTCACGGCGTCGGTCTTCGCGGTCGCGGCTGTCGTCGCGCTCGGCATCCGCGATCCGGGTGGCCGCACCGAGACCGGGAATCTTTTCGGGGACGCCTGGCGCGGCCTCGTGTATGTCGCTCGGCATCCGACGCTGCGTCCGCTCGCGCTTTCGGTGACGACCGCGAACCTCGGCGGCGGGATCTTCTTCCTCGCGTTGCCGGTGCTCGTGCTGGATCGATTCGCGGCCGGACCCGAATTCGTCGGCCTCCTGTTCGCCCTCTCCGGCGTCAGCGGGTCGATCTCCGTGCTGCTCATGGGACGGATCTCGACGCTCGGCCGCGAGCGGCAACTGCTCGCCGGCGCGATGCTCGGCACGGCCGCGTGCTTCGCGTTCGTGCTGCTCTTCCCACAGCCCCTGCTGGTCGCGATCGCGATGCTGCTCTGGGGCGTGGCGACGGGCCCATTCGACGTCGTGCTCTTCACGATCCGGCAGCGTCGGACGGATGCGGCGTGGCTCGGCCGCGCGTTCGCCGTATCGATGGCGCTCAACTTCGCCGGTTTTCCGATCGGCTCGGCGATCGCGGGAGCCGTCGTGCCGCTTTCGATCGAGCTCGGTTTCGCCCTCGCGGTGGCAGCTACGACCCTGGGCGCCGTGCTCGCCTACGTCGGCATCCCGGAGCACGACACGCCGGGCTCGGTATCGTGAGCGTGTGATCCCGCTCTTGCCGTTCGGCAGCACCGGGCACCGGAGCACTCGCACGCTCTTCGGTGCAGCGGCGCTGTCACGCGTGACGCAGGAGGTCGCGGACAGCGTGCTCGACCTGATCGAGCGCCACGGGATCAACCACATCGACACCGCCGCCAGCTACGGCGATGCCGAGCTGCGCGTCGCACCCTGGATCTCCGGCGCAGCGCGCGACCGCTTCTTCGTCGCGACGAAGACCGGAAAACGCACCTACGCAGAGGCGCGTGACGAGATCAAGCTGTCACTGCAGCGCCTCGGGACAGACCACATCGATCTCATCCAGTTGCACAACCTGGTCGATGAGACCGAGTGGCAGACCGCCTTCGCGCCTGACGGCGCGCTTCGCGCGGCGGTCGAGGCACGCGACGCAGGACTCGTGCGGTTCATCGGTGTCACAGGTCATGGCCTGCAGGCGCCGGCGCAACACCGTCGCAGCCTGGAGCGGTTCCCGTTCGACTCGGTGCTGTTTCCCTACAACTACGTCCAGCTCCGGGGCGAGGCCTACGCGCGCGACGTCCAAGCGCTGATGGCGCTGTGCGAAGAACGCGGCGCCGCGATGCAGACGATCAAGGCCATCACGCTCGGGCCCTGGCACGGCGAGCGTCCGGCGACGCCGACGACATGGTACGAGCCGCTGCACGACCAGCGGGACATCGACCTCGCGGTGCGCTGGGTCCTTGGGGATCCGCAGGTGTTCCTGAACACCGTCGGCGATGTCGGCATCCTGCCCCTTGTTCTCGATGCAGCATCGCGTGGTGGTGCGCGGCCGTCGGATGCCGAGATGGACGAGCTGGTCGAGCGTCGCGAAATGAGTCCCTTCTTCGTCGCGTAGTGCGCGTGTCGGGCGTTGCCCGACAAATCTTGCGTGCTCGGCCCTCGTGCTCGTCGTGACCATCGGCCCTTCCTGACCCATAGCTGTGTCGGTATGTTCAAGCCCGTGGAGATCCTCATCGCCCTGGGAGCGTTGCTGATCGCGACCGGTGTCGCCGTCCTGGCGCTCGTGCCGCCGCGGGAGATGGGGCTCGCATGAGCTTCTTCGCAGGGCTATTCCTGGGCGTCGCGCTGGCGATCGTCGTGCTCGGGTTCCTTGCGATCGACGCGTACCGGCGCGGTTACGAAGAAGCCGACGCGGGACGCCACAGATGGCGAGCAGAGCTAGCCGCGCGGCATGCGGCGCGCGCCAGCTAGAGCGCGGGACGATCATCTCCACCCTTACCGGTGACATCCGCGCCGCATTCCGCACGGCCGTGTTCTTTCTGAAGGTCTTCCCGATCCCTTCGCGACCCGTGGACTGGATCACGACGGCGCCGGCGGTGGAGCGTGTCCGCTATCCGACGTCGCGTGGAGTCATGGACGGCGATCTCTACCGGCCGTCGAGAAACGGGAGGCATCCGGGCGTCGTCGTGTGCCTCGGCGTGGTCCCGTTCGACGTCGACCATCCTCAGATCCCTCGCCTGGGCGCTGCACTTGCACGCGCCGGCTTTGCGACGCTCATGTATTGGTCGCCGGCGATGCGCGACCTTCGACTGGTTCCAGACGATGTTGACGACATCGCGATGGCGTACGACTGGCTGATCGGTCAGGACGTCGTCGATCCGTCGCGCACCGGGCTCTTGGGTGTGTGTGTCGGAGGTTCCTACGCTCTTATGGCAGCCGCACGCGACGCCATCCGCGATCGCGTCGCGTTCGTCGCGGCGTTGGCGCCATATGCATCGATGCGCACCTTCGTGCGCGACATCGCGAGTGCGTCTCGACCGACCGCGTTCGGGCGCGAGCCCTGGCCGGTCGACCCTCTCACGCGAAAGGTCTATGTGCGGTCGGTCACAGACATGCTCGCGGGAGAGGAAGCGGAACTCCTACGCCGTGCGTTCCTCGACGGGAATGGCGATGCCGATGCCGACCAGCTCTCGACTGACGGACGTCGCGTCTACGAGCTGCTGCGAGCCAGCGACGTGCGCGATGTCGATGCGGCACTGAAGGACCTGCCACAGCGGATGCGCGAGCGGCTCGATGCCATGTCGCCCCTACGGTACCTGCACGACGTCCGCGCTCCACTGATCGTCATCGGCCATGACCAGGACGATCTGGTGATCCCCATCGACGAGTCGCGGCGCCTGCGTGACGCGCTCATCGGACGCGGCGGTGTGGGGTACACCGAGTTCGCGATGTTCGAACACGCCGATCCGACCAAACGTCGCTTATCGCCGCTGCGGATGGCGCAGCAACTCGTGAAGTTCTATCGCCACATCTATCCGATGTTCCGGCTGGCATCCTGAAGGGAGAGTCCGAATGACCACGCTCACAGCACAAGATGCGATCCTGACCAGTCGCGCCGAATCCATCCGCGCGGGCGACCGCACCGCCTTCTCTGAATGGGGCTCGCTGTTCCGTGTCGGCGGCTGGGCTGCGCTCGCGGTGCTTGCCCTCGTGCCCATCCAGATGGTCGTGTTCTTCGTCTGGCCACCACCCACATCCGTGATCGGGTGGTTCGATCTGCTGCAGACCAACGCCCTGATCGGTCTGCTCGACATGGATCTATTGATGATCGTCGACTACGGTCTGCTCGCGCTCTTCTTCCTCGGACTCTACGTCGCCCTCAGGCGCACAAGTCCGTCGTTCGCCGCGATCGCCTTGACCGCCGAGCTCCTTGCCGTCGCGGCCTACTTCGCGTCGACGACGCCGTTCGAGATGTTGACGCTGAGTGGCCAGTACGCGGCCGCGGTCAGCGACGCGGAACGGTTGGCCGCAGTGGCGGCGGGGCAGGCGACGTACGCCGTCTGGCAGGGCACCGCCTTCGATGTGAGCTACATCCTGAGCGCGGCCGCAGCCCTGATCGCGTCGGTCCTGATGCTGAGGAGCTCCGTTTTCGGAAGGGCCACCGCCTATGCGGGAATCCTCATGGGCGTGGCTGGGCTCGTGCCGCCGACCGTCGGCGGGGTGGGCCTGGTCATGTCGCTCGTCTCGCTCATCCCCATGTGGATATGGCTCTTCCTAGCGGGCCGAAAGCTGCTGCAGCTCGCTCGCAGCTGAGGCTGTCACTTCGCCGCCTGCACCATGATCTCGACCAAGAGGTCCGGCCGTGCGAGCTTCGCTTCGACGGTGGCCCGCGTCGGCGCGTTGCCGGGAGCGATCCACGCGTCCCAGATCTCGTTCATCTTGCTCCAGTCGTTGATGTCTCGGAGCCAGATCTGGGCGGTGAGCAGCTTGGTCTTGTCCGTACCCGCCCTGGCCAGCAGCTGGTCGATGGTGCTGAGGACCTGCCGGGTCTGGCCCTTCACATCCTGGGAGGTGTCGTCCGCGGTCGTCCCGACCAGATAGACGACGTCGCCATGGATCACGATCTGGCTCCAGTGCTGGGCGGGGTTGATGCGCTCGATCTTCATGTCGTCAGCTCCCGCGAGCCGCAATCGTCCGCGGCTTCTCGTCAGAGAGCGTACTCAATGAGCTCGAGCACGCGACGGAGGCCGCGGGGCTTCTCCGCCGCGCCGTCAGGTGGCAGCAGGTGGAAGCGCAGCCCCGCTTTCAGCGCGCCGGCATCCGCGACGGGATGGTCACCGACCATCAGCGTCTCGGCCGGCTTCGTTCCGATCGCCTCACACGCCCGCAGGAATATCGCCGGGTCGGGCTTCTCCGCGCCGACCTCGTACGAGTGCGTGAACGCGTCGATCAGATCGGCCAGGCGGTGGGCGGCGAAGATCGGTCGAAGGTCCTGTGGCACATTGCTCACGATCCCGATCTTGATCCCGCGCGCGCGCAGCGCCCGGAGCGTTGGCTCGGTGTCCGGGTAGGGGATCCACGCGCGCGGGTCCATCACGCGCTCGTACAACGCGCTCGCAACATCGGGCACCGTGCTGTTCGCGCGCTCGAAGAGCGCTGTCCAGATCTCCCGGTGCGCGCCCGCCGACAGGTCGCGACCCTTGGCGAGCTCTTCCGGCGTCTTCCCCGCGTCCCACAGCTCGTTCCAGAGCGCGCGGGCCCTCTCCGGATCGATCCGCACGCCGCGCTCCGACGCCGCCGCCACGATGACCTTGCCCGCATCAGGTGGTGAGAACAGCGTGTCGCCCCAATCGAACAGCACGCCGCGGACCTGCGTCACCGCGTCGATTCTGACGGACCGCCGCGTTCCATCGCAGAATGCTCGCCGTGCGTGTCGCCATCCTCGGTGTCGGTCGTCTCGGCGCGTTCCACGCGAAGGTCCTCAGCGAAACGAAGGACGTGGACGAGCTGCGCGTGTACGACGCCGACCCGACGCGCGCGAAGGAGGTCGCCGGCTCGCTGAAAGCGCAGGCGGTCGCCAGCGTGGACGACGCGCTCAGGGGCGTGGACACGGCGGTCATCGTCACGCCGACCGACACGCACGCGCCCCTGATCAAGAAGTGCCTCGACGCGCGCATCGCGACGTTCTGCGAGAAACCGATCGCGATCGGCATCCCCGAGACGCGCGACATCGTCGCGCACGTCGAGCGCTCGAAGGGACGGCTGCAGATCGGCTTCCAGCGCCGCTTCGATTCCGGCTACCGCACTGCGCGCGATGCGATCCGCGCGGGCAAGATCGGGGACGTCTTCTCGTTCCTCATGACGAGCTGCGACCGGCTGCCGCCGCCCGACGCGTATATCGCGACATCGGGCGGGCAGTTCAAGGACCAGCTCATCCACGACTTCGACATCACGCGGTGGCTCTTCGGGCAGGAAGCAGTCGAGGTCACCGCGACCGGATCGACGCTCGGTGTCCCGCAATACGAGGCGATGAAAGATGTGGGCACGTCCGCCGTTCTCCTTCAGCTGTCCGGCGGCTCGCTTGGCCTCATTACCGGGCTGCGCCACAACGAGGCCGGGTACGACATCCACGTCGAGATCCACGGCGCGAAGGACACGCTCGCGATCGGCATCGACCCACGCACGCCGTGGCGCTCGGTCGAGCGCGACGCACCCCCTCTCGCGGGGCCACCGTACCCGTCCTTTTTCGTGCGCTTCGACGGGGCCTATCGCGCCGAGCTCGCGCATTTCCTCCGCTTCGCGCGGGGCGAGGCCGACAACGCGTGTACCGCCGCGGATGCGCTCGAGGCGCTGCGTATCGCTGAGGCGGCGAGCCGCTCCTATCGCGAGAAGCGGACCGTGAAGATCGCCGAGATCGATTAGGTGGCGCTCAGAGTCACCTTCATCGGAAGCGGGAACGCTTTCGCCGACGGGGGACGATCGCATGCCTGCATACACGTGAGCGCACCGGGAGTCTCGCTGCTGCTGGACTGCGGAGGCTCGTCGCTACCGGCGATCAAGCGCGAGGTCGATGCTGAGGCGATCGATGCGGTCGCGGTCAGCCATCTGCACGGGGATCATTTCGGCGGCATCCCGTACCTGGTGATCGAGCAGCACTTCGCAGGACGGACCGCGCCGCTTGCGATCGGCGGTCCACGTGCGCTCGCGGAGCGGCTGCGCAGCGCAGAGGCCGCGCTCTATCCGGACTTCTTTCGCAAGACGACGATCCGCTACCCGATCCATGAGATCGTGCTCGGCGCGAACGAGACCGAGTTCGGGGGTGCGCTCGTCAGTGCGTTACCCGTGAAGCATGTTGCGGAGTCCGACCCGCACGGTCTGCGCGTGCGCGTCGGCGACAAGGTCGTCGCGTACTCGGGAGACGCCATCTGGAGCGACGAGCTCGCCCGCGTCGCTAAGGGCGCGGACCTCTTCATCTGCGACGCGTCGTTCTTCGACACTGAGGACCCATCGCACATCTCGTATCGCACTCTGATGTCGCACCGCGACGCGCTCGACTGCAAACGGATCGTTCTCACGCATCTCGGCGCGGAGACGCTGGCGCGCATTGGTGAGCTCGAGCTCGACCATGCGGTCGACGGCGCGAGTCTCGTGGTCTGACGTTATCCGGCGGCGGTCTCGCGCGGCGCGGCAAGCCATAGAACGAGCGCGACGGCGGCGGTGAGCGCCGCGATGAAGGCGACACCCCCGATGAACGCCCACCCCACGAGCTCGGTCGCTGATGCGTACATCATTTCGAACCTCCGCCGACAAGCCTGAGAGGGGCGAGGATCGGCGGCCAGTGCCGAAGGCACATCCGAACAGGGTCGGACGGCCCGTTCAGCCGACGTCGGTCTCGGTCAGCATCGCCAGGTCGCTGCGGCCACGCGCGCGGCCGTAGAGCCGGATGGCGAATGGCAGCACGAGGAAGAAAACAGCAACGGCGAGGATCACGGCAGTACCCGGGCGCGTGAGGAGCGCCAAGACGTTTCCGTCGGTCATGATCATCCCGCGTCGGAAGTTGTTGTCGATGAGCGGCCCCAGCACGATGCCCAGGATCACCGGACCAAGGGGATAGTCGTAACGCTTCATGAGGAAACCGATCACACCGAGCACGAAAACGACCGCGAGGTCGAACGCGTTGCGATTCAGCGAGTACACGCCGATCCCAGAGATCACGGTGATCCCGGCGAAGAGCAGCGGCTTCGGGATGTCGAGCAGCTTCACCCAGATCCCGACCAGTGGGAGATTGAGCACGAGGAGCATCACGTTCGCGAGGTACAGGCTCGCGATGAGACCCCAGACCAGGTCGGGCCGTGTTGTGAAGAGGAGCGGGCCGGGCTGAAGGCCGTAGATCTGGAAGGCCGCGAGCATGACCGCGGTGGTGCCCGAGCCCGGGATGCCGAGGCCCAGCAAAGGCACGAGGTGACCGCCAGCCGCGGCGTTGTTGGCGGCCTCCGGACCCGCGACGCCTTCGATCGCTCCCTTCCCGAACTCACCGGGGTTCTTCGAGACACGCTTCTCGATGGCATAGCTGATGAAAGACGCGATCGTCGCGCCCGCCCCTGGGAGCGCGCCGATGAAGAACCCGATGCCCGATCCGCGCAGCCATGACGGCACTGAGCGGCGGAATTCCGCGCGCGTCATCCACACCTGTCCTTTGATCGAT
>Ga0070692_10000659_pt1 | contig 10992 bp, 1 predicted proteins | sample KBSK1102metaG_FD_64675 | JGI IMG/M metagenome (GOLD analysis project Ga0070692, IMG submission 64675) | Corn, switchgrass and miscanthus rhizosphere microbial communities from Kellogg Biological Station, Michigan, USA - KBS K1-10-2 metaG | ecosystem: Host-associated > Plants > Roots >...
ATGACATCGGCGACTGGAAATTAACCGGTGTGTCCATCAGCCAAAAAATACCGGCCGAACAACCAGCCGCCAGCGATTATGCCATCAGTTTAGTACTCAGCGTCGTCGCCAGCTAAAATTAAAATAATGAGGGGGGTTATGAAAAAAATATATTTGGGAAAAATCTTATTAGTGGCCAGCGTGGTGGCGATGTTATCGCTCCTGCCCGTTTACTCGGCCCAGGCCATCGAGTACGGCGGGGTTGGCGGCAAACCGGCCTATCCGGTAGCCAGCAATCCTCGAACCGATTCTATTTTCGTCCACACCATTGAGCCGGGAGCAACTCAAGATGACGGCGTGCTGGTGGTCAACAACAGCCCCGACACCAAAACACTTTTAGTCTATGCGACCGATTCAACCCCTTCCACCGACGGAGCCTTTGCCTGTAAACAATTCTCCGAGGAGAAAACCGATGTTGGCGCTTGGATTACTCTGGCAAAATCAGAAGTAACTCTCTTAGCTGGTAGTAAAGAGATCGTTCCCTTCACCATTCATCCGCCCCTAACGGCCGGGGTTGGCGAGCACAACGGCTGCATTCTTGTTCAGGAAAAGAAAGCCGAGACTACCGGGCAAACTGGAGCGGTTTTATCGACACGGACCGGGCTTCGTGTCGCGATCACCATCCCCGGAGACATCGTCAGAAAGCTGGAGATTGGCGCTCTAACTATAACGTCGTCGGAAGCTGGTTTCTCCCTCCATCCGTCAGTCAAAAATACCGGTAATGTGTCGATTGACGCGGACGTACAGGTGGTGACCCGCAATCTCATCGGACGAACTTACTCAAGCAATGGTGGGGAGTTTCCGATCTTGAGAGGGGAGACTGCCCAATGGAACTTTGATCTGAAAAAATCGTTTTGGGGCGGTTGGTATCGTTCCACCCCAAGCGTAGCTTATGACGAGAGCGCAAAAGCTGGGATCGGGCTTAAAAGCGGCCAACCCCTCACCACCTTAGCTGGGCTGCCAGTTTGGTTCTTCAGTTTTCCGACGCCAGCCGGATTGGCGATAGAGATCGCCGTGCTCCTGCTAATTGTTATCGGTTTGATACTAGTCGTTCGCAAGGTCCGAAAGAATCGATCAGAAAAGATCGTCTAAGCTAGCTTGAGGATGAAGGTGGAGGGCAATTACCCGCTCAAAAAATCGGTGGAGGGTTAGTGGATGACGCCCATCAGATGGGGTGATGGAATATATCGAGCGGTTACTGGCCTTTTCGGCAAGGACGGAAGATCTTCTCCTGTCCGCTCGGCCTTGTCGCTAGTACTGGCCTTGCTAGTGCTAACCAGCCTTAGCTATCTGGCCTTCCAAAAACTTTTTCCGACACTAACTGGATCCCAGTATCATTATCGACCGTTATCAGAGCTAAAACTCAACACCCCCGATCAAGACAAATATTTCAGTGGTAGTCACGAAGTTACGCCGGTCACTAACCCAATCGAGACGCTGCTGCCGACAGCCAACCCCCGTGTGCTGGTTAAAGTTAACAACGCCCACCCCGACTTGCCCAACACCGGCGGCTTCGACACCACTGTTAAAGCCAGTGATTCTGGGTTAATCGCTCTGGCAACGCCAAACTCCCAGGTTAAAGCTGGCCTCTACCAGCTTCAGTCTACCGATCCGGCCACCGGTAAAATCACTTCCAATCAAACTGTGGCTTGGGGAGTCCTAGCTTTTAATCCCGACTACGCCATCTACCCAGTCGGTGCCAAAGCCAAGCTAGCGATGGCTGTTTTGGACGATCGCGGCAAGGTTGTCTGTGACGCCGATATGAGTCTGGAAATCACAAGACCAGACGGCCAGAAGGATATTTTGAGTACGGGTAATAATCAGATCCTGGTTAACGAAGCTTGTTTTGTTTACGGCCAGACCGAAGACCCGGACTACTTGGCCAATTATCAGCCCACCCAGATCGGTGACTATCAAGTGACCTTAACCGCTCAGCTGGGGAGCGGCGTTCGAACACTTCACGACAAGTTTTCAGTCGCCAAAAATGACAAATTTTACGTCGGCAGAGTTGGTCCAACCCGAACCTACCCACCAGTTAGCTACCCATACACTCTTAACTTTCAGCCACACGTCAGCGGCCACTATCAAGTAACCGAGAGCGTCCCAGCGTCTTTCGACGTTTCTAATACCACCGCCAGCGTCGCGACTAAAGACGGTCGGCAAACACTGATCTGGCAATTTGACGCCCGAGCTAATCATAAGGTTACCTTAGCCTTCACTTTCAAGACTCCTAACATCTCACCGTTTTTATTTGAATTTGGGCCAATTCAGGTGATCCAACCTGATGGCACCGTTTGGAGCGAAAACCGAACCTGGCAGATTGCCTCCGACAACGCCTGTTCATCCAACGGCACCGGCGGCGGCAACTCTAACGCCGCCGCTTCATGGCAAAGCTGTGGTGGGACAACACCACAACCAACCGACTCGATCACCGTTTTAAGCGGTGACACTATTACGATGGCCGCCGCCCTAACCGTCACCAATATTGTTATTAATACAGGTGGGATTTTCACCAACAACGCTAGCCCCTTTACTCTCACCCTGACCAACACCACCGGCACGCTTTTTAGTAATAGCGGTACTTTCACCCCTGGCACCTCAATTACGGTCACGATGAACCCCAACGCTTCGATCACGACTACCTCGGGAGTAATTACTTTTTTTGATCTGAACTTCACGCCGACCATCGCTACCAGCGGTAAGACCTACACGATGGGCGCGGGTGCCATTACCATCAACGGCAACTGGGCGGTAACGGGTACGGCGGCTAGTAATGCCCTAGCGCTGACGGTGGTGATGGGCGCCAATATTACCGTTGACCCAGCCAAAACCCTAACGATCGGTCCGGCTTCGCTAACCAATACCGCCAAACTCCAGACAACGGCTTCGAACTACACCCTGACGGCCGGTAAAATTGTCGTCACCACACTAGGAATATTGGACGGCACCGGCTCGACCTCAATTATTGCCTTAACAGCTACCAGCGGGACGTTATTTACCAACCCTACGACGACCACCACTTTTGTCCAAGGTACCACTGACGTTCAGGTTAAATCCGCTTCCGGCACGCCGACGCTCCTTTCGGCGGCAACAACTTTCTTCAAGCTAACCATTGATTCAGCCGCCACCGTTGTCAATATGGGCGCCTTTGTGCCAACCTTCGGCAACGTCGCCAGTACCCAGCTATACATCAAAACTGGCGTATTTAACGCTTCTGGAGCCACCATTACCGGGCCAGGCGGCACTAACGGCACATTTAAAATCGACGGTGGCGCGTCTTTTTGTTTGGGTGGGACGACAGCTTCAACTTCCGCCACCTGCAACTCCGGCATTACTGACACCACCGCCCGGCCGATGCCTGTTTTTTCTGTTTATACCTTTGCGACCACCTCGACAGTTATCAACTTGGCTGATGCCGCGGAAACGGTTTCGGCGGTGCCGGTTTACGGCAACTTAATAATCAACCCCAAGGTAACAGCTGCTAGAGCCTACACCATCGGTGCCGCCGCCTGCGCCGGTATCACCATTCACGGCAATTTGACGGTTCAGCCGTCAACCGGCGCTTTCGCTCTGACCGCCACCCAAAGCTGTGGCATTACTCTTGACGCTAACGACACCATGTTTTTACAAGTGACGGCTTCCGCCACCCTCACCTGGAGCACTAGCGCCTCCAACTTCGCCATCAGCACTGGATTCTTAAGCCTTCTAACCAACGCTACCCTCACTGCCAACGCTTCAACCATTAGCTTGACGGGAACATCGGGGACACTTTTCACCCGAACGAGTGCCGCAGCCGGCGTCTTCACTCAAGGGACATCGACCGTTCAGGTGACCAGTGCTTCCGGCTCACCAATACTAAATAACTTTGCTACCACCTTCCACAAGCTAACCATCAATAACGCCGGGGTACATGTGGCCGCCGGAGCGGTAGTGACCCTTGACGGCGTCAGTACTAGCTCATTTAACGTCACCGCTGGTACTTTTGATGATGGCGGTTTTCAGATGGTCTTCGCGATCAACACCAGTGCTTCGGTGACGGTCAGTAACGGCGCCACCCTTCAGCTTGGCTCAGCTACCACCGCCACTACTATTCCGACTGTTGTTACCACTTTTACCTTTGGGGCGACGTCAACGACTGTCTACCAGGCTGGTGTCGCTCAGAATGTTGGACGAACGTCGCTAACATTAACTTATGGCCACCTGACGTTCACCCCGCTCTCCGGCACACCAGTCTTTAGTATGCTGGCTATCGCCACTGTCGCCGGCAACTTGACTGTTAATGCTGGCTACCTTGATGAAGCCGGTTTTCAAATTACCGGATCGGCCAATACCTTTACCTTAGCGGCCAACACCAAATTCTGCTTAGCAGCTGCAACAGCCACCTGCCCGACAACCGGTACAACGGCCACTTCTGCTACCGCTACTACGATGCCGGTCTTTACTACTTATACTTTCGATTCCACCTCGGAGGTCCACTACCAAACTAGCAACACCACCGCTTCAACCGTTTCAGCACTGGGCGGTAACCACTACGGCAAGGTCTACGTCGATCCGACGATGACCGGCATCCAGCCAGTAACGGTCTCCGCTGGCGGGACGACAATTAACGTCGATACGCTCTTCCAAGTCTTGCCTCGCAAGGGGACGACGGCCCGTCTCCTAACTGTCACCCTGGCCGGACCGATCGTCCTGCCAGCCACTGGAACACTGGCGATGGACTGCGGCAACAGCACCGCCAACGCGACCTTTGATACTTCGGCGGCCAGTAGCTTTGGCGTTACCACCGGCTTCATCGACCTCCAAAATACCAATGCTTGCGCCATCAACTTCAACGCTAACGGCTCTTTGATTATTTTGAATGGCGTCTCTCTCGCAGCACTCCTTAACCATACTTCCGGTGGGACTTTTAACGCTGGTACCTCAACGGTGAGGGTGGACTCGCCTGGTCTTGGCAGCAACACCGGCGTTATAATCCCCACCCCTACCACCTTCCATATCCTGACCGTCAATGTCCCCTCAACCGCTACCATTAAAACCAACGCTCAAATTACTTTGGACGGAGTGAGTTCGAGCGCCTTTAATGTTTCATCAGGCACGTTCTCCGACAACGGCTTCCAAGTCATTTTCGCCGCCAACACTAGCGCCTCTGTAACAGTCAGCAACGGCGCTACTTTGAAGATAGGTGGCAGTAGCGGCACGACTACTATTCCGACTGTTGTTACGACCTTCACCTTCGGTGCTACCTCGACTGTTTCTTTTACTTCCGCTCTTGCTCAAAGTATCAGCCGAGCTGGTCTGACCTTAACCTACGGAAATTTGAGAATTGAACCCGTTAGCGGTACCCCGACTAAGCGAATGCTGGCCACCGCCACCGTTGCCGGCGACCTGACCGTAACGGCCGGAACACTTGATGATCAAGATTTTCAAATTACCGGTCCAGGCGCCGGCTCGGGGACCTTTACACTCGGGTCGACGGCCAAATTCTGCCTCAGTTCCGGCGCGACGGCCTGCACCACTTCGGCCACTTCCGCCACTACTATGCCAGTCTTCCAAGCGTACAACTTTGACGCAGCTTCAACGGTTGAATACGTCGCCAACGCCAACCAAACCGTTTCGGGCACACCCGCCTACGGCATTTTGCAGTTGGTGCCAGTGATCGCCACGGCCGCCACGACTCGGACGTATACACTCGGCGGGGCGATGACTATTCACGGCAATTTTGATATTAAACCGACCGCCGCTAATACGACCGATGTTTTGACCGTTAACGCCGGTGGCAATATCACTCTGGATAATACCGACACCCTCACCATTCAACCCGGCGCTACCAATAACCCCGCTGCCAACCTCTTCTTGAGAGCCAGTGGCGTTGATTATAATCTGACAGCTGGATTTATCGTCTTGGATTCGCTCGGAACTACCAACGGCAAACTGGCAGCGACCGACTCGGGCGCTGTCGCTGGAGCCGCGATAGTCACCTTGACCGGTACCTCGGGCACTTTATTTACCCTCGGCGCTCACGGCACATTCACTCAGAGCAAATCGACTGTCGCCGTCACTGCTTCTTCTAGCGCTCCCGCCCTTCTCTCGGCCGCAACCACCTTCAACGGGCTAACCATTAACGCCCCTGGCTCGATCGTCAGTGCCGGCGCGGCCATTACTATGTCTAACGCCGACACCTCTAATAAACTTTATATTCAATCCGGCATTCTTGACGACGGCGGTTTTCAGATTGCTGGCACCACTAATGGCACGATGGTCATGGATTCCGCTGGCGTATTACAATTAGGTAGCCAAAACACGGCGACAGTTTTTCCGGCTAACTACACTAACGGCATTATTACCCTCAACACTGCTTCGACTGTTCAGTACCAATCCTCAACGGCCCAAACTGTTTCAGTGGTACCGGCGTATGGCAACCTAATTGTTACCTCCCAAGCCCTCAACGGCAGTTTTACTGATGCCTTTGCTAGCGGCACCGCCACTATCAACGGCGATTTTACGCTCAGCGGGACAGCCACTGGCGGAGTGTCCAATACTTTCGGGATCACGATGAACGGCGCAGTCAACGTTGGCTCATCGAAAACAACCCACATCACTAGCACCCTCAAGACCACCACCACCCTTGACGCTAACGGCGCTCACAACCTTACGACCGGTTCTCTTAATATCGACTGCAATAACTCCGGTTTTATCGCCGGCACTGGCACAACTGTCACTGTCAGCGGCAATTACAACGCCTGCGGCAATTTAACCGCCCAGACCAGTAATTTTCTTTTTAGCGGTAGTGCTCAGCAAACACTTGATGGTGGTGGTATGACCGGCAGCGGCGCCTTCTACGATCTGACAATTACCAACGCCTCTGGTAGTGACGCCAGCGACAACGAGCTGACCGGTTTTAGTGCTTCGGTCATTTTCAATACCGACTTAGGGTCTACTCACACTTTTACCGCCATCACCGCCCACACTCGGATTCAGTATAACGATGCCTCTACCTATACCTTCATTAACATCAACTGGAACGGCCAAGCCACCGGCACCCGGCTCTACTTTAGAGACTCAGTGGCGACGGCCGGCCATACTTGGCTGTTAAAAGTCACCGGTACCCAAACCGTCAGCAACGTTAACGTCTCTCGTAGTGACGCCTCGGTGTCTGGTGGCTCAACGATAGCTGCCGGTAATGGCACCGACTTCGACGCCGGCAATAACACCAACTGGAGCTTTGGCCTGACCATTTCTGGCAACATTTACCAGTCGGGTAGTGAATCAGTTCAGAACTCGACTTCGGTGACGGTAGCTGTTTCGGTTAATAATGCGGTGCCAACAACTCTGGCCGGCCAAACTGGCAGCTACACTTTTACTGGCGTTAGTGCTAATGCCGGTAACGTCTTGGTCGTTTATATTAGCGGCCACGCCTCGCTTAACGCTAATAGTTTCACAGTCACTGATGGTCTGACCAATATTAGCAACCTCCATTTGTATATCGACAATACTGCCATCGGCAACAACAACGCCGGCTCAACAACAAACGCTAATGTCTGCGCTCAAGTCACTTATCCACCGAGCGGGGACAACACCTTTAGCTGTGCTGGTACGGTGCCGACCTACACCGGTAGTGAGCTCCATCTCTACGGCGCTTACGCTCCTGGCAACGCGGTTAACGCGCCAAAAGTGCACATTTTCACTGGTAGTACCTACACCGGTGGCTCGGAATTCCTAGGGCTTAGTGGTTCGGGTAGCGGGGCGGCTCGACCGTTTTACTTAGACGGCGGAACATTCACGGCCAACAGTAACACCGTTCGGATCATGAGCGCTGCCAACTCTGAGATCGACCTTGGGGCTACCTACAATAACCTGCAACTCTGTGGACAAAACGGTGTTGTACTGACCTTGGGAACAGCGACGTCCCAAACCCTAACGGTCAACGGCGACCTGACTGGCGGGTGTGGCTCGACGGTGACGGTCACGGCGGCCACCTACGATCCGGCTATTAACCTGGCTGGTAGTTTTGCTATTTCTTCGCCGAGCGTTTGGACTAAAGGCGCCGCTGGCATCTTTACTTTTAAGCCAACTGGCACTAAAACCTGGACCGACGGTGACACGACTAAGCAAGATATGGGGGCCGTTCAATTAGCTAACGGCAGCTCGACGCCAAAAATTAATTTAGGCAGTTCGGTTAAAGCAACGTCCGTTAATATCACCACTACCGGCGCTACCCACGAGCTCAACGCCAATGGTAGTAACACTCTAACTCTGACCGGCAGTGGCACTCCGTTCATAATCGGTGGCACCTTTACTTACTCAACCGGAACGGTCAGCTACGCGTCGGCCACTACTTCGACGATCCGAGCCCTCACTGGCACGGGCGGCACGGGCGGATATTACAACCTAGACATTGCCTCCGGCACCGCTACTTTGGGCGGCATCACTACCGTTAATAATAATCTGAGTATCACCAGCGGCACGCTCGATGTTGATAACACCAGCAACTACCTTTTAACAATTACTGGCAGTTTCTCGAAGTCCGGCACCTTTACCGCTCGAGCCGGCACAGTCAAATTTAACGGCAACGCCGACATCAGCCCGCTCATCTCCGGAACCTTTACCGGCGCCAATTCTTTCTTCAACCTCCAGCTCAGTCCCAGCTTGACCGCTAATCACATCTACACCCTTGGGTCAGGCGCTGTGGCGACAACAGGTGATTTTAGCTTATTGCCGACCGCTGCGGTCCTCAATCAGACCCTGACTGTCAAAATGGGCGCTGATATTACCGTCGCCACTGGCCATCAGACCCTGATATCGGCCGGTGACGCCAAGGCTCTCTCCAAACTAGTCCTGCACCCTGCTTTACTCGACTACAATCTAACCACGGGCTCTATCGTCATCAACTTCGGCACCCTTGATGGCACCAGCTCTTCGTCCAATATTACCTTGACTAACACTTCAGGTACGTTGATCACCCAAAACGGCGGTACCTTCATCCAGGGGACAACCAACGTCATCGTCGCTTCGGCTTCCGGCACGCCAACTCTTTTGTCGTTCGGCCCGATGACCTTCCACAAAGTAACCATCAACTCGACAGCGACTAAAATTCTCTCTAGTGACTTCGGCTACACGATCTCATTCTCCAACGCCAACGCCGCCAACGGCCTGACCATTACCGCCGGCGTCCTGGACGACAACGGTTGGTCGATCACTGGCTCAAGTAACGGTACCTTATCGATGGCCGCCGGCACCACTCTTGAGCTAGGGGATGTTAGCAACGGCACGACGATGCCAACTTTTGCCACTTATTCTCTCGATACGGCTTCATTGGTTAAGTACCAGTCGGCTGTCGCTCAAACGATCGCCAGTGCCCCTAGCTACGGTAATCTCCAGCTCTCGACTGTCTCAGGAACACCGGTCAAAAAGCCTAACGGCAACTTAGCTGTTAATGGCAATCTGGCCATCGACGCCAGTAACACACTGGACATGGACGTCACCAACAACCGTTCGCTCAGCCTCAAGGGTAATTATGCTAACAGCGGCACTTTTTCCGCTCGGGCCGGCTTAGTCACTCTCAGCGGTACGGCTAGCGGCAAAACTTTGAGTGGAACGATGACGGGCGGCTCAGCCTTTTACGACCTAACCGTTAACGGCTCGGGTGGTGGCTGGACGCTCGGTGCGGCTGCTGCTATTAGTCACGATTTTGCAATAACCAACGGCGCCTTTAGTACTAGCGGGACCAACTACGCCGTCACTATTGGCAACAACTTGACGGGCAACGCCGGCACGTGGGCCTTAACGATGAACGGTTCAACCTGGACGGTCTCCGGCAATTGGGACACCTCGGCCGTCGCCGCTGATTACGGCTTTATCGCTGTTGGCACTTCGACAGTCGTCATGGACGGAAGCAGTACTAAAACCATCAAAATCGGCGCTACCAATAACTACATCCCCCGTTTCTATAATCTCAACATCGCCCAGGCCGGTGGCAAAACTACCCAGTTGCTATCCGATATCTGCGTTGGTCACATCCTTACCGTCGGGGCTGGCACTTACGACCTCAATACCCACACCCAGTATTTCAACGATTCGTACGCCGATCTGCTCTCGATCGACCCCTCCGCTACTTTTGGCACCGGTAACGGTCAGCTAGATTTCTTGATCAGCGGCACCGTTCACCTGCCGGCTTTCTACTACAATACGGGTTTTGCCAATGAGTCCGGTACTGGCAATAAAGTCTTGCTAACTGGTGACGTCACTTTCGCCCTGAATTTCTACAACGGTTGCTGCGGCCGGGCTTCGGAGGTTGATACCGGCGGATTTAATCTTACTGTTGGTTTAGATTTTGCCTTCAACGACCCACTATCGATTATCGACGGTAACGGCTCAACAATTAATGTCGGCCGAAGCTGGATCAACAGCAGCGCCGGGACTTTTAACGCTGGGACCTCAACGGTTGTCTTCAACGGGGGCAGTGGCGGCAACATCACCAGCGGCGGCAAGAGTTTTAAGAACGTCACGATTAACGGCACTGGCACTTGGACGCCGCAAGACGCCCTGACTGCTACTGGTGATTTAACAATGACAGCGGGCACACTCGGTGGCACTCAAAACGTGACCGTTAACGGCAATGCGGTCGGCACCGCCGGAGCCATCAATTTAACGGGTGGAACATTTAATCAAGCCGTCGCCGCCAATAAGGCTTTTGGCACAACGGCCAGCTCAGCTAACTGGACTTTCTATGATTTGAAGTTTAGCGCCACCACTGGCACGCCGACTGTCCAAACTAACAGCGGCGGCACCGGAACCGTTACTGTCAGCGACAACCTGGCCGTTTACGCCCTGGCCAATCCAGTTAATCTTTACGCCTCTGGTAGGACTTGGATTCTCTCTGGCAGTATTGCCAGCCCGCTGACCGTCAGCACAGCTTCCGGCGCAACCCTCGTTCCGGAGACCTCGACCTTCAGG
>Ga0070692_10000660_pt1 | contig 10979 bp, 11 predicted proteins | sample KBSK1102metaG_FD_64675 | JGI IMG/M metagenome (GOLD analysis project Ga0070692, IMG submission 64675) | Corn, switchgrass and miscanthus rhizosphere microbial communities from Kellogg Biological Station, Michigan, USA - KBS K1-10-2 metaG | ecosystem: Host-associated > Plants > Roots >...
CCGGAGGACATCGTCCGCGCCCGCTACGATTTCGATCCGGTCGGCCATTATGCGCGGCCCGACCTGTTCCGGCTGACGGTGGACGAGATCGACAGGACGACGCTTCAGGCGCCCGACATGAACCCGCTCTGAGCGCTATGTGTTCTATATTGGTTCTTGACACCGCAGCTTTGTTGACTTAATGTGCTGCGAATCGAGTGGCGTGTCTTTGACATTGTGAGAACATATGCGCGCGACGGCCCGGTCCGGCGCTCGCCACCCGCCGAGCGGCCGCCGGCGAGGAGGGTGGCGTGTGCCGGATCGGAGCCGGTCGCAGCCCGGCCGGTGTACCTGGAAGCGGCGCGACGTGCCGTAAAGCAGCGTCAGGCGGGCTTGTTCGCGGTCACCAGATAGTCGAGCGACTTGTCGTCCGAGAGGTGGAAGCCGCGGGCGGGACCCCAGGCGAGGCCGTGGCAATCCTCGACCGTGAGGCCGGCGTCGGCGAGCAGCGCGATGAGCGCGTCCGGCGGCAGGAACTTCTCCCAATCGTGGGTGCCGCGCGGGATGCGGCCGGTGCCTTCGCCGACGAGGATGAGGAGGAGGCGCGAGAGGGCGGTGCGGCTGGGCGTCGAGAGGATGAGCAGGCCGCCCGGCTTCAGCGCGGCGGCGAGGCCGTGGACGAAGCCGCGCGGGTCGGCGACATGCTCGACCACTTCGAGCGAAGTGACGAGGTCGTAGGCGGCGGGCTCGAGCGCTTCGACGCTGCCGACCTTGTAGTCGATCGCCAGGCCCTGGCCGAGCGCGTGCTCGCGGGCGGCGGCGACGTTCTCGGGCGCGGCGTCGAGCCCGGTCACGTCGGCGCCGAGGCGGGCGAGCGGCTCGGCGAGCAGGCCCGCGCCGCAGCCGACGTCGGCGGCGCGGCGGCCGGCGAGCGGCCTCAGCGCGCATTCGTCGAGGCTCCAATGCTGGTCGATCCGATCGCGTATGTAGGCGAGCCGCACCGGATTGAGCTTGTGCAGCATCGCCGAGCTGCCTTTGGGATCCCACCAGTCGGCAGCCATGCGGCCGAAATGCGCGGCCTCTTTCGGGTCGATCGTGCCGGTTGCCGTGCTCATCGCCTCCACCTATCAGGACGGCCTCCCCCGCCCAACGCAAAAGCGCCGCCGATGGACCATTTCGAGATGCACGAGGGCGTCCTCCACGCGGAGGAGGTGCCACTCGCCGCCATCGCCGAGGCGGTCGGGACGCCGGTCTACGTCTATTCGAGCGCGACCCTGGTGCGGCACGCGCGGGTGCTGCGCGAGGCGCTGCACGGGCTCGGCGAGCCGCTCGTCGCCTATGCGGTCAAGGCCAATCCCAACGCGGCGGTGCTGGCGACCCTGGCCCGCGAGGGGCTGGGCGCCGACGTGGTGTCGGGCGGCGAATATCGCCGCGCGGTAGCGGCGGGCGTGGACCCGGCGAAGATCGTCTTCTCCGGCGTCGGCAAGACCGCCGAGGAGATGCGCCTCGCCCTCGCCGGCGGGCTGTTCCAGTTCAACCTCGAGTCGGTGTCGGAAGCGGAGCTGCTCTCCGAGGTCGCCTCGGCGATGGGGCGCGAGGCGCCCGTCGCCTTCCGCGTCAACCCGGACGTCGCGGCGGGCACCCACGCCAAGATCACCACCGGCACCGCCGACAACAAGTTCGGCATCCCCATCGCCGAGGCGCCGGAGGCCTATGCCCGCATCGCCGCGCTTCCGGGGCTCAAGGTCCAGGGGGTGGCCGTCCATATCGGCAGCCAGCTGACCAGCCTCGATCCGCTCGAGGCGGCGTTCCGCAAGGTCGGGACCTTGATCGACGCGCTGCGCCGCGCCGGCCACCCGATCGCCGTCGCCGATCTGGGCGGCGGGCTCGGCGTTCCCTACGACCCGGCGGTGGCGGCGCCGCCGTCGCCCGAGGCCTATGGCGACATGGTGCGCCGGGTCGCATCGGGCTGGGGGGTGCGGCTGGTGTTCGAGCCGGGGCGGCTGATCGCCGGCAATGCGGGCGTGCTGCTGACCCGGGTGATCCGGGTCAAGCCGGGGGTCAACCATCCCTTCCTGGTGGTCGACGCGGCGATGAACGACCTCATGCGCCCCGCCCTCTACGACGCCTGGCACCGGATCGAGGCGGTGGCGCCGCACGGCGGGCGCATGGTCGCCAACGTCGTCGGCCCGGTCTGCGAGACCGGCGACACCTTCGCCATGGCGCGCGACATGGACGCGGTGGACGCCGGCGACCTCGTCGTCTTCCGCACCGCCGGCGCCTACGCCGCCGCCATGTCGAGCACCTACAACAGCCGCCCGCTGACCCCCGAGGTGATGGTGAACGGGGCCGACTGGGCGGTGGTCCGGCCCCGCATCGACATCGACCGGCTGATCGCGGCGGACCGGATGCCGGAGTGGCTCGGCTGATTGCCGAACCAGCGGTTGTGTGTTATAACACACGTATGAACACAAAGCTCAAAGTCAGGAAGATTGGGAATTCCGCCGGCGTCGTGTTGCCGAAGGAGGTGCTTGCGCGGCTACGCGTCGCCGAAGGCGATACCCTATTTGCGACGGAGTCACCGGACGGCATTCGGCTCACCGCATCCGATCCGGATTTCGAGAAGACGATGGAGCTGGCCGAGGCGATAATGCGCCAGGATCGGGACATATTGCGCGCCCTGGCCAAGTAAGGCTTGATGAGCCGACCCGAGCCCGTCTGGATCCAGAAGAAGGTGGCGCTGGCGGTCCACGACCGGCAGCTCGCCGAGCATGGCGGTCCTCCCGGTCTGCGCGATGAGCCGATGCTTGAATCAGCTCTCGCTGGTCCAATGAACCGCTGGGCCTATGGCGAAGATGAACTGGCCGTCCTCGCAGCGGCCTATGCGTTCGGGCTGGCGCGCAATCACCCATTTGCGGACGGTAACAAACGTATCGCCTGGCTCTCGGCGCGATTGTTCCTCCAGCTGAACGGCCACGACCTGACGTTCGAACCTGCGGACGCGATTGCCGCAATGTTGCGACTTGCCGCCGGGGAGTTGAGCGAGGAGGAGATGGCCGACTGGTTCCGGCAGCGGCTGGCGCGCTTGCCTTGACGGCGGGGCCTCCGTAACGCCGCCCCCAATGGCGCGGATCGTGATGAAGTTCGGGGGCACCTCGATGGCGGGCATCGAGCGCATCCGGCATGTCGCTGGACTGGTGAAGCGCGAGGCGGAGGCGGGGAACCAGCTCGCGGTCGTGGTCTCGGCGATGGCGGGGGAGACCGACCGGCTCATCCAGTTCTGCCGCGAGGCGTCGTCGGTCTACGATCCGCGCGAGTACGACGTGGTCGTCGCCTCGGGCGAGCAGGTGACGAGCGGGCTGCTCGCGATCACGCTGCAGGGAATGGGGCTGAACGCGCGCTCCTACATGGGCTGGCAGCTGCCGATCATGACCAGCGGCCATGCCGCGGCGCTGATCGAGGGGATCGACGCCAAGGTGCTGGAACGGGTGTTCGGGCAGGGCGGGATCGCCGTCATCCCAGGCTTCCAGGGCGTCACCCCGGAAGGCGACGTGACGACGCTCGGGCGCGGTGGGTCCGACACGTCGGCGGTGGCGCTGGCGGCGGCGGTCAAGGCGGACCGGTGCGACATCTACACCGACGTCGACGGAGTCTACACGACCGACCCCAGGATCGTGCCACGGGCGAGGAAGCTGCCGGCCGTCACCTACGAGGAGATGCTGGAGCTGGCCAGCGTCGGCGCGAAGGTGCTGCAGACGCGCTCCGTCGGCCTGGCGATGCGCGAGAAGGTACCGGTCAGGGTCCTCTCCTCGTTCGAGGACCGGCCGGGGACATGGGTGGTCGGCGACGACCGCATCGGAGATTTCGAAATGGAACGCCAGCTCATCACCGGCATCGCCTACGACAAGAACGAGGCGCGGATCACCTTGACCGGGCTGCCGAACAAGGCGGGCGCGGTCGCCGCGATCTTCGCGCCGCTCGCCGAGGCCGGCATCAACGTCGACATGATCGTCCAGTCGGTGCCGCGCGAGGGGCAGGAGAGCGACCTGACCTTCACGGTGCCGACCGCCGCGCTCCCCCACAGCCGCGCCATCCTCGAGGAAAGGCAGGCGGCGATCGCGTTCAAGGAGATCCTCACCGACGTGAACGTCGTCAAGGTGAGCGCGGTCGGGGTCGGGATGCGCTCCAACGCCGGCATCGCCGCCCAGATGTTCGAGGCGCTGGCCGAGCGCGGCATCAACATCCTCGCGATCAGCACGTCCGAGATCAAGGTCTCGGTGCTGATCCCGGAGGAATATACCGAGCTGGCGGTGCGGGTGCTGCACACGTCCTACGGGCTGGATGCGGAGGAGGAGAGATGAGCGAATTCGTCATCCCGGCGGAAGCCGGGATCGCGTGGAGACCCGCCGTGCCTTTCCTCTGGGAGATCCCGGCTTTCGCCGGGATGACGGTGATTTGATGACAGCCACCACCCCACCTTCTTCCGTCGGCCACGACCGCCTCAAGCGCCTGATGCAGCGCGGCACCGACTTCCTCGGCTGCGAGACGGCGATCCTCGGCGGGGCGATGAGCTGGATCTCGGAGCGGCACCTCGTCTCGGCCCTGTCCAACGCCGGGGCGTTCGGGGTGATCGCCTGCGGGGCGATGAACCCCGAGCTGCTCGACACCGAGATCGCCGAGACCAGGAAGCGGACCGAGCGGCCGTTCGGGGTCAACCTCATCACCATGCACCCGCAGCTCTACGAGCTGATCGACGTCTGCGCGCGCCACCGCGTCGGCCATGTCGTGCTGGCCGGCGGGCTGCCGCCGCCCGGCTCGATCGACCGGATCAAGGGCAGCGGCGCCAGGCTCATCTGCTTCGCCCCGGCGCTGGCGCTGGCCAAGAAGCTGATCCGCTCGGGCGTCGACGCGCTGGTCATCGAAGGGATGGAGGCGGGCGGGCATATCGGGCCGGTCTCCACTTCGGTGCTCGCCCAGGAGATATTGCCGCCGCTCGCCGGCGAGGTGCCGATCTTCGTCGCCGGCGGGATCGGCCATGGCGGGCTGATCGCCGGCTATCTCGAAATGGGCGCGGCGGGGGTGCAGCTCGGCACCCGCTTCGTCTGCGCGAGCGAATGCATCGCCCACCCCAATTTCAAGAAGGCGTTCATCCGCGCCTCCGCCCGCGACGCGATCACCAGCGTGCAGATCGACCCGCGCCTTCCGGTAATCCCGGTTCGCGCGCTCAAGAACAGGGAGATGGAGAGCTTCGCCGCCAAGCAGCGCGAGGTCGCCCAGCTGCTCGACGAGGAGAAGGTCGAGATGGCCGAGGCGCAGCTCCAGATCGAGCATTATTGGGCCGGCGCGCTGCGCCGCGCGGTGATCGAGGGCGATGTCGAGACCGGCTCGGTGATGGCCGGCCAGTCGGTCGGCATGGTCAAGGAGGAAGCGCCGGTGGCGGCGATCCTCGCGCAGCTCACCGACGAGGCCGCGCACGCGCTCGAGCGGCGGTCGGCCCACGCCTGAGGGAGAGGAAGAGATGAACATGCTGGACCGCCGCGCCTTCCTCCAGACCAGCGCCGCATCGGCGGCGGCCCTGGCCCTGCCCTTTCCCCTGTTCGCCCAGCCGGCGCCGGGCCGCTCGCCGGAGCTGGCGCGGCTGTTCGACCAATTGTTCCAGGAACAGCTGCGCGCGCGGCCGGAATCGGCGACGCAGCTCGGCCTCGACAAGGGACCGAATGCGGACCTCCGGGCCAGGCTGACCGACGAAAGCCCGGCGGGCCGGGCGGCGGCGAAGGCGCAGACGCAGGACCAGCTCAAGCGGCTGCTGGCGATCGATCCGAAGTCGCTGTCGCCCGCCGACCGGGTCGACTGGGAGACGGTGGTCTATACCCGCCGCTCGTCGGCCGAGGTGCAGAAGTTCGACTTCGGCGGCTTCGGCTACGGACCCAGCCCCTACGTGGTCAGCCAGCTGACCGGCGCCTACCAGTCGGTGCCGGACTTCCTCGACACCAAGCACCCGATCGAGACTCGCGCCGACGCCGAGGCCTTCCTGGCGCGGCTTTCGGCCTTCGGCGACCAGCTCGACGCCGAGACCGCGCAGATGCGGCACGACGCGGGGCTGGGCGTGATCGCACCGGACTTCATCCTCGACACCGCGCTCGACCAGATGGCGAAGACCCGCGTGCCGGCCACCGACGCGACTCCGGTGAGGTCGCTCGTCCGCCGCGCGGCGGCCAAGGGCCTCGGCGAGAGCTACGGCCGGGATGCGGCGCGGCTGTGGGACGGCAAGATCCTTCCCGCGCTCGACCGCCAGATCGCGCTGGCGCGGGAGCTGCGCGCGCGGGCGGTGCACGACGCCGGCATCTGGCGGTTCCGCGAAGGCCCGGCCTTCTACGAAGTGGCGCTGCACAACACGACGACGACCCGCCTAAGCCCCGCGCAGGTCCACCAGTTCGGGCTCGACCAGGCGCGGGCGATCTCGGCGCGGCTCGACACGCTCCTCAAGGCGCAGGGCATGAGCCGCGGCACGGTCGGCGAGCGGATGGCCGCGCTCTACAAGGACCCGCGCCAGCTCTACCCGAACACCGACGAGGGCAAGGCGCAGGCGATCGCCTATTGCAACCAGCGGCTCGCCGCGATCCGCGGGCGGCTGCCGACCATGTTCAGCCGCATGCCGCCCTACCAGTTCGAGGTGCGCCGCGTGCCGGTGCAGACCGAGGCCGGCGCCGCCTCCGCCTTCTCGCAGGCGCCGGCGATCGACGGCTCGCGGCCCGGCCTCGTCTATTTCAACCTCCACGACACCGCCGAGTGGCCGAAATTCTGCCTGGCGACGACGGTCTATCATGAGGGGCTTCCGGGCCATCAGTTCGAGGGCGGGCTGGCGCTGTCGAACACGGGTTTGCCGATGATCCGCAAGGTCGGCGGCTTCTCCGGCTATGGCGAGGGCTGGGCGCTCTACGCCGAGCAGCTCGCCGACGAGATGGGCATGTACGAGGACGACCCGCTGGGGCGGCTCGGCTACCTGAAGTTCCAGCTGTTCCGCGCCAACCGCTGCGTCGTCGACACCGGCATCCATCACCTGCGCTGGAGCCGCGAGCAGGCGATCCGCTATTTCGTCGAGCAGGACGGCGAGGCGCCGGGCTTCGCCACCCGCGAGGTCGAGCGCTATTGCTCGACGCCCGGACAGGCGTGCAGCTACAAGCTCGGCCACTCCGTGTTCGTGCGGCTGCGCGACAAGGCGAAGGCGGCGATGGGCCCGCGCTTCGACATCAGGGCCTTCCACGACGGGGTGCTCGGCATCGGCCGCGTCCCGCTCGACATCCTCGAGGCCGAGGGGAACCGCTGGATCGCCGCGCGGCGGGCCTAGATCACGGCCTTAATGCGGTAGGCCGCGGAACCGCTTCGGGTCCGGCCCGTTTCGATTGCTCACAATCGCTCCTCCTTGCGGGGACGGTGGAGCGCGAGCGGGGCAAGGGCAGGTATTTGACTTCCGACATTTCCAACAAGGGCGATTCGCGCTTCCGGCTGCTCGTCGACGCCGTCACCGATTACGCGATCTACATGCTCGACCCTACGGGCACGATCGTCAGCTGGAATCCGGGCGCCCAACGCTTCAAGGGCTATACCGAGCAGGAGATCCTCGGCGAGCATGTCTCCCGCTTCTATACCGACGAGGACAAGGCGACCGACCTCCCGCGCCGCGCGCTCCGGACCGCGGCCGAGGAAGGACGGTTCGAGGCCGAGGGCTGGCGGGTCCGCAAGGACGGCACCCGCTTCTGGGCCCACGTCATCATCGACGCCATCCGCTCACCGGCCGGTGAGATCATCGGCTTCGCCAAGATCACCCGCGACGTCAGCCAGCGGCACGAGGCGGAGCGGGCGCTCAGGGAGAGCGAGGAGCGCTTCCGGCTGCTGGTCGAAAGCGTCGCCGATTACGCCATCTACATGCTCGACCCGACCGGCATCATCTCGAGCTGGAATCTCGGCGCGCAGCGCTTCAAGGGCTACAGCCAGGACGAGATACTCGGGCAGCACTTCTCCCGCTTCTACACCGAGGAGGACAAGGCGACGGAGCTCCCTCGCCGGGCCCTCGCCACCGCCGAGCGCGAGGGCAAGTTCGAGGCCGAGGGCTGGCGGGTGCGCAAGGACGGCACGCGCTTCTGGGCCCATGTCGTCATCGACGCGATCCGCGACGAGGACGGACGGCTGCGCGGCTTCGCCAAGATCACCCGCGACCTGACCGAGCGGCGCGAGGCCCAGCGCGCGCTCGAGAAGACCCGCGAGGCCTTCTTCCAGGCCCAGAAGATCGAGGCGGTCGGCCAGCTCACCGGCGGCGTCGCCCACGATTTCAACAACCTCCTGATGGCCATCCTCGGCAGCCTCGAGCTGGTCAGGAAGCGGGTGCCCGAGGACCCGCGCGTCACCCGCCTCATCGACAATGCCTATCAGGCGGCGCAGCGCGGCGCCTCGCTGACCCAGCGCATGCTCGCCTTCGCGCGGCGCCAGGAGCTGAAGCTCGACGCGGTCCACATCCCCGAGCTGGTGCGCGGGATGGCCGACCTCCTCGACCGCTCGCTCGGGCCGACGGTGACCATCGACACCCGCTTCCCGCTCTCGATCAACCCGGTGCTGGCCGACGGCAACCAGCTCGAGCTCGCCATCCTCAACCTCTCGATGAACGCGCGCGACGCGATGCCCGAGGGCGGCGCGATCACCATCTCGGCGCGCGAGGAGACGGTCGGCGACGGCCATCCCACCGGCCTCGCCGCCGGCAATTACGTCGTCGTCTGCGTCGCCGACAATGGCGAGGGGATGGACGCGGACACGCTGAGCCGCGCCACCGAGCCCTTCTTCACCACCAAGGGGGTGGGCAAGGGCACCGGCCTCGGCCTGTCGATGGTCGAGGGCCTCGCCGCCCAGTCCGGCGGCAAGCTGACCATTTCCAGCGAGAAGGGCGAGGGCACCGAGATCAGCCTCTGGCTCCCGGTCGCGCAGGTCAACCGGGAGGCCGAGCGCACCTTCCGCCGCGCCGCCGCCGAGGACGAGCCGGCGGCGACCAGGCCGATCGCCATCCTCGCCGTCGACGACGACGCGCTCGTCCTCCTCAACACGGCGGCGATGCTCGAGGATCTCGGCCATGTCGTCCACCAGGCCGCCTCGGGCGCCGAAGCCCTGCTGCTGCTCGACAAACACGCGGTCGACCTGCTGCTCACCGATTATGCGATGCCCCAGATGAACGGGATCGATCTCGTCGAGGCGGCCCGCGCCCGCCGCCCCGAGCTTCCCGTCCTCCTCGCCACCGGCTTCGCGGAGCTCGGCGACATGGCGGCGCCGCAGTTCCAGCGCCTCGCCAAGCCGTTCACCCAGGACGAGCTTGCCCGCGCGGTGGCGGCGGCGATGGATCCCGACCAGGCCGGACGGGTGGTGCCGCTGCGCGCCCGCTAGGGCTCTCGACGATCAGGCGGCATCATCTTCGTCATGCCGGACTTGAACCGGCATCACCTTCTGCCCGTCTGAGCAGCCGTCGAAAGAAGGTGGACCCGGATCAAGCCGGGGGTGACAGGCTGCGAACCCTCAACCGTCTCACGCTGGGCCCAGATGCGCGGATGCCGCCGGCGCTCCCTACGCCGACGGCACCCCCCACTCGCGTTCCGGGCGAAAGGAACGCGGTCTAAGGCATCACTGGCACGGGACCGGCGATGAACTGGGCGAGGAACAGGATCGTCGTGACGACGAGCAGGCCGGTCATGCCGGTGGCGACGCGCAGGCTGTGCATGGTCTCCTCCTCCTCTTCGCCGGAAACTTGCTGACCCAGGTTATGCGCCCCGCAGCGCGTCCGCTCCACGGGAAGGCGCGGCAAATGTCCGTCGCGGCGGGCCGCGGCCGGCGCCCCGGGTGGCAAAGAGTTGACGAGAAGTACGGTTTTGTGCGCACATGCTGGCGCCATGACCACGGACCCGCACCCCGACCTCCACCCCGAGCGCAGCGACGCCGTCGCCCTCGCCGTCCGCGAGGAGCTGGCGCGCCGCCGCCTGTCTCGCCAGTGGCTCGCCGATTCGGCCCGAATCAGCCTGTCGACGCTTGAAAAAGCCCTGTCCGGCCGTCGCCCCTTCACCCTCGCCACCGTGGTGCGGATGGAGGAAGCGCTCGGCATCCCCTTGCGCAACGGCGCCGCGTCCGCGCCGCATCAGGCCGGCCCCGCCTCCGGCTTCGCGCCCGAGGAGATGGGCGCCTATGCCCGGCCGGCGGTGCGCTGGCTCGAGGGCGAGTATCTGACGCTACGGCCCTCGTTCAGCGAGCCGAACGCGCTCTATGCCTATCGCACCCTGATCGCCTGGGACGACGCGAAGGGACATCTCGCCTTCAGCGAGACCAACCGCGTCGACGAGGATTTCGAGCAGAAGGGGTTCGTCTCCTTCCCCCACCTCTCCGGCCACATCTATCTCGTCACCAGCAGCGCCGGCCAGTATCGCGTCGCCCTGCTCAACCGCCCGTCGGGCGGCGGCGCGCTGAACGGCGTGCTCGCGACCCTGGTCGCGGGCCCGGGCGCGCAGCTCATCCCGGCGGCGACTCCGATCGCGCTCGTCCCCTCCAGCCGGTCGGCCGATCCCGAATATGGCATCGTCCGCGCCGGCAGCCGCTGCTACGAGGAATTCCGCGCCTGCGTCGAGCGCATCACCGAGCGCGAATACGCCCTCTTCCCGCGGTAGGGGCCTTCTTCTGCCTCCCCATCCGCCAGGATGGGGAGGGGGACCACCCGAAGGGCGGTGGAGGGGTATTCGCGGGGCAACGATGCTCTTCGAAACACCCCCTCCACCAGCTTCGCTGGTCCCCCTCCCCACCGCTGGGCGGCAGGGAGGCAGAAGAGGCGCCCCTCCTGCTAGCCTAGAGGCCGCGCGTTCTTTCTGTTAGCGCTCCGGCGATGCCGACGCCCTCCGCCTCCTCCGCGCGCGAAATCCTGACCGGCCTGCACGAGGTGATGGCGTCGCGGCTCGGCGCCCAGGCCAAGCTCAACAAGG
>Ga0070692_10000662_pt1 | contig 10972 bp, 6 predicted proteins | sample KBSK1102metaG_FD_64675 | JGI IMG/M metagenome (GOLD analysis project Ga0070692, IMG submission 64675) | Corn, switchgrass and miscanthus rhizosphere microbial communities from Kellogg Biological Station, Michigan, USA - KBS K1-10-2 metaG | ecosystem: Host-associated > Plants > Roots >...
GCGTGCATGCCGGCGTGCCGCGAGAGCCCCTCCAGCCGGCCCGCGATCTGAACGACCTTCTCGATCGACGCGTCCGACTCGATCGCCTCGCGCAGGAGCGGCGACTCCTTCAGCGCGCGCTCGAAGTTCATGTCGACGCCGTCCGGGATGAGCTTGGCGATCCGGTCCCCGACTGCGACCGGCAGAGACATCACGCGCGCGACGTCGCGCACGGCGAGCTTCGGCTTCAGCTGGGAGAACGTCACGATCTGCGACACGTTCTCGCGGCCGTACTTCTTCGTGACGTACTCGATGACCTCGCCCCGCCGCGCCTGGCAGAAGTCGATGTCGATGTCGGGGAGCGAGATCCGCTCCGGGTTCAGGAAGCGCTCGAAGAGGAGGTCGTACCGGAGAGGATCGATCTCCGTGATCCGCAGGGCCCACGACACGATCGAGCCGGCCGCGCTGCCGCGCCCGGGTCCGACCGAGATGCCGATCTCCCGCGCGTGGCGGATGAAGTCCGACACGATCAGGAAGTACGAGGGAAACCCCATCTTCTCGATCACGCCGATCTCGTACTCCAGGCGCTCGCGGTACTTCTCGGGAGGGTTCGGGATGCGGCCGGCGCGGAAGAACGGCTCCATCTCCTGGAGCCGCCGGTCCAGCCCCTCGCGCGCGAGTTCCGCGAAGTAGTCGGCGGGCGTCCTCCCCTCCGGCGCCGAGAACGTCGGCAGGTGGAGCCCCTCCGTGTCGAAGGTCACCGCACACCGTTCCGCGAGCGCGGCCGTGTTCGTGAGCGAGTCCACCGACCACCGGGTGAAACGCTCGCGCATCTCCTCCGTGCTCTTCACGTAGAACTCGTCGTTGTAGAAGCGCATCCGGCGCTCGTCCTCGAGGGTCTTGCCCATGCCGATGCAAAGGAGGACCTCGTGGGCGAACGCGTCCTCCCGCCGGAGGTAGTGGCTGTCGTTGGTGGCGACGACTTCCGCGCCCGTCTCGGTCGCGAGCTTCAACAGGTCCGGGAGGATCTCGGTCTGCTTGGGAAGGCCGTGGTCCATGAGCTCGATGAAGAAGTTCTCCTTCCCGAAGATGTCCTGGTACTCGGCGACCGTGCGCTTCGCGGCCCCGAAATTGCCGCGGGAGAGCGCTCCGGCGACCTCCCCCTTGAGACACCCGGACAGGGCGATCAGCCCTTCGGCGTTCTCGCGGAGGAGCGCCTTGTCCATGCGCGGGCGGTGGTAGAAGCCCGTCAGGTAGGCCTCGGAGACGAGCCGCACCAGGTTGCGGTAGCCGGTCTGCGTCGCCGCGAGGATCGTCAGGTGGTATGCGTAGCCCTCCCCCGACTCGCTCGCGGCCTGCGCCTCGCGGTCGCGCCGGTCTCCCGGAGCGATGTACGCCTCGACGCCCAGGATCGGCCGGACGCCCTGCTTCAAAGCCTCGTGGTAGAAGGAAAACGCTCCGAACATGTTGCCGTGGTCGGTGATCGCGACCGCCGGCATCTCGAGCTCGCGGATTCTCCGGCACACCTCCCCCAACCGATTGGCGCCGTCGAGAAGCGAGTACTGGGTGTGGAGGTGGAGGTGGACGAAGTCGCCGGGCATCGAAGTCCGATTGTAAGTCGGCGACGAGGTTCGGGCTAGGCTAGTCGAAATGGCGTTCCGCCGCGCGCTCGGATCGTTCGACGCGACGATGGTCGTCGTCGGCGGAATCATCGGATCCGGGATCTTCGTCGTCCCCTCCGTCGTCGCGCAGCGCCTTCCGACGCCGGGACTGGTGCTCGCGGCGTGGGTCGCCGGTGGAGCGATCGCCCTCGCGGGCGCGTTCGCGTTCGCGGAGCTGGCGACGCTCTTCCCCCGCGCGGGCGGCGAGTACGTCTACCTGCGCGAGGCCTACCATCCTCTTGTCGCGTTCCTCTTCGGTTGGGCCTCGCTGCTCCTGATCCAGGGCGGCGGGCTGGCGGCGGTATCGATCACGTTCGCCCAGTACGGGTTGCGCCTCCTCGGCCGGAACCCGGCCTACGCGTCGGTGGCCGCGGCGGTCTCGATCGCGGTCGTGGCCGCGGTCAACTGCGTCGGGGTCAAACCGGGCAGCCGCCTCCTGAACGTCCTCGTGATCCTGAAGTTCGTGGCGCTCGCGGCCCTGATCGGCGGCGGGCTCCTCTTCCCGCCGGCGGCGGGTTCGATCGTCCCCCGCCCGAACCCGCCCTCGACCGCCGGTTTCCCGGCGTTCGGCGCGGCCCTGGTCCCGATTCTCTTCGCCTACGGCGGCTGGCAGAGCGTGAACCTCGTCGCCGAGGAGACCCGCGACCCGCAGCGGACGATCCCGCGGGCCCTGATCGTCGGGATGGGGATCGTGATCACGGTCTACCTGCTCGCGAACCTCGCCTATCTCCGGGTGCTGGGGCACGCCGGGCTGGCTTCCGTGCAGACTCCCGCGGCCGAGGCGCTCCAGCGGATCTTCGGCGCCGGCGCCGACCGGTGGATCGCCGCGGCCATCGCGATCTCGGCGTTCGGCTTTCTCGACCTGACCCTGCTCGCGCAGACCCGGATCTACTACGCGATGGGGAAGGACGGCGTCTTCTTTCCGGGCCTGGCGCGCCTCCATCCGGCGTTCGGGACGCCCATCCTCGCGATCCTCCTGCAGGCGGGCTGGGGAATCCTGCTCGCCCTCACCGGCACCTACGGCGAGCTCGTCGACTCGGTCGTCTTCGGAGACTGGATCTTCTTCGGGCTGACCGTCGCGGCGATCTTCGTCTTTCGCCGCCGCATCCCGCTCGCGGGCCGGGAGCCCGGCGTTTTCCGGACGCCGGGGTACCCGGTCCTCCCCGCCCTCTTCGTCGCCGCGGCCGCGGTCGTCGTGGCGAGCGCGATCCGGACCAATCCGCTGCGCTCGGCGATCGCGATCGCGCTGCTCGCGACCGGGCCGCTCGTCTACGGCTTCTTCGCCCGGCGGCGCCCGTCGTGACGCGGAGCCGCGCCCCCTACATGGAGTGGGCGAAACACCGCCCGAAGCCGCGCATCGACCTCGCCGGCTCGAACCTCCTCGCGTGCTCGCTGGACGATCTTCCCGGCGCGCGGGACGCCGTCGACCTCGCGGGCGAGAGTCCGAACGGCTTCCCGCCGCTGGTCGCCGCAATCGGCTCGCGATACGGCGTGCAGACCGACAACGTCGCCACCGCGGTCGGCTGCTCCGGCGCCAACTTCCTCGCGCTGGCGGCGTTCGTCGACGCGGGCGACGAGGTGGTCGTGGAGGCGCCGGGCTACGATCCGCTCGTCGCCGCCGCGGAGATGCTGGGCGCCCGCGTCGTGCGCTTCGAGCGCCGCTTCGAAGACGGGTGGCGCCTGGACCCGGCCCGAATCGACCGGGCGGTCACGCCGAAGACGCGGGCCGTCGTTTTCTCCTCTCCGCACAACCCGTCCGGCGCCGTCGCCGGAGTCGAGGAGCTCCGCGAGATCGGGCGACGCGCCGAGCGGGCCGGCTGGATCGGGATCGCCGACGAGGTCTACCTCGACCTGGTCGGCGACGCTCACCCGCCCGCCGCCACCCTCTCCCCCGCTCTCGTCTCGACGAACAGCCTCACGAAGGCGTACGGACTGGCGTCGCTGCGCTGCGGCTGGGCGCTCGGCTCGCCCGACGCCGTGGAGAGGATCCGACGGGCGCGGGACGTCGTGGACGTCTGGAGCCCGATCCCGTCCGACCGCCTGTCGGTGCTGGCGTTCCGGGACCTCGACCGCCTGGCCGCGCGCGCCCGGCGGATCGTCGACGCGAACTCCCGGCTCGTCCGGGCGTTCCTCGAGCGCCGGCCGGAGCTCGAGTGCCTTCCGCCGGCGGCGACGATCGCGTTCCCGCGATTCGTGGACGGACGGGATTCCGCGCCGTTCGCCGAGCGCCTCCTCCGGGACCACGGAGTGGCCGTCGTGCCCGGCGCGTTCTTCGACCTGCCGGCACACTTCCGGATCGCGTTCGGCGGCGCGACCGCCGCGCTGGAGGAGGGACTGCGGGCGATCGAGAAGAGCCTGGGCGCCGAGGGTTAGACCGTCGGCTCGACCTCGATCGCGGTCTTCTGGATCGTCTTCCACGCTTCCCGGACGTGCCACTCCTCCGTCCCGCTCTGCCCGATGGCCATGCGCAGCGTGAACCGGCCGTCGAGCGACGTGTGCGTCAGGTACATGTCGCCCGTCACGTTCAGCGCCTCGAGCAGGTTCCGGTTGATGGCGTCTCCGCCGACGTGCCGGAAACAGACGAGGTTCAACGGCGCCGGAGCCGCGAGCTCGAAGCTCGGCGACTTCTCGATCCACGACCGGAGCTTCTGCGCGAGCTCGACGTGTTGGCGCACGTAGGCCTGCAGCCCCTCGACGCCGTAGTGTCGGATCACGAACCAGAGCTTGAGCGCCCGGAACCGCCGGCCCAGCGGGATCTGCCAGTCCCGGTAGTCGAAGACCGCGCCGGACTCGGTCGCCTTGTTCTTCAGGTACTCCGGCAGCACCGACATCGTCCGGATGAGCGCCGCGCGGTCCGCCACCCAGAACGCGTCGCAGTCGAAGTTCGTGAACATCCACTTGTGCGGGTTGAAGCAGTAGCTGTCGGCGAGCTCCACGCCGTCGTGGATCCAGCGGAACTCGGGGCAGAGCGCGGCGCTGCCCGACATCGCGGCGTCGACGTGGAGCCAGACCCCCTGCTCGCGGCAGATCGTCCCGATCGCCCCGACCGGGTCGATCGCGTTGGACGACGTGGTTCCGACGGTCGCGCAGACGAAGCACGGGACCTTTCCGGCGCGGCGGTCGTCCGCGATCGCCTTCGCGAGCGCGTCCGGGCGCATCGCGAAGTCGGCGTCCACTTCGATGAGGCGCAGGTTCTCCCGGCCGATCCCGGCGATCTTCACGGCCTTCTCGACGGAGGAGTGCGCCTGCGTGGACGCGTACGCCGTCAGCCGTCCGTCGGCGCCGGCCTCGTTCGCGCGGAAGCCCGTGGCGCGCTCGCGGCCCGCGAGCAGCGCGCAGAGCGTCGCGCTCGACGCGGTGTCCTGGATGACGCCGCCGCCCGGCGAGCTCGAGCGGAACTTCTCCGGCAGCCCGAGCATCCCGACGAGCCAGTCGAGGACATGGGTCTCGAGCTCCGTGCACGCCGGGCTGGTGGCCCAGAGCATCCCCTGGACGCCGAGTCCCGCGGAGAGGAGCTCGCCCAGGATCGAAGGCCCCGAGTTGTTGGACGGAAAGTAGGCGAAGAAGTTGGGCGACTGCCAGTGCGTGATACCGGGCAGGAGAATCCGGTCGACGTCCTCCAGCATCACCTCGAAGAGCTCGCCCTGCTGCGGCGGCTCCGCGGGGAGCGCCGCGCGGATCTCGCCCGGCTTCACCCTCGAGAGGACCGGGAACTTCTCGACCCGCTCCATGTAGTCCGCGATCCAGTCGACGACGTCGCGGCCGTGCCGCCGGAAGTCGTCCGGCGTCATGTGCCGGCGGGGCGGCTTGTCCATCTCAGGTCGGGAGCGTCACTCCCACTCGATCGTGGCGGGGGGCTTCGACGTGATGTCGTACACCACGCGGTTGACGCCGCGGCCCTCGCGCACGACCCGGCGCGCGATCGAGTCCAGGACCTCGTGCGGCATCCGGAACCAGTCCGCTGTCATGAAGTCGGTGGTCTGGACGGCGCGCACGGCGAGTACGAAGTCGTGCGTGCGGTTGTCGCCCATGACGCCGACCGACCGGACGGGAAGGAGCACCGCGAAGGCCTGAGCGATGGCGTCGTAGAGTCCGGCCGCGCGGATCTCCTCCAGCACGATCTCGTCGGCGCGCTGAAGGATCGCGACCTTCTCGCGCGTCACCTCGCCCGGGATCCGCACGGCGAGACCGGGTCCCGGGAACGGGTGGCGGGCGAGGAACTCCCGCGGCAGGCCGAGCTCCGCGCCCAGACGCCGCACCTCGTCCTTGAAGAGCTCGCGCACCGGCTCGATCAGCTCCAGGCCCAGCTTCTCGGGCAGGCCGCCCACGTTGTGGTGGGTCTTGATCACCTGCGACGGGCCGTGGATCGAGACCGACTCGATCACGTCCGGGTAGAGCGTGCCCTGCGCGAGGTACCGCGCGTCCGCGATGCCGCGCGCCTCCTTCTCGAACACGTCGATGAACGTCCGGCCGATCACCCGCCGCTTCTCCTCCGGGTCCGTGACGCCCTCGAGCCGGGAGAGGAAGAGATCCGACGCGTCCACGGCGCGAACCGGGATGTCGAGCCGGGCGAACGCCTCCACGACCTGCCGCGCCTCGTGCGCCCGGAGCAGCCCATGGTCCACGAGTATCGGGTGCACGCGATCCCCGAGCGCCTCGCGCAGGAGGAGCGCCGTGACCGCGGAGTCCACGCCCCCGGAGAGCGCGCAGACGACCGCGCCGGTGGGCGCCTTCCGGCGGATCGCATCGACCGCGTCGCGGCGGAACGACTCGATCGTCCAGTCCGGGTGCACGCCGCACGCGCGGAAGAGGAAGTTCTCCAGGATCGCGGTGCCGTGCTCCGTGTGGCGCACTTCCGGGTGGAACTGGAGGCCGTACAGCTTCCGGTCGGCATCCTCGATGGCGGCGACCGGCGTCGACGGCGTCGAGCCGATCACCCGGAATCCCGTGGGCGGCTGGAGCACCGAGTCCCCGTGGCTCATCCAGACCGTCTGCTCGGGCTCGAGGCCCGCGAAGAGCTCCGAGTCCGTGGCCACGGTCGCGACCGCGCGGCCGTACTCGCGGCCGTTTACCGGGGCGACCTCGCCGCCTCCGGCGTGCGCCATCCACTGCATTCCGTAGCAGAGCCCGAGCAGCGGCACGCCGAACGCCCGCGGGTCCGCGGCCGGCAGCGGCGCCCCCTCCTCGTACACGCTCTGCGGCCCGCCGGAGAGGATGATCCCCTTCGGCTTCCACTTGCGGATCGACTCCGCGCTCTCCCCCGGCGGCAGGACGACCGAGAAGACCCGGGCGTCACGCACGCGCCGCGCAATCAACTGCGCGTACTGCCCCCCGAAGTCGAGGACGACGATGCCGCCTTCGCGCGCGCTCACGCGAGCTCCCGCCGGGAAACGATCGCGGCCGGCGCGGCGAGGAGGCAGGCCGGCACGGTGGCGACGGCCCCGCCCGCGAACGGCGCGAGCGCGACCAGGATCGGAGTGACGAGCGCCCCCGGAGCGTAGGCCCGAGCGAGCCGGTCGCCCGTCATGACGAGCGCGGCCACGGTCACGAGGTACAGCGCCGGAAACGCCTTCCGGAACGCGCGGTCGAACGCCGAGCGCGCCACCGCGCGGCGGGGGCCGTAAATGCCGTCCTCGGCGAACGCGATGCAGAGCACGAAGAGCAGCGCGATCAGGTAGAGCGGCAGGAAGAAGACCAGGCACTGCGCGAGAAAGCGGAACTCCGGGGTCGAGCGCGCCATCCCGCCCCCCCACTGCTCGAAGAAGGGGTACGTCGCGAAACCCGCGTCCTGGCGGCCGTGCGTCAACAGGAAGAGGAGGACGCCCAGGAGGAAAGCGGAGGGAAGGAGGAGCGCCGTGTGCCGGAAGAACTTCAAGTGGCCCCCTATTGTAACCGGGACACGCAAACGGATCCGAAACGCTATCCTTCGCGTCCAGTGACGCTCCGCAAATCGACGAAGCGCTGGCTCGTCGCGTTCGCGATCGGGATGGCCCTGTACGTCATCGACGGTGGCGACGCCGATCGGCTGGGTCCCCTGGGCGGGCTCGCCTGGCTGGTCGCCCTCACGTCGGGGTGCGTCCTCGGGTTCCGTGCGATCAAGTTGGCCTTCCGGACGATCGTGCGGCGTCTCTCGCTGCGGCTCGCGTTCTCCTATTTCCTGATCGGCATCGTGCCGATTCCCCTGCTCGCCTGCCTGCTCCTGGCGGTCGGCTACATGACCGCCTTCCAGTTCGTGGGAGGCCGCCTGCGGCGCGAGGTCCAGGCGATCGCCGAAGAAACGAGATTGGGGAAGCCGGGCGCCCAACCCGTCGAGATCCGGGAGGGAAAGGTCACGAGCTCGGCGCTCGACTGGTTGCCGGCCGGCACGCCGGTCCCCTGGGTCGACAAACCATCGCCCGCGAAGCTGCTGCTGGTCGAGGACAAGCCCTGGCTCGCGGCTCCCGACGTGAAGGACGGGAACGGAAAGATCTTTCTCCGCCCGCTCGGCGACCCGGAGCTTCTCCAGGAGCTCGCGGACAGGACCGGATACGCCGTTCAGGCGGAGGCCGGGACCGCCGGCACGAACCGCCGACCGAAGGGGGTCCGGATTCAGAAGGGGGTCCAGATCGACGTGCGGCCGGACGGGGCGAAGGATCCGGAGATGAAGGGCCACATGGAGGGTCACAAGGCGGTGCGTCCCCGGGCGCGGCCGGAGGAGCCGAAGGGCGCGCTCCTCGACCGCGAAATCGTCCTCGGCGCTTACATGGCGCGGCCCGCCGCGGTCTATCGGTCGCCGGGGGGTGACTCGGACCGGATCGTCGCCGTCATCGGCCACACCTCGCCGCTTCTCCTCTGGGACGATCTCTTCGCGAACTACGTGCCGGGCACGGGCCGGATCGTGCTCGCGGTCGTCGCCGGGCTGGCCGGCGCGCTCCTCTTCGTCTACCTGATCGCGCTCGGGCTCGCCTTCGGTCTCGTCGCGAGCATCACGCGGAACATCAACCGCATGAGCCGGGCTTCGGCCGCGATCGCCCGGGGCGATTTCTCCATCCGCGTCAACACGAAGTCGAAGGACCAGATCGGCGACCTCGCCCGCTCCTACGATGGGATGGCGGACTCGATCCAGCGGCTCCTTCTCGACACCGCGCGCAAGGAGCGCCTCGAGGCGGAGATCGCGCTCGCGCGGACCATCCAGCAGAAGCTGCTGCCCCCGGCAGAGGCGACGCTCGCCGGTGCGACCGTTGTCGCGCACGTCGAGTCCGTGGCGGAGATCGGCGGCGACTACTACGACTATCTCTCCACGCCCGACGGCAGGATCGCGATCGCCATCGGAGACGTGTCCGGGCACGGCCTTCCCACCGGACTCCTCGTCGCGATGGCCAAGGCTGCGCTGGTCACGCTCCTCGAGACAGGCCTCGCGGGCTCGGCCGTCTTTTCCCGGTTGAACGACCTGATCCACCGATCGACGGACTCGCGGAGCTACATGACGCTCGCTCTCTTCGTCTACAACGCCGAAACGCGCCGCGCCGAGCTCACCAACGCGGGGCAGCTCGCGCCCTACCGCGTCTCCCCCGCCGGCGTCGAGAGCCGGTCGCTGCCCTCGTATCCCCTCGGAGTTTCCGAGCGCACCGAATTTCCGACCGGCTCCTGGCAGCTCGCCGCCGGAGACAAGGTCGTGTTTCTCTCGGACGGGCTCGTCGAGTGCCGCAACGCGGCCGGCGACCTGTTCGGGTTCGAGCGCCTGGAGAAGATCCTGGAGCGCGAACGGGCCGGCGACGCCGCGGCGCTTCGCGACGCGATCCTCCGGGAGGTCGACGCGCACACCGGGGGCGGGCCTCCGGAGGACGACCGGACGCTGGTAATCGTCACGGTCGCGTAAGCAGCCCCGCGGCAGCCCCGGTTACTTCGGGATCTTCGGCGCCGGCGCGATCCGCGGCACGCCCGCCGCGTCCGCCGCCCTGTTGAATTCGGCCACGTCCTTTTCCAGGATCGCGCGGTACTCCGCGACGATTCCGTCCAGCTTCTTCTTCAGCACGTCGTAGTAGATGGGCGCCGCCGCCGTCGGCTTCGCGTCCGCCGACGCCACGAGCCCCGCGAGGTTCGAGAAGTCGTGGTCGAGCATCGGCTCGTAGTTCAGGTCGTCCTCGTCCGACTTGATGTTCGGGTTCACCAGCTTCTCTTCCACGGCCTTCAGCTTGTCCGCCACCACGGCGGCCTGCTTCTTCAGCGCGTCGCCCTTCCCCAGCCGCTCGGCCCGCTCGCCCACGTCCTTCACCTGGGCGCGGACGTCGCGGATTCCGAGGACCGTCGCGTGCGTTTCGGACAGCCGATCCCGGATGGCGGAAAGAAGGTCGTACTGGGCCTTCAGGTCCTCGGGCTTCGCATAGCCGGCGGGGTGCGGCCGAACCTCGAAAGACTCGGTCATCGCGCGGCCGCCCGCGGTCAGCCGGACCTGGTACGTGCCGGGCCCCACCTTGGGTGGAGCTTTCGAGCCCTCGTTGAAAACGGCCCGGGGGACGAGCGTGGGCTTGAAGACCCGCATGTCCCAGATGAACCGGTTCAGGCCGGCCTTGGGCTCGAGGGGCTTGTCCTTTTCGCTCTCGTCCTTCTCACGCTCCGCCTGCGCCTGGAGATCCCCCTCCGGCTCCGGCTTCTCGTTCGAGAACGTGCGGATCACCTTGTCCCCGGCCAGGAATTCCAGCGTGACCTTCTCGTTCTTGGCCGGCTTGTCTTTCAGCCAGTAGTCGACGATGACTCCGTTCGGCAGGTTCTTCCCGATCGGGCTCGGGACCTCCTGCTCGTCGTCCGGCTCGTAAGTCTGGATCCGGTGCGACGGCCGCGGCGGGAAGAGGTGCGCATGCTCCGCCGCGAGCGAGTCGTTCCACTTCCGGAGCGCGGTCAGGTCGTCCAGGATCCAGAAGGACCGCCCCTGTGTGGCGACGACCAGGTCGTCGTTCTTGATCGTCAGGTCGGTGATCGGCGTCGCCGGCAAGTTCCTTTGGAACGACTGCCAAGACTCGCCGTCGTCGAACGAGAGGTACAGCCCCGTCTCCGTGCCCGCGAAGAGCAGCCCCTTCCGGCCCGGGTCCTCGCGGACCACGCGCGTGAACGCCTCGCTCGGGATCCCGCGGTCGATGCGCGTCCACGTTTTCCCGTAGTCGGTGGTCTTGAAGAGATAGGGGTGGAAGTCATCGAGCTTGTACTTCGTGACCGCGACGTACGCCGCGCCCTTCGCGTGCGGGGAAAGGTCGATCGCGTTCACCTGCCCCCATTCCGGCATCCCCTTCGGCGTGACGTTCTGCCAGTTCTTGCCGTTGTCGCGCGTGACGTGGATCAGGCCGTCGTCCGAGCCC
>Ga0070692_10000664_pt1 | contig 10960 bp, 12 predicted proteins | sample KBSK1102metaG_FD_64675 | JGI IMG/M metagenome (GOLD analysis project Ga0070692, IMG submission 64675) | Corn, switchgrass and miscanthus rhizosphere microbial communities from Kellogg Biological Station, Michigan, USA - KBS K1-10-2 metaG | ecosystem: Host-associated > Plants > Roots >...
CAACGCCTACCTACCGTGGCTGACCGGCAAGACTAAAGATCTTAACTTTAGTTACGACTTAACCGGCACTAAGCAAAAGCTGAGCGACGCCGCCACGACCAAAATTTTGGCCAAATACGACGATCTAGCCATCTGTACCCAGTCGCAGCTGCGGCAGTGGAGCTTTGATAATAGCTTGCCCTCCTGCAAGCTGGCGGAAGGAACTCTGCAAGCCAAGAGCGTTGATAACCAGGCCCACCAAGCCGCTGCTAAGCTGGTTGACACTCTGCCAGATACGATTAGCAGCACTACTCCGTCAGCTCAGCTGCTGAGTATTCGAGACAAAATCGCCCTTGTTTTTAAGGGTATTTACGGCGTTTGGGCGGTGACGATCCTGATCGGTTTACTATTTTTGCTTATCTATCGTTCCCGAGGGTTCATCGCTTTGGCTGTCTGCTTCCTGATTGTCGGTATCCTTCAAATCGCTTTCAGCTTGGTCGGTTGGGACTGGATCGCCCGAACGCTGAGCGACCTAATTAGCGGTTCGAGCGGCGCCAAATCGGTCGTACCGATCATCATCGACTTGATTTCGGTTATCCTCGGGGCGATGAAAACCACTTTCGGCAACATCAGTATCGGTTTTCTCGTTTCTGGTGCCGTTTTGCTTTTCATCGGCATTATCAGCAAATTCCACCAACCCAAGGTGCTCTCAGCTATCAAATAGCAACATTTTGCCGTCTCCGACGGCAGGGTCATGTGGGGACCAGGGGCTAATTTGCGAAGCCGCCCCTAGGTCCCCACACCCCATACCCCGCCCGCTTCTCTGACGAGATGAGGATAAAACTAAGAAGAGATCCGGAAGTGTCGCGGGTTCTCTTCTTAGTTTTTGACTATCAATAGCCAAAAAGCGGCGAAACTATGCCTCAGGGCGAGAGTAGCCGCTTTTTACCTTGCCCGCCGCTAAAGCGGAGCGTGCGGGGGTGGGAGTCGTAGAGGGTAGGGGGTTGCTTCGCAACTAAACCCCCTACCCTCTACACAAATAACGACGGCTTAAAGCCGTCAATCAAATCAATTTAAAGTATGATTCAGCTCTTACCGACTATTCGGTGATAAAACCGTCGATCTAAACCAGCAATCGCCCGAGCTCGCCAGCGGCGACTCTCCAAGGATCCGACCCAGGCCATTATACTGTCTGCTCCCTTAATCACTCCGGCCGGTTTCGGCAGCTCAACTTCCTTTTGACGATTGCCAGCCAGAAAACGCTCGATATTATCTGCAATGCGGCCGGCCAAGGTCTGATCAACCCGCCAGAGATTAGTTAGCAGGCGACTCTGGCCGTCAACAACCAGACAATTGGGGTGGCCTTCGGGATTGAAGCTGGGCCGAAGGATAAAGTTATCAGCGCCGTCTAGTAGCGCTCCTCGAACCAGTCGACTTTTGATCGAGCCAGTTGGCTCACCGATCGTTAACCCCGGCAGTAAGCCGACTGTTTTACGGGAAGCAACATTATTAGCGGCTAGAAATTGCTTCAGATCTGGCCGAGACGGAAATTGGGCTTGAATGATGATTGAGCGTTGGACTGAGCCCGAGTGGACCAATAGATCGCTGGCCAGCGCCGTTGCCAACTGCCAGGAATGTACGTCTTCACCGGCGAAAGTTACTCTGGAGCGCAGTTGCTGGCCGGTGTTAAGCTTCGCCTGGACCTCGCTGACTAAGCGGCGGCACTGCTGGCTAATTTTACCAACTTCAGTTGGAGTAAAAATCGGCGTCAGATCCAAAAAGAGAAAATCGTAATCGAAAATACCACCGCTGGTAATAACGCGTCGGTCGATCAGATTAATCTGCTTAATTGCGGCCTTCTTGAAAGAGACGTGCTTAAGGAGACCGGCCAAACCAACCCCTGATCTCGTCCCGAGCAAAGAAGTTAGCTCCGGCCAATAAAGCAATCGTTCGTCTCGACTGAGATAAGCAACATCGATGTGAGCCGAACGAGCCAACTCTTGGTCGAGCGCTCTGGCAACAAGCAGCGACAACGGCGAATCGCCAACGATCACCACGTTACGACGCATTTTAAACCGACTTGGCCGCTAAACGGCAAATTTGGAGGAAGTCTTTGGCTTTCACCGATGCGCCGCCGACGAGTAAGCCGCCAACGTCACTGTAGCGAAGAATGCCGCTAGCGTTGTCGGCGGTCACCGAGCCACCGTATAAGAACCTGACCATTCCGGCTGTCGCGGCACCGTATTTTTCAGCCAATTTTTCTTTCAGCTTGGCGATAACCTGCAAGATGTACTCCGGCTCGGCAGCAGTCGTCGTCCCAATCTCCCAAATCGGTTCATAAGCGACGGTAACCTTGCTTAGCTGGTCAGCTTTAACCGGCGCGATTCCCTCGAGGAGCTGCTCGGCTACTTTTTGCCACAGGTAAGAGTCGATTCTACCCTCAGCGTCGATCATCTTCTTCGGCTCGCCGACACAAAGGATCGGCTTGATCCCCCACTTCAGGCAAGCTTGAACTTTTTGGTGGACTAAGTCGTTGTCTTCGCCTCCGTAACGACGTCGTTCGGAGTGACCGACGATAGCGTAGTCGATGATATTTTTAAGCAGGTAAGCTGAGGTCTCACCGGTGTAGGCACCCTGATCGTCGCTCCAAACGTTCTGGGCCGCAAAAGAAACGTGCGGCAGGGGGTGACGCCAAGCCTCGATCACTGGCACAAGCCAGGCGGTCGGCGGCGCCAAAACGACTTCGACGCCATTAATATCTTCGAGCGATTTTTTGAAGCTAGCCGCTAGGACTAGGCTGTCGGCCAAGGTTGGGTACATTTTCCAGTTGCCAACAATCAGTTTGCGGGTCATATAATTAGCCTAACTGCTTTTAAGCCAACAAAAAAGACCCGATTAAGGGTCTTTTTTGTTTAGAAGCTATTGTTAGACAATCGGAGTCTCGGGCGTCTCCGGAGCGTCTTCGGCTGGAGCTGGCATTTCTTCGTCGTCGCCTTCGGCCATTGGCTCAGCGGCGGGCACTTCACCTTCGGGTGTTTCGGCCGCTTCTGCTTCTTTCGTATCTTCTGTCATATTCATTTCGTCAGCCATTCTGGCCTCCTTCTTCTAAGGCAGAAAAATCTGCCGCCCTGTTCGGGCACTTATCTTTTAACAGAGTAACAACAGAGCAGCTGCCGTGTCAAGCTAAAAGCTGACCAACCTTAGAAACGACCTCGTCGAGGTTGACGAGCGTAACTTTGCCGCTCGAGCGCTCCTTAATCTCAACCTTACTGTCTTGAGCGGTTTTCTGGCTGTAAACGATCCGGATTGGGTAGCCGATCAAATCGGCTTCAACTAGCTTAGCGCCGGCCGCCTCATCCCGATCGTCGAGCAAAACCTCCCAATTCTTGGTTTCGAGCCGTTTGGTTATTTTCTCCCCCGTTTTCGAGTTAGTTAAGTCGATGACGACGATATCAAAGGGCGTTACCTGCCGAGGCAGCATTAAGCCGTGCTCATCGTTATAAAGCTCCGCCAGCGTCCCGAGTAGCCGTGTAATGCCGATGCCGTACGAACCCATCGTCACCGATTGGCGCTCGCCACCGGCATCAAGATACTTCAGATCAAAAGCGTCGGCGTACTTACTGCCGAGATGAAAGATGTTGCCAACTTCGATCGCCTTGACTCGCTCTAAGCCCTTTTTATCTTTCGCTTCAATCTCGGCCTCAACCTCTTGGTTGAAACCGGTTCGGGCTCGACGATCAATCAGAATCTCATCTTCGCCCGTCTCGCAAATCACCTGAAACTCATCAGAGAATTCTTGGCTAAAAACGCCGCCGCTAGCTTTAACGCGGTAACTTTCCAGGCCAAGTCGACCAAAGACTTGGGTGTAGGCCTGAGCGGCTTGCTCGTAGAATTGGTGGTGGCTCTTCTCGTCGGGATGGAAGCTGTAGAGATCCTTCATTCGAAACTCACGGCCGCGCAGCAGCCCGGATTTAGCCCGGAGTTCTTTGCGAAACTTGGTTTGGAACTGATAGAGCAGAACCGGCAGATCACGATACGACTGGACGCCCTGCTTGACGATAATGGTCATTGGTTCTTCGTGAGTCGCCCCAAAGGTCATCTCCGCTTCCGGATCGAGGTAAACAATCTGCCGAAAATTCGGATCAGCCCAGCGGCCAGACTGCTCCCAAGTTTTCTGGGGTTGGAGCGCCGAGAAAACAACCTCGCTCCCCCCGATAGCGTTCATCTCTTCCCGGATGATCTGCTCGATCTTTTTGACCGATCGGACCGCCAACGGCATCAAGGCGTAAACACCGGCGGCAATTTGGTTAATAAAACCAGCTTTTTCCAGCAGATAAGCGTTAATGGAATCTTGTTGGGCGACGGTCCGGCGGGTGCGGGTGTAAAATTGGGAGTAGCGCATTAGAAGATCCGCCCCCAAACGTTAAATCTCATCACGTCCTTGAAAGTGACGACGACAAAAATGAGCAAGATAAAAGCCAAGCCAGCGGTGGCAAAAATTGAGAATTGGCGCTCCGACAGCTTTCGCCGAGCAATTTTCTCATACACAACAACCGCGATATGGCCACCATCCAATGGCAAGATCGGCATCAAATTAACGACCCCTAAACCAACCGAGATCAAAGCGACTAGCTGTGCTAGATAGGAAAAGCCAAGTCGTCTAGCCACACCGGTTAAGGCGCCGACGCCAATCAGACCGGTAACCTGATCGGATACCTGCTGTTTGACAACCAGTTGCCGTATAAAGTTGCCAAACCCGGCCGCTGAGGCGCCGATGATCCGGCCGGTCTCATAAAGGGCAGCCAGTGGCGCCTTGACGAGACTGCTTTTGACCTGACCCGTCTCACCGATCGCCACCCCGAGCGACCCCTGTCCCGCTGGTGCTGTTATTCTTGGCGTTAAAGTAACGGCCAAGAGTTGACCATCGCGTTTCAAGTCAACGGTTACTAAGCTACCTTTGAAGCCGTTGATTAGATCGACGAATTGTTGGCTAGCCGTGATCGTCGTGCCGTTAACCGCCAGGAGTTCATCACCAATTTTTAAGCCCGCCGACTGAGCCGGGCTCGCGTCAGCCACCTGGCCGACAACAACGTGTGGACTGGTGTTAATATAGGGATTGGTTGAGGCATTGGGGAAAAACGGCTCAAAACCAGTCGCAAACAAAACCGTCAGGATCACCCAGGCCATTAACAGATTCATTGTTGAGCCGGCCAGTAAGATCGCTAACCTAGCCTTGGCACCTTTCGATCGATAAGACCCCGGACCGATCTCGCCCTCTTGCTCGCCGTACATTTTGACGTACCCGCCGAGCGGAATAACGTTAATGGCGTAGGTGGTTTCACCGATGGTTCTGGCCCAAAGTCGGGGCCGGAAGCCAAAAGCAAACTCCTCCACCCGAACGCCAGCTTTTTTGGCGACCAAGAAATGGCCGAGTTCGTGAACAAAGACCATTACGCCCAAAACAGCCAGGAAAACTAGGAGGGTGACGAACATCAAACGGTCATCAACTCTTTTTCTTTGCGCTCGACCATCTCTTTAACCTGGGCGTTGAAGCCACCAATCGCCTCGTCGGTATCCTTGGTCAGGCGGTTAAACTCATCCTCGCGCATCGTCCCGGCCGTTTTTTCTCGGCTGGCTTTTTGATGAGCATCCGCTCGAATCTGGCGCAGCTGAATGCGAGCCGCCTCACCTTTTTGACCAACCAACTTAACCATTTCGGTTCGGCGCTCTTCATTCAAAGGCGGCACGCTTAACCGTAGCAGCGCCCCTTCGTTAACAACCGAGAATCCGAGCTGGCTCTGACGAATGGCCGTATCGATAGCGCCGATGACGGTCTTATCGTAAGGGGTGACGAGAATTTGTCCTTGTTCGTTAGCGGCCACCGAAGCAACCTGATTAAGTGGCATCGAGCCGCCGTAAGCCTCCACCGGTAAGGAACCGACCAAATCACCGCTGGCTCGCCCTGGCCGGAGGGTTCGAAAATCATCCTCCAGCAGACGAATAACCTTTTCCATCTCTTGCTTAATAACTGAAGTCGACATATTAGCCCCATCTTAACCGAGAATTAATTATAATGCCAAATTGCTTGTGGCTATAAATGGTCGAAAAGTGGCGAAACTTTGCCCTCAAAGGCGAGAGTAGCCGCTTTTCACCTTGCCCGCGACAACGAAGCGAGCGGGTTTGGGGTGTGGGGACCTAGGGGGTGCCTCAAGACTAACCCCCTGGTCCCCACAAAAATAATGACGACTGGAAGCCGTCGATCTACTCGCCCTCTGAGGGTGATCAATTCCCTAGCTCAAATCTGGCGATTCGGGAGATTTTGACGTTCTCGCCAATCTTGGTAATCGTTTCGTGAAGCAAATCCTGAATTGTTTTCGACGGATCGCGGAAGTAGTCCTGCTTCATTAATTCATCGATATTTTCCGGACTCATCGAAGCCACCTGCATGGCGACGTCTTTAACAAAAGCTTTGAATTCGTCGTTGCGCGCAACAAAATCAGTCTCACAGTTAACCTCAACTAAGGCCCCCAACCGGCCGCCGTGAACGTAGGACTCGACCAAACCTTGGCTGGTCGCTCGGTCGGATTTCTTGGCCACCGTCGACAGGCCCCATTCTTTGAGTAAGGCTAGGGCAGCCGCTTCGTTATCGCTGGCCTCATCGAGGGCTTTCTTAATATCGTGCATGCCTAGCCCTGTTTGGGCGCGGAGCTTTTTGATCAGTTCAACGTTGGCCATTTTACTTTTTGGTTCCGACAGCTTTTTTGGCTACCTTCTTAACAGCGGCTTTCTGGGCAGCCGGCTTCTTAACGGCTGGTTTTGCCGCCTTCTCGGCTTCAACGGCCGGTTTTTTGACAGCCTTTTTGGGTTTGACGACGACTTCTTCAGCTGTTTCTACTTCGGCTACCGATTCCTCAGTAGCGGCCGGCTTGGCTTTGGCCGGCGCTGAAACGAGTGATCGCAAAATTAGCTCAACGGCCTTAGGCGCGTCGTCGTTAGCCGGAATTGGGTAGTCAACGGTCTCGGGATTAGTGTCGGTATCGCAAAGGGCGATAATCGGAATGCCTTGGCTCTTGGCCTCGCGCAGAGCAATTTTGTCCTGACTGGCGCTGGCCATAATCAGCAGCTCCGGCTGGGCTTTCAGCTCGGTGACGCCAACCAGGAAGCGGTGGTATTTTTTAAGTTTAGCGACGCTGCGGATTCGGTCGATTTTAGACAGCTTCTTTGATTGGTCGCTGGCCAAAAACTCATCCAGCTCGTTCATCTTCTTGATGTTCTCGCTGATGGTTTCAAAGTTAGTTAAAAATCCGCCCAGCCAGCGCTCCGCGACGTAAGAGGCGCCAACAGAAGTGGCGACGTCCTTGACAATATCGCGAACCCCGCGTTTGGTGCCGACAAAGAGGATCGCCTTGCCTTGGCCGTGAACCTGGTCAAAAACTTTCTGCGCCGCTTCGAGCTGTTCTTGGGTTTTCTCTAAATTGATCAAAGCGACGTTATGCTTAACGCCGTAAACAAAGTCTCGAGCCTTAGGGTAAACGAACGAGCGGTGATGACCGTAATGGGCGCCGGACTCGGCTAATTCCAGGAGTGTTGGGACGGCCATTATTTCTTTGCCTTCCCAACGGTTGCCTGTCCTGAGCTAGTCGAACGGGCTTTTTCCTGACGGCTCTTGAAGCGATCAACCCGACCGGCCGTGTCAACCAGCTTCATCTTACCGGTGTAGAGCGGGTGGCAGTTCGAGCAGATATCAACGCGCAGCTCCGGCACAGTGGCACCGAGTTCAAAGGTGTTACCGCACGAGCAGGTCACCTTGGCGTTGGGAAAATATTCCGGGTGAATTTCTTTTTTCATTAACGAAAAAATTATACCAGACCCGACTGATCACATCAAGCGTTAATACAGGTTGGAACTCTGGACTTAGCCCGCTAATCCTTGCTAGAATTAACCTGTTAGATGGCAACAGACATAGAAAAGCAAATCGAGGAGGCCCAGACTTTGGCCCAAGACGAATCGGCGGATCGCGAGATCCGGGATTTGGCCAGTGAAGAGATCAGGCGTCTCCGAACTCAACTTTTCCAGAACGATTCGATCAATCAGCGTAACGCCGTCATTGAGATTCGGGCCGGTACCGGCGGCGACGAAGCTGAGCTATTCGCCAGCGAACTTTTACGAATGTACCAGCGCTACAGCGAGACTCAGGGTTGGAAGGTTGAGCTTGTCGACCGAAGCGGCAACGAACTCGGCGGTGTTAAATCAGCAACAGTGCTGATTAAGTCGCCGCTAGCTTACGCTAAACTTCGTTTCGAAGGCGGCGTCCACCGAGTTCAGCGCGTTCCTAAAACCGAGAAATCCGGCCGGATTCACACTTCAGCTGCTTCAGTCGTCGTTTTACCCGAAGCCCAGGACATCGACGTGCAGATTCGCCCCGACGAGCTTCGAATCGATGTTTACCATTCTGGCGGCGCCGGCGGTCAATCAGTTAATACCAGTGATTCGGCCGTTCGCATCACTCACTTACCCACCGGCATCGTCGTCACCTGCCAAGACGAGCGCTCTCAGCTCAAAAACAAGACCAAAGCGATGGCGATCTTACGGAGCAAGCTTTGGGACTTGGAGAAGCAAAAACAGGAGCAAAGCACCGGTGATAGCCGTCGATCGATGATTAAGTCTGGTGATCGTTCCGATAAGATTCGCACCTACAACTTCCCTCAGAGCCGAGTGACTGATCACCGCATCAATAAATCCTGGCACAATCTCGATCAAATTATGGCTGGGGCGATCGAGCCGATCGTCACCGCTCTCCAAGAAGCCCACCTCTCCCAAGCCGACTCTTAATGCCGACCGTTAAACAGGCCTTGTCCAACAGCGCTAAAACGCTGGCCGAAATTGAGAAGCTCAGTAATCCTACTAATGAAGCTGGGTGGCTATTGGGTTACGTCCTCAAGCGAGATCGGGCCTGGCTTTACGCTCACCCCGAGTCGTTAGTATCAAGCTCGCAACAGGTTCGGCTCAATCGCCTGCTGATTCAGCGGACGAAGTTGCGCTTACCTCTGGCTTATTTACTCGGTCATCAGGACTTTGCTGGGCTTAATTTTATAGTAACTCGGTCCACTCTCGTTCCCCGCCCGGAGACGGAGGGGCTGATTGAACTCGTCGCCGAAAGAATACTAACTCTTGGTCTAGACCACGCTCGACTGGTTGATGTTGGCACAGGCAGTGGCGTCATCGCTATTAGCCTCAAACATCGTCTACCAGACTTGGCGGTAACCGCGACTGATATCTCTCGGCGAGCTTTGACGGTCGCCCGGCGCAATGCCGACCGTCTCCAAACTAAAGTCTCCTTCGTCGCCAGCGATCTTCTTGCCCAGGTATCAACCGACTTTGAAATTATCGTCGCGAATCTTCCCTACGGTAGTGAAGCCGGTCAGAGTAAATGGCGCCCCGAGGTTCATCACGAGCCCAAAAAAGCTATTCTCGGTGGTCCAGACGGCTTGAAATTGGTTCGCCGGCTAATTCAGCAAATTAGTCAACGCAAAATTAGGCCCAAGTTAATCGCGCTCGAGATTGACGCCCACCAGGGTCAGTTAGTTACTCAGCTGGCTGCTCGAGTCTTGCCCGAATATCAAGTTAAGACTCTGGCAGACTTGGCTGGACACGATCGTTACGTTCTTCTGACGGTAGAATAGCTACTGGCCAACGGAGCCTAGAGTCAGAACGACTGTCTGAGTCACTTTGTCTCTCAAGACCTTGAGGGTGATTTTATCGCCAGGATTATATTTGCGAACCAACTCAGCTAGCGGCGTTTTCTCGGTGACGTCGTCGTTATTAACCTTGGTAATGATGTCGTTATCTTTCAGGCCAGCCGTAGCCGCCGGTGAGTTAGCGGCGATCGCTCCCGAGCCGTCTCCAGTCACCAGCCAGGCGCCCTGCTCAACTAACAAGGAGTAGCTTTTGGCGACAGCTTTGGTGATCGTCTGGTAGCTGACGCCGATGTAAGGCTGAATGATTTTGCCGTTTTTGGTGTAGGAGTCGAGATCTTTCTTCATATCTATAATCGGAATAGCAAAACCGATATTTTGGGCGTTGCCGGCCACCGCTGTGTTGATCCCGATCACCTGCCCGCTTAGGGTAACAAGCGGTCCACCGGAGTTGCCCGGGTTAATCGCGGCGTCGGTTTGAAAAAGACCAGCTAACGATTCGGTGTTGCCTTCGGTATCCGACGGCTGAGCCGACCGTTCGGTGGCCGAAATGACACCGACGGTAACGGTATTTTGAAGCTCCCCGAGGGCGTTGCCGATGGCAATCACCCACTGACCAACCTCCACCGACTCCGAGTCGCCGATCTCAACCACCGGCAAGCCGTGGGCTTCAATCTTCAGCAGCGCCAAGTCATTAGTCGGGTCTTTGGCCACCAGCTTACCGTCGTAAGTCTTGCCCTCGGCCGTGGTAATAGTAAAGGTGTCCCCCGAAGAGATAACGTGTTTATTAGTGGCGATCAGGCCGTCTGAGGTAACGATAAAACCGGTACCGCTAACTTCCGGGGCTTTAATCGTCCCCAGGCCAAAGACGTTGCGGTTGGCGTTACTAGTGCTAGTGATACTAACGACCGCTTGGCCCACTTTTTTGCTGGCATCGATAATCGCCGACGATTCTTCGACAACGATCTTGTCGGTTCGGGTCGACTGGACGCTAATACCGTTAATCGTATTGATCCCCAGAGCGGCCCGAATTTTAGCGCCGCCAGGCGTGCCGGAAAGCATATAGAGCGTCCAAAGCGAGCCGGCAAAGGCGATGATAATCACCGCTAGAACGCCGACGACAAACTTCCACCACTTTTTCTTGTAGTCGATAATCATTTTTGCCTAACTCTTTTTAGTTTTTTTAGCGTCCTCAAGATGATCAGCCAACTGGCGCAAAATTGAGTGAACGGCGGTGGTGACGGTGCTCATACTGATGATGGCCGGGACGATTTCGGAGACAAAGC
>Ga0070692_10000672_pt1 | contig 10923 bp, 10 predicted proteins | sample KBSK1102metaG_FD_64675 | JGI IMG/M metagenome (GOLD analysis project Ga0070692, IMG submission 64675) | Corn, switchgrass and miscanthus rhizosphere microbial communities from Kellogg Biological Station, Michigan, USA - KBS K1-10-2 metaG | ecosystem: Host-associated > Plants > Roots >...
GGAACTATGACGGCGGCTATCGCGGTCCGCTGCGCGCGCGGCTGGCGCTGGCGGGATCGGAGAACGTGCCGGCGGTGGCGCTGCTGTCGAAGATCGGGCCGCCGTCGCTGCTGCGTTTACTCCGAGGGGCGGGCTTCCACGACCTGACCCGCACTGCCGACTATTACGGCCTCGGCCTCACCCTCGGCGACGCGGAAGTGACGCTGGAACAACTGGTGACCGCGTATGCGGCGTTCGCGCGGGGAGGGGTCGGAGTGACGCCGCGCATGATCCTGGGAGCGCGGGCGTCCCGCCCGCCGTCCTCTTTTTCAAATCAGCGCGAAACGGCGGGCGGGACGCCCGCGCTCCCAGGAGAGGCTCGGGTTGTCTCGAATCGCACCGCCTTCTGGATTACCGACATCCTCAGCGATCCCGTCGCGCGCGAGTTCGCGTTCGGGCGCGGCGGCAATCTTGAATTCCCCTTTCCCGTGGCGGTGAAGACCGGCACGTCGCAGGCGTATCACGACAACTGGACGATCGGGTACACGCGCGCGGTCACCGTCGGCGTCTGGGTGGGCAACTTCGATCGGAGCCCGCTGCGGAACTCCAGCGGCGTCACCGGCGCCGGTCCGATTTTTCACTCGGTGATGCTGGCGGCGATGCGGCGTGTGGGTGGCAATGACGATGCGCCGATCGCCGATCGTCCCGACGATCTCGAACAGCAGCCGATCTGCGCGCTCTCCGGGCTCCGCCCGTCGACGTCGTGTCCTTCGGTTGAAAGCGAATGGCTGCCGCGCGATGCGGCGGTCGAGTTCTGCGCGTGGCATCACCCGAGCGGCGTGACGTGGCCGGCGGAGTATCGCGAATGGGCGGCATCGCGCGAGCGCCGCGCATCGCCGTCCGCGCCGCGCGCCACGGCCGCGCGCGACATCCGCTTCCGCATCACCAGCCCGCCGAACGATGCGACCTATCTCGTCGACCCGACGCTGCATCGCGAGTTCCAGTCGCTGCACCTTCGCGCCACGCACGATGCGAAATGGCTCGTCGACGGCAAGCCGGCGGCGCGCGAATGGCCGCTGCGCGCCGGGCAGCACACCATCGTCGCCACGAACGAGCGCGGCGAGCGGGATCGCGTGTACATCACCGTGCGGTAGCGGCCTGCGGGGACGGAGCCGCGTCGAGCTTCCGGATGATCTCCTCGAAGTACGGCACCGGATAGGCGCCATTCACCGGGATGCCGTTGAGCAGGAAGCCGGGCGTGCCGTTGAAGCCGAATTTGCCGGCTTCCGCCATGTCCGCGGCGATGCGCTCTCTCACCGCCTGGCTTTCCGCCTCCTTCTCGCACCGTTCCACGTCGACGCCGAGGTCCTTCGCGGTCTTCCGGAAGAAGTCGACGCCGAGCTTGTCCTGGTTCTCGAAGAGGATGTCGTGGAACTTCCACGCTTTCTCCGGCGACTGCATTGCCACGGCTTCGAGCCACTGCGCGGCGGGCATCGACTGCGGATGAGAGGGGAGGGGAAGGTGCTTGAAGATGAAGCGCAGGTCGTTGCCGTGCGCTTTCCTCAGCGCCGCGACGTTCTGGTAACCGGCGGCGCAGTAGGGGCATTGGAAGTCGGCGTATTCGACCAGCGTATAACGGGCGTTCCGTTCGCCGAGGATGCGGGTCTTGTCGTCGATCGCCGGCTTGAGAGGATTCCTGAAGGCCTCCTCATAAACCTTCTTCTCCGCTTCCTCGGCCTCCTTCTGGAGGCGGGCCTGCTCTTCTTGTGCGGCCTGATTGATGAGATCGAAGATGGCTTTCTTATTGGCCTTGATCGCCTCGATGAGCACGTCGGGATTTTTCTGTAGAGCGTTCCTGAGCTCATCGCGCGTGAGGTCGCCGGCTTGCGCGGCGGCGCTGCTGATCATGGCGATGGTCAGCGCTAAGGAGCGGGCGATTTTCATAGTCGTCTCCCATTAAGCGGGGCCGGCGCCGAGGTGGAGGCTCGGACACCGGCCAGTCGCATTGTTCGCGCCTCACGGACCGCAGCTGAGGTTCGCCGTTGCGTTCGGTCCGAAGCCCGGACCCCTCGGGTCGGGTGCGCACTTGAGGAAGGTGATCTGCTGCATCTTGAAGCCCGCGCCCTTGGTCGCACACTGCATGTCGAGAACGGCGAGCATGATGTGCAGGTAATCGGTAACGGGGGCGCTCATCGCCTGTGCCCTCGTGTAGAGCTGTCCGATGGCCGGGCATTGTGTGTGTTCGTTGCCGCCCTGCATCGGCAGATTGAGAATGTCGACATACGGCTTGGGGCAGACGGGGCAGCGCGGGACGACCTGCGCCTTCACGATCAATCCCGAGATGCTGCCCGCCTGGTTCGTCACGTCGACCTTCAGCGTCTGCGGGAGCGACGTCAGCGCGACCGGGAAGTTCAGCGGCATGCCGGGGTTCTTGAAGCAGTACGGATTCGTCAGCGCCCCGCTGCACGTGCTCGTATTGGAGCCGAGCGTAACGACCGCGTTATTGTCCGCCGCGTAGGCTCCGTTCAGTTGGACCGCACTGAAGGGAATCGGACACTTGGGGACCGTGAACGTCGTTGCATAGTGGAACGGGCCCGGACCGGCGGAAGCGGGACTCGCCGAATTCGCCGCCTGAACCCATTTCGCCGGCGACAGATTGGCCCAGCCGGCATTGGGAGTCATGATGACGTTGGCCTGCGGAGGACCGGGATTCACGGTCCATGCGACCTGGCCGGTGCTGATGTCGAGCGGCGGCGGTGTGACGGACATTCCGTTGACGCACGTACAACATTTCAATGTCGGGCCGATCGAAATCGGCATCGGGACCGCCGTCCGTTCCGCCGGTTCCTGGGCCACGCTGATCCCTCTGGACAAGGCCAGCACTCCAAGGGCGAGGGCAAAAGACAATTTCTTCATGGTGGCATCTCCTTTCATCGTTCGTTGTCTGGGCAGTGGTTGCTGAAGCGGACTTGTTTCTATAGTGAGGGCAGGAGCGAAAGCGTTACATGCCTGCCGTTAATGTGGAGCGCCGGCGTCTCGCCGGCTGGATCGGCGGCGTCCGCGCCGCCGAATGGGAGGCTTGCGCAGGCGGTGTGTTTCCAGCGAATGTCGAGGGGTTGGCGGTTCGGCGGCGGGACGCCGCCGGTCCAGCCGGCGAGGACGCCGGCGTTCCTGCCTGCGCACGAATCCCGCATAATCAGCGGCATGCACAAGCCTCTCATCGGCATCGGCTCGGACGTTTTGCAGAAGCAGGGCGAGCGCGACCGCGCCTTTGTCTACACCACGTATGTCGAATCGCTGAAGCGCGCGGGCGCGGTGCCGGTGCTCATCCCGCCGCAGCCGGAGAACGCTGCGGACGTCATCGACAGCCTCGACGGCATCCTCCTCGCCGGCGGCGATGACTGCGATCCCGCTGAATATGGCGAGGAGAGGCATTCCAGCGCCGAGCTCATGGATCCGCGGCGCCAGAAGAACGACCTCGGACTGGCCAGGCTGGCGCGCGAGCGAGGCATCCCCACCCTCGGCGTCTGTCTCGGCGTGCAGGTGATGAACGTCGCCGCGGGCGGAACGCTGATTCAGGACATCGCGTCGGCCATCGATACCGACATCGATCATGCCAGCGAGCCGAGCGACCGGCATCGCCACGACGTCCACATCGATTCATCGACGAGACTCGGGCGCATCCTCGGCGCGCAGGAGATGAACGTCAACTCGTCGCATCATCAGGCCATCGGGCGCGTGGCGAATGGATTGCGCATCACGGCCAAGGCGCCGGACGGCATCGTCGAAGGGCTCGAAGACCCCGCGCATCCCTTCTACCTCGGCGTCCAGTGGCATCCCGAGGACATGCCGGATGAGGATTCGGCGAAGGCGATCTTCGGCGCGTTCGTCGATGCGGCGCGCACGTATGCCCGCGAAAAGGAAAACGCCTCCGCGCAAATGTCACCGGTCGGTGCCGCGCCTTCGGAATAGCGACTTTCGCGGTGCCGTTTGCGACCGGCGAACGGGAGGATTCACGTGAAACGTACTGCCCTGCTCGCCGCGGCCGCTCTGCTGTTCGTTCAGCAAGCCGTCGCCTCACCCTGGCTGAAAGACACAGCCTCGGCCCAGAAAAAGGCGAAAGAAAAGAACCAGTTGATCTTCGTCGATCTCTTCGCCGAGTGGTGCGGCTGGTGCCATCGGTTCGAGCAGGAAGTGATTCCCTCGCAGGCCTTTCAGAGCGCCACCGACAAGATGGTCCTCCTCCGCCTCAACACCGAGGATGGGAAAGACGGCACGAAGTTCGCGCGCGATTACGGCGTCAACTCGCTGCCGACCTTCATCGTGTTGAACAGCGATCTCATGATCGCCGGCATCATCAAGGGCTACGCGGCCCCGACCGATTTCGCCAAGTCGATGAGCGACATCGAGGTCAAGTACAAGGACTTCATGAAGCGCGCCGGCGACGAGTCGTCGATCGCGAAGGATTATCCGAAGCGCCTGGCGCTGGCGAAGGAGTTCGAGTCGCGCGCGGCGTACGGTCAGAGCGAGTCGCGCCTGCGCAAGCTCATCGCCGATCCGGGCGTGCCGACGAACGTTCGCGACGACGCCTATTTCGAGCTCGCGCTGTCGCAGATCCTGCAGAAGAAATACGACGACGCGAAGAAGACCATCAGCACGTTCGGCTCGCTGCAGAACAAAGGCGACGCATTCGAGCGCTCCCGCCTTCTCATCGGCGACATCTACCTGCAGACCGGCAACCTCCCCGCGGCGCTGCAGGAGTACCGGTCGTTTACGACGAAGTACCCGAACTCGGCGTACAAGTCGAACATCGACAACATGATCGCGCAGATCGAGCGCCAAATCGGCGGACCGCGGAAGCAGTAATCAATGTTGAATGCCGTAGCGAAGCGCCCGACGTCCGTTCAACATTCACCATTCGCTGCCGTTCGCGCTCTCGCTTTCTGCGCCCTCCTCGCAACCTCCGCATCCGCCCAGGTCTCCTTCGGCGGCGCCGCCTCCAGCAGCATCCCCGGGCAGGAGCTGGTCAAGCTCACCGGCTCGATCACGGAGCGCACGGGGAGCGACGTCAAGGGCGTCGTCACCGCCACGATCCAGAGCGGATGGCACGTCAACTCCAACAAGCCGCTCGACGACTTCGTCATCCCGACGAAGCTGTCGTTCGATGACGCCGACCTCGTCTCCGCTGAGTTTCCGGCGCACACCGTCCGTTCCTTCACGTTCAGCGGCGATCAGAAGCTCGCCGTCTTCGAAGGGACGCTTCAGATTCACTTCGCCGCGAAACTGAAAGGCGGCGACACGATTCACGGCAAGCTGCACTACCAGGCCTGCAACGACAACGTCTGTTTGCCGCCGCGCGACGCCGAGGTCACGATCGACGCAAAGACGATCGCGAGCGCACCTGCGACGGCCACCGCGCCGCCGCCCGCCTCGTCCGGATTTACGCCGCTGGCAAACGCGCCGAAAGGGGCCGCGGCCATCGGCAACGATCGTCTTTCCGCCGCGTACGCGGAGCACGGCCTTCCGCTGACGCTTCTCATCCTCTTCGTCGGCGGGCTGGCGTTGAACCTCACGCCGTGCGTCTTTCCGATGATCCCGATCACCGTCGGCTTCTTCGCCATGCAGAGCGATGGGCGGCGTTCGCGGCGTTTCGCGCTGTCGCTCTCCTACGTCATCGGCATCGTCATCACCTACTCCGTCCTCGGCGTCTTCGCGGCATTGAGCGGACGGATGTTCGGATCGTGGCTGCAGTCGCCGGCGGTGCTGATCGGCTTCGCCGTCCTGATGCTGATCCTCGCCTCCTCGATGTTCGGCGTGTGGGAGTTCCGCGTTCCGCAGTTCATCGCCAACCGCTCCGCCGGCCGCGCGGGAGTCTTCGGCGCGCTGACGATGGGACTCTTCGTCGGCATCGTCGCGGCGCCGTGTGTCGGGCCGGTCGTCGTCGCGCTCTTCACCCTCGTCGCCGCGATCGCCAAGCCGACCATCGGCATGGCGATGTTCGCCACGCTCGCCTTTGGTCTCGGCTTCCCCTATCTCATCGCGCTCAACGCTCTGCCGAAACCGGGCGAGTGGATGGTGCAGGTCAAGAAGGCGATGGGCTTCGTCCTCATCGCCATGGCTTTCTACTTCCTGCGCGCGGTCATCGGCGAAACGCCGTTCCGCCTCGGCGTGGCGGCCAGCCTGCTCATCGGCGCGATCTTCCTCTTCGCCAGCCGAGGCCCGCGAGGACGCGTCATGCGTCTCGCGTGCGCCGTCGTCCTTCTCATCGGCGGCGTCGCCTTCGCCATCCCGCCGCGCAAAGGCGTCGAGGTGCAGTGGCAGAAGTACGACGCTGCCGCGGTGAACGCGACCGGCAAGCCGGTCATCATCGACTTCTTCGCCACGTGGTGCATCCCGTGTAAGGAGCTCGACGAGAAGACGTTCAGCGACGCCACGGTGGCGAAGGACCTCGGCCGCTTCACGCGCATCAAGGCCGACCTGACCAACGGCGACGATCCGCTGGTGAAGGAGCTGACGAAGCGCTACGCGATCGTGGGCGTTCCGACGGTGGTCTTCATCGACTCCTCGGGGCACGAACAGCAGCAGCTTCGCCTCACCGGCTTCGAAAAGCCGGAGCAGTTCCTGGCCCGCACGCAGCAGGTGAAGTGACCACGCTGACTCTCGATGCCGTGCAGCGCGTGCGCGAGCGCATCGCCCGCGCGCACGAGCTCGCGAACGCGCGCTTCCGCGATGCGTTCGCAACCGGCAGCGGGCCGTTGCCGCCGAAGGCGCACATGGCGATGCAGGCGGCGGCGCTCCTCGAATGCGCGCAGGGTCTCCGTGTCCGAGGGGAGATCCGCTACGACGTGATCGATGACGAGAGCACGCCGTACGTCGATCGCGACCGTCCCATCTACGAATCGTTCGACGTCGATCGCAATCCCGAGGCGATCTTCGAATACTGGCTCGTCATCAGCGACATCGTCGGCGCCACGTCGTGGCGGATGACGCGGCTGATCGCCACGGCCGAGGAGTACGACGCCGCGCTGATGCGCATGCAGTCGCCGCAGATCGTCCGCGCGCTGATCGTCACGCACCTCCCCTCGGTCGATGCGCGCGACGACGGTACGGCCCTGCTCGAAGCGACCGTCTACACGCGCGCCGAGGAGGAGCGGATCGAACGCCGCCAACTCCTGCTCGACGTCCACAACGAGTTCCACTACCACGGCCGCGCGCTGCTTGCAGAAGGCCGTGGCGGCGTCCGGGTCTAACCTGGGAGCGCGGGCGTCCCGCCCGCAAGACCGCTCGTAATCCCCATCCGCTGCCGCCACCGCGCCGTCAGCACGATGATCCCGACAATGAGCGCGACCGACGCCGGTATCAATCCGCGCAGCAGGAACTGATGCCCCACCGTCATCGCCACCGTCCCGATTGCGCCGATCATGACGACGATCACGGTGATTGCCCCGTAAGCCGCGGTTCGCGGAAACAGCAGCAATGCTGCCGCGGTCACTTCGATGACGCCGATGAGAATGCGGAACCAGTCGGGGAAGCCGGCGTTGCGGAACATGCGCGTCCAGCCGCCCGACTCGGGGAACTTGCGGATGCCGGCGTTGGTGAACATCAGCACGAGCAGCAGCGTGAGCACCCAAACGGCCACCTCTTTTGCAATCACTTTCTTCGTCATCACGTCCTCCGCGGGGCAAGGTAGCGCGCGCGATTCGAACGCGACCAAGGTTGGGGCGGGACGGACGGATTCAGGGGCGAGCGGCGGCGCGAAGGCGCTCGCTGAAGGTGCGGCTGGCGGTGAGATGCGTGCCATCGCGCAGCACCAGCTCGCAGTCGCCGTGTGCGGACGGGATGAACTGCTTCACCGCGTCGAGGTTGACGATGGCCGATCGATGCACGCGAACGAAGCGCGCCGGATCGAGCTTCTGTTCGATCGATTTCAATGTCGTCCGCACCAGGTGCGAGGCGCGCCCGGCGTGCAGTTCGACGTAGTTGTCGGCCGCCGCGATCCACTCGATCTCTTCGGCGCGCAGAAAAAGAATCCTTCCAGCCGATTTGACCACGAACCGTTGGGTCCATTCGCCGCCGCGAACCAGCGGCAACGCGCGATCGAGCGCCGCATCGAGACGTACTTCGTCGAACGGCTTGAGCAGGTAGTCGAGCGCATGCACTTCGAAGGCGCGCAGAGCGTACTGGTCATACGCCGTGGTGAAGATGACGAACGGCTTGCCGCTTCCGCCCAGCTCGCGCACGACGTCGAACCCGCCGAGGCCGGGCATCTGGATGTCGAGAAAGATGAGATCGGGAGCGGTCGAGGCGATCAGCGCCAACGCTTCGTCGCCATCGGCGGCGCTGGCGACGAGTTCGACGTCGTGGCGGCGACGCAGCAAACGCTCCAGCCGCTGCCGCGCCAGCGGCTCATCCTCGGCGATCAGAGCGCGAACGCGCGTCATGTTCGAAACGGTAGCACGAGGCGAACGGAGGCGCCGGCCGCGCCGCTCGCGATCTCTACGCGTTGTTTGTCACCGTAGAGATGTGCCAGCCGCGCGCGCGTGTTGGTCAGTCCGACGCCTTCGACCGAGTTCGCGGCAAAGCCGCCGCCGTCGTCCGCGATCTCGATCTGCAACTCGTCAGCCTCACGTCGCGCGGAGATGGCGATCGTTCCCGGCGCCGTTCGCGGCGCGACCGCATGGCGCACCGCGTTCTCGACGATCGGCTGCAGGATGAACATCGGCACGAGCGAATCGCGCGTTGCCGGCTCGACCTCGATCTGCGTCCGAAGACGATCGCCGAGGCGGATCTGCTCGATGTTGAGATATCGCTGGACCAGCTCAATCTCGTCGGCCAGACGAATCTCCTGATGCTTGCCCGCGTCCAACGTCGCGCGCAGCAGTTCGCTCACGCGCGTGAGTGCGCGGTCGGCTGCGTCCACATCGCTGTGCATCAGCTCAGCGATCGAGTGCAGCGCATTGAAGAGAAAGTGCGGTTGCAGTTGCGACGTGAGCAGATCGACGCGCGCCTGCATCAGAAGCCCATTCGCTTCGCGTCCTCGCCGCCACGTGTCGATGCCGTGCGTCGCCGCGACGATCGCCGCATACGTGACGAGGTTCAGCGGCATGTTGGCGATTGAGAACGTGCTGCGCGGCGAGAAACCGGCGCGGCGGAGGATCTCCGTCGTCACGGCCACTTTCACGAACGTCAGCAGCAGCGCGGCAGGAATGTGAAACGCGAGCCGCGCGCCGCGCGTGCCGAGGCGGCGGGCGAGGATGATGATGAGCGGGGAGAGGAGGGCCCAGCCGTACCAGCCGGCAAAGCTCAGCACCAGCGCCTGCGGCATCGACAGCGTTCGGCCGGAGTACGAGGCGTCGATGCGGAGCTGCGCGGCAAACAGCAGCGCGAGGAGCGTCCAGCCCGCGATGATCAGCGCGATGGTGCGCGGCTTCATGCGACCACTCCGGCCAGCACTTCGAACGATTTCAATTCGTGCCCGAGAAAGTTGCGCCGGAAGAACGCCGCCAGCGACCGGACTTCGATCAACACGTCGGATGCGATCGTGCTCGCTGCGAAGGCATCAACCGGCATGCGCATGATCGCTTCGAGTACGTCGGCGACATCGTTGGGGATGATCTGCGCTTGTGCCGCGCCGCAGTTGCCGCAGACGAATCCATGCGCGCCCGAATCGAAGCGCAGCGGGCGGCCGAGCGGTCCGTCGCACGCATTGCAGTTTCGCAGCGACGGCAGGACGCCCGCCAACCTCAGGATCCACACCTCGGCGTACGCGACGACGCGCAGCGGCGACGCGCCTTCCAGCAGCGCCTCGGTGGTCCGATCGAGCAGCCGGTAGATCAACTCCGCAGGATCGCCCGACTGCGCGAAGGTGTCGACCGTCTCCGCCAGATACGACGCCGCGACGCTGGCCGCGAGATTCTGCTGCGCCGGAAAGAGCGATCGAATCAGATCGACCGACTCGATGCGCACGATCTCCTCCGACTCGCGCTCGCTATACCCGATCCGCACCTTTGCCAGCGGTTCCAGCGACGCCCCAAACCGCGTCCGCATCGACCGTGCCCCGTACGCGAACCCCTTCACCTTCCCATGCTCGGGCGTGAGAAACACCACCAGCTTGTCCCGCTCACGCGCCGGAAAGGTATGCAGAATGATCGCCTCGGTGCGCTGGGGCCGCATGGAGGGAGAGTACACGCCACGCATTCATCTGCGGCCCATCAGCGTCAATCTGCGGATAAAAACTTTCCGCAGATGACGCAGATGGACACAGATAAGAGGATTACGGCTGCGGTTTGATCGCGCTGGATCCTTTCGCTGCTGGCGGCAGCTTCGCCGCCTTGGCCGCGGTTTCGAAGGTCGTCGCGCGGCCGAGGAGTTCGGCGACGGCGTGGCGGCGGTCTTCGACGGCGGCGGCGAGTTGGGACGTTGGCGCGTCGTCGGATTCCTGCAGCAGGCGCAGGACGGCGCGGAGCGATTGCGTGAGGCTGGCCAGCGTTTCGTGATCGGGGGCGGCGGCGGGTGGGGCTTCGTCGTCGTCTTCGGCGGAGGCGCCGGCGAGCTCGGAGGCCTGTTTGCGCAGCGCGCTGATGTCGGCGCTCGCGGCCGCGGCGCGGAGTTGCGCGCGAAACGCGCGGACGCGGCCACTCACGTCCTCGAGTTGCGCGATGTCGTCGTACATCTCCTTCGACAGCGTGAACTGCTGCTGGAGATCGGCGGCCGAGGTTTTTACGCGCGGATCCATCGCCACCGTCAGCGGCTGCGTGTAGGTCTTGCCATTCACCGTCAGCGCGACCGTGTACGTACCGGGCAGAACCCACGGCGAGGTCGGAGCGGGCGCGGTGTCGTGCGGCGTGGCCGCGATCGGGTACGCGTTGCGCGAGCCGGGCGCCGGCGGATAGTGCATGTCCCAGGTGAAGCGATGCATGCCCGCGGCGGCGGACAGCGCCTTCA
>Ga0070692_10000674_pt1 | contig 10912 bp, 9 predicted proteins | sample KBSK1102metaG_FD_64675 | JGI IMG/M metagenome (GOLD analysis project Ga0070692, IMG submission 64675) | Corn, switchgrass and miscanthus rhizosphere microbial communities from Kellogg Biological Station, Michigan, USA - KBS K1-10-2 metaG | ecosystem: Host-associated > Plants > Roots >...
ACAGCGCGAGGTAGAAGAGCAGCAGCGAGCCGGTGAACGGCACTCCGAAAACCACGCGCGCCGCGATCATGTAGAGCGTGCCGTTGAGCGTTCCGACGAGGAAGGGCGGCACCATCTTGCCAATCAGGATCTCGTGCACCCGGAGCGGGGAGACCATCAGCTGGTCGAACGTGCCGAGCTCGCGCTCGCGCGCCACCGTCTGCGAAGTGATGGCGAGGCCGGCGACCGAGACGATGATCGCGATCAGCGACGGCAGGGTGAACCAGATATAGTCGAGCGAGGGATTGTACCACGCGGTGACTTCCGACGCTCCGGCCGCCCGCACCGCCTGCGGCTTGAGCTCGGCGCCGAGGCCGAGCGCGATCTGCTGCACGTAGCCGGCGAGGATCTGCGCGGCGTTGGAGCGGCGGCCGTCGAGGACGAGACCCACCGTCGCGGGCCGTCCCGCCGCGATGTCGCTGTCGAAGCCCTGCGGGATGACGAGGGCGGCGATCGCTTTCTGATCGTCGATCGCCTCGGCCAGCGCAGCCTCGGAGGGGAGGCGGCGGACGCGGCGGACGTTGGGGCTGCCCTCGATCCGCTGGACCAGCTCGACGGCGGTCCGTCCGCCGCTCCTGTCGAGCACCGCGACCTCGGCATTCTTGACGTCCAGCGTCGTCGCGAAAGCGAAGATGAAGAGCTGGAGGAATGGCGGCACGATAAGCACGATGCGAGTCTTGGGGTCGCGCAGGACCGCCCAGATTTCCTTGACGATCATGGCCCTCAGGCGGCGCATCTAGTCGAGGCTCCGGCGGGTGACGCGGAACGACAAGGCGAAGAACAGCAATCCGAAGCCGAGCATGATGCCGATGTTCGGGAGTAGCAGCCCCCAATAGTCGCCGGCGAGGAACACCGTCTGCAGCGACGGGATGAGGTAGCGCGCCGGCACCGCGTAGGTGATGAGGCGGATCGGCCAGGGCATCGACCCGATCTCGAAGATGAAGCCGGAGAGGAGGAAGGTCGGCAGGAAGGCGGTCAGGAGGGCGATCTGGCTGGCGACGAACTGGTTCTTGGTCGCCGCCGAGATGAACAGCCCGAGCCCCAGCGCCGGCATCAGGAACGAGGCGGCGACGGCGAGCAGCGCCAGGATGGAGCCGCGGAACGGCACCCCGAAGACGAAGACGGCGAGCGCGGTGCACAAAGCCATCGAGGCGAGGGCGAGGAGGAAATAGGGGATGACCTTCGACGCGATGAACTCGGCCATCGAAATGGGCGTCGCCATCATCGCCTCCATCGTCCCGCGCTCCCACTCGCGCGCGACGACGAGCGCGGTGAGCAACGTCCCGATCATCGTCATGACGATGGCGATCGAGCCGGGGACGAGGAAGTAGCGGCTCCTCAGGTCCGGGTTGAACCAGAAGCGCGGCGAGACCGCGAGCGGCGGGCCGGCGGCCGCGGGCGCGGCGCCGAGGCCTTCCGACACCGCCCAGCTCTGTCGTACCCCTTCGGCATAATTGCCGACGAAGCTGGCCGTGTTCGGCTGCGAGCCGTCGGTGATCACCTGGACGGCGGGCGGCGCCCGTCGCTTGACGCCGGCGCCGAAGCCTTCCGGAATGACGACGATGCCGCGCGCCGTCCCGTCGACCATCATCCCCCTCACGCTCGCCAGCGACCGCGCCAGCGTCACCTCGAAATAGGGCGAGCGGCGATAGGCTTCGGCGAGCCCCAGCGCGGGCGCGCTGTCGTCGAGCACCACCACGGCGATCCGCGTCCGGGTGGTGTCCAGCGACACCGCGTACCCGAACAGGAACAGCAGCAGCAGCGGCAGCGCGAAGGCGATGAGGAAGGTCGAGGGATCGCGCGCGATCTGCGCCAGCTCCTTGCCGATCAGCGCGCGGAGGCGACGCGGGTCGAGGGCGGCGTCGCGCAGTCTCATGCCGCTTCCGCCCGGATGCCGTGGGCGCGGTCATGCTCCTCGATGAGGGCGATGAAGGCATCCTCCATGGTCGGATCGTCGAGACCGGCAAGCTTCGCCGCCTCCGCCTTCAAGTCGTCCGGCGTGCCGGTGGCGATCTGGGCGGCGCGGTAGATGAGCGTCACCTCGTCGCAATATTCGGCCTCGTCCATGAAATGGGTGGTGACGAGCACCGTCACGCCCTTCTCGACCAGTCCGTTGATATGGGTCCAGAATTCGCGCCGCATGACCGGGTCGACCCCCGAGGTCGGCTCGTCGAGGAACAGGACCGGCGGCTGGTGGAGCACCGCGCAGGCGAGCGCGAGCCGCTGCTTGTGGCCGAGGGGCAGCGAGCCCGCGTCGCGCCCAACGACCGCCCCGAGCTCGAAATCCTCGACCGCGCCGGCGATCGCATCCGCCGCCTCGCGCCGCGACAATTCGTAGGCGCCGGCGAAGAAGTCGAGGTTCTGGCGGACGGAGAGGTTGCCGTAGAGCGAGAATTTCTGGGCCATGTAGCCGAGCGACGCCCGCGCCCCGGCGGCGGCGGTGCGGAGGTCGAAGCCGGCGACCGCGCCGGTCCCGCTCGACGGAGTCAGCAGGCCGCACAGCATCTTGAACGTCGTCGACTTCCCCGCGCCGTTGGGCCCGAGCAGCCCGAAGATCCGCCCGCGCGGGATTGCGAAGCTGATGCCGTCCGCCGCGGTGAAGTCGCCGAACCGCTTGGTGAGCCCCTTGGCCTCGATCACCGGCCGGTCGGCGTCGGGAATGACCCGGTAGCGCTCGGCGAGCCGGCTGGTCCCCTTCGGTCCGCCGCCGAGAATCTCGACGAAGCCGTCCTCGAACCGCGCCTGCGCCGGCTCGACGGTTGCGTGGGCCGGCGGCTCGATCTTGGCGCCGGGCTTCAGCAGCAGCCGGACGCTGCGGCCCTGGATGGTGCCGTCGAGGACATCCGCCCGGTCGAGCGCCTCGGTGAGGAAGCGGCGCCGGCGCTCCTCGAACCCGCTGATCCGGATCACGCGGTCTTCGACCCGGCCGGTCAGCTCGGCCGGCGGCCCCTCGAAGAGCAGCTTGCCCTCGTTGAGCAGATAGACGCAGTCGCATTTCTCCGCCTCGTCCAGATAGGCGGTCGACCAGAGGACGCCGATCCCCTCCCCCTTGAGGTCGCCGACCATCGCCCACAGCTCGCGCCGGCTGATCGGATCGACGCCGACTCCGGGCTCGTCGAGGAGGAGGAGCTTCGGAGTCCGGACCAGCGCGCAGGCGAGGCCGAGCTTCTGCTTCATTCCTCCCGACAGCCGGCCGGCAAGGCGGCTGCGGAAGCGGGCGAGGTCGGTGAACTCGAGCAGGCGCCCGAACACATTGGCCCGCTCGGCGCGGGGCAGGGCCCGCAGCTCGGCGTAGAGGTCGAGATTCTCCTGGACGGTGAGGTCCTCGTAGAGCCCGAAGCGCTGGGGCATGTAGCCGATCGCGTCGCGCGCATCGCCCGGAGGCCGGCCGAGCACCTCGACCGTGCCGGAGTCCGGCGCCATCAGGCCGGCAAGCAGGCGGATGAGCGTCGTCTTGCCCGCACCGTCTGGCCCGACCAGGCCGGTGATCCGCCCCGGCGCCACCGCGATGCCGAAGCCGTCCAGCGCCGGCGCACCCTTGCCGAAGCGTTTGACGATGCCGTCGGCGCGGGCGACGGGGTCTTCCATCAGCGCGCCTTGGGCCGCGCGGCCGGGATGCGGATCGTCACCGGCTGGCCCTGGCGCAGCGCATCGTCGGGGTTGGCGACGAGGATGCGCAGCCGGTAGACGAGGTCGGTGCGCAGATTCTCCGTCTCGACCGAGCGGGGCGTGAACTCGGCCTTGGGCGAGATCCAGCCGATGCTGCCTTTGTAGGTGCGCGGATTGCCGTCGGCGGTGACCTCGACCGGCATGCCCGGGCCGATCCGCGCGAGGTCCGGCTCGGAGACATAGGCGCGCACCCGGAGCGGCCGGGGGATGGCGAGCGTCAGCACCGTCTGGCCGGCCTGGACGATCGCGCCCGGCTCCTGCGCCCTTGTCTCCACCACGGCGTCGAGCGGGGCCGTCAGATGGGTGTCGCGCAGGTCGGTGGCGGCGCTGGTGCGGGCAGCCTCGGCGGCGTGGAGCTGCGCGCCGGCCGCGGCGACGTCCTCCGGCCGGCTGCCGGTGCGGACCAGCGACAGCGCCTGCTGCGCCTCGGCAAGCTGGGCGCGGGCGCGGGCGCGGTCGGCGACGGTCTGGTCCCACACGGCGCGGCTGATCGCACCGGGGCCGACCAGGCCGGCGCGGCGCCGGTACTGCTCGTCGGCCGCCCGGGCCGCGGCCGCGGCGGCCGCGACGCGGGCACGGGCCTGGCCGATATCCTGCGGGCGGTTGCCGTGCTGGAGCTTGGAGAGCTGCGCCCGCGCCTGCTCGACCTGCGCCGACGCCTCGCCGATCCGCGCCTCCAGGCTGGCGGTGTCGAGGGCGGCGAGCTCCTGCCCGGCCGTCACCTTCTGGCCCTCCTCGACGGCGATGCGGCCGATCCGGCCGGGGACCCGGAAGGCGAGATCGACCTCGCGTATGTCGACATTGCCGTGGAGGGTGAGCGGCCCCTCGTCCTTCCTGGCGACCAGGCCGAAGCTGCGCGTGACGATTGCGGCCACGACGAGCGCCGCGACGAGGATGAGGAGGATGAGGCGGCGTCGGGTCATCGCGTCGGCTCCGAGAGGATGCAGAGGGCATTGGCGCGGAGCCGGCTGCGCAGCAGCGCGCCGGCTCCGTCGTCGAGCGTGTCGACCTGGAGCAGCTTGCACGCCGAGGCGCGGCCGCCGCGCAGGATCATCGCCTGGCCGAAGAGGAGCAGGGCCGTCGCCCTTGCCTCCCCGTCGGCAAGGTCCGGCCGGGCGCGGGCGACCAGGCGGATGAAGGTCTCCGCGACCGGCTTCATGCCCTTTTGCCAGAGCCGCTCGAAGGCTTCGGTCGGCGCCTGCTGCTCGCGCATGATGAACCGCGCCCACGGCGCCGATTCCGGCCGCAGCATCATCTGGGCGAAGCCGTCCAGCAGCCCGAGCAGGGCCGCCACCGCGGCGTCGCGCGGGCCGTCCACCGCCGCCTGCGCCGCCGCCAGGGGCTCGCTCTGCCGCTCCGCGATCTTGCTCGCGATATGCTCGGCCGCGGCGAGGTAGAGCCCCTCCTTGCCGCCGAAATGGTAGGTGATCGACGACATCGCCGTCCCCGACGCCCGCGCGATCTCCCGCGTGCTCGCGCCTTCGAACCCGCTCTCGCCAAAGCGCTCGACGGCGACGTCCAGGAGGCGGGCGGAGATCATCGCGTCATTATGTTCGTTCGAACGAACGAAGTCACGCGGATAAGATTCCGCTCCCGCAGACACTTAGGCCGCGCGCATCAATCCCGGAAAAAGGGGACACGTACTTTTCGGCCGAAAAGTACGTGTCCCCTCGAAGCTAGGAGCAGCGGACCCGGGTGTACGGCCCGGTGTCGAGCTGGAACGCGACGCTCCTGCCGTCGCGGCCGAGCAGCAGCGTTTCCGTCTTCTCCCACACCTCGCCGCCGCCCTCGTAGATCGAGGTCACGACGATCTTGCGCGGTCCCTCGACCCGCACTTCCTGCACGTCGCCGTCCTTGCCGGGGAGGGCGATGCTGGTCGGCCCGATGGCGAGCGCCGTGTCGGTGCCCAGACCGCATTCGGCGGCCGTCCGGCGGAAATTGCCCTGGAAGGCGAGCGGGATCGTCTTGCGCGCCTTGGTGAAGCCGCGCCGCACCGCCTCGTCGTCGGCGCGCATGAGCGCCTCAGGGCTCGGCGGGGCCGCCGGCGTTGCGTGGGCAGGCGTCGACATGGCCGGCGCCGCGAGGGAGAGGAGGAGCGGGAAGGCGAGCATGTCGCGCCCCTAGCAGCGCGATCCCTAGGCGAACACCTCCGCCAACGCGTCGGCCTGCGGCCCGTCCTTCCAGTCGCGGAGCTCGATGTAGAGGGACGACACGCAGACCCCCCAGATGCAGGCGACCACGGTCTGCACGATGCCGGTGACGACGATGAAGGCGATCGGCAGATGTCCGGCCGCGTTCATCGCGGCGAAGCCCTGCAAGCCGCCGGAAAACTGCATCGACAAGGCGCCGACCACGCCCGACAGCACCCAGTAGCAGATCATCAGGATGAGCAGGATCGCGAAAACCTTCCAGCGAGCCCCGCGGGTGAGCTCGCTGCTCCGTCCGAGCGCGTCGAGCGGCCAGAGCCGCTCCTCGACGACCGCCGGAGTGGCCACCACCCAGGCGCAATAGACCATGATCCCGGGCACGATCAGCAGGATCATCGCCAGGCCGATGCCGAGCGCGCTGAGCAGGCTGGTCAGGAACAGCGGGATGACGACGGCGAAACCTGCGGAGACCGACTCCGCGAGGCTGGATTCGCGGCCGCGGCTGTGCGCGACCGTCGCGCGCACGAGTGCGCCCTGGGTGATCGCCGAGATGACGATGCCGATGACGACCATCAGGAGGCCGAAGCCAGCCATCCCCCAGAATCCGACGCGGGTGATGAGCTCCGCCTGCCGTCCCTGCACGGCGACGTTGAGACCGACGGTGGGCACCGCGCTCAACAGGAACGAGATGCCGAGCGTCGCCAGCGGGTTGGCGCGGATCGTTCCAAAGGCTCGTCCGAACACCCGCTCGATCGAAACGCCGGGCTCGCCCGCCCCCGCCGCCGCACTCGCCATATCGCCCCTCCGCTTGCGTAACCGGCGCGAAAGCTGACGCAGCGGCGCGCACCTGTCCAGCGCCATTTTGGCGTTGCGCGGCCCCGCCCTTCGGCTAAACCTCTGCGCGGCAAGGGGCTTGGCGGGGACGTTCGGTGGCAGGGGAAGCGCAGGGCGAGGCGGCCGCCAGGCTCGAAGCCGCCCACCGCGCCCTGCGCGCCGATCCGGACATCCAGTTCCAGCTCCAGCGCGTGGAAGAGCCCACGCCGCCGGAATGGCTGATCCAGTTCCTGCGCTGGCTCGGCAGGGGCTTGCGCCCGATCGGCCGCTTCTTCCGCTGGGTCGACTCCTTCATGCCGGACGTGGCCTGGGCGAAGATCCTGCTGTGGACCGTGCTGGCCGTTGCCGCGGTGACGTTGGTCGTGGTGCTGTGGCGCGGCCTGCGCGGCGGCCGCTGGGAATGGCCGTGGCGGCGCCGTCGGCTGGCCCGCGCCGAGCCTGCCGAAGAGACGGAGTGGCGGCCGGAGGAGGCGCCGGCCCGCGCCTGGCTGGAAGAGGCGGACCGGCTCGCCGGGGAAGGCCTCTACGCGCAGGCGATTCACCATCTGCTGCTGCGCTCGGTCGACGACATCGCCAAGCGACGGCCGCGCCTCGTCCGGCCGTCGCTGACCAGCCGCGAGCTCGCCGTCGCCGGCGCCGTCCCGTCCGCGGCGCGCGACCTCTTCGCCAGGATCGCTGCGATGGTCGAGCGCAGCCTGTTCGGCGGCCGCGCCGTCGATGCGGCCGACTGGGACACCGCGCGCACCGCTTATGCCGATTTCGTCCTGCCGCGGGCGTGGAAGGCATGAGCGAGGTGACCGGCGGGGGCGACGGCCAGGCGACGCGGCACGAAGGGGCGTTCAATGCGGCCACGATGGGCCTGATCGTCGCCGTCGGCATCCTCGCCTTCGTCGGCATGCTGGTGCTCGGCGCTTATGCGCCCGATCTGCGCTCCGGACGCAACGGCGGGAGCCATGCCCTCTCCACCGCGGCGACCGGCTTCAACGCCCTCGTGCGCCTCGCCGAGGCGACGGGCCGCCACCCGTCGATCGTGCGCAACCTTGCCGAAGTCGACGACGACGAGGCCTTGCTCGTCGCCACTCCCAACGACGGGGCCGACGACGTCTCGGAAGTGCTGCGCCGCCACCAGGGCAAGCCGATCCTGCTCGTCATGCCCAAGTGGAGCACGGTGGGCGACCAGGGCCATGCGGGCTGGGTCAAGACGACGGGCCTGCGCCCGGCCTTCGACCCGGCGCGCCTGCTCGCCCCCCAGCACCCGCTCACCGTCGAGCGGCACCGGAGCGCCGGCGTGGCGTTGCGCACCCTCCCCAAGGAGGCGCCGCCGGAGATGCAGTTCACCGCCCCGGGCGGGCTCCAGACCATGGCCGGGGCCGGGCTCAAGCCGATCGTCACCGATCCCGAGGGCCGCATCGTCGTCGCGCAGATGGAGAATAGCCGCGTCTATATCCTCTCGGATCCCGACCTCATCGACAATCGCGCGATGGCCGATGTCCGCCAGGCCGGCGCGGCGCTCGCCTTGCTCGATTATCTCAACGCGACCGACGCGCCCGGCATCCTGTTCGACGTGACGCTGAACGGGCTCGGGCGATCGAAGAGCCCGCTCAAGCTCGCCTTCGATCCGCCCTTCCTCGGCACGACCCTTACCCTCGGCGCGGCGATCCTGCTTGCCGGACTGCACGGCCTGTTCCGCTTCGGCGCCCCGCGGCGGCCGCGGCGCGCGCTCGCCTTCGGCAAGGCAGCTCTGATCGACAATGCCGCGGGGCTGGTGCGCAAGGCGCGGCGGCAGGCCGCGCTCGGCGCCCGCTATGCCGAGCTGATCCGCGCCCGCGCCGCCGCCGCCTTCGGGGTCCCTGCGAAGCTGCAGGGCGCCGCGATCGATGCCTATCTCGACGGGCTCGGCGACCGGCGCTTCTCGGACCTCGCCGCCGCGGCGGGCGAGGCACGTGACGGAGACCGGCTGCTCGACGCGGCCCAGGCGCTCCACGATTGGCAAGAGGAGAGACGACGGTGACAGTGGATGAGGTACGCGCGCTCGGCGACGCGATACGCGGCGAGGTCGCGAAGGCGGTCGTCGGCCAGGAGGAGACGGCGCAGCTGATGCTCGTCGCCCTCTTCTCCGGCGGCCACATCCTCCTCGAAGGGCCGCCCGGCACGGCCAAGACGCTGATCGCCCACAGCTTCGCGCGGGCGGTCGGCCTCGATTTCGGGCGTATCCAGTTCACCCCGGACCTGATGCCGGGCGACATCATCGGCGCCAATCTGTTCAACTTCCAGACCTCGACCTTCACGCTGACCCGCGGGCCAATCTTCACCGAGCTGCTGCTCGCCGACGAGATCAACCGCACGCCGCCCAAGACCCAGGCGGCCCTGCTCGAGGCGATGCAGGAGCGCACCGTCACCATCGACGGCGAGAGTCTCGCGCTCTCTGACCGCTTCATGGTCGTCGCGACCCAGAACCCGATCGAGCAGCAGGGCGTCTATCCCCTCCCCGAGGCCCAGCTCGACCGCTTCCTGTTCAAGCAGAAGGTCGACTATCCGTCCGCCGAGGAGGAGCGCCGCATCATCGCCAGCCACGGTGCCTCGCAGACGGCGATGGACCCGGCGCAATGGGGCGTCGAGCGGCTCGCCGACGCGGCGACGGTATCCGCCGCGATTGCGGCGGTGGCGGGCGTCCGCCTCGTCGACGAGGTGATCGACTATATCGCCGGCCTCATCCGCGGGACCCGCGAGGTGGCCGACCTCCAGACCGGCGCGTCGCCGCGCGCCGGGGCGATGCTCGCCGGAGCCGCCCGGGCCCGCGCCGCGCTCGACGGCCGGGACTTCGTCATTCCCGACGACGTCAAGGCGCTCGCTCCGGCGCTGCTGCGCCACCGCCTGATCCTCTCGCCCGCCGCCGAGATCAACGGCCGCGCGGTCGAGGAGGTGGTGAGCGACATCATCGAGGCGATCGAGGCGCCGCGTTGATCTACCCGACGCGCCTGGCGGTGGCGGCGGCGGCGGCGGGCTTGCCGCTGACCCTGGCCGTCGCGGCGGTCGCGCCCGGGCGCTGGTATCTCGGCCTCGCCTGGCCGCTGACCGCGCTGCTGCTGACCGGCCTCGACGCCCTGCTCGCGGCGCGCGGAGGGCGGCTCGGCATCGAGCTGCCGCCCTTCGCCTATGTCGGGGAGACGCGGGACGCCAGGCTGACCGCGCGGATCGCCGGGCGGCCCGCGCCCCGTGCCGCCGCCGCGGCGATCGGCGGCAATGGCCTGCTCGAGGTGGAGGATGACGGCCGCGCCGCCATCCCGCTCGACGGCGGCGTCGGCGCCGTGCTGCTGCCGCTGACCGCCGTGCGCCGCGGCATGGCGCGGATCGACGCCGCCTGGCTGCGCTGGAAGGGCCCGCTCGGGCTCGCCTGGCGGCAGACGCAGAGCGAGGAGGCGCTGGGCTTCCCGATCCTGCCCGACCTGCGGCCGCTCCACGAACGCGGCGCCCAGCTGCTCCAGCGCCACGCGCTCGATGGCCTGCTCACCCAGGCGCAGCGCGGCGAAGGCGCCGATTTCGACGCGCTGGTCGAGTTCCGCGCCGGGATGGACCGCCGCGCGATCGACTGGAAGCAATCCGCCCGGCACATGAAGCTCCACGCCAAGGAATACCGGATCGAGCGCAACGCCCAGATCGTGTTCGCGGTCGATTCCGGGCGCCAGATGTCCGAACCGGTCGCCGGGCTGCCGCGGGTCGACCGCGCCGTCTCCGCCGCTTTGCTCACCGCATGGGTAGCGCTCAAGCTCGGCGACCGGGTGGCGCTCCACGCCTTCGATTCGCGGCCGCGCATCGCCAGCGGCCTCGTCTCGGGCGCCGCCGCCTTCGGCGAGCTCCAGCGCCTCGCCGCGGCGATCGACTATTCCGCCGACGAGACCAACTACACCTTCGCTTTGACCACATTGTCCGCCCGCCTCACCCGCCGCTCCATGATCGTGCTGTTCACCGAGTTCACCGACTTGACCTCGGCCGACTTCATGGTGCGCGCCGCCCGCACACTGGTGCGCACCCATCTCCTCCTCGTCGTCGTGCTGCGCGACGAGGAGCTGGAGGAGATCGCCGCGCGCCGGCCCGAGGCGCCCGACGACGTCACCCGCGCGGTCACCGCCGCCGCCTTGCTGCACGAGCGCCGCCTCGCCATCCTGCGGCTGGAGCATCTCGGGGTCCATGTCATCGAGGCCGAGCACGACCGGGTCGGCGAA
>Ga0070692_10000675_pt1 | contig 10906 bp, 8 predicted proteins | sample KBSK1102metaG_FD_64675 | JGI IMG/M metagenome (GOLD analysis project Ga0070692, IMG submission 64675) | Corn, switchgrass and miscanthus rhizosphere microbial communities from Kellogg Biological Station, Michigan, USA - KBS K1-10-2 metaG | ecosystem: Host-associated > Plants > Roots >...
GAGATCACCACGGACGGATACTGCGCCGGCCAATCGGGTTTCTTCGGATAGAACCCGCCGTTGATCGCGCCCGGCTTCTTTGGGCCGTTGTCGTCCGACTCGGTCGTGGCCACGACGACGTAATCGCCCATGTCCGGTCCCATCATCTGCGTGTGCCAGCCGAAAACGTCGGTGTAGAACTTCGCCATCCGTGTGCGGTCCTCGGCGGGCATTTCGAAGTGAACTACGGGATTCATCGTCATGCGATTACGCCTCCTGTCTTACTTTTTTTGGCGTGCAGGAAGCACACCACGAGACAGCTCTTTGTAGAAGACCACCGTGTCACACATCGTGCCGTCCGGATTGAGCGCGTATCCCGGAATCACGCCCACTTCAGTCCAGTCAGAATTGCGATACAGCGATTCCGCGGCGTCGCCGCGTTTCGTGTCGAGAACGAGGAGCGTGAAGCCGGCGGATCGCGCGCGGCGTTCGATCTCCTGCATCAGCATCCGCCCGATCCCTTTGCCGCGTGCGCGGCGATGAACGAGCAGCTTGGCGATGTCGGCGCGGTGAGGCTGATTCGGCATCGGCGCCGGTCGCAACTGCACGGTGCCTGCGATGCCGTCGTCATCGCGGACGACGAGGAAGATGGCGCGTTCACCCGCTCTGGCGATGCTTTCGCGCCACCACTCCTGCGCGGCCTCCAGCGTCAACGAGTCGAGAAAGCCGATCGAGGCGCCCGACTGGGTGGCGTCGAGAAGCAGAAGGGCGAGCTCGCGGATGTCTCCGTCGCTGACCGGCGGCGTCAGTTGCTCGATCACGCTACACCCACTTGAAGCGCTTCACCGCGAGGATGAAGCAGAGCACGGCCCACACGGCGAGGATCAGAAGACCCGTCCCGTGGCCGGCGAGCGATGCGCCGTCGTTGTAGACGGCGCGCAGCATGCGCAGATAGGGCGAGAGCGGGAGGATGTAGACAATCTTCTGCAGCCATTGCGGCGCGTTGTCGATGCGGAAGTAGACGCCGCTGAGCAGCATCAGCGGGAAGAAGACGAGGTTCGAGATCGCGCCGTAGGTCTCGACCGTCGACGCGAAACTCGACAGCGCGAATCCCATCGCCAGGAACGTTGCCGTCCCGAAGATCACCAGCGCCGCGAAGACGATGTACGAACCCTGGTTCACGATGTGAAATCCGAGCCACGCGGCGAGGAGCAGCAACAACGTCTGCACCAGGACCACCGTCACGCGCTGCAGGATCTGGCCGAGGAGGAAGACCCATTTCGGAAGCGGCGTCACGGCGAGGCGGCGAAACTTCCCCTTCTCGCGATACGCCACCGTCACCATCCCGACGGCGAAGAGGCCCATGCTCAGCAGGTTGAGGCCGATCAGTCCCGGGACGAGGAACGCGGCGTAGTTGTCCGATCGCGCGTGGCCGGGGCTCTCGATGGTGACCGGGATACGCTCCGGTTCCGGCATCCCGCGCAGCCGCGCCTGCGCGATCATGAACGCCTGGCTGGCCGCCTGCGCGACGACTTGTCCCTGCGCCAGGAGGTAGCTGTTGAGCCGCATCCGGTATCCGTCGCCGGCACTTTCGAGTTGCACCGTCGTCTCGCCCTTCTTCCACCGCTGCTCGGCCTCGGCCGGCGCGAGCGTGACGACTTTGAGATGCGAGGCCTCCAGCGCCTTGACGAATGCGACGTCGCGCGCTGTCTCGTGCGGCGGCGCCACGCGCACCAGCGTCAGCGCCTGCGGGCCGCCGGAGCGGAAGATCACGCCGAAGCCGAAGAGCATCAGCAGCGGGAAGAGAAACGTCCAGAACATCGCCCCGCGGTCGCGCACGTAGAGGCGCCACTCGCTGCGGAACTGAAGCCAGAGGAGCTTGAACGGATTGGGCAGATTCATCGGCGTCATCTCCGTTCAATCGCGCAGGCTGCGGCCGGTGAGCTGGAGAAAGACATCCTCCAGTGTGGCGCGGCGCACGTGCACCTGGTTGTAGTCGAGCTGCGCGCTCTCGATCGCGGTGAGAAGCCGCGGCAGCAGCGTTTTCGGATCGCGCGTCGGAATCTCCCAGACGTCGCCACGCGCTTCGATCGGCGTGCCGAGGCGTGCGGCGAAATCGGCCGGATCGGGAGCGGTGCCGTCGAACGTCAGCTCCACCACGCTCGGGATGCCGAGGCTGGCGATGAGCTCCGCGGGCGTTCCTGAGTTGAGGATTTTCCCCTTGTCGAGAATAGCCAGGCGATCGCACAACGCCTCTGCTTCATCCATGTAGTGCGTTGTGAGGACGATCGTGCGCCCCTCGGCTTTCATCGCGCGCACGACTTCCCACAACGAACGCCGCCCCTGCGGATCGAGTCCCGCGGTCGGCTCGTCGAGGAAGACGACTTCCGGATCGTTCACCAGCGCCAGCGCGAGGGCCAGACGCTGCGCCTGACCGCCGGAGAGGGTGACGTGATACGCGTCCGCCTTGTCGCGAAGCTGCACCAGATCGAGCAGTTCCTCGGTGCCGCGCCGCCTCGGGTAATAGCCGCCGAAGAGATTCAGCGCCTCGCGCGGCGTGATCTTGTTGTAAAGGCTCGTCGCCTGAAGCTGCACGCCGATCCGGGCGCGGATCTCCTGAGCGTTCTGCTCCCACGTCAGGCCGGAGATCGTGATCTCGCCCGCGTCGGGACGGGTCAGACCTTCGATCATCTCCAGCGTCGTCGTCTTGCCCGCGCCGTTGGGTCCGAGGAGCCCAAAGACCTCGCCCGAGGCGACGCTGAGATCGATCCCATCGACGGCCAGCACGTTGGGAAATTGCTTGCGCAGTCCTCGGACCGCGATCTGTTCCGGCATCGGGAAAGACTATCGCGGATTCGCGCGCGGCGAAAAAGCCGCCTACTATCTTCCGCACAACAAGCGAGGACATATGAAACGAACGACGGTCGCTCTGGTCACGATCTTCTGTGCCGCTCTCGTCCTTCAATCCGTGCCGGCCTCCGCAAGCGAGGCCTTCACGCTCAACATCCCGCTGCGCTTCAACAACCAGCAGGAGACGGGCGAAGTGCGCATCACGCTGACGCTCAGCGGCGCTCCCGCGGGCTCGCAGCTCGTGGTCAACGGCAACATCACCTTCAATCTCGGCGACACGAAGCCGGTCGGTGGCGACTCGGCGACCTACGAGACCGCTGGCGGCAACGACGTCAGGATCATTTACAAACCGCTGTCGAACTTCGGCGCCGACTTCTGCCATGCGGTGGGCGCCCAGGAGAAAAACGTCCTGATGCGCTTCGTCGGTGCGCAGGACGTCACCGCGTATCGGATCTCCACGTACATCGTGGCGTCGCCGATAGTGGAATGCTCGGCGGTCTCGAAACACACCGGCGATACGCCCGCCAGTCTGATCCCCGGCGATGACGGCGTCGCGCCCGCGCTCGACGCGATCAATCAGGGACGGCACCCGTTCGACGTCGTCCTCGTGCTCGACAAGTCCGGCAGCATGAACGATCTGCCGCCGGGGGCGGCAGCAGGTCCGTCGAAGGCCACCATTCTGAGATCGGCGATGACGACGTTCGTGGCGCAATGGGAGCAGATGGACCAGCCCACCGGAACCGGCGCCGAGTGGTCGCACGACCGTCTGGCGAACGTTTTCTTCGACGGCGCGCCGGCCGCGCAGGCGCTCGCCGGCGCCGATCCTCCCGCCAATTTTTTTGTCCAGCGCGGCGCGGGGAATGCCTGGAACGCCGTCAGCAACAACGTCAACACGCTGACGCCGGGCGGCTCGACGTCCATCGGCGGCGGGATCAACGAGGCGATGAACCAATGGAAGCTCGATCCCGCGCACGATCTCTCCCTCATCGTCGTGACGGACGGCATGCAGAACACGGCGCCGCTCGTTTCGGTGACCGGCAGCGGATTTCTCGGCCTTCCGCCGGTCGGAGGGTTGCCGCAGGAACTGCGCAAGCGCTTCATCCCCATCCTGACCATCGGCTTCGGTATGCCGGCGGCGGTCGACGAGAACCTGCTGCGGAACATCGCGTTCGAGACCTCGGGCGTCTCGTACATCAGCACGAATGCCTCGACACTGTTCGACGATCTCGCCAACACGCTGATCGCGCTGCTGAAGGGCAACACGGCGTCGATGGCACTCGTCAATCACGGCACGATGACGGGATCGGGACCGGGCGCGCCGCAGCCGGTGCTCGTCGATGCGTCTGCGCAACGCGTCATGTTCACGGTGCAGTGGGCGCCGCCGGCGCGCGAGGTGCTCGATCTCGAAGTCTTCCGTCCCGACGGCTCGGCGGCCACGCCCACATCCTCGAAGAAGACGCCGCAGTCGTCGATCCAGACGTTCAACCTCGGCCGCGGCGATCTCGGGAAATGGACCGTTCGGGTGAAACGCGGCATCAACAAGGGAACGGATCCCGTCCCGTACGTGCTGAACGCGATGTTCCGCGAACGCCACCTCGATTACACGCTGTCGGTCGAACCGGGCCGCGCCGCTACCGGCGACAAGCTGATGGTGCGCGCGGTCGTCGATTGGGATGGCAAGCAGCTCACCGGCCTTCCGGACGGGGCGATCCGCGTGCGCGTGCAGCGCCCCGGCGCGAGCATCGGCACGATCCTTCACGAAAACCGCGTGGCGGACAAGTCGACCGGCATCACCACCACGCCGTCCGGCGATACGCAGACGCCGTACGACCGCAAGCTGGCGTCGATGAATCGCGAGCTTCTCAAGCGCCTCGAAGCGAAAGACGTAATTACGCTCGACCTGAAAGAACAGGGCAAAGGCGTTTACGCCGCCAGCTTCGACGATACGTCGATCGCCGGCACGTACGGATTCGAAGCGGTTCTCGATTGGGAAGCGGAACGCACCGGCCACATTCACCGCGTCGAACGCATCGAATCGTTTGTGAAGGTGAAGGCCGACCCGGAGAAGACCGAGGTCAAGATCACGCATCCCGATCTGCGAACGGTGCTCGTCTCCGTTACGCCTCGCGACCAGTACGGCAACTACCTCGGCCCCGGCTACGCTTCGATCGTGAAGGCAAGGCTGGGGAAAGAAACCGGCAAGATCTCCGGCCCGGTCGACGCCAGCCAGACCGGCACCTACGTCTTCACGATCCTCGGCGTCCCCGCCGATCAAACGCCGGACGTGACGGTCACGGTCGATGGAGTGGTCGTTTCGAAGTGAGACTCTGACGGTTCACGCGGAGCCGCGCCGCCGCGTGAACCGTCTCTTTGCCAATACCCCAAAACCGAGGAGCGCGAGTGTGGAGATCGAGATCGCCCGTCCCTGCACGAACGCATCGGGCAGATACTCGACGCGTACGCGATGCCGTCCCTTCGGAATTGCGACGCAGAGGAAGGCGCGATTCGCCTGCTCGATGTTCGCCCGCTCCCCATCCACCGATGCCCGCCACCCCGGCCAGCCCGCCTCGGCGATGACGATGCGGGAGGGGGCGTGCGCGTCGGCGTCGATGTCATAGCGCGCGCCGGAGCGGCGGACGTTCAGAGTCGCTTCTCCGTTCTCGATCATCCGCGGCGCGCCGCGTACCCACGCCTCCTCGGCGAAATCGGTCGCCACGGCCATCTCCTTCAGCGTCGTGTCGTCGCTGTCGGAGAAGCGGATTCGGCGCGGGACGAAGACGCGCGGAATGGCGCGGGCGTTTTCGATGAGACGCGCGCTGCGATCGTCAGCGATGATGCGCCAGCCCGGCGGCGGCTCCATCGTCCGCGGCGTGATGGCGTGGCGTACGCCGAGGAAGGAGAGGAAGGGGAGGGAGAGATCGACGACGTCGTGGTAGGTGCGTTTCTGCGCGGACCACAGCGGCATCGTTTCCACGTACGGGTAGTACGTCATCGCCGAATAGCCGCGGACGTCTTCCAGCCCGTACATCGTGGCCACGTTGGGGATGACCATGTTTCCGATGGCCGTGAAGCGGTAAAGCGGATCGCGCGGAACGGCGGCGATAAGCGGAACGGATGGATAGAACATGCGCCGCGGCAGCGTCGGATGGATGTTGCCGTCTTCGGCGAGGCGCTGCGCGGCGATGGCGGCGAAGACGAGCACGATCGCCAGCCGACGCGACGACGTATTCGAAGTGTACGGAGATTTGTCATCCAGAGCCGCCGGAGGACGGCGAAGGAACTCAAGATGCCCAACTTGCGCTGAAACCGAGGGTTTCAGCCGGAGCCGCGCATCTTGAGTTCCTTCGCCGTCCTGCGGCGGCTCTGGATGACAACTGGTCGCGATTGCGGCGAGCACGAGCGCGATCCCGATCAGCTCCGCCGCGGCGCCGGCGATGAGCAGTTTCGGATCGACGCCGATTGCCAGTTGCATCCGCCAGAGCCAGGCGGTGGTGATCGACAAGCCGATGGCCACGGCGAGCACGATCAGACCATCGCGTTTGACAGCAGCGTCGAACGGCATCGCGGCGAGGAGCGACAGCGAGAGCGCGGCTGCGAATCCGAGACGGTCGTTGAAGGCGATTTTGAAAAGGGGAAGGAGGCGGAGGAACGGATCGATGGGTGGCGCTTTCCAACTGGCGGCCAGCGCGACGATCGCGAGGATGGCGAAGAATCGAACATCGCGGCGGCGCCAGAGACGAAACACGGCGATCGCGGCGAGTGCGAGGGCCACGCTTCCGACGCGGGCGAGTCCGAAATCCCATTCGCCTGTCGGCGTATGCCACGACGCGCCGCCGTAGTACGGGATGAAGGTCGCGCGCATCGCCTTCACGATCTCCTGTTTCGACGCCGGTGGCGGAGGCGTCTGGCGGATGCGGTAGTCGAACGAGTACGGCAGCGCCGCCAGAAACGGCATCAGCGAAATCGCCGTGAGCAGCAGGGCGAGCACTCCGGCCGCAATCGCCATCGCAATCGGGCGGATCGCTTCGCGCCAGGTTGGCAGCAGCTCGAAGATTCCGTACAGCGTTCCGATGACGGCGACATGCAGCATCGTCTCGGGATGGCCGAAGACGATCAGCAGGACGAGCGCGATCGTCAGCAGCGAAACCGCCGCGCCGTCGCGGTCCCGGACGATGCGCCGCACCGCGAGCAGGACGAACGGCAGCACGGCCCAGCTTCGTCCGTGCGGCCATGTCCCGAAGAACGCCATCCCACCGCAGAGCGTGAACGCGGACGCCGCGATCAGCGATGCGCCTTCGCTGCATTCGAGCTCGCGCGCGAAGGCGAAGGCGAACAGCGCCGCCAGAAAGAAGACCATCGAGGCGGTGAAGGTCGTGGCCAGATCGAGCGGCAACAGCAGCGCGATCAGGTTCAGCGGATTGAGCGGCGCCGCCTGCATCCCGGCGGCAAGCACTTCGCCCGAATCCATGGCCGGGTTCCACAGCGGCCAGCGATGATGGGCGAACGATTCGCGCACCTGCCGCTGCCACGGCACCATCTGCAGCACGTGATCGAGCAGCAGCCCGTTGTGCGCCGTCGTGAAGCCGTACTCCTGCGCGTAATCGCTGAATGGCGCGCTGAGAAAGAGGATGTCGTAGCCGCCGTAGACGCGGTTCGTCACCAGCGCCTTGCCGGTGAAGAGGAAGGGGAGGAGCAGGATGACGATCGCCGCGCCGCGCGAGATCGGCGTCACCCATCTCCGCCACGCGAGCAGCGTCGCGCAGGCGACGATGAGATAGAGCAGCAGCGACACGGGGGCGAAGTATAGGAGGGCGGCGTTTCACCGCGGAGCGGCGATACCTACGTCGCGCGCGTGAACAACTGGCGCTGGCTGACCTGGTAGGCGCGGGCGCGGATCAACTCGCGCACGTTGCGGGGATCGGCGATGCCGAGGAGCGCGGTCGTCGGAAAAGCTTTGTCGGACGAGATCAGCGTCACATTGCCGATGCCGAGGAGGCGTTCGCTGAAACTCTGAAAGAACTGCGTATCGTCGATGTACCGAAGATCGATCTCGTTGAGGCTCTTCGACAGCATCCCGCGCTCGATCATCACCCGCTGGTTCGTAATCGTGTAGATCGTGCTTTGGAGCCGCAGCATGACGATGAGAAAGCTGATGATCTGCCACGCGACGGCGATTCCGGTGATCCACCAGCCGGCCTTCGTGATGTTTGTGCTTGTATCCAGGTCCGCCGTATACGAGGCGAGGAACCTGGCCGCGAGCGGGATCAGAATCGCGGTCAGGATGATCGCCACGATTTTCCCGATGAGCACGCGCCACGATGGCGATCCGCGCCACAGCGTCTCCTCGGCAATCACCGGTGCGTTGCCCGTAACCTGCGCAAACGCGGCGGGCGAGTTCGGCCGCCCGCAATGCGGACAAGCCGCCGCCATCGTCGAAACATCGCGTCCGCAATCAGGGCAGGTAACGACCGGCATGGCCGCGGATTGTAGCGCGCAGTTCATTGATAGCGAGCCGGAGGTGCGTGCTACACTCCTATCCGTCCAAAAATCAATTTCTTTCTAACTGACCTTGCCGGCGGAGACGTTGTCGTTCGCGCGAGCCGTACGTTTTCGGCGGCATCCGGAGACCGATCATGGAAAGCCCCGAACCTCGCATTGGCGCTCATGTCCGCTCTGCTCTCGATGCTGTTCCGAACTCGCCGCTCATCGAACCTCTCCGCCGCGCATTCGAAGCCCACACCGATGCGCTGAGCGACATCGAGAACTCCTTCCGCGAATTCACGTCCCTCGCGCCGACGCCCGAGCGCGCGCGTTACTTTTTTCACAGCTGGAGCCTCACCAATCACAGCGCGCTGTGCGTCTCCGGGATCGGCAACCGCATCACGCTGCGCCTGCTCGACGAGCGGAACGGAATCGACAAGCCGCGCCTCACGTCCGCCCTCCTCGCCCTGCACCGCATCAGCGACGAGGACCTCGGCGCGCTCGGCGGAACGCTGCACGCCGATCTTTTCTACGAGATGGCCGGCCTCTTCTGCGACGGCGATTCGTGGCTGAGCCGCGGCTTCGCGGTCGACAGCGCCCGCGCGTTCAAGGAGTACAAGAACCGTTCGGGACTTCGCCATCCCGATCTGATGTACGCGCTCCTCTCCACGACCGCGCACGAGGTCTACACGCATGGCGAGGTCGAGTTCATCCTGCCGCTTTTCAGGGAGTGCGTTGCGCGCCATTTCGACATCGATGAGAAGCAGGCGCGCCGCCGCCTGGCCTGGATCAGCGTTCATTGCGGACCGACGGAGCGCGAACATTTCCGCCACGCGGTCGAAGCAGTCGAGCACTACTGCGCGGCGATGCACGTCGATCCCCTCGCCTACGATCTCGAGGCGCTGTTCGGCGAGTACATCGAGCACAAGGCCGCGGTGATGCGCGACCTCTCGCGCCTGATGCCGACGCTCAACTGAATGCCCGGTCAGCTTCGCGGGCTCGGGACGACCGCCGAGGAGTTCCGCAACCATCGCGCGGAATTCGTCGAAGCCATGTTTCGCGTGGCGGGGGCCCCCGTTCCGTGGCCGGCGGATCTGTTCAATCCGTATCCGTTCGTGCTTTCGCCGGCCGAAGTTCAGAACCTGATGGCCCTCGGCCGCGCGGTGCACGCCGGCATCCACGCGGTCGTGCGCAACTTCGCGGACGATGAGCGCATCCGCGCGCGCTACGCGCTCGATCCGCGGCTGCTCGCCATCCTCGATCGCGCGCGCGGGATGCCGTACGGCATCGGCATGTTCCGCCCCGATTTTGTCATCGACGAGAGCGGCGAGTTCCGCGTCTGCGAGATCAACGCGCGCTTCTCGGCGAACGGTTACGCGATCAACGACATCGTCGACGGCGCGTTGCAGGCGGTGACCTATCTTCCGCATTCGCTGCAGCGCATCGATGGCATGTCGAAGATTCACTCGACGATGACGGCGGCGTTTCGCGACGGACGACCGGTGGCGATCGTGCTGAGAAGCGAGAGCGGCAGCGAGATCTTCATGCTGCTCCACGGTCTGGATTTCCATACGATTACGCCCCGGTCATTGACGTCCGACCGCGATGCGCACTACGTCCTGGAGCTCGATCGGATGGAACTCCTCGATCTCGCGCCGGACGTTCTCGACCGCATCATCCGCAACGGTTCGCGCAACGATGTCCGGACGCTGATTCTGGTTCACGACAAGCGGCTGCTGTCGGTGCTCTCCGATCCGGCCATCATGCGCGATTACGTCGATGCGGCGACGGCGCGGCTTCTCACCCATCACATCATTCCGACGAGACCGGCCGCGCAAGCGCTTGACGACGCTCTGGCCAATCAAGACGATTGGGTGATCAAGCCGAACAGCGGCGGCAGGGGAGTGGATATCCTTATCGGAGGCGACACGCCGCGCGAAGTCTGGGAGTCACGCCTTCGCGATCATGCGGCGGATGACACGCTGCAGCGCTTCGTCAAACAGCGCCGCTTTCCCATCGTCCATCTCGCGGATGGCGAACTGCGGGAGACGGAGATGAACGTTGTCGGGTTGCTGCCGTGCTTCGAGGAGCACGTCTTCGGTCCTGGGATCTTTCGCGCGGGGACCGGAAGCGTCATCAATGTCCATCAGCAGCGTGGCGAGATTCTGCCGTGCATGACCTGGGAACGCGGGCGTCCCACCCGCAGTCGAGCATCGACGGTTGCGTAAGCTTGCGGGCGAGACGCCCGCGCTCCCAGGGATCAGCGAGTATCGATGATCCGGCGCACTTTGCGGGACGTGGAGGAACGCTCCAGCTCCTCGCTTCGGATTGCGCGGATGGCCAGCATGAAATCGCCGTCCTGCGCGCCGAGGAACTCGCCGACCTTTGATTCGAACGCGTGGTGGCGGGAGGCGTTCCAGTCGGCCGGGGGCACGATGCGGATCTCGAGACGATCGCGAGACTGCGCATCGCTCGACAGGTGGAGCTGATAGTCCGTCATCTCTTCGAACACCGGCGCGACCGCGGGAAGGTTGAAGTAACTACCGTTGAGCGTGAACGAGCCGGCCTCGCGTCCGATGAGCTGGAACGTGGCGCG
>Ga0070692_10000676_pt1 | contig 10903 bp, 9 predicted proteins | sample KBSK1102metaG_FD_64675 | JGI IMG/M metagenome (GOLD analysis project Ga0070692, IMG submission 64675) | Corn, switchgrass and miscanthus rhizosphere microbial communities from Kellogg Biological Station, Michigan, USA - KBS K1-10-2 metaG | ecosystem: Host-associated > Plants > Roots >...
AACGAGGCGATCGACCGGGTCGCCGAGCGCTTCGCGGCGAGTCTCGTGTCGAGCGTGCTCGAGGGGTTCTAGCCGGGAGGCGGTCGGCGGTCGCCGACTGGTACGTCGTTACCTTGTTACCAGGGTACCGGTTACGTCTTCTTGGCCGCAGCCTTCGCGAGCCGGGACTTGTAGCGCGCCGCGGCGTTCTTGTGGATGACGCCCTTCTTGCGGGCCCGGTCGATCTCCGAGTACGTGGTGGCAAGGCTCTTCGGCTTGTCCGCGCCTTCCGTGGCCCGGTGCTTCTTGACTGCGGTGCGCAGGCGCGACCGCACGCTCTTGTTCCGCGCCTGACGGCCGACCGTCTGGCGCATGCGTTTCTGGGCGGACTTGATGTTGGCCATGACTAATCCTTATCTGATTTCTTTGTCCGGTAGCCGGTAGCCGGTAGCCGGTAGCCGAAGTTATCGCGCTTCGACCCCGATGGTCTTCAACCGGGCGCGCGCGAGCCTCGCCTCTTCGGAGGCGGGGTGCTCGTGGATGACGTATTGCAGCTGGACGACGGCCTCCGCCTTCTGGCCCAGCTCGAGGAGGGCGTAGCCCTTTTTGAGCAGCGCGGCGGGCGCCTTGTCGCTCTTGGGCCAGTCCTTGAGCAGCCGGTCGAAGTCCGCGATCGCGTCGGTGTACTTCTTCTGGGCGTAGTGCGACTCGCCGATCCAGTACTGCGCGTTGTCCGACAGATCGGTCGACGGGTACGCCTGCAGATACTCCTGGAAACCCTGGATCGCCAGCGCGTAGCGCGCCTTCGTGTAGTCGGCGTAGGCCGTGTCGTAGAGCTCCGAGGGCCCGGCGGCGGGGCGGACGACCGCGTCGGTCGGGGCGGTCCGGCCGGGGTTCGCGGAAGGCTCTCCGATCCGGGGAGACGCCGGGTTCGCGGGCGTCATGCCGCCGGGCGGCGTCCCGGGAGGCAGGGCGGACGTGCCGCCGCGCATGCGGAGCAGGTCGCCCTGGGTCTCCGCGATCTGCTGCGAGAGCTGGGAAAGGCGCCGGTTGGTGTCCTCCAGCTTCGCCTGGAGCTGCTCGATCGCGGTCGAGAGCTCACCCAACTTCACGCCCGTATCCGCGTTCGACTTCAGCAGCTGCTGGGTCTGCTCCGAGACGCTCGAGTTCAGGCGCGCCACCTCTTCCTTGCTCGACGACTTGCGCTCGAGCGCCTGGATCTGCGTCTCGATGTCGTTCATCTGGCGGTGCAGGCCCTCGATGTCGTCCGAGGACACGCAGCCCACGGCGCCGATGGCGGCCGCGAGAAGCACGGCGGCGGAGATCGGAAGTCGATGACGGGGGATCACGGGATTCCTACTTCGCTGTGATGACGAAATGCGCCCGGCGGTTCTGCTGGTAGCAATCCTCGGTGGCGTCGGTGCAGAACGGGCGCTCTTTGCCGTAGGAAACGGTGCGGACCCGCGACGAGGAAACCCCGAGCGACTCGAGATAGTCGCGCGCGGCGTTGGAGCGGCGGTCGCCCAGCGCGAGGTTGTACGCCGACGTGCCGCGCTCGTCGCAGTGGCCTTCGACCAGGACCTGGATCGAGGGATAGCGCTTCAGCCACTCCGCGTTCGCGGAGAGGTTCGTTCGCGCGTCGTCGCGCAGGTCCGAAGCGTCGTAGTCGAAGTACGCGTCCTGCAGGTAGCCCTTCTTGTTCATCTCCGAGATCTCCTGCGTCAGCACCTCGGTCTCGACCGGCTCGCGCGGAGCCGTCGAGGGCGGGGGCGGGACGCGGGTCTCCGGAGGCGCGGGCTCCTCGACCGGTGGCCGGGCTTCGGCGGTGGTCGTCGGGGGCTTCTTCTTACATCCGGCGATAGGGAAGACCACCGTGAAAAGAATCGCCACCAAGGCGACGGGGATCGAGTGCCTCTTCATACCTTCTCCTTGTCCGTCAGCAGGTTTGCGCCCGGCCCGGCGGCGGGCACCAGGTGCGGAATATAGCACGCGCAGCCGCGTCAGATTGAATTGAAACTGTTCCGTTCGTTCTCGTTACCCGTCTTTCCTGTTCCCTGTCCCGTGTCCCGTGTCCCCGTTTCAGGGGATCCACACCGGCTGGAGATTGTTCCCCGAGTCGGTGAGCTGTCTCTTGTTCTGTCCGTTCAGGTCCATCGTGTAGATGTGGGTCCGGCCGCCTCGCCGAGAGGAGTACACGATCTTCTCCCCGTCGGGAGACCAGGTCGGGTGCCCGTTGGAGCCTTCCCCGGTCAACTGGACGGTCTGTCCGTTGGCGAAGTCCATCAGGCAGATGTTGAAGTCGCCCTCGTTGCGGCAGGCGAATGCGATCCGGGCGCCGTCGGGGGACCAGGACGCCTCGTCGTTCCAGTTCCCGGCGAACGTGACACGCCGCGCGCCCGTGCCCTCCGGGTCGACCGCGTGGATCTGCGGGTTCCCGGACTGGTCCGACGTGAAGAGGATCTGCCGGCCCGTCGGCGACCAGGCTGGCGAGGCCTCGATCGCCCGGGTGGTCGTCAGGCGCCGGAGACCGCCGCCCCCCGCGCTCACGACGTAGATGTCGGTGTTTCCCTTGGACGACCCGGCGAAGGCGAGCTGGCTCTCGTCCGGGGAGATCGTCGGAGACGCATTCAGCTCGACTCCGGTGGTGATTTCCCGCTTGCCGCTGCCGTCCGCGTTCATCATCCAGAGCTGGGGAAAGAGTTTCGCGTAGCTGGTGTACGCGATCTTCCCCGACTTGCTCCCGGCGGGGGAGAGCGCGAGGGAGTGTACGGACGTCAGCCGCCGGACGTTCCTCCCGTCGAAGTCCATGGCGTAGATCTCCTTGGAGCCGTCGCGGTCCGAGACGAACACGATGCTCGAGAGGAAGAGCCCGTCCTTCCCGGTGAACTGCTTGACGATGTCGTTGGCGACGGTATGGGCGATCCTCTCCACGTAGGTGACGCCCCCCGAGTAGCGCTTGCCCATGATCATCTTCCGGACGCCGAGGTCCCAGACTCGGGCCTCCACCGAGACCCGATCGCCCGAGACCTGCGCCCGCGTGTCCGCCAGGTACTCGGAGCCGCCCCCTCTCCAGGAGTCCGCGGCTTCCGGCGTCGTCGGGTCGCCGCGTCCCGCCGGGTAGTGAGCGGGGTCCGCGACCGCGAAGGCGCCGGAGTACTCCAGGTCGGACCGCAGCGTGGCGGTGAACGGATCGGTGACGGTCGACTTCAGGGTCGCGGTGCCCGGCGTCAGGAGATCGGGCACGGCGATCGCCACCTTCCGGGCGGCCGGCTTGTTGATCGAGATCCAGAGATCCTGGTTTCCCTGCGTCTGCCCGGTCTGCGCCGCGGCGACGACGGGAAGGATGAGTCCGGTCAGGGCAAAGGCGGTGACGACGATTCGTCGCATCGGACCCCCAAATTGAGTGGTCAATCGAATTTCAGGTGAACGCCGAGCTGGCTGCCGCCGTACTCCGACGGCAGCGGAGGAAGGGGCGAGGACGAGATCACGGCGCGCAGCGCGGCGCGATCCACGAACGGGAGGCCGCTCGACCGCTCGACGGAGGCGTCGGAAATCGTGCCGTCCTTCTCGATCCGGAAATGAATGACGGGCGAGATGTCTCCCGCCTGCCCGGGCTTGAACCAGTTGAGGCCGATCGCGACCAGCATCCGCTCGATGTAGTAGGAGTACTTGAAGTCGGCGTTGTCGAGGGTGGCTCCCGAGACGCCCACGTTTCCGCCGGCGCCGACGGGGCCGCCGGATCCGCCGCCGGCGCTCTCGCCGGCCGACGGCAGGCTGACTTCGGGCGCGCGGGCGCGTTCGGGGGCGGGCCTCGAGGCGGTCGCGGTCTTTTTCTCCTTTTCCTTCGACGGCAGGAGGACGGCCTTGTCGGTCGGGGGCGGCGGAGCGTCCTCCGGCGCCGGCTTGACGATCTTGTTCTTCTCGGGCTCGGGCGGCGGAACCGGAGCCGGCGCGGGCGCGGCGCCTCCCTTGAGCGAGCCGGCCGGAAGGAGGCGAACCGCCACGGTCCGGGGGTTCACGAAGCGGGTGGGATGCATCGACGCGGAGTAGATGAGGGCGGCGGCGATCGATCCGTGGAGAAGGACCGCGAGAATGGTTCCGATCCCCCACGGGAAACGCTCCCGGCCCCGTTCCCAGATGAGATCGCCGACCGTGTCCAAGCGCGCCGATCCTCTACCGCGCCGGCGCGGTCCGGGCGCCCGTCGTGTCCGTGACCATCCCGAGGCCCTCGATTCCCATCCGGTTCAGGAGGTCGAGGGTCTCGACGACCGTCCCGTAGGAGAGGCCCCGATCGGCCTTGAGGAGCACGAACCGATCCTTGCGGCCGCGCAGGAAACGTTCGAGTCGATCCCGCAGGAGACCGCGCGCCACCGGAGTCTCGTTGATGTAGTAGAGGCCGTCCCGCGTGATCGACAGCATCACCGGGTCTTCCATGGTCGCCGGCAGGTTCGTCGTGGCGGTCTTCGGAAGCGCGACCGCCACGCCCTGGTGGAGCATTGGCGCGGTCACCATGAAGATGATGAGCAGCACGAGCATCACGTCCACGAGCGGCGTGACGTTGATGTCCGCCAGGTGGTCGAACGGGTCGCCGCTTTCGCGCTGGAAGGCCATAAAAGTCCGAAGTCCGAAGTCCTAAGACTCCGGACTCACTCCCGAGGACACCTCAGGTGAAGTTCCGTTCCGCCAGGTTGATGAACTCGAGGGAAAAATCCTCCATTCCCGCGCGCTGCTGCCGCACCTTCCCCATGAAGTAGTTGTAGAAGATGAGCGCGGGAATCGCCGCCGCCAGCCCGGCCGCGGTGTTGACGAGCGCCTCCGAGATTCCGGGGGCGACCGCGACGATCGAAGTCGAGCCCGTCGTGCCGATCGCCCGGAACGACTGCATGATTCCCCAGACGGTCCCGAAGAGACCGATGAACGGGCATGCCGCCGCGGTCGTGGCCAGGAACGTCATGTACTTGGTCAGCCGCGAGAGCTCGACGCCGATCGCCCTCTCGAGTGCCCGCTCGATTCCGGAAATGTTGCGGATCAGGAAGCGCTGACTGAGCGTCACGCCGCTCGCCGTGGCCCCCGGATCGTCCGGCCGGTTCGCCTTCACCTGGGCGTCGAGCTCGGCGTAGCCCGCCTTGAACAGGGTTGAAAGGGGAGTCTCCGTCAGCTGGCTGGCGACGGTGTTGACCTCCGAGAAGCGGCGCGATTTGCGGAAGAACTCGACGAACTTTTCGGACTGCCGGGAGACCCGCCGCAACCGGTAGAACTTGGCGAAAATGATGATCCAGGAGACGAGCGAAAAGAAGAGGAGGATCCCGAGGACGACCTTGGCGGTCGGCCCGGCCTCCTTGAAGAACGAGAGAATTCCCTGTCCTTCGCCGAGATTTTCGACCGAGACGGCCTGAAACCCGGCGAATATCATCGGGATCGAACGTAACATACGCACCGAGGAGCGTCAAAGCAGAAGGGTTCTCCGCTGTCCGTTCTCAGTTCTCCGCCGCGGAGAGCTGACCACCGAGAACGGAGAACTCCCACGGGGGAATGGACAAGAGAAGGGCAGGCGTTTTCGACAACGTGAAGTCCCGAATCCCTTCGAGTCTCTATCTGGCCGTCGCCCTGACGCTCCCTCCGGGGGTCGTCCTCGCCGGATCTCCGTCGCCTCCGGTCCCGGCGATCGCGGCGCCACCGGGTCTTCCCACCGACGTACCGGCCGAGATCTATCCGGTCGAGAAGCTGGTGGCCGGAATGAAGGGGTACGGGTTCTCGGACCTGGGCGGCGGCCAGGGAATCCAGCGGTTCGACGTCGAGATCCTCGGGGTGCTGAAGCGCTACGCCCCCAAGCAGGACCTGGTGCTCGCGAAGGTGTCGGGCGCGGGGCTCGAGCACTCCGGGATCATCGCGGGGATGAGCGGGAGCCCGATCTACGTGGACGGCAAGCTCGTGGGCGCCCTCGCCTACGGCTGGCCCTTCTCCAAGGACCCGGTCTGCGGCATCACCCCGATCCAGAGCATGCTCGACATCCGCCACGCCCCTCCGGCTCCTCCGGTGCCGATCGGCGGCCCGGCGGTGCGCGCCTCCCAGTTCGCCGCGACTTTCGCGGAGCGGCGCTTCTCGGGTGCGCTCGACGCGCTTCTCGCTCCATTCCGTCGCTCCGATTCGTCCAGCTCGCTCGCGACCCTGCCGGTGCCGGTGTCGTTCGCCGGCGGAGCCGGCGGCTCGCCCGGCTGGTTCTTCGACAAGGTCGCGCAGGCGGCCGGCTGGGTGGCCGCGCCCGCGGGATCCTCGGGCCAGTCCGCGAAGCCCGGTCCGGCGACACCGGTGCAGCCGGGCTCGTCGCTGTCCACGGTCCTTCTCTCCGGCGACATGCTGCTCGCGGCGACCGGCACGGTGACCTGGGTGGACCGCGACTCGTTGCTCGCGTTCGGGCATCCCTTTCTCCCGATGGGGCCGATCGAGATGCCGATGGCGCAGGCCGACGTCCTGACCGTGCTGCCGTCGGTTTATCGGTCGTTCAAGTTCGCCGACACCGGCCCGGTCTTCGGATCGGTCACGCAGGACCGGTCGACCGGAATCCTCGGGACGTTCGGCACGCGGGCGAAGATGGTCCCGATCACGGTCCGGATCGCGTCCGACGAGCTTCCCGTGCAGACGTACCGCTTCGAAGCCGTGCACAACTCGATGCTGACGCCGGTCCTGGCCGCGGTCGCGATCGACAACGTCCTCACCACCCTCGAGAAACGCTCGGGCGAGCGCACCCTCGTGTGGAAGTCGGCGATCAAGACGCCGGGCCGCGAGGTCCGCTGGGACACGGTGTTCTCGGGGCTGCAGGCGCGCGAGGACGCGGTGATGTCGCTCGCGGTGCTGGCGAATTACCTCATGGCGAACGAATTCCGTGACCTCCCGATCCTGGGGGTCGACGTCGAGATCCGCCACTCCGACCGACTGCAGAACGGGCGCATCGTCAACGTCGAGCCGCGCAAGGAGCGGTTCCGGGCGGGCGAGCGCGTCCCGGTGCGGGTCGACATCGTCGACTTCCGCGGAGGTTCCCGCCGCGTCACCCTCGACCTCGACATCCCGAAAGACACCCCTCCGGGTCCGCTCACCGTGTTCGTGGGCGACGGCAACGCGGCCACCTCGTACGACCTCGCGGTCTACCCGGCCGACCCGCAGTCTCTCGACCAGGTCCTGGACTTCCTGAAGCGCATGCGGCCCCCGAACAGCCTCAACATGATCGCGTACCGCAAGGCTGCGGGCGCGGTCGTGGCGGGAGAGCCGCTCGCCGCGCTGCCGCCGTCGGTCGCCGCTCTCCTGCGCGACCGCGGGCCGGGCGACGGCACTCCGGACCTCTCCTGGGTTCGGTTGCAGAGCGTTTCGGTCGAGCAGCCCGTGCCGGTCACCGGATCGGTGCAGCTCAACCTGGAAGTCCTGCCCGACAACTGGTGAGAGCCCCGCTTCTGCTGCGCGTCGCGGCGTTCCTCGCCGCGGTGCTCGTTTCCCGGGTCGCCGGCGCCGCGACCGCCCGGATCTGGACGTCGGACTCGACCGGCGACTTCTCCGCGGGCGAGGCGCGCGGTGTCGCGGTCACCGTGGACGGTGAGCTCGTCCTCTCGCGGTCGCTCGAGCGCGTGGAGGGCGTCGGCGAGGCCGTGCTCTACGACGCGGTCACCGCGAAGGGGGGCGACGTCTACCTCGCGACCGGCGAGGCCGGCCGGATCCTGCGGATCTCGCCGGCCGGAAAAGTCGAGACGTTCGCGACCCTGGCGGAGAAGCAGGTCACTGCAATCGCCCTCGGCGCCGACGGCGCGGTTTTCGCGGGCGCCTCTCCGGGCGGCAAGGTCTACCGCATCGAGAAGGGGAAGCCCGCGCTCTTCTACGACACGAAGGCGCAGTACGTGTGGGCGCTCGCCTTCTCCGGTCCGTCGCTCTACGTGGCCACGGGCCTGCCCGGCGAGATCCACCGCGTCGACCCGTCCGGCAGCGGGCGGCGGATCCACGCGTCGACCGAGCCCCACGTGCGCACCCTGCACGCGGCCGCGGGCGGCGACGTGTGGGCGGGGACGTCCGGTTCCGGGCTCGTTCTCAAGGTCGACCGGGCCGGGAACGTGACGACCGTTTACGACTCCTCGAAGACCGAAGTGACCGCGATCGCGTCGGCGGCGGACGGCCGCGTCTGGGCGGCGGTCAGCTCCTCGGACGCGACGAGCGTGGGGGAGCCGGTCGCCGCGCCACCTCCGACGAATCCGCGGCCGCCCCGGCCCGCTGCCGCGACGCCGGACTCCGGGGACGACAAGGAGAAGAAGCCCGAGGTCACGGTGAGCGTGGGGACGCCGCGCCTGGCGCCGGCCCGGCCGCCGGCGCGGGGCGCGTTCTCCTCGGAGGTCGTTCTGTTCGAAAAGGACGAGCCGCCGCGCGCGGTCTGGTCGAGCTCCGAGGAAATGGTCTTCGACCTGGGGGACGCCGACTCCACCTCGGTGCTGGCGGGCACCGGCCCGAAGGGACGGCTCTACCGGATCTCGCGCGACACCTCGGCCCTCGAACGCACGCTCGACGAGAAGCAGGTTTCGATCGTGGCGGGCGATGCCCTCGCGACCAACGGGGCGAGCGCGTTCTACCGGATCCGCGACGGGGCCCGGACGGGCGAGTACGTCGCGCCCGTCAAGGACACCGGCCGGACGAGCGTTTTCGGAGCGTTCCGGTTCGAAGGGGACGTCCCGGCAACATCGAAGCTCGAGGTCGCCTTCCGGTCGGGAGAGTCCGCCGCTCCGGACACCACGTGGAGCTCGTGGTCCGACTACCGGCCCGCTGCCGACTCTCCCCGGGTGTCCGCTCCGCCCGGCCGCTACCTGCAGTGGAAGCTCCGGATGTCGTCGCCCGGAACCGCGTCGCCGACCGTCCGCCGCGTCGAGGCCGCCTACCGGAACCGCAACGCCGCCCCGGTCATCGAGGCCTTCTTCGCGATGGGTCCGTCCGAGGTTTTCGCGCGCTCGGCCGGCGGAGGCTCGAACGTCTTCGAGACCACGGCCCCCGACGAGAAGGGAATCTTCACGAGCCTGGACGAGTCGAAAGCCGAGGCGCCGCCGCGGAAGCTCCTGCGAAAGGGTTACCGGACGCTGACCTGGAAGACGACGGACCCCGACGGGGACTCCGTCGTGTCGGACCTGGAGTTCCGGCCGGCCGGCTCGGCGCGCTGGATTCCGCTGAAGTCCGACGTCCGGGACAGTTTCTACTCCTTCGACACGAGCTCCCTGCCCGACGGCGAGTACGTTTTTCGGCTGAAAGCGTCGGACGCCGAGTCCAATCCGGGCGAGGAGAAGACGGCGACGCGCGAGTCGAGTCCCGTGCTCGTCGACAACACCCCGCCCGTCATTCGCCGGACGGCCGGCTCCGACAACCCCCTGCGCTTCGAGGTGGTCGACTCCGCGTCTCCCGTCGTCGAGGTCGAGTACAGCGTCAACGCGAAAGAGTGGCTGCCGCTCGTGCCGGAAGACGGCCTCGCCGATTCCCGGAAAGAGACGTACTCGATCCCGCTGAAGCCGGAGGACCGCTCGGGGTACCTGCTCGTGCGCGCCACCGACGCGGCCCACAACGTGGCCGCCGCGTCCTTCGGAGGGGTGGACGGGAAGCGGTAGACCGGACACGAGCGGCCGCATAATTGCGGCGTTGAAACGCCTTCCGCTCCTCTTTCTCGTCGGATTTCTGGCCGCCTGCCGCGCCCGGGAGAGCGCAGTCGGTGCGGGCGCCACGCCCGGTTCCGCTCTCACGCCGACCGAGACCGCCGCGCCGCCGCTCGGTTTCCTGGACGAGTCGAAGGAGGGCACTCCCGTCGAAGGCGGCGTCCTCCGGCGCCGGCTCCTCGGAGAGCCGACGACCCTGAACGCGGTTCTCCAGTCGGGCCTGCCCGAGCAACAGGTTCTGCAGTACGTCTCCCGGCAGCTTCTGGACTTCGACGCGCGCCTCGATCTGGCCCCGGGCCTCGTGGAGAAGTGGGAGGTCTCCGACGACGGCCGCGAGTACCGCCTCTTCCTGCGGAAGGACGCGGCGTGGGAGGACGGCACCGCCGTCACCGCCGGGGACGCGGTCTTCACGATCCGGCAGATCCGGGATCCGAAGATTCCGTCGCCGGTCTTCAAGCCGCTTTTCGCGGATGCGGACATCGTCGAGGCGATCGACGCGACGAGCTTCCGGGTCCGGTTCCGGTCTGCCGACGCCATGCACGCGTACGCATTCGCGCTGCCACTTCTTCCAGAGAAGCGTTACGCGGGACGTCCCTTCCTGAAAGTGCGGGAAAACCGGGCTCCGCTCTCGAACGGGCCGTACCGGTTCGTGCGGTGGAAAACCCAGGAGTCGATCGAGCTCGAGCGGAACCCCAAATGGTCCGGCGCGCCCGGGCACTTCGACCGGATCCTGTTCCGCGTCATGCCGGAGAACCCGGTGGCGTATCGGGCCTTGACGGAGGGGTCTCTGGACGAGACCGCGATCGACCAGTCGCTGAAGGAACGCGCCGCCGCGGACCGGACGTTCGCGGCGTGCTGCCGGGTCGTCGAGTTCTACAACCTCGACTTCAACTACATCGCCTTGAACAACCGATCCCCGCTCTTCTCGGACGTCCGCGTGCGGCGGGCGTTGACCATGCTGCTCGACCGCCCGTCCATCGTGCGCGGCCTCTACCGCGGGTCCGCGCGGATCATCTCGGGGCCGTGGGCTCCGGACTCGCCGGCCTACGACTCCCGGGTCACGGCGCTCCCGTTCGACCCGAGGGCGGCGGCCGAGCTTCTCGACCGCGCGGGCTGGCGCGACACGAACGGCAACGGGACGCGGGATAAGGCCGGCCGGGAGTTCGAGTTCGACCTCCTCGGCTCCGCCGGATCCACCGCCGGACGTCAGCTCGATGAAATCTTCGCGGCCGAGCTGGCGCAGGCGGGCGTCCGGGCCC
>Ga0070692_10000681_pt1 | contig 10878 bp, 7 predicted proteins | sample KBSK1102metaG_FD_64675 | JGI IMG/M metagenome (GOLD analysis project Ga0070692, IMG submission 64675) | Corn, switchgrass and miscanthus rhizosphere microbial communities from Kellogg Biological Station, Michigan, USA - KBS K1-10-2 metaG | ecosystem: Host-associated > Plants > Roots >...
ACCATTCGCCGCTCGATGTCGTCGCGTGGCACGGCAATTACGCGCCCTATCGCTACGACCTGTCGCGCTTCAACACGATCAACACGGTCAGCTTCGACCATCCCGACCCGTCGATCTTCACCGTGCTGACGAGCCCGAGCAACGTGCCCGGCCGGGCCAATGCCGACTTTGTCATCTTCCCGCCGCGCTGGATGGTCGGCGAGGACACGTTCCGGCCGCCCTGGTTCCACCGCAACGTGATGAGCGAGGCGATGGGCCTGATCCACGGCGCCTATGACGCGAAGGCCGACGGCTTCGCCCCCGGCGGACTGTCGCTCCACAACCTGATGAGCGGCCACGGCCCCGATCTCGAAAGCTGGAAGACCGCCAGCGAGGCCGAGCTCAAACCGCACAAGATCGAAGGGACGATGGCGTTCATGGTCGAAACCTGCTGGCCCTATCGGCCCACCCGCTTCGCGCTGGACCGCGCGCAGCCCGATTACGACGAAGCCTGGGCCGGCTTTCCGAAGGCGAAGCTGCCATGACCGGCGATACGCACGATCCGAAACTCGTCAGCTGGGTGGACAGCGCGCAGGGGAGCGATTTTCCAATCCAGAACCTGCCGATCGGAATCTTCTCGGAGGTCAAGGGCGCTCGCCGCCCGGGGATCGCGATCGGCGATTACATCCTCGACCTCAGCGCCATATCGGAGCTTCTGGACGAGGATTGGCGCGACGATCTGTCACAGCCGGTGCTGAACGGCTGGCTTGCTCGCGGGCCGCGAGCGCATCGGGCGCTCCGCGGCCGCCTGGTCGAGCTCTTGAGCGACGATCGCTATCGCGACGATGTCGAAGGCCACCTGACCGGCCAGAGCGAAGTTCGGATGCACGTTCCTTGCCTGATCGGCGACTACACCGATTTTTACGTCGGAATTCATCATGCGATGAATGTCGGCAAGCAGTTCCGGCCCGACAATCCGTTGCTCCCCAACTACAAATATCTGCCCATCGGCTATCACGGCCGGGCAAGCTCGGTTCGCGCCTCGGGCGAGGACGTGATCCGGCCCAACGGGCAGCGCAAGGCGCCCGACGCCGATGCTCCGGAATACGGGCCGAGCCGACGCCTCGATTACGAGCTTGAGCTCGGGTTGTGGATCGGACCGGGCAATAGCCTCGGCGAGCCAATTCCGATCGACCATGCGGCTGAGCATATCGCCGGATGGTGCCTGCTCAACGACTGGTCCGCGCGCGACATCCAGGCGTGGGAATATCAGCCGCTCGGGCCCTTCCTCGCCAAGAATTTCCTCACCAGTGTTTCGCCGTGGATCGTCACGAGCGAAGCTCTGGAGCCGTTCCGGACCCCGATGCCGCCTAGAGCCCCGGGCGACCCCGAGCCGCTCCCGCACCTCAGGGGCGAAAGCGACACGGCATTCGCGATCCAGCTCGAGGTGACCCTGACCACCGCGAAAATGCGCGATGAAGGCGCTGCTCCCCACGTCCTTTCGCGCGGCGCGGCCTCCGCCGCGATGTACTGGAGCGCGGCGCAGATCGTCACCCATCACGCGTCCAACGGTTGCAACCTTCTTCCCGGCGACTTGATCGGAACCGGCACCTTGTCCACCGACAGCGACACCGGCCTCGGCTCGCTTCTGGAAATCAGTCGGGGCGGAAAGCAGCCCATCGAGCTCCCGAGCGGCGAAGCGCGCACCTTCCTCGAAGACGGCGACGAAGTGACTCTGCGCGCCTGGTGCGAAGCGGAAGGCGCTGTCCGCATCGGCTTCGGCGAATGCGTCGGCCGCGTGGTGGGCGCCCGCTAACAAGGGCCGTCGGGCTACGGCCCTAGGTATACTTCCGTAGTTCGCCACGCTCCCGACAGCGTTAATGAGAATCATTCGCAGACAATTTCTCCGCCGGTGCGGAGGAAAGGAGAGCTCATGTTCATGAAGCCCATAAAGGCAGGACAGAGCTGGACGACGTACATTCTCTCCAGCCTGTTGGAGAACTGGTCGGCATCGCGGGCGTCCGGTGCGACGCCTCTGCCGGCACTGATACAATTGGCTCACAGGCTCGGCATTTCCTCTTTTTCCGCCGCCGCGTTCGGAAGCGCGTTCGACCTCGCCGAGGCCTGCCTCGGGCGGCCATTGTCCGTGAAACGCTGTTGCAGCGACGATCTGCCGGCCGGGGAGCAGGCTTTGATACACATGCTCAAAGCCACAGGACCGGAACAGGGTGATGGCAGAGCGTTCGGCGCTGCATCGGGCGAACTGTTCGATGCCCTGGTCGTCGCAACCACCAGCGCCCGTCGGCTTCTCGCTCCTCAGGAACATGAACTCGACCGGCTCTGGCACACCGTGCACGTCGCCCGGCTTTCGCACTGACACAACCGCGCCCGGCCCGCCTTAAATGAACCGCAACTCAACCCATGGAGGAAGCAATCATGTCGCAGATCGAAACATTGGAGCATCTTCGCGAGCGCAAAGTCGGCGAGATCGCCGCTAACCTGCCCGGAGCGACCGGCGTGTTCCGGCGCTTTGGAATCGACTTCTGCTGTCATGGAGATGTTGGCCTAGACCAGGCGGCGGAGGCGCGGGGGGTCGATCCGAAAGTCGTGGAGGCAGAGCTGCGGGAACTCGATGAGACTGAATCATCATCCCACTTGCCGGAGGACACCACGGAACTCATCGACCACATTCTTCTTCGCTATCACGAGAAGCACCGGCGCCAGCTGCCGGAACTGGTCCAGCTCGCCCGTCGCGTCGAGCAGGTCCACGCCGCCAAGCCTGAGGTTCCGGCGGGCCTCGCCGATATTCTTCAGCGCGCGCTCGGAGAGCTCGAAGTGCACATGAAGAAGGAAGAATTGATGATCTTCCCGGCTATGCGCCGAGCGGACGGCACAAGGACTCTGGACGGGCCGACGTCGATGCTTCGCGAAGATCACAGCGACCAGGGGAAGATGCTGGAGCAGATCAGTTCGCTGACCGACGATTTCACGCCGCCCGCGAACGCCTGCGGCACGTGGCGGGCGCTTTATGCGGGCGGGGCGGAATTCAGGGAGGACCTGATCCAGCACATCCACATCGAGAACAACATCCTGTTCCCAAGGTTCGAAAGCGCAGGAACTCCCCCTCAGCGAAGCCCGAGATTCTCGCTCAGTAGCCGGGTCATCGCATAAATCCGGTCGAGCCGGGGAGTCGGTACATCGAAGCGTTCCGCAATCTCTCGCGGGGCGCCGAGAAGCGCTTCCAACTCGATCGGCCGCCCCGCCTCGACGTCCTGCAACATCGAGGATTTGAATGCGCCCAGCCGGGCGGTCACTTCCATCCGGTCGTCGGCGCTCTCGGTGATCGGGCAGCCGATCGCCGCGCCGACCGCCGCAAGCTCGTTCATTGCCCCGGCCATGAAGCCGCGAATGGAATCGTCGTCGAGAAGCTGGTCGGCGGTCGAGCGGGTCAGTGCCGACAGCGGGTTGATCGTCGCATTGCCCCACAATTTGTACCAGATCGCCCGGCGGATGTTGTCGCTCTCCACGCAGGCGATCCCCTCGGTATGGAATAGCTCGCACAGCCGCTTGACCCGTGCGCTGGTCCCGCCGCCGGGTTCGCCGAGGATAAGCTTTTCCGCATGGACGACGTGGACATGATTGGGAGCATCGCGGCGGCAGCTCGCATGAACCACGCAGCCGATGATCCGCTCGAACGGGAGAGCGGCTGCGATGTCCCCGCTCGGATCGACCGAGAGGAGCGGCTCATCCGTGAACCACCACGGCACTCCGTTCAGCATCGGGATGATGAGCGTTTCTTCGCCGATCAGAGGTTCGAGCGTGCTCGCGAGCTCGACGAGCGCTGGCGCCTTGACCGCGACGATGACAATGTCGTGCTGACCAAGGACCGCTGGGTCATCCGACGTTGTGACGGCGACGCAGCGGGTTTCGCCATTGTCGGTGAGCCGAAGCCCTTCGCAGTCGATCGCCTCAAGCGTTTCGCCGCGAGCGACGACGCTGACGTCGAGGCCGGCGAGCGCGAGCCGGGCGGCGATCCAGCCGCCGATCGCTCCAGCGCCGACCACCGCGATCTTCATTGGCGTTCGTTGTCCCAGATCATGTGGATGATCCGCCAGCCATGGTCGGGATCGCGGAAGAGCTGGATCGAATTGATCCCGCGCCGTTCTGGCGTCGCATCGTCAGGGGACGTGCGCGCCTCATAGTTGCTCCAGACGTGGGCCATATTGCCAAACATATCGATTCGCCGCGCGGTCTCGACCTCGAAGAAATCGTTGGTCTCGAAGAACGGCGTGGTGTCACGGGAATATTCGTCGAGGCTCATCGCCTTCTTCTGCGGCCGCCCTTGCTCATCAACCCAGGTGCGTATCTGCCGGGCCTCGGGAAGGAAGCAGTTCGCCTGGCGGCTCCAGTCGCGCGGACCGGCGGGACCGGAGATCATCGCGTACATCTCGTCGACCGCGGCGCCGATCTGGTCTTCGTCGGTCATGCGCGTCCCCCCTTTCTTCGCGGTGCCGCTTGGGGGACTCGAACCCACGACCCCATCATTACGAATGATGTGCTCTACCAGCTGAGCTAAAGCGGCATTGTCGCGAAAAGCCGGGCATTTGCCGCGGCGCGCGCCCCCTAACAGTCGGAAATGCGCGGGGCAAGCGCAACTGCTCCAGCGGCCGGTGAACGCTTAGGGTTAACGCTTTGGTAACGGCTCTCCGCCATTTGTGGGGGACGAGTTGGGGGAGAGTAGGCCTCTTCATGGATATGTATCGCGAGCATCCGAGCGATTTCGAGGCTCCGGGCGCTTCCGAAGCGCAGGACGGCGACGTCACGGCGATCGGAACCGACGAGCGGCGGATGCACGTGCGCGCCTATAATTACTGGGCCTCGCTTCTCGAGGGGCGCGACTATCCCTCGATCGAGGACCTCGAGCCTGGCGACCTGCTCGATTTCGCACCGAACAGCGTTCTTCTCGACTTCACCAGCGGCGGCGACGAGCCGGCGACGCCCTACGTCGGAGCGGCGATTCGCGCCGAGTGCGACTTGTCCGACGAAGTCCAGAGCATCGCCGACGTGCCGAGCCGCTCGCTTCTGTCGCGCCTGACCGACCATTATCTGCAGATCATCGCCAACCGGGCGCCGGTCGGCTTCGAGGCCGAGTTCGAGAACCAGCGCGACGAGACGATCTGCTATCGCGGAATCCTGATGCCCTTCTCGTCGGATGGCGACACGATCGACTTCATCTACGGAGTCATCAACTGGAAAAAGCTCGACCGGCCTTCCGTGGCCACACCCCTCAAGGCGGTCCTTCCGCCGATCGACGAAGAGGACGAGCCACTAGAGCTCAGCGACCCGATCGAAGTCGGTGCGATCGCGGACGACGAACCGGATCTCGAAGTGGAGCTTGGCGACGACGCCGGGCTGGCCGATCGCCTCTGGGCCGCTCGCGAGAGCGTCGAGGCGCTGAAGGTCTCCGAAGGCCGGAGCCGCGAGACGCTCTATCGAGCGCTCTCCCGCGCTTATGATTTCGCCCTCGTCTCCAAGGCGGAGCCGGGGGATTATGCCGAGCTGCTCGAGGAATCAGGGGTGAAGGCGCAGGCGCGCGCCCCGATGACCCCGATCGCCAAGCTCGTGTTCGGAGTGGATTGCGACAAGGCGCGGCTCACCGAATATGCGGCCGCTTTGTCCTATGCCGAGCGGCAGAATGTCGGTCTCGGGGGTTTCCTCGAATTCATCGAGACGCAGGCGGGCGGCCTCAAGGCGCTGGTCGCCGCCGAGCGGCAGGCGCGCAAGCCCGAGCCCAAAACCGACACCAGGACCGACAAGGCTCGTGAGAAGCTTCGCACCGTCCGGACGGTCGCGCTCGATTCGATCGACTCCGGTGAGGAGTTCGCTCTGGTACTGACCCGCCGCTCTGGCTCCGGGGTGCATGAAGCGATCGCCGTGGTCGACGACGCCGCGCTCGTGGAGCGGGCGATTCGGCAGCTGGGATCCTAGCGAAAACAAGCGTTCGGGCTCGTGCCCTTGTCCCGGTAGCAGGGCGAGGGCTATAGGCCGCCGCGAACCCACGATCCTTCCGGAGCAATTACCGAAATGACGGCCCAGCCGCGCCTGCCGAAGACGCTGGTCGATTTCATTCGTGCAGCGATAACCACGAGTGCTCTCCCCGGCGAAACCGAGAGTTTCAAGCCCGATCAGCAGAAGGAGGCGGCGGAGTTCATCGCTTCCGCGGCGGCGGTCCGGCCACCCCGGACGACGGCGATCAAGATCGAATCCACCGGCGGCGAAGCCGGTCGGAGGCGGATGCGCCTCGTGACCGTAAACGAGGACATGCCCTTCCTCGTCGACAGCGTCGCCGGGGCGATTTCATCCCGCGACCTCGCCATCCATCGGCTGCTTCACCCGATCGTCAAGATCACCCGTGACAAGCAGGGCAAGATCGAGAAGCTCGGCGAGGGCCAGCCGGAATCGATCATTTACATCGAGCTCGACCGGGCTGACGCGCGCGGCCGGCAGGAGCTGGTTCGCCAGCTGAAGCGCGTGCTTTCGGACGTTCGCGCCGCGGTCACCGACTGGCCGGCGATGCTTGCGGAAATGAAGGCCGACGCAAGCAGCATCGAAAAGCGCGACAAGGAGAGCGCCGAGCTACTGCTATTCCTAGCCAGCAACAATTTCACGCTTCTGGGCCACGCCCATGTCGGCGCCGACGGCGAGTTGAAGGATGCGCTCGGGATTCTCAAGAACGAGACCGCGCTCTGGGAGCAGAGCGCCGCCGAAGCGGCGGTCAATTACCTTGCGGTCGAAGGGCACACAGTCCTGATCCTCAAGGCGGACAGGGTTTCGCCAGTCCACCGCCGGGTCCCGCTTGACGTCGTGATGGTGCGGCTTCCGGACGGCACCTTGTCCGTCCACACCGGACTGTGGACCAGCGAAGCGCTGCGCACCTCGGCGCAGCACATCCCGGTGCTGCGCGAGCGGCTCGTGAAGCTCGACAAGGAGCTTGGATTCGCTCCGTCGAGCCATGCCGGAAAGGCGCTTGCACACGCCGTTTCGACACTTCCGCACGATCTCCTCATTTCCTTCGACGAGAAGGAAGTCCGGGAGGCAGCGCTGACGGCGATGAGCCTCGCCGACCGGCCGAGGCCGAAGCTTCTCCTGCTTCCGGGAGCGCTCCGCCGGCATCTCTATGCGTTCGTCTGGCTTCCGCGCGACGAGCAAAGCACCGCCCGCCGCAAAGCGATCGCGACGATGCTCGAGCAGGAAATCGAGGCTCCGATCAGCAGCTGGTCGGTCGAGCTTGGCGAAGGTGAGCTCGCGCTTCTGCGCTTCACATTTTCGATCGATCCGGCCGCGGAGCTTCCCGACACCGACGCTCTCGATGCTGCGCTGGTCGAGATGGTCAAGGGCTGGAGCCCGGCGGTCGAGTCCGAGCTGATTGCCGCCGCCGGCGCCTCACGCGCGACCCGGCTCGCGCTGACCTACATCCCGGCGTTCCCCGACGGCTATCGTTCGCGGACCAGTCCGGAGCAGGCCGCCGCCGACATCATGCGGCTGTGCGACCTCCCTTCGGAAAATGAGCGAGGCGTGCGGCTGTCGAAGGCTCCGGCGGGATCGCCGGGCCAGCTGCAGCTCAAGACCTACCGCCAGGGTGGCCTCATCTCGCTATCCGACGCGGTTCCGGTGCTGGAGAATTTCGGATTCCGGGTGGTCGAGGAAATTCCGACCATGCTGTCCGATTCGTCGCTCGGCTACATCGGCGATTTCCGGGTCGAGCTCCCGGGGATCACCGATCTCGATTCGATCCTGGCGCGAGCGCCGCAAATCGAGGAAGCGATCGCCTGCGTCCTCAGCGGGGCCGCCGAAGACGACGAATTCAACCAGCTCGTCCTGTTCGCTGGCATGGACCCGACCGCGGTCGTGTGGATCCGGGCCTGGTTCCGCTATCTCCGCCAGACCGGGAGCGCTTTCGGCCTTCTCACTATCGCCGACGCGCTTCGCCGCGCTCCCAAGGCGACCCAGGCGCTCATCAGTGTGTTTCGCGCAACCCACGATCCGGCGGTAAAGAATCGCGAGGCCGCCGTTGCCGCCTGCGAGTCCGACTTCGACGATGCGCTTGCCTCGATCCGGTCGATCGATGACGACCGGATACTGAGGCGCATGCGCTCGCTCGTGGATTCGATCCTCAGGACCAACGCTTTCGCTCCGTCCGCGGGCGAAGCGCTCGCGTTCAAGCTCGACTCCAGCCTCGTCCCCGGGCTTCCGGCACCAGTTCCGTGGCGTGAGATCTGGGTTTATTCACCTCGGGTCGAAGGGATTCACCTTCGCGGCGGCCCGGTCGCTCGCGGCGGACTTCGCTGGTCGGACCGGCGCGACGACTTCCGGACCGAAATCCTCGGTCTGATGAAAGCCCAGGTGGTCAAGAACTCGGTCATCGTCCCGACCGGCGCCAAGGGCGGCTTCTATGCCAAGATGCTTCCACCGCCGGACCAGCGCGATGCGTGGCTGGCCGAGGGCAAGGAAAGCTACAAGATCTTCATTCGAACTCTTCTTTCGGTCACCGACAACATCGTCGACGATAAGATCGCTCACCCCGAGCAGGTGGTCATCCGCGATGGCGACGACCCCTATTTCGTCGTCGCCGCCGACAAGGGCACCGCGAGCTTCTCCGACACCGCCAACGCAATCGCGCTGGACCAGAATTTCTGGCTCGGCGACGCGTTCGCGAGCGGCGGTTCGCACGGCTACGACCACAAGGAAATGGGGATCACCGCGCGCGGCGCGTGGATTTCGGTCCAGCGGCACTTCCTGGAAATGGGCGTGGACGTTCAGAACGACCCCGTCGCGGTCACCGGCGTCGGCGACATGTCGGGTGACGTGTTCGGCAACGGAATGCTCCTGAGCCAGTCGGTCAGGCTGATCGCGGCATTCGACCATCGCCATATCTTCATCGACCCCGATCCGGAGCCGGTGTCGAGCTGGACCGAGCGCAAGCGCCTGTACGAACTGCCCCGGTCGAGCTGGGACGATTACGACAGGTCCAAGATTTCGCAGGGCGGCGGAGTCTTCCCGCGCACCCAGAAGAGCATCCCGCTGTCCAAACAGGCACGCGCGGCTCTCGGGATCGATTCGGCCACCGTCGATCCGGCGACTTTGATGAACGCCATCCTGAAGGCGCCTGTCGATCTTCTCTGGTTCGGCGGCATCGGCACGTACATCAAGGCGTCGACCCAGCCGAACGGCGAAGTCGGCGATCCGGCCAATGACGCCATTCGAGTCGACGGCAACGAGGTCCGGGCGAAGGTCGTCGGCGAAGGCGCCAACCTTGGAGTGACCCAGGCCGGGCGGATCGAATTCGCTCTCAACGGCGGGCGGATCAACACCGACTTCATCGACAATAGCGCTGGGGTCGACTGCTCCGACAAGGAAGTGAACATCAAGATCCCGCTCAATCGCGAGATGCGGGACGGAAAGCTCGCCTTCGCCAAGCGGAACATTTTGCTCGCGAAGATGACCGAAGAGGTCGCCGACATGGTTCTGGAGGACAACCGCCTCCAGTCGCTCGCGCTGTCGATTGCACAGAGCAGCGGTCCCGAAGCGCTGCCGTCGCACGTACGGACGATCGAGCTCCTCGAATCCTCCGGGCGCCTCGACCGAAAGGTCGAAGGGCTCGCCAGCAGCGAGGAACTGCTTCGGCGCGCCCAGGACAATCGCGGCCTTACCCGGCCGGAGCTTGCGGTCGTTCTTTCGATGTCCAAGATCGCGCTTCAGACGGCCGCCGAGCCGCTTCGCCTGTCGCGCGAAAAGGTGCTCGAGCCCGACCTGTTCGCAGCCTTCCCAAAGCCGATGCGAACCGCACATGCCGACGCGATCCGTGCGCACCGGCTTCGCGACGACATCATCGCGACCCGAGTGGCGAACCGGATGGTGAACCGGCTCGGCCCGGCCGTCGCTCTCGACATGACCGAGGAGGAAGGCGCCTCGCTGGGCCAGGTCATCGTCGCGTTCCTGGTCGCCGAGCGGCTCCTCGACCTCGACAAGCTGTGGGAGAAGATCGAGCACGCCGAGGTTCCGGAAAACGTTCGAGTCGAATTGTTCGCGATCGGCGCTCGAAGCGTCCATGAGCATCTGTCCGACATTCTCCGAGCGATGGGCGGCGAGATGAGCGTCGGAAAGCTTTGCGAACTGCTTGAGCCCGGAGTCCGCAAGATTTCTGCAGCTGCGACCAAGCTCATCCGCGCCGAGGTCCGCAACGAGGCGGCCGCACGGCGCGACCACCTGCTCGCCATCGGAGCAAGCGAGGACATCGTCCGTGGGCTCGTTCGGCTTTACGAGCTGGACGGAGTCTTCGCGATCGCCGCTCTCGCCGCCCGCAAGGACCTCGACGAGCTCGCGGTGACGAGCGCCTATACCCAGCTCGGCGAAGCGCTCGGCCTCGACTGGGCGCAGCAGCAGCTTGCGCGCTTCGTTCCGCGCGACCAGTGGGAGCGTCTGCTCACCGCCGGCCTCGCTCGCGATTTTGAGCAGTTGAGGATCGATTTCCTCGGCCGGCTTCGCGGCAAGGACCCGGTTTCCGGAGTCGAGGAGTGGGTCGCCCACACGCAGGCTCGGATCGACCAGTTCCGCGAGATGGTGGACCGCGCACGCCGCGAGGGCATCGTAAGCGCCGCGATGCTCGCCCAGATCGCCGGCCAGGCGCGAATATTGCTCGCACGCTAGGTGAAGCTCGCGATCCTCGTCCCGGAGGTCGATTATCCGACCGACTGGAGCTGGGCGTATGATGTCGAAGCGGCGGCTCTGATCGATGCGGGGGCGGGTGTCACTCCAATCGTCTGGAGCGAAACGTTCGATGCGACGCCTTACGACCTTGTGCTGCCGCTGGTCGCCTGGGGCTATCACAAGCATTTCGAT
>Ga0070692_10000687_pt1 | contig 10867 bp, 11 predicted proteins | sample KBSK1102metaG_FD_64675 | JGI IMG/M metagenome (GOLD analysis project Ga0070692, IMG submission 64675) | Corn, switchgrass and miscanthus rhizosphere microbial communities from Kellogg Biological Station, Michigan, USA - KBS K1-10-2 metaG | ecosystem: Host-associated > Plants > Roots >...
ATCTCGGCGAGATTGTGCGGCGGGATCGAGGTCGCCATGCCGACCGCGATGCCGCTCGCGCCGTTGGCGAGGAGGTTGGGGAACAGGCCCGGGAAGACCTCCGGCTCCTCGTCCTCGTTATTGTAGGTGGGGCGATAATCGACCGTGCCTTCGTCGAGCCCGGCCATGAGGTCGTAGGCGGCCTGGGTGAGGCGCGCCTCGGTGTAGCGCATCGCCGCGGCATTATCGCCGTCGACATTGCCGAAATTGCCCTGCCCGTCGACGAGCGGGTAGCGCAGCGAGAAGGTCTGGGCGAGACGGACCATGGCGTCGTAGACCGACTGATCGCCGTGAGGATGATATTTGCCGATCACGTCGCCGACGACGCGGGCGCATTTCTTGTAGCCGGCGGCGGGATCGAGGCGCAGTAGCCGCATCGCCCAGAGCAGGCGGCGGTGCACCGGCTTCAGCCCGTCGCGCACGTCCGGGAGCGAGCGGGCGGTGATCGTGGAGAGGGCATAGACGAGGTAACGCTGCGAAAGCGCCGTATCGAAAGGCTGGTCCTGGATCGGATCGATGTCGTTCACGCTGCTGGCCATGGCGACGGACTAGCAGGGGGCCGCGCGCGAGGCGAGCGGCTGTCGAAAGGGGCCAAAGCCTGCGACCCCGACACATGGATGGCGGCCGCGGAAAGCGACACGCCGGCCCGGAAGGTGCGGAAGGTTCGGCTTCCATGAAGAAAGAAAACCTTCCTTGCCGAACCCTCCGGCTGTCGCTGTTCGATTCGGCGGGGGCTGGAGATGACAAGCATGGCGCGAACATAGCAGGAACTGCGGGAAAGGGAAAGATCCCGGCGAGCCGCCGGAGCCGCTTTTGCGGAACAAGTGATTGTATTGCGTAACTTTAGTTGCGCGTTTGGACGTACCTGCGCCACGACTCAGCGGGTATTTCCTGCCCGGTCACACCGGTCTGGCCGCCCCTTAGAGGGAAACGGGCCAAAGCACCGGCCGGCCCGTCAATTTTACATGAACGCCAGATTAAGATACCCGCCAGCGCACATCGCCGGGGGGTGACTAAGTCTATGCGCGGCCTGCCATTCCTGTTCCTGTTGCTCGTCGCCGCGCATGCGCCCGGCCACCGTGGCCCCGACTCGATCAACCACCACCACCGCATGGCGACCTGGCGGCTGGCCACCCACGACGGTTCCTCGCCGCGCGATTTCGGCCGGATGCTGCGTGCCGGCGCCGGCCTCTCGACCCGCGCCCGCGACCGCATCGAGGTGCAGGAGCCGCGCCGGCTGAACAGCTTCTCCGTGGGCGACAACGGCGCGCGGCTCGGCCTCGGCTTCGTCGGCGGCCGCCACCTCGGCTTCCGGCTCCACAGCCCGTTCTGATCGGCACCCGATACCGTTCGGGCTGACCCTGTCGAAGCCCTGCCTTTCCCCTTCTCAGCGATAGAGAAGGACGGGGCTTCGACAAGCTCAGCCCGAACGGTGTGGGGTGGTACTGCGACACGTCCTCGCGATCGTCCAACGGCGATTTCAACCGTGCACATTAGCCTCTAGAAGGCCGCTCGATTTCTGTCGGGCGGAGGGTGAGACATGTTGAAAGCGATGGCGGCAGCGGCGGTGGCGCTGGTGGGCAGTGCGGCGCTCGCCGCGCCGGCGGCGCATCCCGAGGCGGAGGCGCAGGCGCTCGACCTCGCCAAGCGGGCGATCGCGCTGCGCTCGGTCGCGGGGCCGGGCAACAAGACCGCGGAAGTCGACAGCCTGGTCAAGCAGGCGCTGGTCGCCGGCGGCTTCGCCGAGGGGGACGTGACGATCAGCCCGGTCGGCGACACCGCCTATCTGATCGGGCGCTGGCGCGGCTCCGACCCGAGCCTCAAGCCGCTCGTCATCTCCGGCCATCTCGACGTCGTCGAGGCGAACCCCAAGGACTGGCAGCGCGACCCGTTCACGCCGATCGTCGAGAACGGCTATCTCTACGGCCGCGGCGCGACCGACATGAAGCTCGACGCCGCGATCGCAGTCGCCGCCCTGGTCGAGCTCCGCCGCGAAGGCTACCGCCCGCGCCGCGACATCGTCGTCGAATTCTCCGGCGACGAAGAGACGGTGATGAAGACCAGCGCGATCATCGCCGACAAGCTCAAAAATGCCGAGCTGGTGCTCAACATCGACGGCGGCGGCGGGACGCTCGACGAGAAGAGTGGCAAGCCGCTCTATTTCACCTGGCAGGGCGCCGAGAAGACCTATGCCGATTTCGAGCTGACCGTGACCAACCCGGGCGGCCATTCCTCGGCGCCGCGCAAGGCCAATGCGATCAACCAGCTCGCCGCCGCCCTGGTGCGGATCGGCAATTACCGGTTCAAGCCGGAGGTGAGCGACCTCACCCGCTCCTATTTTCTCGCCGCCTCGCGCTACGAGGCGCCGGCGACGGCGGCGGCGATGCGCGCCTTCGCCCGCAATCCCGCCGACCCAAAGGCGATCGCCACGCTGGCGGCGGACCCGTCGATGGTCGGCAAGATCGGCACGACCTGCGTGTCGACGATGATCAGCGGCGGCCATGCGCTGAACGCGCTGCCGCAGCGGGCGAGCGCGAACATCAACTGCCGGATCTTCCCCGGCCACAAGCCGGCCGCCATCATGGCCGAGCTCAAGCGGGTCGCGGCCGAGCCGGCGGTGCAGTTCCGCGACGTGACCGAGGGGTCGGTCGCCAACGACGCTTCGCCGATGCGGGCCGACTTCGTCGCCGCGGTCGGCAAGGCGATGGGCGAGGTCTATCCCGGCGTCCCGGTCTTCCCGAGCCAGGCCTCGGGGGCGAGCGATTCGATGTGGTTTCGCTACCACCACGTGCCGAGCTACGGCGCGAGCCCGGTGTTCACCAAGAACAGCGAGGATTTCAGCCACGGCCTCAACGAGCGCACGCCGATCTCCAACATCCGCCCGGCGATCGATTACTACCTGACGCTGGTCAGGGAGCTGACGAAGTAGACGTCATGCCGGCGGAAACGCATCGCCCTTCGTCCCTGAGATCCCGGCTTTCGCCGGGATGACGGCGGAGTTGGTGTATTGCTTAGATAACACACTCTGGTAAGCTGCGCGTTTCCGGCAGGGAGCGTGCAATGGCGAGGCGGGTGCGGATGTGGGCGGGGATGGCGGCGGCGGCGCTGCTGGCGGCGTGCGGGGCGAGCCCCGAGCCGGCGCGGGAGGGGCCGCGCCTCCGCGCCGAGCGGGCGGCGAGCTTCTCCGACGGCGGCGCGCCGGCGCGCGAGGCGGCGTTCAGCCCGGACGGGCGCCGGCTGGCGACGACGAACGCCGCGGGCGCGGTGGTGCTGCGCGATTTTCCGTCGCTCAGGGAGGTGCGGCGGCTGGCGCATCCGGGCGGCGCGACCAGCATGGTCTTCGGGCCGGGCGGCGCCTGGCTGGCGACCGCGGGATATGACGGCGCCGTGTATCTGTGGGATCCGGCGAGCGGACGGCTGTTGCGGCGGCTCGCCGGAGCGGCAGGGACGGTGTGGAGCCTGTCGGTCAGCCCGGACGGGACGCGGCTCGCGGCGGCGGGCGAGGACCGGATCGTACGGGTGTGGAGCGTGCCCGACGGACGGCTGGCGCTGCGCATCGCCGGGCACGAGCGCAACATCTGGGAGGTGCGGTTCAGCCCCGACGGCAAGCGCCTCGCCACCGGCAGCTTCGACGAGACCGCGCGGCTGTGGGACGCCGGGACGGGGCGGCCGCTCGGCGTGTTGCGCGAGCACCGCCAGGCGGTGGTGGGACTGGCGTGGAGCGGCGACGGGACACGGCTGGCGACCGGCGGGGACGATTCGACCATCGTGCTGCGCCGGGGAGCGGACGGGGCCCCCGAGCGGACGATCGCGGTCGGCAACCATGTCTACAAGCTCGCCTTCAGCCCGGACGGGCGCTGGCTGGCCAATGCGGGCCGGGCGCGCGGCGGCTTCGGGACTCTGGTCCACCAGGCGACCGGCGCCGGCGGCGAGACCGACACGGTCCGGCTGTGGCGGGTCGCCGACGGCCGGCTGGTGGCGGCGCTGAAGCTCGCCGACGACGCGCTCTACGCCGCCTTCTCCCCCGACGGTCGCTGGCTGGTCGTGTCCGGGGAAGACGGCAAGGTTACCGTCTGGCGCCTTCAGGCCGTGTAAAAGCTCTTCTCCTAACTCTACCGATCTGGTAGAGAAGACGCAGAACTACAGGAGGACGGCATGCGCAAGGCGTTGGTTCCGGTTCTGGTGCTGCTCGCGGCAGGATGTTCGAAAGGTCCCGATCACGATCCGGGGCGGGAGCGCGGCGGGGGGTCGAGCGCCGAGAACAGCGCCTCGGCCGACGTCGCGACCGCCGCCGCCGCGCCGGGAGGGATCGCTCCGACCGCGGCGCCGGGTGTCGCCTTCAACTACAAATATGCCTTCCGCCTGACCGCCGAGCGCATCTCCGCGGTGCAGGAGGAACATGCCCAGGCCTGCGAGAAGCTCGGCCTCGCGCGCTGCCGGATCACCGGCATGTATTACCACCTGACCGGCGAGCGCGACGTCGAGGCGCGGCTGGACTTCAAGCTCGACCCGGCGATCGCCCGCGCCTTCGGCAAGGAGGGGATCGCGGCGGTGCGCCATGCCGACGGACGGCTGGTGACCAGCGAGATCAGCGGCACCGACGCCGGCAGCGCCATCGTCAAGGTGAACCGCAGCCAGGCGGACCAGGAGGAGGCGCTGCGCAGGATCGAGGCGCAGCTCGCCAGGCCCGGCCTCGGCGGGCGCGAGCGCGCCGAGCTGCAGAGCCAGGCGCAGCAGATTCGCGAGGCAATGGCCGCCGGCAGGGCCGAGAAAGCGGAGAAGCAGGAATCGCTGGCGAGCACTCCGATGAGCTTCTCCTACGAATCGGGCGACATGGCGCCGGGCGTCCGGCGGTCGCTGAGCGACGGCTTCGCCAATTTGCTGGCGGCGCTCGAGTGGATGCTGCTGGCGCTGATCACCTTGCTGCCCTGGCTGCTGGTGGCGGGCCTCGGGTGGCTCGGCTGGCGGCGGTTCGGGCGGCGCGCGGCACCTCTGGCAGCCGAGGCGGGCTGATACCCGCTTTGGGCCATGTCCAGGAACTTCGCCTGTCGGGCCCGGGTTGGAAAGCCCGAAACCCGACAGGCGGAGAACTGACATGGCGGACGAGGCGAGCCCGGCGAAGGTCTGGGCGCTGATGGAGAAGATCGGCTTCTGCATGCTGGCGAGCCGCGACGGGGAGGAGATCCGCGCGCGGCCGATGGCGGCCTATGTCGAGGAGGAGGACGGCAAGGTCTATTTCCTCACCGACAAGGCGAGCGCCAAGGAGGAGGAGGTGGCTGCCCATCCCGAAGTGTGCCTGGCCTTCGCCGACGCGGGCGCGCAGACCTATGTGTCGGTGTCGGGCCGCGCGGCGCTGTCGAACGACCGGGAGCGGATCCGCAAGATCTGGTCGCCCGCGGCCAAGGCCTGGTGGGACGGGCCCGACGATCCGGCTATCCGGCTGCTCGCCGTGACGCCGCGCGACGCGCAATATTGGGACAGCCCCGGCACCGTCCTCTCCTACGTCAAGATGGCGGCGGCGATCGTCTCCGATTCGCGGCCGGCGATCGGCGAGCATGCCGAGGTGGAGATGTGAGCGCCGAGCCCAGGCCCGGCGAGCGTGTCGCCTGGCAGAGCCATGGCGGCGAGGCGCACGGCAAGGTGGTGCGCAAGCAGACGTCCAAGACCCGCATCAAGGGCCACAAGGTGGCGGCCTCGAAGGCCCACCCGCAATTCATCGTCGAGACCGACGAGGGGAAGCGCGCCGCCCACAAGGCGGAGGCGCTGCGGAAGGCCTAGGAGAGTCCCCTCCTTGCAGGGAGGGGTGGTCGGCTCACTGCCTGGCGAACAGGTTGTCGGGGTTCGCCATCGCCTTGATCTCGAGCGCGTTGCCGGAGGGATCGAGGAAGAACATCGTCGCCTGCTCGCCGGGCAGGCCCTCGAAGCGGATCGTCGGGGCGATGACGAAGTGGGTGCCGGCGGCTTCGAGACGGGCGGCGAGGACGCGCCAATGGTCCATCTTCAGCACCGCGCCGAAATGGGGGACGGGGACGTCGTGGCCGTCGACCGGATTATGGTGCGCGCGCGGCTTTGCGTCGGGCGAGAAATGGGCGACGATCTGGTGGCCGTAGAAATCGAAATCGACCCACTCGGCGGCGCTGCGCCCCTCCGGGCAGCCGAGCAGCCCGCCGTAGAAGCCGCGCGCGGCCTCGATGTCATGGACTGGAAAGGCGAGGTGGAAGGGGGGAAGCTCGGCCATGGCGGATCCTTTGTCACCCGACTTCCCTCCCTGCAAGGGAGGGGTTGGGGGTGGGTTCGCCGAAAGGCGGCTTATGCGGACTCCGTAGAAAGTCTCGCTGCGCTCGACCCACCCCTAACCCCTCCCTTGCAGGGAGGGGGATGAAGCGGGCATGGCGCAAGCCTATGCGGCATCACCTCATCGCCTTCGTCGCCGGGCTGATCGCCGCCACGGCGTTCCAGCCGCTCGGGCTGTGGGCGGCGATGCCGGTCGCGTTCGCGGTCTTCCTGTGGAGCCTCAAGGAGGCGCCGCGGCTGCGCACCGCGCTGGCGCGGGGCTGGTGGTTCGGCCTCGGCCAGTTCGTGCTCGGGCTCAACTGGATCGCCACCGCCTTCACCTATCAGGCGGCGATGCCGGCCTGGCTCGGCGTCATCGCCGTCGTCCTGCTCTCGCTCTATCTCGCGCTCTATCCCGCGCTGGCGGCGGGCGTGGCGTGGCGCTGGGGGAGGGCCGACCGGCTGGTGCTGATCCTCGCCCTCGCCGGCGCCTGTATCGCGACCGAATGGCTGCGGGCGACGATGTTCACCGGCTTTGCTTGGAACCCCGCCGGAGTCGCGCTGCTGCCCACCTTCTGGGCGCGCGCGGCGACCCTGGTCGGAACCTACGGCGCCTCCGGCATCGCGGTGCTGCTCGGCGGCGCGCTGTGGCAGCTCGGCGACCGAAGCTGGCGCAGCGGCGCGGCGCTGGCCGCGGCGGCGACGGCCGTGGCGCTCGCCGGCCTCGCCGCCTCGCCCCCGGCGACCGGCCCGGCCGGACCCGCCATCCGCATCGTCCAGCCGAACATCAGCCAGGCCCAGAGGGCGCGCGGCGATGCCGACGACGAGGCGCTCGACCGCCTGCGCCGCCTGTCCTTCCACGATCCGGCACTGCCCCACCTCGTCCTCTGGCCCGAGGCGGCGGTCGACGCGCCGCTGCAGACGGCGCTGCGCTACCCCGAGGCGCAGGGCGACGCGGGCCGGCTGCGCGCCGAGATGGGCGCAGCGCTCGGGCCGCGCGACCTGCTGCTCACCGGCGGCATCTCGGCGGGATCGCGCACCGGCCGCGAGGTGACCAGCGCGACCAACAGCGTGTTCGCGATCGCGCCGGACGGCCGCATCCTCGCCCGTTACGACAAGGCGCATCTGGTGCCCTATGGCGAGTATCTGCCGATGCGCGGGCTGCTGACGCCGCTCGGCCTGTCGCGGCTGGTGCCGGGCGACATCGACTTCGATTTCGGCCCGGGCCCCCGGACGGCGGCGCTTCCGCTCATCGGCAAGGCCGGCTTCCAGCTCTGCTACGAGATTATCTTCTCGGGCGAGGTCGTCGACCGGAGCGACCGGCCCGCCTTCCTGTTCAACCCGTCGAACGACGCCTGGTTCGGGAGCTGGGGCCCGCCGCAGCACCTCGCCCAGGCGCGGATGCGCGCGCTCGAGGAGGGCCTGCCGATCCTCCGCTCGACGCCCACCGGGATCAGCGCGGTCGTCGATGCCGACGGACGCATCCTCGCCAGCCTGCCGCTCGGCGCGATGGCGGCGATCGAATCGCGGCTGCCGGCGCCCAAGCCGCCGACCCCGTTCGCGCGCGGCGGCAACCTCCTCCCGTTCCTGTTCGCCTTGCTGCTCGCCGCAGTCGCGATTGCAGTGCGCCGCAGGAGCCGCTAGGGGCGGACATAAGGATATGTTTATATCCGGCTTCCCGACCTCGCCAAAGCTTTGACGAAAAGGCCGTTTCTCGCGATGCGCAGCTCCTACCTCTTCACGTCCGAATCCGTCTCCGAAGGCCATCCCGACAAGGTCGCCGACCAGATTTCCGACGCGATCGTCGACCTCTTCCTGTCGAAGGACCCGGAGGCGCGCATCGCCTGCGAGACGCTGACCACCACCCAGCTCGTCGTCCTCGCCGGCGAGATACGCTGCCGCGGCGTCTACGAGAATGGCGAGTGGGCGCCCGGCGCGCGGGAGGAGATCGAGCGCACCGTTCGCGAGACCGTCCGCCGCATCGGCTACGAGCAGGACGGCTTCCACTGGGAGAGCTTTCGCTTCGAGAACAACCTGCACGGCCAGTCCGAGCATATCGCGCAGGGCGTCGATGCCTCGGGCAACAAGGACGAGGGGGCGGGCGACCAGGGCATCATGTTCGGCTACGCGACCGACGAGACTCCGGACCTGATGCCGGCGACGCTCTATTACAGCCACAAGATCCTCGAGCGCATGGCCGCCGACCGCCATTCCGGCGCGGCCCCGTTCCTCGAGCCGGACGCCAAGAGCCAGGTGACCTTGAAGTTCGAGGAGGGCCGCCCCGTCGCCGCCACCGCGATCGTCGTCTCGACCCAGCACGGCAAGGGCTACGACCAGGGGGCGCAGGAAGCCGAGCTCAAGGATTACGTGAAGCAGGTCGTCGCGGACGTGCTCCCGGCCGAGCTGATCGCCAACGGCACCGTCTACCATATCAACCCGACCGGCAGCTTCGAGATCGGCGGGCCCGACGGCGACGCCGGCCTCACCGGCCGCAAGATCATCGTCGACACCTATGGCGGCGCGGCCCCCCACGGCGGCGGCGCCTTTTCCGGCAAGGACCCGACCAAGGTCGACCGCTCGGCCGCCTATATCGCGCGCTACCTCGCCAAGAACATCGTCGCCGCAGGCCTCGCCAAGCGCTGCACGATCCAGCTCGCCTACGCGATCGGAGTCTCCGAGCCGCTGTCGCTCTACGTCGACACCCACGGCACCGGCACCGTCGACGACGCGAAGCTCGAGGAGGCGATCAAGGCGATCCCGGACCTCGGCGGCCTCACCCCGCGCGGCATCCGCACCCATCTCGGCCTGAACAAGCCGATCTACCAGGCCACCGCCGCCTACGGCCATTTCGGCCGCAAGGCGGAGGGCGACCGGTTCCCTTGGGAGCGCACCGACCTGGTCGAGAAGCTCAAGGCAGCGCTGGGCGCCTGACAGCCGACGACGCGCATGCCCGCATCTTGGCGGGCACCGGCGCACCTGATAGCCTCCCTTTCGTTCGAAGGACTTAAGGGGGGCGGGGGATGAAGCGGATTGCGTGGGCGGCATGCGTCGCGGCTCTGCTGGCCGTGGCGGCGGGGCCGGCGGCGGCCCAGCAGCTGCATCCGATCGAGGTGAAGGCCGGCGACGCGTTTCGCCATCGGCACACGAAGCTGGAGCTTCCGGCAACGGTCGCCGGGATCGCCCGAACCCAGGTCGCCGAAATCGAGGAAGACCAGCTCGACGTGGTCGTCGATTATTCGGCGCCGGATCTCAGTGCGGCCTACACCTTCTACGTCTACCGCAACGTCTCCGGCGCCCTCCCGGTGTGGTTCGACCGGGCGCGGTGGATGATCGAGCACCGCGGCGCGCTCGGGGTCCCGGCGCTTCCCGGCCGGGTCGAAGCCTTCGTCCCGCCGGCGCGCCGGGAGGCGGCGGCGCTCATCGCGACCTACGACGTCAGCGGGAAGGATTTCCGCAGCACCGGCGTCGCCCTGCTCCCGCTCGGCGAATGGTATGTGAAGCTGCGGGCTTCCTCCAAGAACCTCTCGGCAGCGGAACTCGAGGCGAAGATGAAGACGGCCCTCGCCGAGCTGCGCTGGCCCAGGGACCTGCCGGCGGCACCGGCCGCGGCGACGGTGGAACGCTGCACCACGGCCCTGGCGCTGGGCGACGACGCAAAGCTTCTCGAGGGCGGCGACAAAGCCGGCGCGAGCACGCTGATGAACGCCATCCTCGGCATGGCCGTCGTGGAGTCGGCGAAGAAAAAGGGTGCCTCCGCGCCGGTTCGGATGCCGGTATGGTGCCAGGATGCGGCGCAGGCCCTGCAGGGCGGCGTATACCGGGCGGACGGCGCGACCGATTCCTATCTTTTCGCCTTGTCGGATGCCGGGCGGGCGGTCTGGGTGGGTCCGGATCAGGCCCTGTCGATCCTCGCCGCCGAGGCCCCCGCCAAGGCCGACAAGGCGTCGTACATCGTCAAGCTCCTGCTCCTGCCGCGCACCCTGGCCAGCCGTCCCTACGACCGGCTACCGCCTCCGAACCAGGCGCTGGCAATCGTCAAGGAAGGCCATTTCGCCTCGGCCGTGCCGACCTGGGGCAAGGCCAAGGGGCATATCGAGATCAGCAGCGATGCCCTGAAGTAAGCGCACCCCGCACAGTTGCCTTCGCGCCACAGGTGCGACCGCTCCTGACGACATGGCGGAACCGGGCGAATCCGCCGGCTGTTGATGCCGGCGGAGACAGGGCATGGCGCAGAACGGCTATTCGATCTTCTTCCTGCTGATGCTGGCGGCCGGGCTGGTCAGCGTCGTCCGCAGCGTCCTGGAGAGCTGGACCCGCATCGCCGCGGCCCTGGCGCAGGAGGAGACCTGCTCCATTCCTCCGGTCTACAGCACCCGCGTCCTGCCCGCGGCGCAAGTGCCATGGGTGGCGCAGCGGCTCGTCCTGCGGGACCTCGACGAGCCGCTTCCCGAGCCGTCGGCGTTCGCGGCCTGGACGGTTCGTCCCGTCTCGTTCGCGCCGACGCCGGCCGGCTGAGCCCCCTGCCCACGCCGCCGCGCGGTTGCTAAGGGCGGCG
>Ga0070692_10000689_pt1 | contig 10853 bp, 9 predicted proteins | sample KBSK1102metaG_FD_64675 | JGI IMG/M metagenome (GOLD analysis project Ga0070692, IMG submission 64675) | Corn, switchgrass and miscanthus rhizosphere microbial communities from Kellogg Biological Station, Michigan, USA - KBS K1-10-2 metaG | ecosystem: Host-associated > Plants > Roots >...
CTTGAAGAGGACGCCCTTCCCCTCCATGACGGGCTTCGCCGCCAGCGGGCCGATGTTGCCGAGCCCCAGGACCGCGGTCCCGTTCGAGATGACCGCGACGAGGTTGCCCTTCGCGGTGTAGTCGTAGACGGTCTCCGGGTCGCGCGCGATCTCGAGACACGGCTCGGCAACGCCCGGCGTGTAGGCGAGCGACAGGTCCTCCTGCGTGCGGCAGGGCTTGGAAGGAACGACCTCGACCTTCCCCTTCCGGCCACGCGAGTGGTACTCGAGCGCCTCCTCGCGGGTGATCTTCCTCAAGTCGCCGCCTCGACTCCGCGGGCGCCGGCGAGCTCGCTCCGGATGTCCCGGATCGCGGACAGCGCCTCACCGACCGGGACCGCGCGGGTCTGCCGATCGCGGCGGGTCACGATCTCGACCTTCCCCTCCTTGAGCGCCCGGCCTCCCACGTTGACCCGGATCGGAAATCCGAGCAGGTCGGCGTCCTTGAACTTGACGCCGGGCCTCTCGTCGCGGTCGTCGTAGAAGACGTCGGCCCCCTCAGCGGCAAGTGTCTCGTAGAGGCGGTCCGCGTGACTGCGCGCCGCCTCGTCGGCCGGGTTCAACGAGACGATCTCGATTTCGAAGGGCGCGAGCGCGAGCGGCCACACGATGCCGTCGGTGTCGTGATGCTGCTCGACCGCAGCGGCCATGGTGCGGCCCACCCCGATGCCGTACGTCCCCATGACGACCGGCCGCGCGTCCCCTTTTTCGTCGGTGAACTCGCAGCGCATCGCGGTCGTGTACTTCGTCCCCAGCTTGAAGATGTGGCCGACCTCGATCCCGCGCGCGATCGAGAGCGGCTGACCGCAGCGTGGACAGGGGTCGCCGGCGCGCGCCGCCGCGAACGTCAGCCACTCCGAGACGCCGGCGTCCCGGTCGAGCGCGAGCCCGCGGACGTGCCAGTCCTTCCGGCCGGCGCCGGTGACGGCGTTGACGGCCCCCCGCACGGACTCGTCCGCGACGACGCGCAGGTCCCTACCGGCCAGGTGGTGGGGCCCGACGTACCCGACCGGCGCGCCCGTGGCGCGCTCGACCTTGTCCTCCGACGCCAGCGCCAGGTGGTCGACGCCGAGCGCGTTCTTCAGCGCCACCTCGTTGACGTCGAGGTCCCCGCGCACGAGCGCGACCACGAATCCCTTTTCGGTGTCGTAGACGAGGCACTTGATCATCCGGGACGCGGTGATGCCCAGGAACTCGACGACGTCGTCGATCCCCCCCTTGCCCGGAGTCTCGACGTCCTCGAGCGCTCCGGCCGTCTCGTCCTCCCAGGGCGCGGGCCGGCGGCCGGTCTGCGCCTTCTCCAGGTTGGCGCCGTAGCCGCACGCCGTGCACCGCACGACGGCGTCCTCCCCGGTGTCCGCGAGAACCATGAACTCCTGGGAGGCGCTGCCCCCGATCGCACCCGAATCGGCCTCGACGACCGTGAAGTCGAGCCCGCACCGCTCGAAGATGCGGCGATAGGTCGCGTCCTGCACGGCGTAGGACCGGTCGAGGCCGGCCGTGTCCGCGTCGAACGAGTATCCGTCGTACATGAGGAACTCGCGGCCGCGCATCAATCCGAAGCGCGGACGGATCTCGTCCCGGAACTTCGTGCGGATCTGGTAGAGCGTGACCGGGAGCTGGCGGTACGACGTGATGCCGGCGCGGACGAGCGACGTGACCCCCTCCTCCGAGGTTGGTGCCAGGCAGTAGTCCCCGGATCGCCGGTCCTGCAGGTGAAAAAGGAGCGACTCGGCCGTGTAGCGGGCCCAGCGGCCGCTCTCCTCCCAGAGCTCGCGCGGCTGCAGGATCGGCAGCTCGAGCTCGAGCGCGCCGGAGCGGTCCATTTCCTCGCGGACGATCGTCTCGGTCTTCCGGTGCGCCCGCAGGCCGAGGGGTGTGAGCGCGTAGATGCCGGGGGCGATCCGACGCATCATCCCCGCGCGCGTCAGGAGGACGTGGGAGACCGCCTCCGCGTCGCCCGGGACTTCCCGGACGGTCTGAAGGAAATACTTCGACCAGCGCATGTTCGAGGCCGAAGAGTATCAAGGCAGGCGCGGAACTCGTGTCCCGTCTCCCGTGTCCCGTGTCCCCTCTTATTTCGCCTGCAGCTTGGCTTTCGGAGCGCCGGCTGGCTTTTTCCTGGAGCCGGCTTTCTCGAGCAGCCGGAGATTGCTCCGCACCTGCTGCATCACCCGGTCCTCGAGCTTTCCGCCGCGCCCCGCCGTCTTCGCCTTGTGGAACGCGGCCTTCGCCTCCTCCAGGCGTCCGGTCGCGAGGTAGGCCATGCCGAGGTGATGGAACGTGCTCGGCGCCGCGGCCCGGTCGCTCGACTTGCGGAGGCAGTCGATCGCACGTTCGAATTCCTGCCGCTTGTAGTGGACCCAGCCGAGCGCCGCGAGGGGATAGGGTTTCAGCTCCTCCGGAGCGGTCGCGAGAGACCGGCCCGCGTAGTCGAGCGCGGCGTCGAGGTCCTCTCCCGACTCGGCGAGGCTCGTCGCGAGCTCGTAGTAACCGACCGCCTGTGCGGTCGGCGAGTCGTGCCCGTCCAGGAATTCCCGGACGACCTGGGCAGCCTCGTCGGGCCGCCCCTCGGCCCGCAGCGCCTCCGAGAGGATCGAGCAGGCCGCCGCCGCGACGACCTCTTCGGGGTTGCCGCCGAGCACCTCGCGGCATGCCGTGATCGCTTCCTTCCAGAGTCCGAGCGAGGCCGAGAGGAGCGCGTAGGAGATCCGGATGGTGGAGTTCCCCGGCTCGGCCGTGAGCGCCTGCCGGTAGAGATCGTGGGCGCGCCGCAGCATTCCCCTCGAGAGCGCCTCCTCCGCGCGCCGGAAGGCGTCGGCGCCGGGCCCCGCGACGTCCGGGAGCGGGTAGAGGTTCCGCCGCTCGAGGATCCGCACGGCCTCCTGGTACTCCAGGCGGCGCGGGTTCTTCTCGAGCGCCTCGTGAAAGCACTCCAGGGCGCGCTTCAACCGGTTCTTCTCGAGGTGGCAGAGCCCCAGCTGGAAGACGGCTTCCTCCGAGTCGGGCTGAAGCTTCAGCGCCTCCTCGAAGTGGCGGATTGCGCGGGCGACATCCCCCTTTTCCCGCAGGACGGTGCCGAGGAGGACGTGGGCCGAGGGTTGCGGCGCCACGTCCAGCGCCTTCAAGAGCTCCCCCTCCGCCTCGGTCCAGCGCGACGCGTGCGCGTAGAGAGCGCCGAGGGCGAAGTGTGGCAGGAAAGCGTCGGAGCGGCGGCGGATCGCCTCCTTGTGGAAGGACTCGGCCGCCTCGACCTCCCCCGCCTCGCCCGCGATGATCCCGGAATAGACGAGCGACTCGAAGTGGGTCGGCTGGACCGCGAGAACTTTTCTCAGGTACCCGGATGCGCGCTCCATGTCGCCCGCCGAGAAGAAGGTCTCCGCGAGGTAGAAGCCGAGCTCCGCGTTCGCCCGGTCCGCCTTGTAGAGCTCCTCGAGGGCGCGGATCCCGCGGTCCGAGTCGAGCGCGAGGAGCGAGAACTCGGCCTCACGGAGGCGCTTCACGAAGTGATCGCGGTGGACGCCCGTGAAGCGGGCCACGATCCGGTCCCGCCGCTCGAGGAACCGGTCCTTCTTCTCCACCGCCTGCATCCGTTCGTCGAGCTTCGTCTCCCAGAGGTCCCGCACTTCCTCGGTGCGGATGACCCCGCGCCGCTCCAGCGTCTCCTGGAGGGCGATCACGCCGGTGTGCGCGACGAACAGGTTCCTCTCGAGGTTTCCGAGCGACTCGAAGAGCGACTTGATGGCGTCTCCGGTGCGCTTGACCACTTCCTCGAGCGTCGAGATCCGCTCCAGGAGGTGCTCGTCGAACGGGATCTCTTCCTGAGGCTCTCTCCCCTCTTCGACGACTCCGACTCCCGAGAGCACGAGAAGCTTCGACTGACAGCGGACGCAGAGCTCCTCGTCGTCGGGGTTCCGGGTGCCGCAGACCTGGCAGAACATCAGGCGGCCGACGCCGGGTAGTCGTAGAAACCCTTGCCGCTCTTCCGTCCGAGCCAGCCCGCGTCGACCATCTGCACGAGGAGCGGGCTCGGCCGGTAGCGCGGGTCCCCGAAGCCCTGTTGGAGCACCCGGAGAATGGAGAGGCACGTGTCGAGCCCGATGAAGTCGGCGAGAGTCAACGGTCCCATGGGGTGGTTCATCCCGAGCTTCATGATCCCGTCGATCGCTTCCCGGGTTCCCACGCCCTCGCGCAGCGCCTCGATGGCCTCGTTCAACATCGGCATGAGGATCCGGTTCGAGACGAACCCCGGCGAGTCGTTGCAGACGATCGGGGTCTTTCCCATCTGGACGGCAACCGCGTCGACCGTCGCGGCGGTCTTGTCCGAGGTGGCGATACCCCGAATCACCTCGACGAGCGGCATGACCGGTACCGGGTTCATGAAGTGCATCCCGATGAACCGGTCGGGCCGACGGGTCGCCGCGGCCAGCCGGGTGATCGAGATGGAGGACGTGTTCGAGGCGAGGATCGTGGCCTCGGGGCAGAGCGCGTCGAGGCGTCCGAGCAGCTCCTTCTTCGTGGGCTCGTCCTCGACGATCGCCTCGACGACGAGGTCCGCGGCGGCGAGCGCGTCCAGGCCGGTCCGGGTCGCGACCCGCGCCAGCGTGGCGGATTTCTCCTCCGCGGTCCGCTTTCCTTTCGCCACTTCGCGATCGAGGTTCTTTTCGATGGTGCTCCGCGCGCGATCCAGAAACCGGGTCTCGAGGTCGGTCAGGAGGACGTCGAAGCCGGCGGCCGCGGCGACGTGGGCGATACCGTTGCCCATCTGGCCCGCGCCCACGACTCCGATCGTCCGGGGGAGCATCGCCCCGACTCTATGGCCGCGGCGCTCGAGGAATCAACCTCGGGTCAGGCGGGAAGAGCCAGGCGGAAGCGCGGGGCGCCGAAGCGGGAGAGAAAAGCGATCCCGACGGCGACGATCGACGCCGCGCTCCAAACGATCGCGCCTGCGATCGGCAGAAGCGAAATGCCGCCGAGGACTGCGAATCCGAGCGCGAGCGCAACGGGACGCCGGGATGGAGCGAACGTCGCAAGGAGCTTCTGGCCCACGAGGAGGAACAGCGCTCCCATTCCGAAGATCTTCGCGGCAACCGCGGTGACGCCGAGCGCGAGCGTGATCGGAACTCCGAGCGACGACGGAAGGAGCGTGAGAGTTGCGGCCGCCGCCAGAAAGAGCGTGAGAACGCCGAGCGCGCCGGCGGTCAGCGCTCCCGCCCAGTCGGACTCGGCGCGATCGGCCGCGCGCGAGAGCGGAGATCCGAAGAAGTACAAGAGCGCGACGGCGATCGCGAGCCACGCGGCGAGCGCGAGGACGCGCAGTCCCCAGAAGACGGGCGATCGGACGTTCGCGCCGCTCGCGTCCCACGGCGCGCGCCGCATCTCCGCGAGGTAGAGCTGGAGGAGAGTTCCCGGAGTCGAGATCGCTCCGGCGACGGGCAGCGGGCGGCCCGCCATGGGGAGAATGTCTCCGCCGAAGACGACGAGGTTCCCGGCGACGGAGCCATTCGGACCGAAGCTCACGGTGCCCCCCCAGACGACGACGTCGCCCGCCACCGGCGCTTCGATGCGCACGTCCGAGGCGACCGCCACGACGCGTCCCGGGACGCTCCGCGAGAGAACGAGGTCGCGCCCGACGGTCGCGACCGCGGGAGATGCGGAGGTGACGGCGGTCGCGAGAAAGAGAAGGGTGGTCGCGAACGCCGCCTTCAACGGCGGCTCCGCGCGCGGACGACCACCCGGCGGAGACCGAATCCGGCCGGCAGGAGCAGGAGGAGCGACGCAAGGCCGAGCCCCCGCTCGACGTGGAGCGCCTCGGAGAGCGCTTCCAGCCCGCCCGGGGCGAAGCGGACCAATTCCGGGAGGAAGCGGGCCACGGCGCGGAAGAACGCCAGAGTGGGAACGAGGAGGGCCGCGGAGAGGCCGGCCTGGTCCGACCCGGTGAGTGAGGGGGCGACGACGAGCGCCAGCCCGCCGGCGGTCAGCGCCCCGGTCAGAAGGACCGGAGTCCGCCAGAGGGCGTAAGTCCGGCGCTCCCGCCGCGAGAAGGCCCGAAGCCGGCTGACCCGGGGAGCGAGGTCCGGGATGGCGCCCACGTCCGCCGGCAGGCTTTCGAGGACCGCCAGGAGCCGCGCAGCGTCTTCGACCGCGGCCCCGCAGGCCGCGCAGGACGCCGCGTGGGCGGCCGCGTCGGCCGAAAACAGGGGTTCGGCGCCCGAGGCGATCGCCTCGGCGTCGATCGGGTCCAGGGGACGCGGACATTCACTCACGACAATTCACCAGCCAACCGTTCCTTCAATACGACTCTGGCGCGAAAGAGTTTGTTCTTGACGGTCCCCAGGGGCATGTTCTTCAACCGGGCGATCTCTTCGTAGGACAGGCCGCCAAAGTGTCGCAGCGTGATCAGCTCCCGGAATTCGAAGGGAAGATCCGCGATCGCCCGGGAGATGGCCTTTCCCCGCTCGACGTTGCGGAGCTCGCCGTACGGGTCGAGGCCCGCGCTTTCGTGCTCGATCGCCGATACCCCCGACCGGCTCTCGGGGTCCGGGATCTCGAGCGGCACGGTCCGGGGGCGGCGCTTGCGCAAGTGGTCGATCGCGGCGTTGCCCGCGATCCGGAAGAGCCAGGTGGAGAACTTGAATTCCGGGTTGTATCGGTCGAGTGCGCCGAAAACCTTGAGGAAGATCTCCTGGGACAGGTCGAGGGCGTCGTCCCGGCTGCCGACCATCCGGGAGACGTGCGCGACCACCCGGGCCTGATAGCGCCGGACGAGCGCCTCGAACAGGCTCTCCTCCCCCTCGAGAATCCGTCGCACGAGGTCGGAGTCGGGTCCGAAGCCGTCGGCCTCCCGCTGGGCTTCCTGGGTCACGGGCGCCGGCGCCGTTTCGCGGTGCCGCGCCGGCCGGCCGGGTCGACGCGAGAAAGGCTCGGATACAATCCGCTGACCATTCTAGCGAAGGCGGGCGCGCAGCCGGCCGAGGAGTGTCATGGACCAGGTTGTCGAAACCGACTCCGATCTTCCCCGCCTCACGACCTCGACCCAGCCGCAGGGCATCGACTCGGCGAGCCCGTTCGACGAAATGATGTCGCGGTTCGACGTGGCCGCACAGAAGCTGGGCCTCGATCCGGGTCTCTACAAGGTGCTGCGCGAGCCGGTCCGCGAGACCAAGGTCTCGATCCCGATCGTCATGGACGACGGCCACATCGAGGTCTTCGTGGGCTACCGGGTCCTGCACAACATCGCGCGCGGACCGGGCAAGGGCGGCATCCGGTTCGACAAGAACGTCACGCTCGACGAGGTCCGCGCCCTCGCCGCCTGGATGACGTGGAAGTGCGCCGTCGTGAACATCCCGTTCGGCGGGGCCAAGGGCGGCGTGATCTGCGACCCGGCCACCCTGACCCGGGGCGAGCTCGAGCGCATCACCCGCCGCTACACGGCCGAGATCATGGATCTGATCGGACCCGAGAAGGACGTGCCGGCCCCGGACATGGGCACCAACCCGCAGACGATGGCGTGGATCATGGACACATACTCCATGCACGCGCGCCATACCGTCACGTCGGTCGTGACCGGCAAGCCGCTGACGCTCGGAGGCTCCCGCGGGCGGGTGGAGGCGACGGGACGCGGACTGATGCTGATCGCGCGGGAGGCCGCGCCGCTCCGGGGATTCACGCTCGCGGGAAGCCGCGTCGTCGTCCAGGGGTTCGGGAACGTGGGCTCGATCGCGGCGCGCATGTGCCATGAGGCCGGAGCCCACGTCATCGCGGTCTCGGACATCAACGGCGGCATTTTCCGGGAGGAAGGCCTCGACATCCCGGCGGTGGTCGCTCACTACGAAAAGCACCGGACGTTCGAGGGATTCGCCGGCGTGACGAAGGTCGGCAACGCGGAGCTGCTCGAGCTCGACTGCGAGATTCTCATCCCGGCGGCCAACGAGAATCAGATCCGCGGCCGCAACGCGGGGAACATCCGCGCGAAAATCATCGTCGAGGGGGCCAACGGCCCGACGACGCAGCGCGCCGACGAGATCCTGCACGAAAAAGGGGTCCTCGTCGTCCCGGACATCCTGGCGAACGCGGGGGGCGTGACCGTCTCCTACTTCGAGTGGGTCCAGGACCGGGCCGGATTCTTCTGGCGCGAGTCCGAGGTCAACGACCGGCTGGAAGACATCATGGTCCAGTCGTTCCGCGACGTCACGACCATGGCCGACAAGTACGACGTCAGCTTCCGGATCGCGGCCTACATGCTCGGGATCTCCCGCGTCGCGCACGACACCATGGTGCGCGGCCTGTACGCCTGAGCCCGCCGGGATAGACCGGACCGGTCGTTACTTCCTGCGGATCAGCAGGAGAGACGTTCCCGCGAGCGCCAGCCCGAGAAGGGCGAGCATCGGAAACGAGAGCGTCGGAACGGTCGGCGCTGCCGCGATCGGCGTCGTGGGAGTCGCCGTCGGCGCAACCGTCGTCGGAGTCGGCGTGGGCGCGCCCAGGCCGCAGGGGCTGATGGTGGCGCCCTGGTACAGGCCGTACTGAAGGTGGTCCACCTCGATCCCGCCGATGGTGTTGGAGATCTTGATCGCCGAGATTCCTCCGGCGAAGGTGACCCCGAAGAAGCGGTCTTCCCCGGTTTCTCCCGAGTTCGACCCATCTGCGATCGAGACGGGCCCGACGGTTCCCAGGGACGCGCCCAGCGAATCGAAGGCCTCGAAAGTCGTCTCTCCGTTGCCGTCGGTCCACACGATCCCGACCTGCGTCGGAAAGGCGCCCAGCGTCGCCTGGTTGAAGGTGAAGGTGATCCCCGTCGCCCCGCTCCCCGCAAAGAACGAGTGGCCGGCCAGGCCGGAGCCGTCGATCGCCCCGTCGTCCGCGTCCACCGAGTCGATGAAGCCCTCGAATCCGGGTGGAATCACCCCACCGGTCGACGGCGTGACGCCGGGTACGAGGATGGAGCCGCACTCGAAGTTCTCGAGGTAGACGTGACCCGCGTTGATCTCCGCCAGGAAGGGACTGTCCGCCTGCGAGAGATAGGGAGTCGGTCCGATGAAGGTGCCGCCGCCGGCCAGCGCGGCGTGGGCAGTGAGAAGGAGAAGGATGCCGAAAGCGACGGTGGCGACGACCCGGAGGGGTGACCCGAGCGCTCGGACGGTCATCTTGTTTCGGTCTCCTGGGCCGGAATAGTAGCCGATTCGGGGCAGATTCACGGCTCCGGAATCGTGGAGAGCCCAGTCACCCGGACGATCTTCTCCGCGCTCGATCCGCCGGCGACGATCTCGACGTCACGGACTCCGAGCCATTCGGCCAGCAGTCGCACGAGCGCGCGGTTGGCCTTCCCCCCTTCGGCCGGCGCGGCGACCCGGACTTTCAACCGATTACCGAGAACGCCCGCGATCGCGGAACGCGACGCGCCCGGAACGACTTTGATCGCGAGCTCGATCGTTCCGTCCGGACGCCGCCGAGCGAACGGTGGCAGCCCGGTCAGCGCTCTTCCGGCGACCGCAGAACGACGCGCGGCCGCAGCTGCGGCAGCTCGAACGCGAGCTTTCGCTCGAGCTCTCCCAACGCCGCTTCGACCGGCTTCTTCCATCCCGGATCGAGAAGCGAAAGCGTCAGCCGACGGCCGGAGAGGGACGCCGGTGCGATCTTGCGCGCGAGCGGCTCTCCGACGAGGCGCGGCCAGCGCGCCTGGATCCAGAGGAGGGCGCCGTCGCCCGCCGACATCTTTCTCAGCAAGCCGTCCGTCGCCTGCTCGAGCCGGCTGAATCCCGCACCCGGCCGCGCCTTCATCGCTTCGACGACTCCGGCGGAACGGAATGCAGCGGCTTCTCCCCCGAGAGCACGCGGCGGACGTCCTCCACCACCATGCGCGCCATCTCGCGCCGCGTCTCGACGGTGGCGCTCCCGGCATGGGGCATGAGAACCACGCGGTCGTTGTCGAGCAGCGCCGGGAGCACCGCCGGCTCGTTTTCGTAGACGTCGAGGGCCGCGCCGGCGACGTGGCCGGACTCGATCGCCATGACGAGCGCGCTCTCGTCGACGAGCCCGCCGCGGGCCGTGTTGATGAGAAAACTTCCCGGCTTCATTCGGAGGAGCGTGTCGCGATCGAAGAGGTGGCGGGTGTCCTCACTCAACGGGAGGTGCAGCGAGATCACGTCGGAACGGCGGAGCAGATCTTCGAACGAAACGCGCGGCGGATCGTCCGGATCGTCGTCGCTGCGGCCCGATCGCCCCGAAGCGATCACGGTCATGCCGAACGCACGCGCACGACGGGCCACCGCGCGCCCGATCCGGCCGGGCCCGACGATCCCTAAAACCTTACTCTTCAGCTCTTTACCGAGGAGCAGGTCCGGCGACCATCCCGCGAACCCGCCCGCGCGCACCAGGCGGTCGCCCTCGACGAGCCGCCGCGCGAGCGCGAGAAGGAGCGCCATCGTGAGATCCGCCGTGGCGTCGGTCAGGACGCCGGGCGTGTGCGTGACAACGATTCCTCGCGCCGCGGCCGCCGCGCGGTCGATGTTGTTCACGCCGACCGCGTAGTTCGCGACGATGCGCAGCTTCGGCGCGGCCGCGATCACCGCGGCGGTCACCGGGTCCGAGACGAGCGTGATCAGCGCATCCACGTCGGCGACTTCGGCCGCGAGCTCGTGCTCGTTCGGAGAAAAGCCGAGCACGCGCACTTCGAAGTCGGGAAGGAGAGTCGAGAGTGAAGGCTCCGGCAGCGCGCGCGTGGCCAGCACGACAGCGGCGGAGACGGAGCGTTCCGGCGTCGGCTCTTCGGGAGCTCCGGTCACCAGATCTTCGCCGAAGCGAGTCTCCAAAAA